>Ga0207708_10000022_pt1 | contig 181216 bp, 174 predicted proteins | sample KBSK5101metaG_FD_184340 | JGI IMG/M metagenome (GOLD analysis project Ga0207708, IMG submission 184340) | Corn, switchgrass and miscanthus rhizosphere microbial communities from Kellogg Biological Station, Michigan, USA - KBS K5-10-1 metaG... | ecosystem: Host-associated > Plants > Roots >...
ACCGTCCGGCATCGGCAAATCCACGCTCCTTCACCTCCTCGGCGGTCTCGATCGTCCCGACTCCGGCCACGTTCGCGTGGCCGGGCACGACCTCACGTCGATGAGCAACGACGAGCTCGCGCGCTTCCGCAACCGCAACGTCGGCTTCGTCTTCCAGTTCCATCACCTGCTCCCCGAATTCAGCGCCGCGGAAAACGTGGCCATGCCCGCGTGGATCGGAAAGATGCCGCGCGAGAAGGCGCTCGAGCGCGCGACGGCGCTGCTCAGCGAGCTCGGACTGACCGCGCGGCAACGTCACTATCCCAACCAGCTCTCCGGCGGCGAGCAGCAGCGCGTCGCGATCGCGCGCGCGCTCATGCCCGATCCTGTGCTCTTCCTCGCCGACGAGCCGACCGGCAATCTCGACCTCGAGACCAGCGAGCGAGTGTTCGAGTTGATGCGTCAGTGCCACGACAAACGCGGTCTGACGTCGATCATCGTGACCCACAACCCGGAGCTGGCGGCGCGCTGCGACCGCGTATTTCAGATGCGGAACAGCGGCTCGTGAGGAAGCGTTGTGCCACAATAGACACGGAGCGGCTCAATCAGGCCCATGTTCGAAAAATACAACGAGAAAGCTCGCCGCGCTCTCTTCTTCGCCCGCTATGAAGCGTCCAAGCTCGGTTCGCGCGTCATCGAATCGGAGCACATCCTTCTCGGAGTCCTGCGTGAAGGCGAGGAAATCATCAAGGAGATCTTCTCCCGCTTCAATGTGAAGCCCGAGCAGATCCGCCGCGAAGTCGAAGGAGACCGGTTGTTCGTCGACCGCATCTCCTCCTCCGCGGAACTGCCGCTCTCCGAGGAATCGAAGAAGATCCTCGCGTACGCGGCGCACGAAGCGGAGTCGATGCTGCATCAGTACGTCGGCACCGAGCACCTGCTGATCGGCATCCTGCGCGTCGAGTCGTCGACCGCCGCGCGCATCCTCACCGCGAAAGGCCTCAACGTCTACGGCGTCCGCGAGGAAACGATCTCCATCCTCAAGGAGCGCGAGGCCGACAAGCAGAAGAAGGAACTGCCGTTCCTCGCCGAATACGCGCGCGATCTCACGCAGATGGCGCACTCGCAGCAGTTCGATCCGCTGATCGGACGCGAGAAGGAAGTCGAGCGGATCATTCAGATCCTCTCCCGCCGCACGAAGAACAACCCGATCCTCCTCGGCGAGCCGGGCGTCGGCAAGACCGCGATCGTCGAAGGACTCGCGCAGCGCATCGTCGACGGCAACGTGCCGCTCTTCATCGCCAACAAGCGCATCCTCTCGCTCGACCTCTCGCTCATCGTCGCCGGCACGAAGTACCGCGGCCAGTTCGAGGAGCGGCTCAAGGGCATCATCAAGGAGCTGAAGGAAAACCAGGACATCATCATCTTCATCGATGAGATCCACTCGCTCATCGGCGCGGGCTCCGCGGAAGGCTCGCTCGACGCGGCGAACATCCTCAAGCCGGCGCTCTCGCGTGGCGAGATCTCCTGCATCGGCGCGACGACGATCCGCGAGTATCGCCGCTACATCGAAAAGGACCGCTCGCTGCTCCGCCGCTTCCAGGCGATCATCGTCAATCCGCCGACCGAGGATGAGACGCTGCAGATCCTCGAAGGCGTGAAGGAGCGGTACGAGTCCTTCCACAAGGTCAAGTACAGCGACACCGCAATCAAGAGCGCGGTCTATCAGTCGAACCGCTACATCACCGACCGCTTCTTCCCCGATAAAGCCATCGACATCCTCGACGAGGCCGGCGCGAAAGTGAAACTGCGCCGCGTCGCCGACACGCAGAACCTCCGCCGCCTCGAGGCCGAGACGCGCTCCATCGTCAAGGAGATGAAGAAGGCCATCTCCGACAAGGACTTCGAGAAGGCCGTGTTCCTGCGCGAGCGCGAGATCGAGCTGAAGGAGGAGATCGAGCGCTTCAAGGCCGAGCGCGAGATGGTCGGCGACGAGATGATGGAAGTGACGCAGCGCGATGTCGAGGAGATCATCAGCTCCTGGACCGACATCCCGGTGACGTCGATCGAGGCCGACGAGGCCGCGAAGCTGATCAACATGGAAGAGATCCTGATGCGGCGCATCGTCGGTCAGGACAAGGCGATCCGCGCGATCTCGCGCGCGATCCGCCGCTCGCGCCTCGGCGTGGCGTCACCGAATCGCCCGATGGGCTCCTTCATTTTCCTCGGCTCGTCCGGCGTCGGAAAAACGGAAGTCGCGCGTCGGCTCGCCGAGTTCCTCTTCGGCTCGCAGAAGCACCTCATCCGCTTCGACATGTCGGAGTACATGGAGAAGCACGCCGTCTCGAAGCTCATCGGCTCGCCTCCCGGCTACGTCGGTCACGAGGAAGGCGGGCAGCTCACCGAGCGCGTGCGCCGCAATCCGTACAGCGTCGTGCTGCTCGACGAGATCGAGAAGGCGCATCCCGACATCGCGAACATCCTGCTGCAGATCCTCGAGGACGGCATCCTGACCGACTCGCTCGGCAATCAGGTCGACTTCCGCAACACGCTGATCATCATGACCTCGAACCTCGGCACGCGGCACCTCGCGACGAAGGGACACATGGGATTCCGCGAGAAGGGCGAGGCGGCGGACCAGAAGTCGGCCGAGCAGCTCATTCACGCGGAGCTCAAGCGCGAGTTCTCGCCCGAGTTCATCAACCGCATCGATGAAGTGATCATTTTCAATCCGCTCACCGACGTCGAGCTGCGCGCGATCTGCCAGCTGCTGATCGACGACGTCAACCATGCGCTGCTGCACAAGAACGTGCAGATCGCGGTGGACGACTCGGTGGTGCGCTGGCTGCTCGCGAAGGCGCGGGAAGAAACCAACTCCGGCGCGCGCCCCCTCCGCCGCGCCATCCAGCGCCACATCGAGGACGAGCTGTCGGAGTACATGATCCGCCATAAGGACACCATGGCCGAGCGCGTCGACATCACGATGGCGGGCGATGAAGTGCTGCTGGTGCCGCGCGGAATCGAGGAGCCGATTGCCAACTGAGGCATGACGGCTGAGGACTGGTATGCCGCTCGTCCGCGTCACGCTCCGCAAAGGCAAGTCGCCCGAGTTTCTGCGCGAAGCGGGGAACGCGATTCATGACGCGCTCGTCGCGCAGGCGAATGTCCCGGCGGACGATCGCTTCCAGATCTTCGACGAGGTCGAGGCCGACCGGCTGATCGCGCATCCGTCCTATGGCGGCGTGGAGCGATCGGAAGGGCAGATCATCATCGAGATCACGCTCAACGCCGGGCGCACGGTCGAGATCAAGCGGAACCTCTACGCCGACATCGTCGCGCGGCTCGGACGCGCGGTCGATGTGCGTCCCGACGATGTGCTGATCAGTCTCGTCGAGGTGACGAAGGAGAACTGGTCGTTCGGGAAGGGACTCGCGACGTACGCGTAGCGAGTCGGCCCCATTTTCCCGTGTCTCCGGTGACAACGAACCGTAACGTTGTGCCCCGCGGAGTCACGTCGAGGGCCGGAAATCGGGCTGAAACCAGCGCCAGCAGGAGGACGAGGTAAGTCATTTGTGTAGAATGCGCCGCGATTCCAGGGTGTTCAGGCTGTCCGCGTGACCTCCATCCCGGCTCGCGCGTCACACATCAAAACAGCCGTCTCGATACGACTTTATGACTCGAATCCTACCGATTTCGCTCGCGATCGCGCTGCTCGGCGCGGCCGTGCAGGCGCAGACCCCTCCGCCGCCGCAGCCGGACAAGCCGAAGCCGGGCTCGATTCTCGAGACGCCTTCGTCCGGCGGCCGCATCACCGACGCGCCCGCGCCGTCGAAGCCTCGCGAGGCCAGCGGCGACCTCGCCGGACAGAACGTCGAGCGCTTCGAGGCAAGTGGTAACACTTCCGTTGCAAGCGACACGATCCGTATTTACCTCGGCGTGATCCCCGGCGAGCCGTATCAGCCCGCGGTCGTGCAGCGCAATTTCGTGAACCTCTGGCAGACCGGCCTCTTCGACGACATCAGGATCGAAGTCGAGCAGGGCGAGAAGGGCGTGATCGTCCGCGCCGTCGTCAAAGAGCGCCCGCGCATTGGCGCGGTGGAGTTCCGCGGCAACAAAGAGCTGAATAACCAGAAGGTCAATGAAGCGCTCGAGCGCGAGAAGATCGACCTCCACGTCGGCAACACGATCGAGCAGACGCTCGTCCGCCGCGCCGCGGAGACGATCAAGCGCACGTACGCCGAGGGTGGCTTCGAGGGCGTGCAGGTCGACGCGATTACCGAAGACATGCTCGAGCCGGGCGAGAAGAAGATCGTCTTCGTGATCAACGAAGGCATCAAGGCGAAGGTCGCCGGCATCGACTTCGTCGGCAACAGCAAATTCTCCGACCGCCGTCTGCGCGGTCAGATGAAAGACGTCAAGAAGCACAACATCATCACGTGGGTCCGGAAGAAGAACCTCTACATCCCGTCGAAGCTCGACGAGGACCTCGAGCGCGTCAAGAACTTCTATCAGGATCACGGCTATCAGAACGTCGCCTTCGGCGATCCGCAGATCACGACGGTCGGCAAGCGCAAGCCGCGCGTGAAGATCACGATCCCGGTGAAGGAAGGGGAGATCCACACCTTCGGCGAGGTCACGGTCGCGGGCAACAAGGTCTTCACGAACGATCAGATCATCGGCGACTGGCCGCTGAAAAAGGGCGAGACGCTGCGCCGCAAGCCGATTCAGGCGCGCGTCGATGCGTTCGGCGAGGCGTACCGCAGCCGCGGGTACATCTACGCGTACGTCGATCCGGAGTACATCGACAAGGGCAACAACGTCGTCGACGTGAAGATGAACGTCTTCGAGGGCGAGCAGTTCCGTCTCGGACGTCTCGAGTTCGAAGGCAACAGCACCACCAAGGACAAGGTTCTTCGCCGCGAGATCTTCCTCGAGGAAGGTTCGGTCATGGACATGGAGGCGTTCAAGCAGAGCGTCTACAAGCTCGGCCAGCTCGGCTACTTCAAGGTCACGGACAATCCGGATTTCAAGGTGAATCCCGACTCGAAGACCGTCGACATCCTCGTGAAGGGCGTCGAGGAAGGGAAGAACGACATCCAGTTCGGCGGCGGCTACTCCGAGGGCGGCGGGTTCTTCGTCCAGGCGCAGTTCTCCACGCGCAACTTCCTCGGCGAGGGCGAGAACTTCGGCCTCAGCTACCAGCGCGGACGCCGCACGAACTTCTTCAGCATCTCGTACGCCGATCCCTGGTTCATGGACACGCCGAACAGCCTCGGCATCTCGCTGTACAACACGCAGCAGACGCCGCCGCGGTCGTTCGGATACGAGCGCACGGCGAAGGGCGGCACGCTCGCCTACGGCTATCGCCTCCGCCGCTTCGACAGCCTCTCAGTGTTGTACGGCTTCGACAAATCGCATTACCGCTACGACGTCAACGAGACGCCCGATGCGAACGGCAACATCCCGGTCGGCATCGCGCAGATCCTCGACTTCACGACGTCGACGATCATCCCGTCGTATCGCTACGACTCGCGCGATCATCCATTCGACCCCACGCGCGGCTCGCGCATCAGTCTCGCCGTCGCGTATGCCGGCGGCCCGCTGGGCGGCACGGTCGAGATGCTGAAGCCGACGCTGACGCTGACGCGCATGTTCAAGATGTCGCGCCGCAGCTCGTTCAGCATCAACGCCGAGGGCGGCTACATCAAGCCGTTCCGCGACAACTGCGCGTACACGTACGAAGAGCTGTCGAAGGACGTCAACGAGCTTTGCGTGCAGGACTCCGACCGCTTCATCGTCGGCGGTGAGTTCTCGGTGCGCGGCTTCCAGTACGGCACGCTCGGACCGTACGAAGTCTTCGGCGGCGTGCCGCGTCCGCGCGGCGGATACAAGTACAGCGTCTTCAACTTCGAGTACATCCTCCGTGTGAACGATCCGTTGCGTTTCGTCCTCTGGGCGGACGCGGGTCGCGCGTACGGGTATCGTGAGGAGTTCGATCCGTCGAAGCTGCGCTATTCGGCAGGCGCCGAGCTGCGCATTTTCCTCCCCGTGTTCCAGTTCCCGCTGCGGTTCATCTACGCCTTCAACCCGCGGCCGGAACCGGACGACACGACGTTCAACAAATTCGAGGCCTTCCAGTTCACGATCGGGAATACGTTCTAAACCGCTTTGGATTAAGGATCGTTGCGCTGCCGTGGTCCGGAGCGCAACACACTAAGGAGATTCCATGAAGAAGTTCCTCGTTACGGTTGCAGTGGCGGCGCTTGCGGCGCCGATGTTCGCGCAGAACGCGCCGGCGCGCGTGGCCGTGATCGACGTGCAGAAGGTCCTCACGCAGTCGACGGCCGGAAAGTCCGCCTACGACAAGCTCAAGAAGATGCAGGAAGACAAGCTCGAGAAGGCCAAGGCCATGGATGAGGAGCTTCGCAAGCTCGACACCGAGATCAACACCAAGAAGATCTCGCTGAGCGAGGACAAGCTGACCGACATGCAGAAGTCGCTCGCCGAGAAGCGCATCTCCATGCAGCGCTACGCGCAGGATGCCGACCGCGAGATCACCGAAGCCCGCGACAAGGAGCTGCAGGCGCTCGAGGCGAAGATCAAGCCCGTCATCGATGCCCTCGGCAAGGAAATGGGCCTCGCCGCGATCTTCAACAAGTTCGAGTCCGGCCTCGTTTACGCCTCCGAGGCGATCGACGTCACCGACACCGTGATCAAGCGCTTCAACGAAGCGACGGGCGCGGTGCCGGCCAAGAAGTAAGCGTTCCCGTTCGCCTTTCCCAAAGCCTCCCGATCTTCGGGGGGCTTTTTTGTATTCATATAAAATCGCCCGTTCATGCCCGCCGTCCCTCTCGCTGAAATCCTGACGCTCGTCTCCGGCCACTACACCGGCCCGGCTGACGTCGCGATCACCGGCGTCGCCCCGCTCGCCGACGCCGCGGAAACGGAGCTCAGTTTTCTCGCGAACCCGAAGTACGCGCCGCAGCTCGAGACCACGCGTGCGGCGGCGGTGCTGGTGAGTCGCGCGCTCGAGGGCGAATCGGAACGGTGGATTCGCGTCGACAACCCGTACTTCGCGATGGCGCGCGTGGTCGCGCAGTTCTTCGACCGGAAGCCGCTGCCGAAGGGCATCTCGCCGCAGGCATCGATCGCGGAGTCGGCGAAGCTCGGGCGCAACGTGGCGGTCGGCGCGTTCGCGTCGATCGGCGAGAACGTCGTCCTCGGCGATGACGTCGCGATCTTTCCGAACGTCACCATCGGCGACGGCGTCACGATCGGCGACGGCACGATCGTCTATCCGCAGGTCTCGATCTATTACGGATGCCTGATCGGCCGCCGCTGCATTTTGCACAGCGGCGTCGTCATCGGCTCCGACGGCTACGGCTTCGCGACCGCGGGCGGCAGGCATCACAAGATCCCGCAGATCGGGATCGTGCGCATCGAAGACGACGTCGAGATCGGCGCGGGCAGCACCATCGACCGCGCGGCGCTCGGCGAGACCGTGATCGGCGAGGGCACGAAGATCGACAACCTCGTGCAGGTCGGCCACAACGTGAAAATCGGGAAGCACTGCTTCCTGGTGGCGCAGGCAGGGATCGCCGGATCGGCGGAACTCGGCGATTATGTCGCCGTGGCGGGGCAGTCGGGAGTCGCCGGACATCTGAAGGTTGGCCATCGCGCGCAGATCGCGGCCAAAAGCGCCGCGCTCAACGACGTGCCGGACGACGCGAAGGTCATGGGCATCCCGGCCGTGCCGTTCCGCGAGTTCGCGCGGCGCGAGGGAGCGCTGCGCCGCCTGACGAGGAAGAAGACATGATGAACATCACCGAGATCATGAAGCTCCTGCCGCATCGCTATCCGATGCTGCTGGTCGACCGCATCCTCGAGATCCAGGAAAAGCGGATCATCGGCATCAAGAACGTGTCGGCGAACGAGCAGTTTTTCCAGGGACACTTTCCCGGCGCGCCGGTGATGCCGGGCGTGCTGATCGTCGAGGCGATGGCGCAGTGCGCGGCGGTGCTCTTCCTCCGCGACATCGAGGACCGCGACAAGAAGCTCTTCCTCTTCGGCGGCGTCGACAAGGCGCGCTTCCGCAAGCCGGTGATCCCCGGCGACCAGCTCATCCTCGACTGCGAAGTCGTCGCGCGGCGAGCGAACACGGTGAAGGTACGCGGCGTCGCGCGCGTCGGCGACGTGGTGGTCGCCGAGGCGGAGCTGCTGAGCGTGATGGTGGACCGCCCGCAATGACCGCGATCGCAGAGACAGCGGTCATCAGCGGCGAGGCGACGCTCGCGCACGACGTCACCGTCGGACCGTACGCCGTGATCGGCGCCCAAGTGACGATCGGCGCCGGAACGACGATCGGCCCGCACGTCCGCATCGACGGCCCGGCGACGATCGGCGAGCGCAATCGCTTCGTCGGACAGTGCTCGATCGGCACCGAGCCGCAGGACCTGAAGTACAAGGGCGAGCGGACGGAGCTGCACATCGGCGACGACAACGTCTTCCGCGAGTTCGTGACCGTCAACCGCGGCACGGTTGGAGGCGGCGGCATCACGACGATCGCCTCGAACAACTTTTTCATGGCCTACGCGCACGTCGCGCACGACTGCCACGTCGGCTCGAGCACTGTGTTCGCGAACAACGCCACGCTCGCCGGGCACGTCGAGGTGGGCGACTTCTCGACCATCGGAGCGTTCTCGGCGGTGCATCAGTTCTGCCGCGTCGGCGAGCATGCTTTCATCGGCGGCGGCTCGATCTGCACGCAGGACGTGCTGCCGTTCGTCAAGACCGTCGGCAACCGGCCGGCGAACACGTACGGCGTCAACACGATCGGTCTCGAGCGGAAAGGCTTCTCGAAGGAGACGATCGAGGCGCTGCAGCGCGCGTACCGGATTCTCATCCGCTCGAAGCTGAAGGTCGCCGACGCGCTCGCGCGCATCGAGACGGAGCTGGGCCACGTCCCCGAAGTGCGATACCTCGCCGAGTTCGTGCGCTCGTCGCAGCGAGGCATCATCCGGTGATGCGGGCCGCGGTCATCGGCACCGGCTCGCTCGGCCGGAATCACGCGCGCATTCTCACCGAGATCCCGGGTGTGCAGGTCGTGGGCTTCGTCGACGCGAACGACGCGACGTGCTGCGAGGTCGAGAGAGCGCTGAAGCTGAAGCGCTACGACTCCGTCGCCGCGATCGCGAAGGAGATCGACTGCGCGGTCGTCGCCACGCCGACGACGACGCACTTCGAAGTCGCGTCACAACTGCTCGCCGCCGGCTGCGATGTGCTGGTGGAGAAGCCGATCACATCGACGGTCGAGGAAGCGCAGCGGCTGATCGAGCTCGCCGCGAAACACGAGCGCATCGTGCAGGTCGGACACATCGAGCGCTACAACCCCGCCATCACCGCGATCGCGGAGCTGGTCCGCGGGACGCGCTACTTCGAGGCCGAGCGCCTCGGCGTGTTCGTCCCGCGCTCGCTCGACATCGACGTGCTGCTCGATCTGATGATCCACGATCTCAACCTCGTGCTCTCGCTGCTGGGACACGACGTCGTCGAGATCCGCGCGGTCGGCGTCCCCGCGCTGACCGACAAAGTCGACATCGCGAACGTGCGCCTCGCGCTCTCGAACGGCGCGGTCGCGAACCTGACCGCGAGCCGCATCTCGCAGGAGCGCGTGCGCAAGCAGCGCTTCTTCGGCGGCGATTTCTATTACTCGGTCGACAGCAAGGAGCAGGAAGTGAAGGGCTTTCGCCTCACGAACGGCTCGATTCGGCCGGCCGGCGTCGCCGTTGAAAAAAAGGAGCCGCTGCGCGCCGAGCTCGAGGCGTTCCTCCACTGCGTCGCCACGCGCGAGCGTCCCGTCGTCGCCGCCGAGGATGGTCTCGCGGCCGTCGACCTCGCGGTGCGCGTCGGCGCGGCGATCGAGGAATCGATGAGGAGTTTTCGAGCGTGATCGACATCGGAATCATCGGAGGCTCCGGCCTCTACGAAATGCAGGGCCTGCAGGTCCTCGAAGAGCGCACGGTCAAGACCCCGTTCGGCGATCCGTCCGATCCGTACGTGATCGGCGAGATCGACGGCACGCGCGTCGCGTTTCTGTCGCGGCACGGCCGCGGTCATCGCCTCATGCCGAGCGAGCTGAATTACCGCGCGAACATCTTCGGCTTCAAGCTCCTCGGCGTGCATACCATCCTCTCCGCGAGCGCGGTCGGCTCGATGAAGGAGAGCTATCACCCCACCGACATCGTCTTCCCGCATCAGTTCATCGACCGCACGCGCCATCGCCCCGACACCTTCTTCGGCGACGGCATCGTCGCGCACGTCGCGTTCGCCGATCCGATCTGCGCCGGCGTCTCGTTCCTGATGGGCGAGGCCGCGCGCGCGGCCGGCGCGACGGCGCACATGGGCGGCGTCTACGTCTGCATGGAAGGCCCGCAGTTCTCGACGCGCGCGGAGTCGCACCTGTACCGCTCGTGGAACGCCGACGTGATCGGGATGACGAACCTGCAGGAGGCGAAGCTCGCGCGCGAGGCCGAGATCTGCTACGCGACGATGGCGCTCGTCACCGACTACGACTGCTGGCACGAGTCGCACGACGACGTGAACATCGAACAGATCCTCGAGTACCTCCGCGCCAACGCCACCATGGCCACGACCATCCTCCGCAACTCGATCCCGCGCGCCGCCGCGCGCAAGCGCGATTGTGCGTGCGTCGATGCGCTGAAGTTCGCGATCCTGACGGATCCCGCCGTCATCCCCGAGACCACGAAGCTCCATCTCGCTCCGATCATCGGGAGATACATCCGTTGAGCGTGGCCAATGAGCTGGATGTTCTGTGCGTCGGGAATGCGATCGTCGACGTCCTGGCGCACGCAGAAGACGCGTTCCTGAACACGCACTCGCTCGCGAAAGGCGCGATGACCCTGATCAACGCCGAGACCGCGGAGCGGCTCTACGCGCAGATGGGGCCGGGCATCGAGTGCTCCGGCGGCTCAGCCGGGAACACCGCCGCCGGCATCGCCTCGCTCGGAGGCCGCGCCGGTTACGTCGGCAAGGTGGCCAAAGACCAGCTCGGGCATGTTTTCACTCATGACATCCGTGCCATGGGCGTCGAGTACCAGACGCTTCCGCTCGAGGGCGGCGCGCCCACCGCGCGTTGCCTGATCCTGGTGACGCCCGACGCCCAGCGGACGATGAACACCTATCTCGGCGCGTGTGTCGCGCTCGGTCCGAACGACATCGATCCCGAGCAGGTCGACCGCGCCCAGGTGACGTATTTCGAGGGATACCTCTGGGATGCTCCCGCACCAAAGGACGCAATCCGAAAGGCGATTCGGATCGCGAAAGCAAGCGGCCGCAAGGTTGCGCTCACGTTGTCGGACTCGTTCTGCGTCAACCGCTACCGTGACGAGTTCCGGGAGCTCATCGAGACGTCAGTCGACATTCTGTTCGCCAATGAATCGGAGATCGAGTCGTTGTACGAGACGAAGGATTTCGACACCGCGCTCGCCGCTGTGAAGGGCAGGTGCCCGATCGCCGTGTTGACTCGCAGCGCGAGGGGGTCGGTGGTGGTCACGAATGATGCGGTGCGACCGGTGCCCGCGGCGGCCGTGGACAGGGTGGTGGACACCACCGGCGCCGGAGACCTTTACGCGTCCGGTTTCCTCTACGGCTTCACCCATGGCAGGCCACTGACCGAGTGCGCGCGGCTCGGCGGAGTCGCCGCGGCCGAGATCATTTCGCATGTCGGCGCCCGGCCGGAAGTGCCGCTTCGAGCTCTGATTTGAGCCGTGCCGGTCCTATCGGCCGAACACGATCTCGCCGCCGACGACCGTGTACCGCACTTTCGTTTTGAACAGCTCCGCCGGCGGCGCCGCGTAGAGATCGCCTGCGACGATGGTGAAGTCGGCGAGCTTGCCCGGCTCGATCGTGCCGCGCGAGCCTTCCTCGAACGCCGCGTACGCCGCGTCGCTCGTGAATCCGCGAATGGCCTCGGCGAGCGTGAGACGCTGATCGGGATACCACCCGCCGCGCGGATTTCCTTCCTGATCCTGGCGCGTGACCGCGGAGTAGATGCCAAAGAAGGGATTCACGTCCTCGACCGGAAAATCGGAGCCGAGCGCGAGACGCCCGCCAGCGTTGAGCACCGTGCGCCACGCGTACGCTCCCTTCACGCGCTCCGGTCCGACGCGGCGCTCGGCCCACGGCATGTCCGATGTCGCGTGCGTCGGCTGCATCGACGCGATGATGCCGCGCTCGACGAGCCGCGGAACGTCGGTCGGCGTGATCACCTGCAGGTGCTCGACGCGATAGCGATCCTTCGCCTGCACGCCGGCCTGCGCGTAGGCGTCGATCACGTTGCGAACGCCGCGATCGCCGATCGCGTGCGTGTTGACCTGGAACCCTTTCGCGCGCGCGCGGGTCGCGACGTCGGCGAGATGCTCGGGCCTCGCGAGCATCAACCCGCTGTTGCCCGGATCGTCGCTGTACGGCGCGAGCAGCGCGGCGCCGCGGCTGCCGAGGGCGCCGTCGGCGTACATCTTGACCGAGCGTACAGTGAGCCGGCCGCCGTATTCGATGAGCGGACCGCTCGCGAACCAGTCGGCGAGCAGCGCGTCGTTGTCGCCGAGCATCGCGTAGACGCGGATCGGAAAGCGCTTTTCGTCGATCAGCTCGCGCACCGCGGCGATCGTCTCGGCGTCGATGCCGGCGTCGTGCATCTCCGTCAAGCCGTTCGCGGCGATCGCCTGCGCTGACGCGAGTACGCGCGCCTTGCGCTGCGCGGGCGTTGGACGCGGGACCGCGCGCTCGACGAGGTCCATCGCCGCGTCGACGAACACGCCGGTCGGCTCGCCGTTTGCGCCGCGCATCATCCGTCCGCCCTCGGGGTCCTGCGTCGCAGCCGTCACGCCCGCCGCTTGCAGCGCCATCGTGTTCGCGATCGCCGCGTGTCCGTCGACGCGCCGCAGGAACACCGGATGGTCCGGCACCGCGGCGTCGAGCGCGTCCTTCGTCGGGAACTCCTTCACCGGCCAGTCGTTCTGGTCCCAGCCGCGGCCGATCACCCATTCGCCGGCGGACGCTAGCGACGCGCGCTCTTTCACTCGCGCGATCACTTCGTCGTACGACGTGGTGCCGACGAGCGGGACGACGTCGAGCGACAGGCCGAGGCCGTAGAGATGGCCGTGCGCGTCGGTGAGGCCGGGGAGAATCGTGGCGTCGAGCGAGGCGAGCACGTTCACGGCTGGATGCGCGCTCTGCAATTCGGCGGCGGGACCGACTTCGCGAATGACGCCGTCGACGACGTAGATGCCGTAATTTTTCTGCGGCGTCTGGTTCGGACCGGCCGCGACGGTGCCGCCGATGTAGATCGTCCCGGGCTCGGTCATCGAAGTGTTCTTCGCCTGTGTGCAGGCGAGCAGAGCGGTGAAGAGTAACGCAACAAAGTTCCGCATGAGCCGGAATGCTACACGCGGAAGCTCCGTTCCGTGATTGCCGCATGAAAATCCGGATTGTGATCGCGCTCACATTGCTCGCGACGACGACGCTCGTCGCGGACGACAGGAGCTTCACGGCGTCGGCCCTTCCGGGCGCGAAACTGAAGAAGCCGGGGCGAATCGTGATCTCGAACGACAGCCGTTCGATCACTGCGTATCGCTTCTTCGGCAACATCCGCGAGTCGCTCGTGTCGCTGCGCAGCGCGCGCGTGCTGGCCACGAGCCCGTTCGGCCCCGCGGTGTTCGACGCGAATGCGTCCGTGACCGCGCCGCACTACCTCACCTCCGCGATTCAGGAAGCCGGCCGCACGCACGGAGTCGATCCGCGCCTCGTCGCCGCGGTCGCGCGTCGCGAGTCGGCGTTCAGGGCCAACGCGGTCTCTCGCGTCGGCGCCTGCGGGATCATGCAGCTCATGCCCGACACGGCGAAGTACCTCGGCGTATCGAACGTCTTCGACCCGCGCGAGAACATCTTCGCCGGCACGCGCTATCTCCGCACGCTGCTCGACACCTTCAACGGCGATCTCGATCTCACGCTCGCCGCCTACAACGCCGGCCCCGGCGCGGTGGAGAAGTATCGCGGCATCCCGCCGTATCGCGAGACCCGCGCGTATGTCGCGGCGGTGAAGGCGTCTTACCAGAGTTCGCTTCGCTGATATCGGACCCGGAAAGCGGCGAAGCCGCGATCAGTCCCCGGACCCCTTACTCCGAATACCACTCCACGATCGCCGACACGACGCCGTCCTTCAGGAACACGCTCGTGTGGCGCGCGCAGCCTTCGCTGACGCGGCAGATGTAGAAGAACTCCATGTCGCCGAACTTGCGCATCGACGGTTCGGAGGCGGCGGCGGTTTCGGGGCGGCCGAGGCGCTGGATCACGGCGAGCTGCGACTGACCGAGCTCCACGCCCGCGCGGGAGCGCACATCGATCGCCGGGCCGGTTTCCGCGCGGCGGCACGGCGCCGCCGACGCGAGCACCACGCGCCACGGCTTTTGATCCTTCTTGTCGATCGTGATCATCACGTACCGCTCGCCGGCGATGCGGTAGCACCCTTCCTTCTTCAGATCGGGGAACATCGTCTGCAGGCGCGCCAGCGGCGTCTCGACCAGCTGGTCGACATACACCGGCTCCTGCTGCGCGCCGGCGGCGGCAGCGACGAGCAGCAGAAAAAGCAGACCGAGCGTGGCTTTCATTTGTCGTCACCAAGAGTACGCCTTTTTGTTGCATCGCGAACGCCCGCGGCCCTTACCGTGAATGCGATGCGTTTCCCCATCCTCGCGTTCGTAGTCCTCAGTTCATTGACGGCGGTCGCGGACAATCAGAATCCGACCGTCTCGCCGGACGGCGCGCGCATCGCGTTCATCTCCGATCGCGACGGCACCTCCGAGCTCTACGTCATGGCCGCGGACGGCAGTCATCAGGTGCGCCTGACGCACTCCGCCAACAACGAAGGGAAACCGAGCTGGTCGGCCGACGGGAAAAGCATCCGTTTCGCAGTCTCCGAAAAGGACGCGAGCCGCTTCTACTCCGTCAATCTTCTCGGCCACCAGCTCACCGCGATCGGCAGTGTGCCGGGCCGCGGCCTGTCCGTCTCCCGCGACGGCAAACGCGTCTTTTACGCCCTCGGCACGTGGACCGAGGTGCAATTGATGGAGTCGGACCTCGACGGCTCGAACGCCCGGCAGCTCACGGACGGCAAGTCGGTCGTCTGGAGTCCGCGCTGGTCTCCCGATGGGAAACGCATCGCGTTCACGGGGAGAGACGCTGGTCAGACGCACATCTACGTGATGAATCGCGATGGCTCGAACCTGCGCCAGTTGACCCGCTTCGCGGTCGCGGATGGTCGTGCGCAGAGTCCGGCCTGGTCGGCGGACGGGCGCCGGCTCGCCGTCCAGGCCGACACGGAGAAGCGCACGCACATCTGGATCATCGATGCGAAAACCGGCGAGGGACGGAAGCTCGCCGCGCACGAGGAGGCGGTGATCGACGAAACGCCGGACTGGTTTCCCGACGGGAAGCGGATTGCGTTCACCAGCAATCGCAGCGGAACGCTGGAAGTCTGGACGATGAACGCCGATGGCTCGCAGCTGCGCCAGCTGACGGGACGCTGATCACCCCTCGCCCCATTTCAGTTTGTTGCGCAGGACGTCGAAATAATTTTTGTCCGGAGACTGCACCAGGAGCACTCGTTCTTCGGACTTCCGCACACAGACGCGGTCGCGGTCGGTCAGCTCGAAGCCTTCCTGTCCGTCGAGCGTGAGGTAGATGTCGCGCGCGTCGGTGGTGATGAGGCTGATCTCGATGTCGAGCTCGTCGGGCAGCACGATCGGACGGTTGGTCAGCATGTGCGGGCAGATCGGCGTGATCACGACCGCGCCCATCGTCGGATAGATGATCGGCCCGCCCGCGGAGAGGTTGTATGCGGTCGATCCCGTCGGCGTCGCGACGATCAACCCGTCGCCGCGGAACGTCGAGACGAAGAGTCCCGCGACGCTGACGCGCATCTCGATGATGCGCGCGACCGCGCTCTTGTTGATCGCGACGTCGTTGAGCACGCGGTACGTCTGGTTTGGATCGCGATCCGGACCGCTGACGGAGACTTTGAACGTGACGCGCGGCTCGACGAAGTAGTGCCCTTCGAGCACGCGCTCGAGCACCGCGGGAAACTCCTCGACGCGGATCTCGGTGAGGAAGCCGAGCGTGCCCATGTTCACACCGACGATCGGCACGTGCTCGGTCGCGTGCCGCGCCACGGAGAGCAGCGTGCCGTCGCCGCCGAACGTGATCAGCAGATCGCACTGCCGCGCGAGCTCGGGCTTCGGCGCGGAGCGGAGGCCGCCGCCGAGCTCGCGCGCGCTGTCGTCGTCGAAGATGACCTCGAGCCCGCGCGCGCGCAGCTCGTTTCCGATGCGCAGCGCGTACTGGAGCGCGTCGCGCGACGTGATTTTCGCGGCGATTCCGATCGTGTGCATGGTCAGAGCTGGCTCACCGCCCGCCGCACGTCCTCCGGCTCGATCACGATCCGCTCGCCGGCGCGCTCGGGGCCGACGAAGAGAATCGGATGGAGCACTTTCTCCAGGATGGCGCGGAGAGCGCGCGCGCCGAGGTGCTGCTTCACGGCGGCGAGGGCGATCTCGAAGAGCGCGTTGCGGCTGAACTCGAGCTGGATCTGATCGAGCGCGCAGAGACGCTGGTACTCGGGGATCATCGCCTCGCGCGGCTCGGTGAGGATCGAGACGAGATCGGCCGGCGTGAGCTCGTCGAGTTCCACGCGCAGCGGGAGGCGGCCGAGGAGCTCGGGGAGAAAGCCGTACTTCACCAGCTCGTCCGCGCCGATCTCGCGATGCGGCGGCGCGCCGCTCTCGAAGAACCCGACCTTCTTCGCCTCGCCCGCGTCCTCCATGTCCGAGAACGAGCCGGCGCAGATGAAGAGGATGTTCGAGATGTCGATCTCGACGTAGTCGTACTTGTTCCAGTGCGCGGTGACGTTGAGGGGGACGAAGAGCTTCTCGCCCTCGAGGATCTTGAGCAGCGACTGCTGCACGCCTTCGCCGCCGATGTCGCGCTGTCCCGAGCCGTTGCGCGCGCCGCCGGAGCGCCGCGCGATCTTGTCGATCTCGTCGATGAACACGATCCCGTTTTCGGCGGCGTTGACGTTCTGATTCGTCGCGTACAGCAACCGTCCGATCGCCACCTCGACGTCTTCGCCGTAGTACCCCGCCTCGGTGAACGCAGTGGCGTCGTTGTACGCGAACGGCACGTCGAGGATCTTCGCCAGCGTGCGCGCGAGATACGTCTTCCCGCTGCCCGACGGCCCGATCATCAGGATGTTCGACTTGCGGATCGAGACCGCCGCATCGCCGCCGAATTTGAGGTACTCGATCCGCTTGAGGTGGTTGTACGCCGCGATGGCCAGCACTTCCTTCGCGTGCCGCTGGCCGATGACGTACTGATCGAGCTGTTCGAAGATGCGCCGCGGAGTGACGTGGAGGAAGCGGTAGATCTCTCGCTTTTCCTTCATCGAGCGCCTGCCGTCGAGGATAGCACAGCGCGCAAAAGATTTTGACACGCGCGGCAGTCACCAATCCTCGCAACATCCATCAAATCAATAACTTGCCAACTCCTGCCACGTGGCGGTCCGCTTGAACTATGGGTCCCGCGAAAGGAGGTGGTCGGAACGACAAAGAGATGACGTGGAAAAAGAGGTCCTGAGCGGACCCGTGTGGAACAAACAAAAAAACAGCCAGACCCCAAACAACCAACAACCAATCACCAACAACCAACAACCAACAAAACGAAAAGGAGAAAAGACCCAATGCGGAAGTCCCTTCCCATCTTCACTCTCGCCCTCGTGCTCATGGCCCTCTCCACGGCGGCATTCGCCGACGCCGAAAGCGTCGCCGCGCCGTCGGGTGTCGTCAACATCAACGCGGCGGATGCGACGCAGCTCTCGCTCCTGCCGCGCGTCGGTCCGAAGGTCGCGGAGCGCATCATCGAGTACCGCAAGGAGAACGGTCCCTTCCGGAAGACCAGCGATCTGATGCAGGTCAAAGGCATCGGCGTGAAGACGTACGAGCTGCTCGCGCCTCACATCGTCATCGACGGCAAGACCACCCTCAGCTCCAAGGTCCGGAGCCCGCGCAAGCCGCGCGCGCAGAAGCCCACCACCACGGCGTCGAACTGACGCCGCCCACCCCACTTCCCACCGGGGCTGCCGCCGCGGCGGCGGCGGCCCCACCCGCGACGAAAGGAGCAACGCAGTGCAATCACATCCCCGAACGACGCACCACAACCCGCTCCGCCTCGTACGTCTGAATCACCGACAGCGCGCTGGAGCGCAGCGTTTCCTCGTCGAAGGCGTCGGTGAGCGTGCGGCCGTCCATGTCGCGGCCGACGGGGAGGCCGGCGGCGAAAAGTACGGTCGGTACGACGTCGGTCACGTAGGCGGGCGACGGGTTCTCGCGATGCGCGGCGCCGGGTCCGGTCAGCAGCACGAACCCGTCATCGGCGCCGGGATCGTCGCGCGAGACCACGCTCGACACCAGCGCCCACACATTCGCCGGCAGCTGCGGAAGCACGACCGCGGACGGCGACACGATCACGATGCGATGCCGCGGATGCTCGCGCACGATCGAGGCGAGCAGCCGGTCGAGCTGCTGCACGTACGCGCGCAACGCCTCGCCCTTCATCGACGTCCGCGCCGGCAGCTCGTTCGAGAAAATGTGCAGCGCGCGCTGCGTCTTCTCGAAACCCTCCAGCGCCACGACGCTGAGCGCGGCCTCGCCGCGAATCTGCGACGCGGCCGCGGCGTCCTGCATCAGCGCCTGCACGATCGCCTCGCGCGCCCTGCCCGTCCCGTTGAACCGCTGTTCGATCACGATCCCGCGCGGACTCGCGGCGGCGTTCTTCACCGAAGGCCAGGCGACGACCTGTGGATCGAGCTGCAGGCGCTGGAACAGCGACCACACCGGCAGCGCGTTGCCGGACGGCAGCGGCGCGGAGATGCGCGTCACCGGCGGGATCAGTCCCCACGCGCGGAAGCCGACGCCGCTCGGCAGCAGCAGGAACGGCTCGCCGCGATTGAGCGGCGTGCGGTACGAGAAGCGCCCGGTCACGCCGTGCCGGTACGGCAGCTTCCCGGTCGCGAGCGAGGCCCACAGCGACTTTGCGCTCGTCGTCGGAAACGGCTCGAGGCGCGTGAAATACGCGCTTCGCGTGAGCTGCTCGAAAAACGGCAGCGTCCCCTCGCCGTTCATGGTCACGATCCAGTCGTACGGCAGGTTGCGGATCGCGACGAGGATCACCGGTCGGTGCCCCGCCACCGCGCCGATCGTCGCGACGACCACGTTCTTGCGGTCGGTGCGATAGCTCTCGCGGCGCTGGTAGAGGAACACCGACGAGAACGCGATCAGGATCACGCCGGCGACGAACAGCGCGCGCGACGTGCGGCGGTCGGCGTTGCGCTCGATCACCCACAGCGCGAGCAGGATGAACGCCGTCAGCGTGATCGCGTTCGTCGCCTTCGACAGGATGCGCACCGCGCCGCGCGGCAGGTAGAGCTGCACGACCGTCAGGTGCATCCAGTAGATGAACGAGGAGATGAACGCCGCGAGCACGACGAAGCCGAAGCCGTGCGTGCGATACGCGCCGGGGCGTCCGAACAGACGCACGCGCAGCAGGCGCAGTCCCCACAGCACCGATCCGAAGAGAAAGCCGCAGATCAGGCCGTAGACCAGCGTCACCGTCGCGAGGCGCAGCGGCGTGATGTCCACCTGCGGGTTGAGGAAGTACAGCAGGTGGGCCATGTAGAGCCCGAAGATGGCTCCGGCGAGCACGCGTTTCAGGTAAGCCCACGGCATGAGGCGCGCCTATGCTAACGCGTGAGCGCGTCCGCACCTCGTCAGCCGCGGAACTGTTGCGCGCCCTCGGGTACCCGATCGCACCGATCGATGTGGATCCCGACGAGTGGCGGCGCGGCGGCGTGCCGCTGCCGTGGAACGGCGAGGCGCACCTGCAGCTCGCCGCGCGCATGCGCCACTTCGACCTCTTCTTCCTCACCGGTGCGGTAACCGAGGAGGCGATCGCGCAATTCATGAGCACTTATACGGAATATAATTTAATGACGAAATCGGCGCTCGTTTATCAGCACGATCAACGGCTATCGATATTCGATCACACATTCGAGCACGGCCTGCGCCGGCTCGATGTCGACCTCGATGATCCCACGCCGCACGCGATCGATCGCCTGAACCTGCTCGCGGTCGGCGAGGAGAGCTCGCTCCCGCGCATCTTCGACCGCGCGCTCGATCGCGAGAGCGTCACGCGCCAGTTCTTCCAGCGCTTCAGCGCCGCGGTGTCCGACGTTGCCGATGCGCTCGCAACGGCCTGTCCGGATGAAGAGCGCGAAGCCGTGGACGTCCAGGCGCTGCTGATCCTCTCGCGGCTGCTGTTCCTCTCGTTCATCCAGGAGAAGGGGTGGCTGAACGGCGAGCGCCGCTTCCTCGTCGATCGCCTGGAGTCGGAAATGCGCGGCGGCCGCGAGTTCTTTGCCGGCACGCTCGTTCCTCTCTTTTTCGGCTGTCTCAACACGCCGCAGCACGAGCGCGCGCTGATCGCCCGCCACCTCGGCAAGGTGCCGTATCTCAACGGCGGTCTCTTCGAGCCGTCGCCGTTCGAGCAGCGCCATCCCGATCTACATCTGCCGAACGAGCTGCTGCAGCGCGTGCTCGAGGAGGTGTTCGAGAAGTTCGATTTCCGGATCGATGAGGGCGACGCCGCCGGCACGCACGTCGATCCGGAGATGCTCGGCAAGGTGTTCGAGTCGCTCATGGCTGCCGGCGAGCGCGCCGCGAGCGGCAGCTTCTACACGCCGAAGGAGATCGTCGACATCCTCACCGAACGCGCGATCACGGAGTGGCTGGGGGATGGGGGATCTGCTGAGCAATTGTCAAAACTCGAGTCCATCACCGTGCTCGATCCCGCGTGTGGCTCGGGCGCGTTTCTGCTGTCCGCGCTCGGCGTGATCGAGCGGCTGTACCGCGCGCTCGCGGCGAAGTCGAACGTCAGCGTTCCGCGCGATCTGCGGCAGCGCATCGTCGCGCGGTCGTTGTATGGCGTCGATCTGAAGCCGGAGGCCGTACGGCTTTGCGAGCTGCGGCTCTGGCTGGCGATCGTGTCCGGCGAGGACGCGTCGATCGACGACGTCCGTCCGCTGCCAAACCTCGACCGCAACATCCTGCAGGGCAATTCGCTCCTCGCCCCGACCGATTTCCTCGGCGACGCGCGCGCCGACATCTACCGCGACTGGGTGAATGCGCTGCACGCGCAACGCGATCTCCTCGAGCGCTATCGTTCCGCGCCGCACGCGCATCGCCCCGCGCTCTATCGCATCATTCGCGGCAACGACCAGCGTCTGGCCGCCGAGCTGCTGGCGAAAGCGGTCGAGGCCGCGGAGCGCGAGCTGCAGTCGCTCGCCGCGCCGCAGCGCGATCTCTTCGGCCGCGCCATCGCTGCCGATACGGAGGCGTGCCGCGAGCTGCAGGAGCGCATCGCCGAGACGCGGCGCATGCTCGAGCGCGTCGAGGAGGGGTCGCTCGACTTCTTCTCCTTCGACGTCCACTTCGCGCACGTGATGGCGAACGGCGGCTTCGACGTCGTCGCCGGCAATCCGCCGTGGGTGCGCAACAGTCGCATCGATCCGCGCGCGAAGCGGATGTACAGCGAGCGCTACGCCCTCTTCGCCGGCCATCGCGCTGGCACCGCGTTTCATCAGCCCGATCTCTCGGTGGCCTTCTTCGAGCGCGCCCTCGGTCTCGCCGCGCCCGGCGGTTTGATCGCGCTGCTGCTGCCGGCGAAGATCGCGAACGCCGCGTACGCCGGCCCGCTCCGCCGCGCCGCGCAGGAACGCGCGCGCATCGTCGCCATCGACGACTGGAGCGACGACCCGCGCCGCCGCCGCTGGTTCGACGCCGACACGTTCCCGATGGGGATCGTGCTGGAGTCGGCGAGTCGACGAGTCGTCGAGTCGTCGAGCAACAGCGCCCGTGGCCATGACAGCCTCGACGACTCGAAGACTCGACGACTCGTTCACATCACGACGTCAGGCGAATCATTCAATCTCGACGAGAGCCAACTTTCCGTCGACACGCCGATCTCCGAATGGGCGCTCGTCCCATCCGGCGTCGCCGCGATCCTGCGGCGCATGCGCGACACGCATCCGCCGCTCGCGGTGACGCTCGGGCGAAAGCCGATCATGGGCGTCAAGACCGGCGACAACCACAACTTCTTTCTCGAAGAAAAGCGCATCAGCAAAGGGCGCCTCGTCACGACCGACGGCGTGTACGTTCCGCTCGACGCCGTCTGCCGCTGCGTGCGCGGGCGCGACCTGCAGCGCTGGCACGTTGCCGCCTCGCGCTGGATGCTCTGGCCTCCCGCGCGCGGCTGGCGCAAGGTGCCGCGCTGGCTGCAGCACCTCGCCGACCTTCGCGGCATGGAGCCGGCCGACTTCCGGCTCTCGTTCGTGCGGCCCGAGCACGTCGGCATCAAGGTCGCGTGGAAAGACCTCTCGCGCGGCATGGCCGCGGCGGTGCTGCCCGACGTCGTCAACGCGGCGGGTCACGCGTTGCCGCTGGTGCCGAATCAGACCCTGTACATGCTCGACGCGGTCTCGCTTGACGAAGCGTGGGTCATCGCCGCGGTGCTCAACTCCACGATCGCCGGCGCGCTGCTCGTCTCCGTCGCCGAGCGCGCGAAGGACGCGCACTACCGCTACTTCGGACGCACCGTCGCGGCGATGCCGTTTCCCGACACGCGCCCGGAATGGGACCGCCTCGTGCGCGCCGCGCGCAAATCGACGCACGACATCGACGGCATCGTCGCGCGTTTGTACGGCGTGAGCGAAGACGAGCTCGCGACGCTGCAGGAGTTTCTCGAGCGGAGAGTCGGTGCTCGCTGAGCACCAGCTCGTGGCAGCGGAACGCGCGGTCGAGCTGCTGCGTACGCGCGGCGGGGTCGTGCTCGCCGACGACATCGGACTCGGCAAGTCGTTTGTCGCGGTGGAAGTCATGCGGCGAATGGGTGGCGGCGAGCTGATCGTGCCTGCCTCACTGGTGGCTCAGTGGCGCGAAACGCTGGCGTCATTCGCGATTGACGCGCCGATCCTCACGCACGACGCCATCATTCGCGAGCGCTTCGTGCCGCGTCCGCGCGACGCCCTGGTCGTCGTCGACGAAGCGCACGCCTTTCGCAACCCGCACACGCAGCGCTACGCCGCGCTCGCGCGACGCACGGCCGGCGCGCGGCTGCTGCTCGTTACCGCGACGCCGGTCTGCAACGCGCTGGCGGATCTCGAAGCGCTGGTCAGCCTCATCGCGCGCGACGACCTCCTCGCCGACGCCGGCGTCCCGTCGATCGAGCAGGCATTCGCGGCGCGCGACGCCGGCGCGATCGAGCGCATCGTTGCCGCGCTCGTGATTCGCCGCGACCGCAGCGTGCTCCCGGGGTCGCTCCGCTTCGGCGAGCTCGATCGCCGCGTCCTGCGCCACCCCGTCCTCGACGCGCGGACGATCGACGAGCTGTGCTTCCCGCTCGCCGGCGAGCGTGCGATCCTGCGCCGCTTTCTCTGGCGCCGGCTCGAGTCGAGCGAAGCCGCGCTCGCGGAGTCGGTCCGCCGCCAGCTCCGCTACTACGAGCGCGCCCTCGCCTGCATCGCCGCCGGCCGCACGCTGCCGAAACGCGACTACCGCCGCGCCTTCGCGCACGAGGAAGACCGCGACGCCTTCCAGGAAATCCTCTTCTGGGACCTCTTCGCACCCCCCGGCGAGGCCGATCCGAACGCGATCCGCGAAGAGATCGCCCACCTCGAGTCGCTGCTCGCACTCGCCCGCGCCTCGCCGTGCGAAAAGCGGCGCATGCTCGCCGACCTGCTCGAAGACGAGCGAGAGCCCGCGCTCATCTTCACCGGCTCCGCGGCCACCGCGCGCGATCTCGCCGAAACGCTGCGCTGCCCGCGCATCACCTCGGCCGACCGCACCCGCGACGCCATCCTGCGCGCCTTCCGCGCCGGACGCATCGACCGCATCGTCTCCACCGACATGTCCGCCGAAGGCCTCAACCTCCAGCGCGCCGGCCTCGTCGTCCACTACGACATCCCCTGGAACCCCGTGAAGCTCGACCAGCGCAACGGCCGCGCCCACCGCATCGGCCAGCACCGCGCGAGCGTGCGAGCGATCTACTTTCTCCCGCAGTCGCGCGAAACAGGAATCGTCGAAACCATCGCGCGAAAAAACAGAATCAGACGTCAGGCGCTGAAGCCCCTTCCTCCAATCCCCGGTCCCCAAACACCAACACTCCGGCCACGCCTCACAAAAACCGCCGCCTTCTTCAAACTCCAGGAAGCGGCAACACGCGCCGGCCTCGTCCTCCCCGAATGCCTCGCAAGAAAACACAGCGCCGGCATCGAACGACTCATCCTCGAGATGAGCAACGAATACCTCGACCGTCAGCGTCTCGAAGAACTGCTCGCGCTCCTCGAGTAATACCGCCGCACGACCTCCACAGCCGGCTTGTCCTCGATCTCATAGTCGTTGCTGCGCGGCCCGCCGTGGTTCGGATACGAATACCACTTCCACGGATACACGCCAGCCAGCCACGGCTGCGGCCACACCGCCTCGAAGAACGCCTCGTACGCCGCGCGCTGCGCCTCGAGATTCAGCGGCGCGTCGCGCGGCAGCTCCCACTGCCGCCACGCCGCGCCATCCGCGCTGCGGTACCCCAGCTCCGTGAACACGATCGGCCGCCCCGACTCCTTCGCCAGCTTCCCGAGCCGCTCCACGACCGGCTGCCACGCACGGACGAGCGACTCGCGCGACGGCGAGCGCTCATCGACGAGCGGGAAGTAGCCGCTGACGCCGATCCAGTCCACCGCATCCCAGAACGGCACGTCGAACACCTCGTCGAAATTCGCGCCGTACGTGACCGGCCCGCGATAGATCGCGCGCACGCTCGCGATGATCCGCCGCCACTCCGCCTCGCGCCGCGACGAGACCTTCTGCTCGTTGCCGATGCTGAACGCATCGACCTGCGCATCGCGCGCGATCGTCGCGTAATGCTCGATGAAGCGCGTGTAGCTCGCGAACCACGGCTGCCACTGCGCGTCCTGCCACTCCTCCATCTTCAGCTCGCCGCGCCCCCAGATGTGCGGCTTGAGGAGCACTTTGATGCCGAGGTCGTGCGCCTGCTTCGTCACCGCGACCAATGACTCGTCCGTCTCCCACACCCGATCCCCGCCCCACCGAATCTCCGGCGTCCCGCGATGAAACCCGAACGGCGTGATCGAGATCCAGTTCACCCCCAGCTCCTTCAACTCCCGTAACGCCTCCCTCGACGCCGCCGACCCATACCGCACATCGCGCTCCCGGCTGAACGCGCAGGCGTAGGACATGCCGTTTTGCTTTTCGATTCGCGCGGGTGGGGCGGGGGTGGTGCAGGCGGCGAGGAGGGCTGCGAGGAGGAGGAGTCTCATAGTCTCCGAGTCTCATAGTCTCATAGGGGTGGAGGCCAGGAGACTCTGAGACCAGGAGACTATGAGACTAAAATCCCTCCGTGAACCTTCTCATCATCGACGACGAAGCATCGCTCCGCGACTTCCTCAGCATCGTCTTCGAGGGGGAGGGGTGGCGGGTGGAGGCGGTGGGGTCGCTGGGGGATGCGCGGGCGGCGATTCAGCGGGGGGAGCCGGACGTCGTGTTGTGCGATCTCATGCTGCCGGACGGGTCGGGGATCGATCTCATTCGCGATGTCAAGGCCGCGAGCCCGTCGATCGCCTTCGTCATGATCACCGCGCACACCTCGACGCGTTCCGCCGTCGAGGCGCTGAAGGCGGGCGCGGTCGACTACATCGCCAAGCCCTTCGACATCGAAGAGCTGAAGATCGTCGTCCGCAAAGCGGTCGAGCGGAAGGAGCTCGAGGACGAGAATATCCACCTCCGCACCGCCCTCGAGGAGCGCTTCACCTTCGCGAACATCCTCGGCAAAAGTCCGAAGATGCAGGAGATTTTCTCGATCGTCCAGCGCATCGCGCGCACCACGTCGACGGTGCTCATCGCCGGCGAGTCAGGCACGGGCAAGGAACTGATCGCGCGCGCGATCCACTACAACTCCGACCGCCGCGGCAAGTTCGTCTCCATCAACTGCGGCGCTCTGCCGGAAACGCTCCTCGAGTCGGAGCTCTTCGGCCACGAGCGCGGCGCGTTCACCGGCGCCGTCCGCGACAAGCGCGGGCTCTTTCACGAAGCCGACCGCGGCACGATCTTCCTCGACGAGATCGGCGAGACCACGACGGCGATGCAGATCAAGCTCCTGCGCGTGCTGCAGGAGCGCATCGTGCGCAAGGTCGGGTCGAACAGCGAGACGCCGGTCGACGTGCGCGTGATCGCGGCGACGAACCGCGACCTCTCCGAGTCGATCCGCGAGGGGACCTTCCGCGAGGATCTCTTCTATCGCATCAACGTCATCCCCATCACGCTCCCGCCGCTGCGTCACCGGCGCGAGGACATCCCGCTGCTCGTCGATCACTTCATCGAGAAGTTCTGTTCGCGGCTCGAAGTGCCGCGGAAGCGCATCTCCGCCGACGCCATGCGCGCGATCGAGAAGTATCACTGGCCGGGCAACGTGCGCGAGCTGGAGAACGTCGTCGAGCGGATGATCGCGCTCGAGCCGACCGACCTCCTCTCCACGAAGTCTCTCCCCGAGCACGTGCTCCTCGGCGGACGGATCCCCGACGCCTCGTTCGAGCTGCCACAGGAGGGACTCTCGCTCGAGGAGCATCTCGAGGCCATTACGAAGGTGTTCATGCTGAAGGCGCTCGAGCGCTGCGGCGGCGTGCAGACGCAGGCCGCGGAGCTGCTGCGCATGTCGTTTCGTTCATTCCGTTATTACGCAAAGAAATATGATCTCATCCCGCGGGATCGCGAGATGGAGGACGCGGTCGTCGACGAATGATGAAAGCCGCCCTGGTTGCCCTGATGCTCTTCTCCTGCGCCAAAACGCCGAGCGTTCCCGCGCCGCCGCCCCAGCCGCAGCCGGAGGCGGCGGGACCGCGTGTGACGTTTCCGGATGGATTCGTGGTCCACGCCGAGGTCGTCGCCGATGATGAGTTGCGCGCGCGGGGACTCATGTTCCGCGATCACCTGCGACCCGGCACGGGCATGCTCTTCGTCTTTCCGGAAGACGGCGACTATCCGTTCTGGATGAAGAACACGATCATCCCGCTCGACATGATCTGGATCGACGCGAACCGGAAGATCGCCGCCATCGCCCACGAGGCGCAGCCGTGCAAGGTCGAGAACTGCCCGAACTACCCGCCAAACGCGATCGCGCGCTACGTGCTCGAAGTCGCGGGCGGCGTGGCGAAGGAGCATGCTCTGAAAGTGGGGGATGTGTTGCGGTTCGAAGGGACGGAGAATGTGATCGCGAGGTGAGGCGTTCCCTCGAGTAAGGCAAATGTTTCGGTCCCGCGGCGAAAACCTCCGATCCGTCTTCGTTCTGCTGTTCCTGAACGTCGCGTTTTTCCTGCTCGAGCATCAGGACCCGGAGAAATACGCGCGCCTCTTTTCGTTCAACAGCGACGCCGTTCGCGCCGGCGAGGTGTGGCGCCTCTTCACGTGGCAGTTCACGCAGGCGGGCGAGGGCTGGCTGCAGGCGCTGGCGCTCTTCATCACGCTCCTGCTGCTGTACATGATGGGCTCCGCGCTCGAGGAGGAGTGGGGGACGTTCAACTTCCTCACGCTCTTCACCATCTCCACGCTGACGTCCGCCGGCGTCGCCGCATGGATGAACGTCCCGCTCCTCGGCACGTACTTCATCTACTTCACGCTGCTCTTCGTCTACGCCTCCGCGTTTCCGCAGCAGACGTTCTATCTCTTCGGCGCGGTCCCGGTACGTGTGCGGATGCTCGCCGTCTTCGCGCTCGCGATTCTCGTCTTCGGCGTGATGCAGGGCGGCGCGGCGAACATCGCGGCGCTCGCGGGCGCGGCGGCGGCGTTCGTCTATTACCTCTCGCACCGCATCCGCATTCGCTTCGTCACCGTCGAGGAGGAGCAGCAGGCGGTCAGCGACGTGCCGCCGGTGCGCGTCGACACGACGGCGATTCACAACACCGCGCGCTACACCGCGATCCGGCAGGCGATCGCGCGCGCGTCGGCGACGGATGCAGAGCGGCTGCTCGAGCAGTGCGAGCGCGAGATCGTCGCCGGCGTGAACATCTGCCCGCCCGCGGATTACAAACCCGAAGGTACGGATGGGTACTGCATCCGCTGCGAGGGGTTTGCGGAGTGTTCGGCGCGCTACCTTCGTGCGAACCAGCCGACAGCAGCGCCATCCGGTGCGCTCGCGTCGGAAGCGCCGTAGCGGCTACTCGCCCTTCGGCTCGCCGCCGCCGGCTCCGCCGCCACCGCCCGGCCGTCTCCGCCGGCGAAGGCGGCGGCGCTTGCCTTCGCCCGGTGGTTGCTGGGTGCCCGGTGGTTGCTGGGTTGCTGGGTTGCTGGGTTGCTGAGGTCGTGGCTCCCTCGCAGCTCGCGGCTGTTGCGGTTGCGATTGTTGCTGCGGTGTGCCTTCGGCGCGCTCGCCGCGTCCTCCGCGCCCGCGGCGACGGCGGCGTTTGCGCACCTGCTCGCCCTCGGGGCGTGGCTGCTGCGGTTGCTGCTGTTGTTGTTGCGGCGGACGCGGTTGCTGCGGCTTGCCCGGCTGTCCCTGCGGCTGCTGCTTCTGCCGCTCGCGCTGGCGGTCGCGCTGCCGCTGCTGCTGTTCGCCGCGCTGCGGCTGCGGACGTCCGCCGCGGCGCGGGCGCTCTCCGGCCGCGGGACGCTCTTCTTTTCGAGTGGTCGCGCGTCCCGTGCGCTGCTCGAACTCGCGCATCTTGCGATCCATGAACCGCCGCGCCTGCTGCTCCTGTTTATTGCGCAACTCGTCGTGCCCGCAATAGGGACAGCGCTTCCATCCTTCGGGATACGTCCGCCGGCAGGACGAGCAGGTAACGCTTTTCGGGAGCGGCATCGTAAATCGGCGCGCATTGTACACTTCGGACTGTGGACGACGACCGGCGCAAAACCCTGCGCGAGCTCATCGGGCTCGCCGGCGACAACACGCCGAACGCCTGCTGGGACGATCGCCGCGCCGTCGCGCTCCTGCGCTCGCAGGCCACCGCCGAAGAGCTGCGCGAGCTCGGCGCGAGCGAAGCGCTGATCGACCACATTTTCCCGGAGGGACATGCCCGGTAAGTTCACCGTCCGCGTCGAGGCGCGGTTCGAGGCGGCGCACTTTCTTCGTGAATATCGCGGCATCTCCGAGCCGCTGCACGGCCACTCATACAAAGTCGAAGCCGATCTCGCCGCGCGCGGCGGCGGCCTCGACTCCGACGCCATCGCCGTCGACTTCGTCAGCGCGAAGCGGAAGCTCGAGGTGCTCGCGAAGAAGCTCGACTACGGCTGCATCAACGACGTCGCGCCGTTCACCGAGGTCAATCCCAGCGCGGAGAACATCGCGGAGTGGTTCGCCCGCGAGCTGCAAGGCGCCGTCGACGACGAGAACGCCGTCGTCACCGCCGTCACCGTGTGGGAAGGTCCGGTAAACTCGGTCACCTTCACTCCATGAACAAACTTCCCAACCACACCGCGCTGAAGGAATGGGCGAACGTCATCGACGCCCTCGGGCGCGGCGAGCAGATCATCCTGATCCGCAAAGGCGGCATCGCCGATCCGGCGTTCGGACTCGAAGCCGACCGCTTCTACCTCTATCCGACCTACTTTCATCAGGGCGAGCTCGATCCGCGCAACACCGTCGAGATCACGCACTGGTGCGAAGTCGCTCGCGTCTGGACCGCCGGCGATCCCGCGCCGCTCGCTGCACACGTCGCGCTTCCGCGCGAGACGCTCGACGCGCGCTATCGCTTTCGCCCCGACCAGGCGCTGTACGTGATCGCCGTGCGCGCGTGGCGACTCGCGCAGCCGGCGACGGTCGAGTATCGCGATGCATACGGCGGCTGCAGGAGCTGGGTGAGCGTCGACGAAGAGATCGACGTCGACGGCTCGACGCCCGCGCTCAGCGAAGCGGAGTTGAAGTCGAAAATTGATGCGATTGATGCGCTGTGGAACTGATCGCCGTCGTTATCATGGTTCTCGCGGGCGGCGCCATCGCGTTTTTCGTGATGATCGCGTTCGCGCTCGCGCGGCGTGAGAACGAGAGCATGCCGCGAGTGGCTACGGCGTCGCAGGAGCGCGAGCACATCGCGGCCTCGCTGCTCGTGCACGTCGTCGCCGCCGGCGGCGCATCGCATCAGGACGCGGTGCGAGCCGTGCGCCGCGGATCGGGCATCGCCGCGCCGGTGATGACCGGCATCGACGTCGCGAGCTGGGCTGATCGCTACGCGCAGCTCGCGACGCCGGAACAGCGCGCGTCGCTGCTGGAGACGGCGGTGCAACTGGTGGTCTCGCCCGTGCCGCTGCGCCAGTACGCGGCGCTCCTCGACCTCAACTTCGGCCTCGGCTTCCAGACCGACCGCCTCGCGAAACTGCGCGAGGTCTACGGCTTCGAGTACGTCGATCACGCGAAGGACGCGCGTCCGCGTCACGCCGATCGGGCGGGCGGCGGCGCGCCACTGTTCCAGCGCGAGCCGCGCAAGCGCGACGAGCTGCTCGCGATTCTCGGCCTCGAAGGCACACCGACACGGCCCGAGCTCACCGCCGCGTACCGCAGGCTCGTCGCGCAGCATCATCCCGACAAGTTCCACACCGCGAACGACGACGCGCGGGCGCAGGCCGCGGCCCGTTTCATCGAAATTACGCGAGCCTACGAAGAGCTATTGCTCATTTTCCGGGATTGATTTATCATTCGTCGGTTCGGGGAATAGGGGTAGTTCACGGTTTGTTCACAGCCGGTTCCCAGCAGTTCCCTCCAGTAGATCGTAGTATTTCTTTGAATGGGTCGCTTCGTGGACGGACGTGTCCGGCAGCGATGACGGACGCGCGCAACCGCGTCACGATTTGAAGCCGGAGCGAAAGCCGGCGACTCCATCTCGTAAACCTCTGAGCCTGACCACGTTGGGGAAACGTGTCCGGCCGCCAGTAACTATTTTATTTGCTGACGCATCTAACATTGCACACGGCACGAACGTTGAAGTTGTCGTTGTCCGTACGGGAGAGACCATGAAGAGCGCCGAAGCCTACGAGCATGAGCAGGGCTGGGATTTTGAGAAGGCGGCGATGCCGTACGTCGACTCTCTGTACAACACCGCCTACCGGATGACGCGGAACTCCGAGGACGCCGAAGACCTCGTTCAGGAGACGTATCTGAAGGCTTACAAGTACTACGACAAGTTCGAAGAGGGAACGAACTTCAAGGCGTGGCTCTTCAAGATCATGAAGAACACGTTCATCAACAACTACCGGAAGAAGAAGCTCACCCCTCACAAGATCGACTTCTCGGAGATCGAGGAGTCGTACGAGCGAGTCATCCAGAAGAACGCCCCGGATCTCATCCGCGATCCGGAGAGCGAGATCTTCCAGGACATGATGGACGCGGACGTCAAGCGCGCCCTCGACTCGCTGCCGCACGACTACAAGATGGTGGTGCTGCTCGCGGACATCGAAGGCTTCTCGTACAAGGAGATCGCCGAGATCCTCGACTGCCCGGTGGGTACGGTGATGTCGCGCCTCTACCGCGGACGGAAGATGCTCGAGCGCACGCTGCTCGACTACGCGCGCAAGTACGGCTACATCCGCGGCGAAGCGGAGCCGGCCAAGATGCGCTCGCGCAAGGACGAGACGAAGGGCCGCAAGAAGAAGGAAGACGGCAAGACCGACGAGACCGAAGTCACCGAGCCGGAGGAGAGCGAAGAGGAAGTGCTCTTCGCCGACGCCGAAGAGGAGTTCGAGTTCGAAGTCGAAGAGGAAGAAGAAGAGCAGTTCGAAATCGAGTAACCAAACCGAAGCGGCATGCCCGCTGCAAAAGAGAAGGACAGGCGATTCAGCCTGTCCTTTTTGTTTTCAAGGAATTCACCCGAGTAGCGCGCAGTTCCCCATTGCGAAGTCGCACGTCATGCCCACGGAAGGAACGAGCAGCAATGCTTTGTGACGAATATAGACGCGTGGTGTACTTCTTTCTCGACGGCTCCATGGGGCAGCACAAGCTCATGGAGCTCGAAACCCATCTGACGATTTGTCGTGACTGTACCGAGCGCACGACGATTCAGAAAAAGCTGCGCAACTTCGTCCGCCAGCGCCTCGGCCGCGTCAGCGCTCCCGAGAGCCTGAAAGTCCGCGTCGTGCAGTCGCTGCGCGTCGTGGAGTAACATCCGCGCGCCTTGCCCGACGAGAAGCTGATCCTCGTATCGACGAATCCCAACAAAGGAATCGAAGCGGAGCGCATCCTCGGCGTGCCGCTGTTGCGCGTCTCAATCGCGCTGCCTGAGATTCAGGCGGCGACGGTCGAAGAGATCACGCGCTACAAGCTCGAGACCGCGAAATCGAAAGGCCACGGCCGTCTCATCGTCGAAGACGTTTCCCTCGGCTTCGACGAGCTCGGCAACTTTCCCGGTCCGTACGTGAAGTGGCTGCTCGAGGCCGCCGGCGGCGACGGGCTCGCCGCGATCGCCTACGCGCTCAACAATCGCTCCGCGAAGGCGCAATGCTGCGTCGGCTACTGGAACGGCGCCGAGGTGAAGACGTTCCTCGGCGAGACCGCGGGAGAGATCCTCGTGAAGCCGCGCGGCGAGCGGAAGTTCGGATGGGACGCCTGGTTCCAGCCGAAGGGCTCGTCGAAGACGTTCGCGGAGATGACGGCGGAAGAGAAGGATGCGGTCTCGCATCGCGGCATCGCGTACCGCCGGCTCGCCGGGCATCTTGCACAGGAAACCGGACGCTCCTGAGATCCGCAATGGACAGGTGCTGTTGCGGTTCCGACACGCGCCACGGCAAACCTCGCCAATAAGTCCTCCGTATTGAGTAATGTGGCGTGGCACGGTCCGCCGTGCCCGGCTGGCAGGTCCCTTGAAGTATTGATCCGTGACGAAAGGACAGGCTATGTGGGTCTTCGATGGTGAAGAATGGACGCAGGACGGGGGCAATGAGCACTCGAAAGCCAAACCGGAAGCGGCGCGGCAGTGGGTCGACGAGCTCGTGCCTGAGCTTCAGGTGATCGAGATCGTCCCGATCCGCCGGAACACGGACGTCCCGCCATTGCCCATGCCGTAAACCGACACTCTCGCCAACCACGAAGGCCGCGCGTGTGGAACGCGCGGCTTTTTGTTTGTTCAGTGCGGGGTGTGGCGCGCCAGGAACTCCCGCACGAGCGGCTCGATCGCCTCGGAGGCGACGTTGAAGATGCGGTCGGAGTGATAGTTCCCTTCGATATCGAGGACGTGCAGTTCCTTTGGCTCGGTGGCGGCTTCGTACAGCGCGATCGAGTGGCGGTGATTGATCAGCCAGTCGTTCTTCACGTGGATGAAGCACTTCGGGACCTTGATCTTCGCGACGTCGTCGAGCGCGCGCAGCTTCGCGGCGCGGCGCGGAAACCACGCGAAGCGCGGGCGTCGCATCGCGTTCGAGATCGCGATGTGGCGATGGATCGTCAGCGGGTTGATGCGCGGGATGATCATCGCGTAATCGGCGACCGGGGAGATGAGCAGCAGCGACCCGACCGGTAAATCGTGCCGCGCGGTGGTCGAGATCGCGATCGCGCCGCCGTACGAGAACCCGACCAGCGTGATCGTCGAGATCGTCGACGTGCGCAGCAGCGCGTTCGCCACCGCCGCGACGTCGTAGTGCTCGTCGGAGTTGAAGCCGTACGTGCCGCCGCTCTCGCCGTGTCCGCGCGGATCCATCACCGCCGTGCGGTAGCCCTGCCCGTGGATGAAGTGCGCGAGCCGCACCATCGACGGATGCCGCCGGTCTCGCCAGAAGCCCGGCACCACGAGCACCATCGACGGCGAAGGGGCGTCGTAGACGTCGTAGTGAATCGTCGTGCCGTCGAAGGAAACGACCGTCGAGGAGACAGGTTCCGGAACTGGTCGAATGGCGCTAATGCTTGACATGCCTGAGTCCGCCCCTATGATATCGCGTGGTTCACCAAGCGATTTCCATTCCTCGCGGGCGCGAACGGCGCACGCTCAGGTTCATCAAATCGAACGCAAAGTGAGGTGAGTCGGGCAACCCAGTCATTTCAACGTTCGTTCGCAAGCTCAGAAATCGAAACTCAGGCCGGAACGACCTGATAAAAAGTAAGGAGAAAGTACGCAATGAAGAAGTCCATGATCGTTACCCTGATCGCGCTCCTCGTGGTCGCGATGCTCGCCGTTGGTTGCAAGAAGGAAGAGGCGACGACTGACACCGCCGCGACCGATACCACGATGACCAGCAACGACACGATGGCCACCGACACGATGGCCACCGACACGATGAGCACGATGAGCACGGACACCGGCGCGACGATCGACACCTCGGCGACGGGCACCTCGGCCACCACCGAGACCACCGCGACGGGCTCGACCGCGGCCACGACCACGACCTAGGCAACTCGCTGATTTCAAACGAACGCCCCGCCACCCGGCGGGGCGTTTTCGTTTCTGGCATCGCTCGTGCTCGCCCCCTGCCGGGTTTTCCTTTTCGGGATTCGACTGTCAAAACGGCAAGGAGGTGAGGTCGGCACCCACCATTGAGACCATCATCGGAAATCGAAAGCATCAACAATCAAACTCTGAAAGAGGAACTGAAATGGCTAAGAAACTTTTGGTCCTCCTGGCAGTGCTGACGCTCGTCATCGGCGTGACGGCCTGCAAGAAGGAAACGGAAATCAACTCGACCACGGAAACCACCGACACGTCCATGACGGCCGGTACGACCGACACCGGCGCCACGTACACCGACACCATGTCGACCGACACCATGGCCACCGACACGATGTCGACGGACACGAGCGGCACGACCGGCACGAGCACGACCACCGAGACGTCGACGACCGTTTCCACGACCACTACGTAATCGACGCAGTACGCTGTTGCAGTACGCAGTTCAAGGGGCGGGCTTCGGCTCGCCCCTTTTCTTTGCCGCGAGGTCCTCGCGCAGCCGCTGGTACACGCGCCGCGTCTCGCTCGCCGCCGCCTGCTCGTCGCCGCTGTTGTCGATCACGTAGTCCGCCTGGCGCAGCCGCTCCTCGCGCGGCATCTGATGGGCGATCCGGCGCTCCGCTTCCTCGCGCGTCATCCCGCGGCCGATGGCGCGCTCGAGCTGCGTGGCCGGCGGAACGTCGATGACGACGATGCGGTCGTAGCGCTTCCTGCCGCCCGACTCCAGCAGCAGCGTCGCTTCGACGATGTGAATCGCGTCCGCCGGCTTGTGCTCGCGCATCAGCCGCTCTTCCTCCGCGATCACCAGCGGATGAATGAGGGCGTTCAGCTTCTGCGCTTCGAAGGAATTCGAGAAGGCGCGATCGGCGAGTTTCTTTCGGTCGATCTCGCCGCCGGGAAGGAGCATCTCCTTTCCGTACGTCCGCACGATCGCGTCGTGCCCCGCGTTTCCGGGGCGGTAGAGCTTCGCGACGACGGCGTCGGCGTCGATGGTGAGCGCTCCGAGCTCCGCGAACTTCCGCATGATCGTCGACTTGCCGGTGGCGATGCCGCCCGTGAGGCCGACGCGAAGGATCACAGCCGCCTCCGCTCCGCCGCCGTCACCGTGTTCTGCATCAGCATCGCGATCGTCATCGGCCCGACGCCGCCCGGCACGGGGGTGATCCAGCCCGCGACTTCGCTCACCGCCGCGAAGTCGACGTCGCCGGTGAGTTTTCCCTCGACTCGATTGATCCCGACGTCGATCACGATCGCGCCCGGCTTCACCATCTCCGCGGTCACGAAGTGCGCCCTGCCGATCGCGGCGACGAGGATGTCGGCCTGCCGCGCGATCGCGGTGAGGCCGCGCGTGCGCGAGTGGCAGACCGTCACCGTCGCGTTGCGCTGCAGCAGCAGCGCGGCCGCCGGCTTGCCGACGATGTCGCTGCGTCCGATCACCACGGCGTGTTTCCCTTCGATCGATTCGCCCGTCGACTCGATGAGACGGATGACGCCGGCGGGCGTGCAGGGGACGAGCGAGGGGCGGCCGAGGTGCAGGAGGCCGACGTTGATGGGATGAAAGCCGTCGACGTCCCTGGCGGGATCGATCGCATCGATCACCTTTCTCGCGTCGATCTGTTTCGGCAGCGGGAGCTGCACGAGGATGCCGTCGACGGAGTCGTCACGGTTGAGGCGGTCGACTTCCGCGAGCAGCTCGGCCTCGCTCATCGACTCCGGATGGACGAGCTCCGTTCCCGTGAGCCCGAGCTCGCGCGCCTTCTTCGCCTTGTTGCGGACGTAGACCTCGGAGGCAGGGTCGTTGCCGACGCGCACGGCCACGAGTCCGGGAGGAAAGCCGAGGCGGGAAATTGCGGCGGCCACTTCTTGTTCAAGGGCGCGGGCCACGGATTTTCCGTCGATGCGGTGAGCGGTCACGAGCGCGGGGTTTGTATCACGGGCGACCGCTAAACCGTTCGGCGGGAATGAATTCCTTGACACCCCGTGTTCGGCAATGTTACCGTTTTGGCCCTTTCCGTCAGGGAAGGTGTCTGTCGTATTTGAGTGATCTGCGGCGTTTGCGGTCCACACCTCTGGCCGCCGATCAACCAGCAGTGAACTGTTCAGGAGAAGTCATGCGTACGTGGTTCCCAAAGAAGGGCGACATCGAGCCGCGCTGGTTCGTCATCGACGCCGAAGGCAAGGTCCTCGGCCGTCTGTCGACGACCATCGCGAACATCATCTCCGGAAAGGCAAAGCCGACGTACACGCCCTTCCTCGATACCGGCGATCACGTGATCGTGATCAACGCGGAGAAGATTCTCCTCACCGGAAAGAAGGAGACCGACAAGATCTATCGTCAGCACTCCCTTTACCCGGGCGGCCTGAAGGAGCGCGCGGCGCGCTTCGTGCGCGCCGAAAAGCCCGAGCGGATGCTCGAAGAGGCCGTGTGGGGCATGCTGCCGAAGAACAAAATCGGCAGGAAGATGCTGAAGAAGTTGAAGGTCTATCGCGGTACGGCTCACCCGCACGAGGCGCAGAAGCCCGAGCGGCTCGACGTCACCGAGTAAACAACGGAGGAATCCTTGGCTTTGGTCGAATACTACGGAACAGGCAGACGGAAAACGTCGACGGCGCGCGTGCACATTCGTCCGGGATCGGGTGCGATCACGGTCAACCACCGCTCGCTCGACAACTACTTCGGCAATGAAGTGCTGAAGATGATCATCAAGCAGCCTCTTTCGCTGACGGAGACCGTCGACAAGTTCGACATCGTCGTCACCGTCGACGGCGGCGGCCCGAGCGGCCAGGCCGGAGCGATCCGCCACGGCATCTCCCGGGCGCTGCAGGTCTACAACATGGAGCTGCGCAAGCGCCTCAAGAAGGCCGGCCTCCTCACGCGCGATCCGCGCATGAAGGAGCGCAAGAAATACGGACAGAAGGGCGCTCGCGCGCGCTTCCAGTTCTCCAAGCGCTAGTCCGATGGGTTTCCCCCTGCATCACGTTTAACCCGAGACAGGAGCGAGCCGTCGCTCCTGTCTTTTTTTGTTCAACGCAAAACGTCAAATCGCAAAGGAGGGTTCACTTGGCAGTCTCTATTACGATGAAAGAGCTTTTGGAAGCTGGCGTGCACTTCGGTCATCAGACCCGTCGCTGGAATCCCAAGATGAAGAAGTACATCTTCGGGAAGCGCAACGGGATCTACATCATTGACCTGCAGAAGACGCTCAAGCTCTTTAAGGAAGCTTCCGCGTTCATCTCGGACCTCGCGTCCGGGGGAAAACGAATCCTGTTCGTGGGCACCAAGCGCCAGGCACAGGACGCCATTCTCGAAGAGGCCAACCGCTGCGGCATGTTCTACGTGAACAACCGCTGGCTGGGCGGCACCCTGACGAACTTCACCACCGTCCGCAAATCGATCGAGCGTCTCAAGGAGATCGAGTCGATCCTCGCCGATACCGACAAGGAGATGTCGAAGAAGGAGCGCGCGCAGCTCGACCACGAGCGCGACAAGCTCCAGAAGAATCTCATCGGCATCCGCGAGATGGACGGCCTTCCGGACGCGCTCTTCGTGATCGATCCGAAGAAGGAATACATCGCCGTCAAGGAAGCCAGGAAGCTCGGCATCCCGGTCGTCGCGATCGTGGATACCAACTGCGATCCGGAAGACATCAACTACGTCATTCCGGGCAACGACGACGCGATCCGCGCGATCCGTCTGTTCACGCAGAAGATCGCCGACGCGGTCCTCGAGGGCTACAACCTCGCCGAGGAGCGCTACATCGGGGTCGAGGACAAGGGCGACGAAGCCGCTGCCTCGGCCGCGGAGCCCATTCCCGCCGAAGCCGCTTCCGAGCCGATGCAGGCCGCTCCGGCGGTCTGATCCTGCCGACTGTGTTTTGAGGACCGCCTCTCCAGGCGGTCCTTCCATCCCCAGACAAGAGGTTTTGAAATGACGATTACTCCTCAGATGATCAAGGATCTGCGCGAGCAGACCGGCGCCGGATTCGGCGACGTGAAGAGCGCGCTCACCGAGGCCGCCGGCAACATGGAAGAGGCGACGAAGATCCTTCGCAAGAAGGGACTCGCCGCCGCGAGCAAGAAGGCCGGCCGTGTGACCGCGGAAGGCGCGGTCGTCGCGCGCGTCGACGGCAACAAAGGCGTGCTCGTGGAAGTGAACTGCGAGACCGACTTCGTCGGCCGCAACGAGAACTTCCGCGCGTTCGCGGAAGAAGTCGCGAAGGCGATCGCGCAGAGCGGCGCCACTTCCGTCGACGATTTTCTCAACGAGAAATGGCCCGGCAGCGATGAGACGGTGAGCCAGAAGGTCGCGGAGCAGATCGCCGCGATCAAGGAGAACATCAGCGTCCGCCGCTTCGCGCGCTACACCTCGCCCGCGAACGCCGTCATCGGCACGTACATCCACGGCGGCGGCAAGATCGGCGTCATGGTCGAAGTGCAGGGCTGCGGCGACGACGCCAAGGCCGCCGAGGTCGCGAAGGACATCGCCATGCACATCGCGGCCGCCGAGCCGCGCTTCCTCAGCCGCGAGGACGTGACCGAGAAGGACCTCGACACCGAGCGCGAGATCGCGCGAGACGCCGCGGCCAAATCCGGCAAGCCCGAGAACATCGTCGAGAAGATGGTCTCCGGCAAGATGGAGAAGTTCTACGGCGAGGCCTGCCTGCTCGAGCAGCCGTACATCCGCGACGACAAGCAGACCGTCACGCAGTACCTGCAGTCGAAGGGGAAGGAAGCGAACTGCGCGTACACCGTGACTCGCTTCGACCGCTTCAAGCTCGGCGAAGGCATCGAAAAGCGCAGCGAAGATTTCGCCGCCGAAGTCGCCTCGTACATCAAGTCGTAACGGGTACGTAGTATAAAAAGCGCCGCATGCCTCCACCAAAATTCAAGCGCATCCTCCTCAAACTCTCCGGCGAAGCGCTCATGGGCGGACGGCGGACGGGCATCGATGCCGAGACCCTTGCCAACATCGCCGACGAGATCAAGGAAGTGCGGGCGATGGGCGTGGAGATCGTGATCGTCATCGGCGGCGGAAACATCTTTCGCGGCGTGACCGCGGCCACCGAGGGCATCGACCGCGTGGCCGGCGATCACATGGGCATGCTCGCCACCGTCATCAACGCCATCGCGCTGCAGGACGCGCTCGAGCGCCGCGGCGTCGACACGCGCGTCACCAGCGCGATCCAGATGGCCGAGGTCGCCGAGCCGTTCATCCGCAGGCGCGCGATCCGCCACCTCGAAAAGGGACGCGTCGTCATCTGCGCCGCGGGAACCGGCAACCCATTCTTCACCACCGATTCCGCCGCCGCGCTGCGCGCCAACGAGTTGAAGTGCGACATCATCTTCAAGGCCACGAAGGTCGACGGCATCTACACTGCCGATCCCGAAAAGGATCCGAACGCCGTCCGCCTTCCGCACGTCACCTACCAGCGCGTGCTCGCCGATCGCCTGCAGGTGATGGACGCCGCGGCGATCGATCTCGCGCGCGGCAGCTCGATTCCGATCTATATTTTCTCGCTGCGCGAAAAAGGCAACGTCAAGCGCGCATTGCTGGGAGAAGACGTCGGCTCCATCGTCTCCGACGATCCCCCGGCCGCATGAGGAGCCTATGCCTGCCAATGAAGTCATCACGGACGTAAAACATCGCATGGACAGCGCGCTCTCCGCGCTGAACAATCACTTCAAGACGCTGCGCACCGGCCGCGCGAACGCGGCGATGCTCGACACTATCGTCGTCGACTACTACGGCACGCCGACGCCGCTCGCGCAGGCCGCGAGCGTGAAGGTGCCCGAGCCCGCGCTGATCGTCGTCGAGCCCTGGGACAAGTCGATGGTCGCGCCGATCGAAAAAGCGATCCGCAACTCCGACCTCGGATTCAATCCCGCCTCCGACGGCAAAGTGATCCGCGTTCCCGTTCCGATGCTCACCGAAGAGCGCCGCAAGGAGCTCGTGAAGAAAGCGCATCAGATGGCCGAGGAGTCGCGCACCGCGATTCGGCAGGTGCGCCGCGACGGCAACGACAAGCTGAAGAAGATGCTGAAGGATCACGCCATCTCCGAGGACGACGAAAAGCGCGCCCTCGACGAGATCCAGAAGCTCACCGACAAACACATTGACGACGTCGCGAGTGTCCTGAAGCACAAAGAGCAGGACATCATGGCGGTCTGATGGCGGCGCGATGAGCGTCGCAGTGATCGTCCCCGCCGCCGGTACCGGGTCGCGCTTCGGCGGCGCGCTGCCGAAGCAATTCCAGACGCTGTCCGGCAAGCCCGTGATCCAGCACGTCATCGAGCGCTTCCTGCTCGACGACCTCGTGACGCGCGTCGTCGTTCCGGTCGCGCCGGTGCTGCTCGAGCGCGTGAAGAACAGCGAGCGCGTCTCCTTCGTCGCCGGCGGCGACACGCGCCAGCAGTCGGTGATCCGCGCGCTCGCGGAGGTCGGCGAGTCGGAGCTGATCGCCGTGCATGACGCCGCGCGCCCGCTGTTCAGCATGGCCATCTTCCACGCCGTCATCGAAGCCGCGCGCGAAGCCGGCGCCGCGCTGCCGGTGGTTCCCGTCGCCGACACGATTCACGTCATGAACGCCGACGGCACGGTCGCCGACACCCTCGCCCGCTCGATGCTCGGCGCCGCGCAGACGCCGCAGTGTTTTCGCGCCGAGATCCTGCGCGACATCCTCGCGCGTGCGGAGCGCGAGGGAATCGAAGGCACCGACGAAGCGGGACTCGCCGCTCGATTTGGCTATCGAGTGCGCGCTGTGCCCGGCGATCCGCGCAATCTGAAGATCACCGTCCCAGAGGATCTCGCGATCGCGGAGTCGTACCTTCAGCAATGGAGCGCGACGTCGTGATTCGTATCGGCCACGGCGTTGACATCCATCCGTTCGATCCCGATCGCCCGCTGATCCTCGGCGGCGTGCGCATCGCCGATGCGGGCGGCCTCGCCGGCCACTCAGACGCCGACGCCGTGCTGCACGCGATCACTGATGCGCTCCTCGGCGCCGCCGGCGCCGGCGACATCGGCCGGTACTTTCCGTCGACCGACGAGCGCTGGCGCGATGCCGACTCCTCGGTGTTCGTGCGCGAGGCGAAACGCGTCCTCGACGAGATGAATGCCGAGATCTCGAACGTCGATGTGACGATCATCGCGCAGCAGCCGAAACTCGCGCCGCATCGCGATGCGATGGTGACGTCGATCGCGCAGCTGCTCGATCTGCCCGAAGGCCACGTGAATGTGAAAGCGACGACGACCGATCACCTCGGATTCATCGGCAGGGGAGAAGGGTTGTGCGCGATGGCGATTGTCCTCGTGTCATCCCAAGCGCAGTCGAGGGATCCTCTCGCGTGACCGTCCGCGTTCGCTTCGCGCCTTCGCCCACCGGCCATCTGCACGTCGGCGGCGCGCGCACCGCGATCTTCAACTGGCTGTTCGCGAAGCATCATCGCGGCACGTTCATCATCCGCGTCGAGGACACCGATCAGGCGCGCTCGACGCGCGAGTCTGAGGAGATGGTGCTCGACGACCTGCGCTGGCTGGGCCTCGGATGGGACGAAGGTCCCTTCCGCCAGAGCGAGCGTCTCGAGCTTTACACGCGTGTCGGCCGCGAGCTGATCGAGCGCGGCGTCGCCTACCGCTGCTACTGCAGCGAGGAAGAGCTCGAGGCGAAGCGCAAGCAGGCGGAGCTCGAGAGCCGTCCGCCGCATTACGACCTCACCTGCTGGCTCAATCGCCGTAACGACGACGCGCCGCACGCGATCCGGTTTCATGTGCCGGACGACGGCGACGTCACGATCGACGATCTCATTCGCGGCGAGATCACCTGGCGCAGGGAAACGCTCGGCGACTTCATCCTCATCCGTTCCGATGGCTTCCCGACCTACAACTTCTGTGTGGTTGCGGACGATCACGACATGGCGATCACGCACGTCATCCGCGCCGAGGAACATCTGACGAACACGCATCGCCAGGTGCTCATCTATCGCGCGATGGAGTGGGACGTGCCGCAATTCGCGCACGTCTCGCTGATCCTCGGCAGCGATCGCACGAAACTCTCCAAGCGCCACGGCGCGACGTCCGTCACGGCGTTCGCGGACGAGGGCTATCTCCCCGAGGCCATGCTCAACTACCTCACGCTCCTCGGGTGGTCGTCGCCCGAAGGCGCGGAAGTCTTCACGCGCGACTACGCCATCGAGCACTTCTCGCTCGATCGCGTGAACGCCGCGCCGGCGATCTTCGACCAGACGAAACTCGAGTGGCTCAACGGCCAGTACGTGCATGCGATGAGCGCCGCCGAGCTCGCGCCGCTCGTGCGCCGCTTCTTCGACGTGCCGTGGCTCGAGGAAGGGATCGACGTCGTGAAGACGAGCGTGCATCTCCTCACGCAGTTCGCGGCCGCGCTGCAGTTCGTCACGCAGTACACGCCGCCGCAGGTCGATCGCGCGTTCGCCGGGCAGCTCGCGAACGAGCTGCGCGCGAACGGAACGCCGGCCGATGCGGAGAGCTATCACGCGATGGTCGACCGCTTGAAGAGCGCGACGGGACTGAAAGGCAAGGCGCTCTTCATGTTGCTGCGCCTCGCCATCACCGGCCTCGATCACGGCCCCGAGCTCGTGCGCGCGATTCCGCTGCTCCGGCATGCGAGCGAGGTCGATTCGCGCGTGCTCTCGCCGCTCGCACGGGTAGAGCGATGTATCGCCTGATCCGCGAGCTCCTGTTCCGCATGGAAGCGGAGGAGGCGCACGAGTGGACGACGGAGCAGATGCAGTATCTGCAGCAGATCCCGATCGCGTTGCGCGCGATTGAGCGGATCTGCCGCCCGCCCGCGTCCGCATCGCGCACGCTCTTCGGACTCACGTTCCGCTCGCCGATCGGCATCGCCGCCGGCTTCGACAAGAACGCCGTGCTGATGCCGTTCCTCGCCGCCCTCGGATTCGGCTTCGTCGAAGTCGGCACCGTCACGCTGCGCCCGCAGCCGGGCAACCCGAGGCCGCGATTGTTTCGCAAGCCGGACGAGAGCGCGCTCATCAACCGCATGGGCTTCAACAACGACGGCGCCGACGCCATCGCCGCACGCCTCCGCGCGTGGAGGACAGGCAATCCCGCCTGTCCCCTCTTCGTCAACGTCGGCAAGAATCGCGACGTACCGCTCGAAGCCGCCGTCGAGAACTACGTCGAGTGCTATCGCCGCGTCGCCCCGCACGCCGACGTCGCCGTGCTCAATCTCTCCTCGCCGAACACGCCAGGGCTGCGCGACCTGCAACGGCCCGAGCATGCTGAAGCCTTGTTGCATGCGGTGCGCTCCGTCCGCAGCGGACCAATCCTCATCAAGATCGCGCCAGACCTCGACGACACGCAGATCGCGGAGATCACCGACGTCTGCGTGCGCCTCGCCGACGGCATGATCTGCACGAACACGACGAGCGTTGAAGGCGGCGGCCTCTCCGGCAAGCCGCTGCTCGAGAAATCGACGAGCGTGCTGGCAAGGGTACGCGCGCGCGCCGGCGCGGGCTATCCGCTCATCGGCGTCGGCGGCGTCTTCACGCCGGACGACGTTCGCGCGAAGATGGCGGCAGGAGCGGATCTGGTGCAGATCTATACGAGCTTCGTTTATGAAGGTCCGATGATTGCGACGAGGCTGGCGGCGGCATGATCGTCTACGGCACCAATCCCGTCCTCGAAGCGGTCCGCTCGCATCCCGGCCGCGTGCGCTACATCGCGATCGCGCGGGAGCAGAGCGCGCGGTTGCAGCGCGTGGTCGACGAGGCCACGAAGGCGGGGGTGTCGGTGCGCGTGCTGCCGGCGCAGCAGATCGACAAGCTCGCCGGCCGCGGCGTCCACAACGGCGTCGTCGCCGACGTGCACGACACCGCGTACGCCGACTTCGATGACGTCCTCGCGGACGAGGAAACGAAGTTCATCCTGATCCTCGACGGCATCACCGACCCGCAGAACTTCGGCGCGATTCTTCGGGTAGCCGACGGGTTCGGCGTCGACCTCGTCGTCATCCCGCAGCACGAAAGCGTCGGCCTCACCCCCGCCGCCGTGAAAGCCTCCGCGGGTGCGTCCGAATGGGTCTCGGTCGCGCAGGTCACGAACCTCTCGCGCGCGATCGAGCGGCTGAAGGAGAAGGGGTTCTGGGTCTACGCCGCCGCGGCAGACGGCGACCGCGCCGACCAGATCGACTTCACCGGCAGAGTCGCGCTCGTCATGGGCAGCGAGGGGAAAGGCGTCCGCCGCAACGTCCTCGAGCACTCCGACCGCACCGTTTCGATCCCGATGTTCGGCCACGTCGATTCGTTCAACGTCGCCTCCGCGGCCGCCGTTTTGTGCTACGAGGTCGTCCGCCAAACCCGGAAATAACAGCCACTTGCGTCCCGTTTGGCTCTTCTGCTATAACCCGCAGTTCCTCGGCCGCCGCCGCAGAATCCACCCTCTGCTTCTACCGGTAGGCTGATTGTGTCTTTGAAATCAGAAGTTTGGTGCTGGCATAGCTCAGTTGGTAGAGCAGCTGATTTGTAATCAGCAGGTCGCGGGTTCGAGTCCCGTCGCCAGCTCCAGGAAGCAGCGATCCAGCGGAGAGTTGGCTGAGCGGTCAAAAGCAGCAGACTGTAAATCTGCCGGGCCACGCCCTACGGAGGTTCGAATCCTCCACTCTCCACCATCGAAACAGTTGCAAAAACGCGGGAGTAACTCAGTTGGTAGAGTCACAGCCTTCCAAGCTGTTGGTCGCGGGTTCGAATCCCGTCTCCCGCTCCAGAATCAGGCATCAGCCCTCGTAGCTCAGGGGTAGAGCACGTCCTTGGTAAGGACGGGGTCACCAGTTCAAATCTGGTCGAGGGCTCCACACAAATCACCGCGAATCACGGGGTAAAGCATGGCAGCGCAGCGCGAGATCATCACCCTTCAGTGCACCGAGTGCAAACGGCGCAACTACACCACCACGAAGAACAAGAAGACCATGACCGAGAAGCTCGAGCTGAAGAAGTTCTGCCGGCACGATCGGAAGCGGACTGTTCATCGCGAAACCAAGTAGGGAATTTAAGGGGAAAGCAATGCTTTCTCAGCAGTTTGCGACAACTGCAGGCCAGTAGCTCAATTGGCAGAGCAGCGGTCTCCAAAACCGCAGGTTGGGGGTTCAAGTCCCTCCTGGCCTGCCAAATTCAGTTCGCAGCTGTCAGCTCACGGTTCTCAGTCCTGAGAGCTGCGAGCTGATGGCTGAGAGCCTTTTTCGGGGTTTTTCTAATGGCTGAAGAAACGGGAAACGCAATCGCCGCACGGCCGAAACAGTGGTGGCTCGCCACGCGCGAGTTCTTCCGCGACACGTCCTCGGAGATGAAGAAAGTCACCTGGCCCACGAAGAACGAAGTGGTCGGCACGACGGCCGTCGTCATCGTGGCCACGCTCGTCTTCGCTCTCTTCCTCTGGGGCTGCGACCTGCTCTTCTACAAGGCGATCGATTTCCTCTTCACGAAATTCGCGGCGAGCGTTTAAGGCAATGATGGTCGAAGCGGGTCAGAAGCAGTGGTACATCGTCCACACCTACTCCGGGTTCGAGGAGCGGGTGAAGGAGAACCTCACCCAGCGCATCGACGCCCTCGGCATGCGCGAGAAGTTCGGCGAGATCAAGATCCCGACCGAGACCCTCGTCGAGATGAAGGGCGGCAAGAAGCGCGAAGTGCAGCGCAAGTTCTTCCCCGGCTACATCCTCGTCGAGATGGAGATGTCGGACGATGCGTGGCACCTCGTCAAGAACACGCCGAAGGTCACGGGCTTCGTCGGAACCGGCAAGAAGCCGACCCCGCTCACCCAGGAAGAAGTCGACCAGATCCTGACGCAGGTCGTCACCACCAAGGAAAAACCGAAACCCCGCCACGTCTACGAGCACGGCGAGCACGTCCGCATCATCGACGGCCCGTTCACGAACTTCACCGGCGTCGTCGAGGAAGTGAACCTCGACCGCAACACGCTCAAAGTCATGGTCACCATCTTCGGGCGCTCCACGCCCGTGGAGCTCGATTTCCTGCAGGTGAGCAGGTATGACGCGAGTGAGGAGCAGGGCGGCGGGGGCGGGGCGGCGGCGAAGGGACGATAAATCGAGGTTCGAGGTTCGAGGTGCGAATTAAGAATGAAGAATTTCATCCCTCTTAATTCGAACCTCGAAATTCGAACCTATTAACAGGATAGTTAATCATGGCTAAGAAAATTACCGGCTACATCAAACTCCAGATCCCCGCCGGCCAGGCCACTCCCGCCCCTCCGGTCGGGCCGGCTCTCGGCCAGCACGGCGTGAACATCATGGAGTTCTGCAAGACGTTCAACGCGCGCACGGCGAAGGAACAGGGACTCATCATCCCCGTCGTCATCACCGTGTTCTCCGATCGCACGTTCACGTTCATCACCAAGACTCCTCCCGCCGCGGTGCTGCTGCTCAAGGCCGCCGGCATCCAGAAGGGGTCGGGCGTTCCGAACAAAACGAAGATCGGGAAAGTGACGCGCAAGCAGGTCGAGGAAATCGCGAAGACGAAGATGCCCGACCTCAACGCCGCCTCCCTCGAGGCCGCGGTCCGCACCGTCGAGGGCACCGCGCGCTCGATGGGCATGGACGTCGTCGACTAACAGCGTACCCAATGGCGTCGCGGCGCGTGGCCGCGACACGAACAACAACGTAGGAGGTTCGCCGCGAGGCGAGCCGTCTGCACTACGGAGGTGAAATTGGCCAGACACGGCAAGAAGTATCGTGCTGCGGCCGAGAAGGTCGAGAAACGGCCCTATCAGCTGGACGAGGCGTTCGGGCTGCTCAAGCAGCTCGCCTACGCCAAGTTCAATGAGACGGTCGAGCTCTCGATGCTCCTCGGCGTCGATCCCAAGCACGCCGATCAGATGGTCCGAGGAACGACCGTGCTCCCGCACGGAACCGGCCAGACCAAACGGGTGCTCGTGATCGCACAGGGCGACAAACAGAAGGAAGCGCAGGAAGCGGGCGCGGACTTCGTGGGCGGCGACGACATGGTCGAGAAGATTCAGGGCGGCTGGACTGACTTCGACGCCGTCATCGCCACTCCGGACATGATGCGGTCGGTCGGAAAGCTCGGAAAGGTCCTCGGTCCCCGCGGACTGATGCCGAATCCGAAGACCGGCACCGTCACGTTCGACGTCGCAAAGGCGCTTCAGGAGATCAAGGCCGGCAAGGTGGAGTTCCGCGTCGACAAGACGTCGATCATCCACGTTCCGGTCGGCAAGATCGCATTTTCCGCCGATCAGCTGCGGGACAACGCGACGGCGATCATCAACGCCGTCCGCAAGGCCAAGCCGCCCGCGGCGAAAGGCAAGTACGTTCGTTCCATCTACATCTCGTCGACGATGAGTCCTTCCGTTCAGATCGACTCGGCCGTCGCCGAAGTGAAGGCGGAGTAAGGAGAAGGCATGAAGAATCGCGAACAGAAATCAGATGCGATCTCCGCGTTCTCCGACGGCATCGGCTCGGCGACCAACGCGTTCGTGCTCGACTTCAAGGGCATCACCGTTCCCCAGGTCACCGAGCTGCGCAAGCAGGTGCGGGAAACGGGCTCGCATTACGTCGTCATCAAGAACACGCTCGCGCTGATCGCCGTGAAAGACACGCCGCTCACGAAGCTCACCAGCCACTTCAACGGCATGACCGCGGTGGCGTACAACACCACCGACGCCGTCGCGCTGGCGAAGGTGCTGACGAAGTTCGCCAAGGACGTTCCCACCGTGCAGTTCAAGGGTGCGATGCTCGGCGGACAGGTCGTCGCGGCGACGGAGATTCAGACCATCGCCACGCTGCCTTCGCGCGAGGAGCTCGTGTCGAAGCTGCTGTACCTGCTGCAGTCGCCGATGCGCGGTCTCGCGACCGTGCTCGCGGCGAACATCCGAAACCTCGCGGTCGTCATCGACCAGATTGCAAAACAGAAAGAGACGGCTTAGCGCCGTCAGGAAAAACTGGAGGAGAATATGGCCGTTTCCACTGAAGATTTTGTGAAGCAGATTGAGACGATGACGGTTCTCGACCTCGCGAACCTCGTCAAGGCGCTGGAGGACCGTTTCGGCGTGTCCGCCGCCGCGGCCGCTCCGGCGGCTGCTGCTGCCGGCCCGGCTGCCGCCGCCGCGGCGCCCGTCGAAGAGCAGACGGAGTTCACCGTCACTCTGACCGAAGTCGGCGACAAGAAGATCAACGTCATCAAAGCCGTCCGCGAAGTCACCTCGCTCGGTCTGAAGGAAGCGAAGGACCTCGTCGAGGGCGCGCCCCAGACGATCAAAGAGGGCGTGACCAAGGACGAGGCCGCGAAGATCCAGAAGGTCTTCGAAGAGGCCGGCGCCAAAGTCAAAGTCTCGTAATTTTGCAGTACACGGTTGCGGGCGGTGTTCATGCATCGCCCGCAACTGATCTCTCCGGAGCCGGTGAAGGGGGGAGCGGCCTTCACCACATGGTTCCACAAATCGCGTGATCACCTTCTGCGTAGCCTGCAGAAGGCCTCGCCAAAACAACGCGACTAATAGGGAGTCCCATCGAATGAACGGAGCCATGCCGAAACAGGAGCCGGTTCGTCACGACTTCTCCAAGATTCGCAGCTATATGGCGCTGCCGAATCTGATCGACGTCCAGAGAAAGTCCTACGAACGATTCCTGCAGATGAACCTCCTCCCCGAGGAGCGTGAGGACACCGGGCTGCAGTCGGTCTTCACCAGCGTCTTCCCCTTCAGCGATTTCCGGGAGACCTGCTCGCTCGACTTCGTCCGCTTTTCCATCGGCAACTGGGAATGCAAGTGCGGGCAGCTCAAGGGTCTCGAGCACCTGCGCATGACCTGCGCGAACTGCGGCAACAAGATCATCACCGATCACCCGCACGAAGAGACCGTCAACTGCCCCTCCTGCGGCGTCATCAACAAGAACCGCGTCGAGGTCTGTGACATCTGCGGCAATCCCGTCGATCTGCAGATGAAGTACTCCGTCGAGGAGTGCCAGGAGCGCGGCATGACCTACAGCGTCCCGCTGAAGGTCACCTTCCGGCTCTTCGTCTACGACAAGGATCCGGACACGGGCGTGAAGCACATGCGCGATGCCAAGGAAGAGGAAGTCTTCTTCGGCGACATCCCGCTGATGACCGACAACGGGACGTTCATCATCAACGGCACCGAGCGTGTCATCGTCTCGCAGCTCCACCGCTCGCCGGGCGTCTTCTTCACCAAGGAATCCGCCCACACGTTCCTCGCCAAGATCATCCCGTACCGCGGCTCCTGGGTGGAGTTCGAGTACGACCAGAAGAACATCCTCTACGTCCGCATCGACCGCAAGCGCAAGTTCCTCGGCAGCGTGTTCCTCCGCGCGCTCGGCATGACCACGGACGAAGACATCCTTCGCCAGTTCTACACGCCGATCAAGCTGCGGCTCGACGACAAGGGCGCCGAGCTCTCGTTCGATCGCCGCGTGCTCGATCAGGAAGAAGCGAAGGAGCGCCATTCGATTCGCGGACGGCGCGCCGTCCGGACCATCTTCGCCGGCATCAAGCTCGACCAGAAAATGGCCGACGCGCTGACGAAGACCAATGAAGCGAAGGTGAAGGTCGACTACACCGCGCTCGACAAGGCGGTCTTCCTCGGCGACGTCGTCGACGTCAACACGGGCGAGGTCCTCTTCGAGGCCAGCGAGAGCGTTCCGGCCGACTGGGCGGAAGTGCTCCGCGCGCACAACGTCGAGGAAGTCGACGTCATCTTCCCGGAGTGGGATCTCGTCAGCGACATCCTGCTCAACACCGTTCGCAAGGACACCTCGAAGTCGTTCGAGGCGGCGATCATCGAGATTTACCGCCGCATGCGCCCGGGCGATCCTCCGACCCTCGAGTCGGCGAAGGCGCTCTTCGAAGGCATGTTCTTCGACGCCCGCAAGTACGACTTCTCGCGCGTCGGCCGCTTCAAGTTCAACATCAAGCTCGACCTCCAGTCGCCGGTCACGCAGAAGACGATGACGCCCGAGGATTTCTACGTCGTCATCAACTACCTCCTGCGCCTCCGCAAGGACGTCGGCCGCGTCGATGACATCGACAACCTCGGCAACCGCCGCGTGCGTGCAGTCGGTGAGCTGCTCGAGAACCAGTTCCGCATCGGCCTCGTGCGCATGGAGCGCGCGATCAAGGAGAAGATGTCGGTCCATCAGGACATCGACTCCGCGATGCCGCACGACCTGATCAACTCCAAGCCAGTCATCGCGGCGATCAAGGAGTTCTTCGGTTCGTCGCAGCTCTCGCAGTTCATGGATCAGACGAACCCGCTGTCGGAAGTCACGCACAAGCGCCGTCTGTCCGCCCTCGGACCGGGTGGTCTCTCCCGCGAGCGCGCCGGATTCGAAGTCCGCGACGTCCATCCGACGCACTACGGCCGCATCTGCCCGATCGAGACTCCTGAAGGTCCGAACATCGGCCTCATCTCCTCGCTGGCGTGTTATGCGCGCATCAACGAGTACGGCTTCATCGAGTCGCCGTACAAGAAGGTGCAGGACGGCCGCGTGCTCGATCATTACCGCGTGGTGAAGACGGGCGACTCCAACTTCACCCTCGGACAGATCGTCGAGAAGCGCGAGCTGCAGAAGGAAAACAACCGCATCGCCAAGGAAAACGCGGCGGGCGCGGGCGCGAAGAAGAAGCAGCTGCTGCAGGCCGCCGAGGCCGAGCCGTACGCGTTCTATCTCTCCGCGTGGGATGAAGAGCGCTACACCATTGCCCAGGCGAACGTGATGCTCGACGACGAGGGCAACCTCGTCCACGACCGCGTCATCGCGCGCCAGTCGGGCGACTTCGTTTCGATCGAGAAGGAGAAGGTCGACTTCATCGACGTCTCTCCGAAGCAGCTCGTCAGCGTCGCCGCCTCGCTCGTTCCGTTCCTCGAGAACGACGACGCGAACCGCGCGCTCATGGGCGCGAACATGCAGCGCCAGTCCGTTCCGCTGCTCCGCACCGAGTCGCCGCTCGTCGGCACCGGCATGGAGAACGTCGTGGCCAAGGACTCCGGCGCGGTCGTGCAGTGCAAGCGCGGCGGCGTGGTCGATCTCGTCGACTCGAACCGCATCATCGTGCGCGTCGAGGCCGAGGATCAGGAGACCGGCGAGACGAAGGAATTCGGCGCCGATATCTATCAGCTGATCAAATTCAAGCGTTCCAACCAGAACACCTGCATCGCGCAGAAGCCGGTGGTTCGCGAAGGCCAGCGCGTCCGCAAGGGACAGGTCCTCGCCGACGGCCCCTGCACCGATGCCGGTGAGCTCGCGCTCGGCCGCAACATCCTCGTTGCGTTCATGCCGTGGCGCGGCAACAACTTCGAGGACGCGATCCTGGTCTCCGAGAAGCTGGTGAAGGAGGACTACTACACCTCCATTCACATCGAGGAGTTCGAGATCGAGGCGCGCGACACGAAGCTCGGTCCCGAGGAGATCACGCGCGACATCCCGAACGTCAGCGAGTCCGCGCTTCGCGACCTCGACGAGAGCGGCATCATCCGCATCGGCGCCACGGTCAAGCAGGGCGACATCCTCGTCGGCAAAGTAACTCCGAAAGGTGAGACCCAGCTGACGCCGGAAGAGAAGCTGCTGCGCGCGATCTTCGGTGAAAAGGCCGGCGACGTCCGCGACGCTTCGCTCAAGACGCCTCCCGGAATCGAAGGCACGGTCGTCGACGTGAAGATCTTCTCGCGCAAGGGTGTCGACAAGGACATGCGCGCGAAGTCGATCGAAGAGGGCGAGATCGAGCGGATGAATCGCAACATCCAGGACGAGATCCGCATCATCACCGACGCCCGCAACAAGAAGATTTCCGAAGTGCTGGCCGACAAGAAGCTGGCGCGCGACGTGGTCGACTTCAAGACCGGCGACGTGCTCGTCCGCAAGGGCGAGGCCGCCGATCGCGAGACCGTGAATCGCCTCAGCCGCCGCGAGCTGCTCGCGCTGCCGGTCGACGAGGAAGCGCGTGAGACCACGCGCATGTTCGTCGAGCGCGCCGAGAACCGCATCCGCGTGCTGGAGCAGAAGGCCGAGGAGCGGCGCGAAGACCTGCAGAAGGGCGACGAGCTGCCTCCCGGCGTCATCAAGATGATCAAGGTCTACGTCGCGATGAAGCGCAAGCTGTCCGTCGGCGACAAGATGGCCGGACGCCACGGCAACAAGGGCGTCATTTCCCGCATCCTCCCCGAGGAGGACATGCCGTACATGCCGGACGGCACGCCGGTCGAGATCGTTCTCAACCCGCTCGGCGTTCCCTCGCGCATGAACGTCGGTCAGATCCTCGAGACGCACCTCGGCTGGGCCGCACGCACGCTCGGCCTCCACTTCTCAACGCCCGTGTTCGACGGCGCGACCGAGGCGGAGATCAAGCTGCAGCTCAAGGCATCGAGCCTCCCGAGCGACGGCAAGACCGAGCTCTTCGACGGCATGACCGGCGAGAAGTTCGAACAGAGAGTCTGCGTCGGCTTCATCTACATGCTCAAACTCTCGCATCTGGTCGACGACAAGATTCACGCGCGCTCGATCGGACCGTATTCGCTCATCACGCAGCAGCCACTGGGCGGCAAGGCGCAGTTCGGCGGCCAGCGCTTCGGAGAGATGGAAGTCTGGGCTCTCGAGGCCTACGGCGCCGCCTACACGCTGCAGGAACTGCTGACCGTGAAGTCGGATGACGTCGAAGGCCGTTCCAAGATTTACGAGGCCATCGTCAAGGGCGAGGTTCCGGACGATCCGGGTCTGCCGGAGTCGTTCAACGTGCTCGTTCGCGAGCTGCAGTCACTCTGCCTCGATGTCGAGCTGCTGAAGGAGTAACGGAACCATGGGACGCAAAACGATGACGCTGTCTCGCATGCCGAACTCGAGCTGCCGTGCGTGTCACGGCATGGGCGCGATTCGCATGACCGTCCATTTCCATACCGGCGACACCGAATGGGAAGCGCCGTGCTGGGAGTGTTTCGGAAGCGACGTCAAACTGCAGTTCCCGCATCCCACGACGACTGACAACTAGATCAGGCAACCCTCATAAGGGAGGCGCAAATTGGAAAGCTTCAACTCACTGTTTCAACCGGCAAAACCGCAGGCGATCAACGATTTCAACGCCATCAAGATCAGCCTCGCGTCCCCGGAAAAGATCCGGTCGTGGTCGTACGGCGAGGTCACCAAGCCGGAGACGATCAACTACCGTACCTTCAAGCCGGAGCGCGATGGTCTGTTCTGCGCGAAGATCTTCGGCCCGATCACCGACTGGGAATGCCTCTGCGGTAAGTACAAGCGGATGAAGCACCGCGGCGTCATCTGCGACAAGTGCGGCGTCGAAGTCACGAAGTCGAAGGTGCGCCGCGAGCGCATGGGCCATATCGAGCTCGCGTCGCCCGTGTCGCACGTCTGGTTCTTCAAGGGCCTGCCGTCGCGCATCGGACACCTGCTCGACATCAGCCTCCGCGACCTCGAGCGCATCCTCTACTTCGAGTCGTACGTGGTTATCGACACGGGCGATCTCGAAGGCGTCATTCATGAGAAAGAGCTCCTCCCCGAGGAGAAGTATCGCGAGCATCGCTCGCAGTACGGCGATGTCTTCGTCGCCAAGATGGGCGCGGAAGCGATCAAGGAGCTGCTGCGGCGCGTCAACGTCGAAGAGCTCAGCGACGAGCTGCGTCTCATCATGCGCACCGAGACCTCGCAGATCAAAAAGCTGAAGGCCGCCAAGCGGCTGAAGGTCGTCGACGCGTTCCGCAAGTCGGGCCACCGTCCCGACTGGATGATCCTCGACGTGATCCCGGTCATCCCGCCGGAGCTGCGCCCGCTCGTGCCTCTCGACGGCGGACGCTTCGCGACGTCGGATCTGAACGATCTCTATCGCCGCGTCATCAACCGCAACAACCGCCTCAAGAAGCTCCTCGAGCTGCGCGCGCCGGACGTCATCGTCCGCAATGAAAAGCGCATGCTGCAGGAAGCGGTCGACGCGCTCTTCGACAACGGCCGCCGCGGCCGCGTGCTCAAGGGCTCGAACAACCGCCCGCTCAAGTCGCTCTCCGACACGCTCAAGGGCAAGCAGGGCCGCTTCCGCCAGAACCTTCTCGGCAAGCGCGTCGACTACTCGGGCCGTTCGGTCATCGTCGTCGGACCGGAGCTCAAGCTCCATCAGTGCGGTCTGCCGAAGAAGATGGCGCTCGAGCTCTTCAAGCCGTTCATCTATCACAAGCTCGAGCAGCAGGGCCTCGTCGGCACGATCAAGGCCGCGAAGGAGCTCGTCGAGCTGCAGACCAACGAAGTGTGGGACGCGCTCGAAAGCGTCATCAAAGAGCATCCGGTGCTTCTGAACCGCGCGCCGACGCTCCACCGACTCGGCATTCAGGCCTTCGAGCCGGTGCTCGTCGAGGGCAAGGCCATCAAGATCCATCCACTCGTCTGCACGGCCTTCAACGCCGACTTCGACGGCGACCAGATGGCCGTCCACGTGCCGCTGTCTCCCAAGGCGCAGGTCGAGTCGCAGGTCCTGATGCTCGCCTCGAACAACATCCTCTCGCCCGCGCACGGCAAGCCGCTCGCCGTGCCGTCGCAGGATCTCGTGCTCGGCTGCTACTACCTGACCAAGTCCAAGCCGAGCGCGAAAGGCGAGGGCAAGATCTTCGGCAGCTTCGACGACGTGATGATCGCGCTGCAGGCCGCCGAGGTGGAACTGCTCACGCCGATCAAAGTGCGCGTCAGCGGCCGCTTCATGGACCTCACCAAGCACTTCAACGACCAGGACATCGTCCACTGCGAAGTGCAGGAGCTCGAGAAGAAGGTCGTCGAGACCACGGTCGGCCGCGTCATCTTCAACACTCACATTCCGGAAGAGATCCCGTACATCAACGGACTCCTCAAGAAGAAGGGTCTGCAGGATCTCGTCAACTACTGCTTCATCAACTACGGCAACGCCAAGACCGTCGAGATGCTCGACAGCCTCAAGGACCTCGGCTTCCTCTATGCGACGAAAGCCGGCATCTCCATCGGCGTCGACGACATGGTCATCCCGGCGCGCAAGCAGGAGATCGTCGAGAGCGCGCGCAAGTCCGTGCTCGAAGTCGAGCGCCAGCGCCTCGACGGCGCCATCACCCACGGTGAGCGCCACAACAAGATCATCGACATCTGGCACCGCGCCACGGAAAACGTGTCGGACGAGATGTTCTCCGACATGCGCCGCGTCGAAGCCGAGAGCGGCGAGTTCAACCCCATCTTCATGATGGCCGACTCCGGCGCCCGCGGATCGAAGGAACAGGTTCGTCAGCTCGCCGGCATGCGCGGACTGATGTCCAAGCCTTCGGGCGAAGTCATCGAGACGCCCATCACTGCGAACTTCCGCGAAGGCCTCTCGGTGCTGCAGTACTTCATCTCCACGCACGGCGCGCGCAAGGGCCTGGCCGACACCGCGCTCAAGACCGCCGACTCCGGCTATCTCACGCGCCGTCTCGTCGACGTCGCGCAGGACGTCATCGTCACCGAGCAGGACTGCCAGACCTTCGACGGCATCGTCGTCACGCCGATCATGGAAGGCGGCGACATCCTCGAGCCGTTGCGCGACCGCATCGTCGGCCGTGTCTCGCAGGAAGACGTCTACGATCCGCTCACCGGCGAGCAGCTCGTCTCGCAGAACGACGAGATCACCGACGATCTCGCGAACGCGATTCAGGAAGCCGGCATCGAGCAGGTCAAGATCCGTTCCGTGCTCACGTGCGAGACGCGCCGCGGAGTCTGCCGCCGCTGCTACGGCCGCAACCTCGCGAGCGGCAAGCTCGTCGAGATCGGCGAAGCGGTCGGCGTCATCGCCGCAGAGTCGATCGGCGAGCCCGGCACGCAGCTCACGATGCGTACCTTCCACGTCGGTGGAACCGCATCGCGCGTTTCCGAGCAGTCGAAGCATGAAGCGACGTCGCCGGGCCGCGTGCAGCTCGTCAACGTCGTCACCGTCACCAACAAGAACGGCGATCTCGTCGTCGTCAACCGCAACGGCAAGCTGCTCATCCTCGAAGACGTGCAGACGCGCAAAGGCAAGAAGTCGGCCGATGTGCAGATGACGCCGCGCGAGAAGGAGCGCTACGCGCTCGTCTACGGCTCGACGCTGAAAGTCAACGACGGACAGCATGTCGACGCCGGCCAGCCGCTGGTCGAATGGGATCCGTTCACCTCCGCCGTGCTCACCGAAGTCGGCGGCAAGGTCACGTTCAAGGACATCGTCGAAGGCGAGAACGTCCGCGAAGAGACCGACAAAGTCACCGGCCTCACGCAGATGGTCATCGTCGAGTCGGCCACCGCCGAGAAGCGCACGCCGACCCTCATCATCAAAGCCGGAAAGAACGAGGAGAAGAAGTACCTCCTCCCGACCGGTGCCCACGTCATGGTCCACAACGGCCAGGACGTCCACCCCGGCGACATTCTCGCGAAGATCCCCCGTGCCACCACCAAGACCAAGGACATCACCGGCGGTCTGCCGCGCGTCGTGGAGCTGTTCGAAGCCCGCCACCCGCGCGACAAGGCCGTCATCACCGAGGTCGACGGAACGGTGCATCACGGCGCGATCGTCAAGGGCATGCGCCGCATCATCGTCGAGACCGATGAAGGCACGCGCCACGAGTACAGCGTCCCGCGCTCCGTGCACGTCAACGTGCAGGAGGGCGAGCGCGTACGCGCCGGCGACCCGCTCATCGACGGCCCGATCGACCCGCACGACGTGCTGGCCGTCCTCGGCATCAAGGAACTGCAGCGCTACCTCGTGGACAAAATCCAGGAGGTTTACCGCTCGCAGTCGGTTGCCATCAACGACAAGCACATCGAGGTCATCTGCCGCCAGATGCTCCGCAGCGTGCGCGTGACGAGAGTCGGCGACACCGACTTCCTCGTGGACGAGCAGGTCGATCGCTTCCGCTTCATGGAAGAGAACGAAAAGGTCATGAACCGCGGCGGCGAGCCCGCCGACGGCGTGCCCCTGCTCCTCGGCATCACCAAAGCCTCTCTGTCGACGGAGTCGTTCATCTCCGCGGCGTCGTTCCAGGAGACCACGCGCGTCCTGACCGAAGCCGCCATCGCCGGCCGAGTCGACTACCTGCGCGGCCTCAAGGAAAACGTCATCGTCGGCCGCCTCATCCCCGCCGGCACCGGCATGCCGACCTATCGCGACGTCTACCTCGAGAAGGACGAAGCCCCCGCCCAGCCCTCCCTCGAGGAGCTCCTGCAGCGCGAGTCGGAGGAAGAGGACGCCCTGTCGCTCGCGGACTTCGACGACGAGCAGTAACCCCCGGTCATTGTTGTAGTGATCCTTCGGGCGGCCTTACGGCCGCCCGAAGTGTTTTCACGCGGCAACGGTCGCTCGCATTAGCGCCGGATGCTCACGCCCGTCGAGTTGGTACTCGCGTGCATCGAGCTTGTGCTCGCGCATACATGGACCTGCTGCTTACGTGCATCGACCGGTGTTCACGCGTATCGACTGACTTGGTGCTCGCGCGCATTAACGGGAGGGCTCACGTGAATCATCAGGTCCATCCGGGTCAAATGCACCGAGCATCCGGTCGGTCGGTAGCGCGCGTGAGTACTGGGCCCGGTGCGCGCCAGCATCCGGCGTGCGCCGACCAGTTGGCGTCGGAGCACTCGCGAGTTGACACGCCGTCCGCGCGATTTGACACCACCGAGCACTGTGCGTTAGCCGGACAGAGGCGCACCTTTGCGTAAGTCGAAGATGTGGCACGTGTTACGAATCTTTACCCCCCTGAGGTTCGCAAAGTGTTGCATCACGCTGTGACGTTGGTGTAACTTGCGACGGAACAGCCAGTTAGCCTAACTGGTTCGACCCGAGGAGTGTCTGTTGCGGTCATCGGTTTTTAGAGACTTCGCCGATTTTGCCGAGGACTTCACGCGCGATCTGCAAGCGCTGTGGAGCCTAACGCCTGAGCAACGGCGGCAGCTGATTCCGCACGTCATCCAAGCACACGAGGTTCATACTAACTTGGACGTTAACAAGATAGTCGAGGACGTCGTCGCGCGTGTCGGTGGTGAGCCAGCGGGCGTGTTGCGCGCGTTTAAGGTCCTTCAATTCTTTTACCAGCAGTGGAACCCAGTTCAAGACACGGCCGACGCGTTCATCGCCGATCTTAAGGACTTGGCGTTGCTGCCTCCTACGGAGGCGGCACCAGCTGTTGAATTTCTCGCGGAGTTCATGTCGGCGGTTCAGAGCGACACCAACCGACGCTTGGAGCGAATGTATGCGAGTAGCGTGCTGCCGAATTTTTCATCAGTCACAGCGGTCGTAGACCTTCGACCATATTTCAATGCGCCGTTCGGCTCCCAAAATGCAGATATCGAGTCGTATCAGCCGATCTGTTTAGGCGTCACACCCGTGATTGTGGTTAAACTGAAGCGCGATAGCGGGCTTCCGCTTGAGTTCGCGTTTCAGTGCGAGCGAACGGGTCTGAAAATGTTAATTGACACGTTGCGAGCTGCAGAGAAGGATCTCGCCGCATCAGCTGCTTTCATGGAGAACAGGGATGCTCGATAGTTTAGCGACGTACGACCGTACTCATAGGGCTTACGAGGGCGGCGGCTACGCTATTCGATCCGACCGGAGCCTTGCTAGTCGCCTGCCGACGTACAAATGGTCTGCAACAAGGCTTGCGCGTGCGCGAAGCGAAACCCTGCCGGCGGCAAATATGAACGTCGGCACAGGTCCGAGGCTTGAGGACCTTCCAGGCCAGAATCCTGATCCGCAAAAGACCGTCGGCACGACTGGTCCGGGCTTCGGTACAACTGAGTGGCGCCTAGCGGCCTCGTTAGCTCGTTCGCCGGGCTTAGCCGCTCTTCTCTTCTACCTCGCCGACAAAGGTCCAAGAGATTTTGACGCTGCATCAAAGGAGGTTGTGGCATGCGACCAGTATCGCCTCCCTGAGTTGGCCCTACAACTTGTTTCTTGCGGGGCAGCGACGTTCGACGCTCGACAGTTGACTTTGACGTCTTTCGGGTACCGTGCAGCGGAGCGGCTGCGCTCGCGGTCGGCAGGTCGTGGATAGCTGGACGGGTCAAGAGGCAGAACTTCGCGAAAGCGCTAGGCAAGCGAAGCTCCGTGTGCTTATTTGGGGACCAGGTGACCCGGGACCATCTGCCACACCCGAAGCCAAACAGCGTTACGAAAAACGTCTGAAGATGCGGAAGGCGGTCGAAAGTACTTTTCCTCGAGCGGAAGTGCGATTTAGCGAAGATCCTCCGTTGCTGGCGCTCACTGCGACGATGCCGGGTCTACTTCGCAAGGAGGCCGTACACGCGAAACTAGCGCACGTCGTTCTAATGCTAGATATCAGCCGCGGGGCCGACCTTGAACTCGATCACTTCGTTCCCACGTACCCGTGGTTTCGTGACAAAGTATATGTGTTTCTGCCCGAAGCATATGTTGGCACAACCGGCCTCGTCAGCGATGTACTCAAGTATCTCCGTCCCGATCAACTGCTTGGATATACTGCCGCCGAATATGGTGCGTGTACAGTTGCCACGGTCAAAACAATCGAGATCGTAGATGCAGTAGCAATAGCGCATCTGCTGACGTCGTGAGCCTGCCCCGGTTTCGTGGAGGGGTTGATGGTTGCGCGTCGAGCACAACACGTGTCGCCGCGGGTTTGATGACACTTGCGGCGTCGCCGACGCCGAAAGCTCAGCTTTCGTTCGGCATAGGCGCAGCGAGCCGCAGCGGCCGGAGCGAGGCTACTCGTGCGGTCATACAGCGTCTTGGGTCCTATGCTCGGAAACGACCGGTGAGAGATTGCCGAGTGCCGCCGCTGAGTGTTGTAGAAGTCCTCAATGAAATCAAAGACGGCGAGTTCCGCTTCGCGTGATCGGCGAAGCGAACGCGGTCGAGCAGTTCGCATTCGAGCGTGGCGAAAAGCTATCGCACATCGCGTTGTCGTAGCAATCGGCGACGGACCCCATCGACGGGCGGATGCCGGCCCCGCGACAGCGTTTGCGAACTCGGTCGAGGTGTACTGGCATCCCTCGGGTCAACTCCAATTGTGTAGTGAAGTTCCTAGACCCCCATCGGGAACGTGAGGTTGTAGACGTAGCGTCCGCGGGCGACGGAGAGGACGATCGACGAGCGGTCGGCGGCGCGGCTGATCTCGGAGTTCAGCTCCTTCGTCGAGCCGATTTCGGTGCCGTTGACGGCGACGATGACGTCGCCGGGCTCGAGGCCGATTTTTTCGGCGCGGGTGCCGTTGAGGACCTGATCGATGACGACGGCGCGGCTCTCGTCGGCGACGCGCATGCCGGCGACTTCTTCGAGGATGCGCAGGCCGAGGTTGGCCGGCGGATCGGACGGGCGGATCTGCACAGTGCGCGTGGTGCCGTTGCGCACGGTGATGAGATCGAACTGCTGATTCGGCGCGATGGTCGAGGTGTACGTCGAGAAGGCTTCGCGCGAGTCGACCGGCTGCCGGCCGACGTTGGTGATGACGTCGCCGACGCGCAGACCGGCTGCTTCCGCGGGTGAGCCGGAGAAGACGCGCGCGACGAGTGCGCCGCGCTGCGTGCTCTGCCCGAGTCGCTTCGCCTCCTCGGGGGTGAGCGTCGCGGTGACGGCTCCGACCCACGCGGCGTGCACTTCTCCGTACCGCAGCAGATCCTGAATGACCTTCTTCGCGCGATCCACGGGGATGGCGAAGCCGATGCCCTGCGCGTTCTGGTAGATCGCGACGTTGATGCCGATGACCTTTCCCTCGATGTTCAGCAGCGGGCCGCCGGAGTTGCCGGGGTTGATCGAGGCATCGGTCTGGATGAAGTCGGTGTACGTGCGTCCCTGTTCCTGCGACGGCACGGAGCGGCCGAGCGCCGAGACGACGCCGGTGGTCACGGTGCCGCTGAGGCCGAACGGGTTGCCGACGGCGACGACGGTCTCGCCGATCATGAGGTCGGAGGAGAGGCCGATCGGCGCCGCGGGGAGGTTCTTCGTTTCAACGCGCAGCACGGCGAGGTCGCTGTCGGGATCGACGCCGAGGAGTTTCGCGGAGACCTGCGCGCCGTCCTGGAAGTTGACGGTGATGCGCGACGCGCCCTGCACGACGTGGTTGTTCGTGACGATGATGCCGTCTTTCGACCAGACGAAGCCGGAGCCGAGGGATTGCGAGGTGTAGGAGCGCTCGCGGCCGGGGAAGAATCCGAAGAAGGGGTCGTCGCGCTGCTGGATGGTGGCCTCGGTTTGAATGTTCACGACCGACGGCAGGACGTTGTGCGCGACGACGACGATCGGCGTCCGCCGCGCGGCGCTGACGGTCGGCGGGATCACCGGTGCCATTGGTTGCGAGCGGGCCGGCTGCGACTCCGCCGCGGGTTTGCAGGCGAGGCTCAGGGCGAACAGGATCAGGATCGTTCTTAACTTCATTGCATTGATTCTACGGGTGACTGCGCAGCCGCATGTAAACTCTCACGATCCATGCATCTCAAGGTGATTTACAACCCCACCGCCGGCCGCGGCAAGGCGCGCCGCTGGGTGCGGGAGATCGAGGAGCATCTTCGTGCGCGCGGCGCGCGCGCGGATTGCGAGCCGAGCACCGGCCCCGATGATCTCGTGCGCATCGCGGGCGAGAGCTCGCGCGCGGGCTACGATCGCGTGGTCGTCGTCGGCGGCGACGGGACGCTGAATCTCGCGCTGCGCGACTTCGATCTGGAGAAGGGGACGCTCGCGCTGATTCCGACGGGCTCGGGTGACGACTTCGCGCGCGTCGCGGAGATCCCGCGGCACATCGAGCGCGCGTGTGAAACGGTGATGACGGGGCGCGTGCGTGAGGTCGACGTGGCGCTGGCGAACGGTCTCCGCTACCTCGGCGTGGCAGGACTCGGGTTCGACTCGGAAGTGGCTGAGTACGCGAACCGCAACGCGAAGTTCCTGCGCGGCTCGGCGGTGTATCTCTACGCGATCCTGCGCGTGCTTCCGAAGTTCACGCCGCGGCCGGTGCGCATCCGCAGCGAGCAGGGCACGCGCGACGAGCAGATCATGTTTGCCGCCGTCGGCAACACGCGGCAGTACGGCGGCGGTATCCGCATCACGCCCGACGCGGTCATCGACGATGGCCTGCTCGATCTCTGCATCGTCCACGAGACCACGCGCGCGCAGCTCCTGAAAACGCTGCCGCGCGCGTACACCGGCGCGCACGTGAAGAGTCCGTTCGTCGAGATCGGCCGCGGCCGCGAGTTCCACTTCGACTGCGAGCAGTCAATGGCGGTCTACGCGGACGGCGAGCCGCTCACGCGCACGCCGGTTTCGTTCGGACTCGCGCCGCAGAGGCTGCGCGTCGTGGTTCCCGCTTAATCGACGAGCGAGATGCCGCCCGTCTCCGGCGTTTTCATCGACGTCGGTGCGGGCGATGCGCCGATGGCGCGCGCGAGGAGGAGATCGGGATCGGGCTTGCCGGCGCCGGTGAAGCCGATCACGAGGTAGCGCTCGGGGCGCTGCAGGTAGCGGTATTCGTAGCCCCAGGGATCGTTCAGCGTCGTCGGGGCGACGTAGTGCGGCGCGAGATCGGTCAGCTTCGCCGGCAGCCGGCCGTGCACTTCGTTGTACTTCTCGATGCCCTGTCCGATCGCTTCGATGCGCTGCATCGAGATCGCCTTCCGCGCTTCGGCGATGGGGGAGATCCCGCCGGCGAGAGGGCGCAGTCCGTTGAGCGGGTTCTTGAACGACGTGATCAGCGACGCGAGCGCGAGGATCATGAGGACGAGCACGAGCGGGAGCGGAACGGGCGTCTCGGCGACCTCGCCCTCATCGACCGGCGTCGCCTGCTCGAGGACGAAGGCCGCGCTCTGGCCACGCACCTCCTCGATGAGATCTCGCGTGAGCAGCTCGTACAGCGCCTTGTTCGTGTCGAACTCGGAAAACCGGGAGACCTCGACGATCTCGGCGACGGGCATCGTGCCGTCGACCATGTCGTAGATCGCTTTCTCTTCCTGCGAGATGCGGATCTTCTCGCCGAGACCGAGGCCGCGGCGGCGGCGCGTCGAGTCGGCGTCGAAGTCGATCTCGTCCGCGTCTTCCGCGCCGACCACGACGATCTCCTGGTCGGTGAGCTTCTTGCGGAACACCATGTCGTACGAGCGGATCCGCTTCTCGATGATCGGCCACTCGTCGATCATCCGCGCGCCTTCCATCAGGATCGACTCGGCGGTGATCGGCACGACGAGATCGCGGTCGTACTCGATCGTCGTCTCCTGCGAGAAGTGATAGTCGCCATCCTTCCAGCGGAAGAGGCGATAGACGATCTGCATGATCTGCAGCTGGATGGCCTCGCGCAGCGAGTCCTGCGAAATGATTCCGTAGTGGGTGAGGATGAAGCCGAGGCGCTGCAGCGTCTCCTTCTGGATCTCGAGCGCGCGATTGAGCTGGTCCTGGTTGATGAAGCCGGTGCGGATCAGCACGGACCCGAGGCGGTTCTCGAGGCGGCGATTCAGCGAGTCGGCGCCCACGACCTTGCCGTCGAGGAACGTCACCGTCACGGTGTCGTCCTTCCCGCGCAGCGTCAGCACGCCGGTCTTTCGCTGCAGACCGATCAGCTGAAAGATGTCGGCGAGACTGAAATCGCGGAGTGTGCCTTCGAGTGCCATGACTTAAGCCGCCACGAACCTGCGGCGATAGACCGGGAGCGACATCGTGAGCCAGAGGATGACCGCGAGAACGATCGCGGCGATGCGGACGAGCAGTTGCGCGACGTGTGCGACCGGCCCGAGCGCGGGCGCGAGACGGCCGACGAAGATCGCGATGGAGACGAAGAGAGCGAAGAGGAAGATGCCGATCAGGCCCGAGGTCAGGCGGCCTTCGAGCACCTGCGCCGATCCCGGGAGGAACGTGGCGAAGACGCGGTTGCGCCGCACGACGCCGGTCTGATGGTCGGTCACTTCCTCGAGCTTCTGCCGCTTGGTGTCGAGAGAGACACCGTCGCGCTTCAGATAGATGTGGATGCACTGCGTGCAGTACGTCGCGCTCTCCCGCGCCGACTTGCAGCGATAGCAGAACGTGCGTCCGCACTTGATGCACGCATTCGCGTATCCCGCGCGGCGCCGCTTCCCCCACAGCAGCAGCGCGAGCAGCAGCGCGACGAGCGCTCCGATCGTGATCGGATTCGTCGCCGTCTTCGCGAGATCGAACGTCGCGTAGTTGCCGAACAGCGAGCGTGCGGCGGCGTTGTGCGTCGCGATCGCGCGCTGCACCTCCCACGCCTCCGCGAGCGGCGGGTGATACATCATGACCTTCTGCCCCGGCGTGCTGCGGGTCAGCTTCTCGATGTACGACGCGTCGGCCTTGCGCGCCTTGTCCAGCATCGCCGCCTGCTGATCGAACTTGTACGTCTCGCCGGCGGCGACGCTGTGATTGAAGAACGCGATGGCGAGCTCGGGATCGGCGCGCTCTGCGCGCTCGTACTCCGTCATCGCGGTCTGGAACTCGTTGTTGAGAAAGTGCAGATTGCCGAGGTTCACGTGCGCGCCGGCGTAGTCCTTCTTCAGCTCCGTGGCTCGGCGGTAGTGCAGCGCGGCCTGATCGTCCGCGCCCTCGAACACGAGCATGTTGCCGAGGAGCACCTGCAGCATCGCGTTGTCCGGCACGACCGCGGTCAGCTCCTGCAGCCGGCGCAGCGCGTCGGGCTGATAGCTCTGGCTCTCGCTCGAGATTGCGGCCATCAGCACCGGGCTGTCGACGCCGGCGATCCAGCTCGACGTCGCGTCGACGACGATCGGCAGAGTCGCGACGAGGAGCAGCAGCACCACGATTGCGACGCGCTCGGCGGGAGTCGCGTAGCCGAAGAAGATCGCGAGCCAGTAGAAGACGAGCCACATCGGCCCGAGCCAGAGGAAGAGCGGCAGGAACAGCAGCGCGAACGCGAGCACCGTCACCGAGCCGCCGCGCAGATTGCTCAGCATCTCGCGGAAGTCGTGCGCCATCGCGCGGCCGTAGCGAAGGATCAGCGCGACCGCGAACACGATCGCGGTCACGAGGACCGCCAGCGCGATCATCAGGATCATATCGGAGCGGCTCAGGACGCGCGTGCGGTAGTCGCCGAAGACGCGCGCGTATCCGCGCAGCGCGAGCGGGATCGCCTTCGACCACCCGTTGCGTCCGGCGACGCGATCCGCTTCGCTGAAGATGACCGCGGGCGCGCGGCCGTCGAGCACGCCGGCGGCCTTTTCCGCCCACGCCGACAGCTCCGGATTTTCCTTCGCCGACTCGCTCGCGAGTCCCGACGCGGACGAAGCGTAAAGCGGGAACGTGCGGATGCCGTACGACCTGCCGACGTTCAGCAGCTCCGTCGTCCGCTTCGTCGCCGTCTCGTAGTCGCCCTCGCGCGCCGCGGCGGTCGCCTGCGGCCAGACGTCGCGCGGCGCGACCTGCGCATGCACGGCGGGGATGCCGAGCGCAGCGAAGGCCAGCACGACGAATGCGAGGCGACCTTTCATCAGATGCTCTTGGTGCGCTGGACGAAGGCGAGCTTCAGCTCGCCGAGGTGCGTCGCCAGGAAGTCCTCTTCATCGGGAGTCAGGTTGCCTTTCGTTTTCTCCTGCAGCAGCGTGAGGATCTCGATCATCTGCCGCGCGGCCGCGGTGTCGATCTTCGCCTGCGGCTGATACGGATTCCGCAGCATACCGAGCGACATGTACGCCTGCGCGATCAGCGGCTCGATGAAGTTCGTGAACGGAGAGCCGGGATTCGAGGCCTTGTCGGCGACCGAGCGCCGCCGCTCCGGTTCCTTTTCCTTTTCCTTTTCCTTCTCCGCCGGCGGCGGCGCAGGCTCAGGTGCTTTCGCCTGCCGCGGATCGGCGGGTTTGATCTCGGTCTTGAACTCCTCGCGAATGTCGCCTTCGGGCGTGAAGATCCGCCTGTCGGTGACCTTCAGTTCCTTCGGCGTCTTCTTCTCTTCGGGCACGGGTCCCCCTCCGCATCTCCCATGAAATCAAGAGTTTGGAATCTTAGCACGCAATGTCCGGTCGAAAAACGCATCGATCCGCTGACTCGCGTCCGCGGCGGCTGCGGCGTTGTAGCCGTCCTTGTTGTTCGGGTTCATGAAGGCGTGGCCGGCGCCGGGATAGAGCTTGATGTCGCCGAGCTTGCCGGCCTTCGTGAGGTTGGCTCCGAACGCCTTCACATCCTCGGGCGGAATGCCGCGATCGGCCTCTCCGAAGTTGCCGAGGATCGGGCTGCTGATCTTCGTGATCGTGTCGAAGTCGGTGACCAGCCGGCCGTAGTTGATCGCCGTCGCGGCGATGCGCGGCTCGTGGAGCTCGAGCTGAAGCGCGTAGCCACCGCCCATGCACCAACCGATGACGCCGATGAGTTTCGGATCGACGTCGGGACGCGAGGCGAGATAGTCGAACGCCGCCTTCATGTCCGCGACCGCGCGATCTTCCGGCAGCCCGCGCATCAGCTCGTGCGCTTCCTCCGGCGTCTTCGCGAGCTTGCCGCGATAGAGATCGGGCGCGACGGCGACGTAGCCCTGACTCGCGAAATGGTCCGTCTGCTCGCGGATCCAGGGGTCGAGTCCCCACCATTCGTGAATGACGATGAGCCCTGGCTTTTTGCCGCCGCTGGTGGGCGTGGAGACATAGCCGCTCGCGTCGCCGAATCGCACCACCGGTACCGCCTCGGTGGCGGCAGGGGCGGACGCCGATTCCGCCGGCGGCGGCTGCGACGACGTCGGATGCGATGCGTGTTCGTCCGATTTCTCGTGCGAACAGGCGGCGAGAACGAGAGCGTACGCGACGCAGAGGAAGGCATTTCGGCGCATGGCCGGAACGATATCATTCGACGGCCGAATGAAGATCTTTCAGATCCTCGAGTTCAACCAGTTCAACACCGGCTCCGTCCACCAGATGTTTCAGGCCGCCGTCGGCCTCCGCGAGCGTGGGCACGACGTCACGATCGTGAGCAAGGCCGATCCGGTGCTGGAGGCGAAGGCGCGCGAGAAGGACGTCGGCTTTCACGCCCTGCCGTTTCGCCATCAGTTCGACTTCGGGACCGTGCGCGCGCTGCGCCGCCTGATCCGCGCGGAACGGCCCGACGTCATTCACGTGCACAAGGGTGTTTCGCACGCGCTCGCCCTCGCGGCGACGTGGAACGAACCGGTCGGCGCATTCGTCGTCAATCGCGGCGTCTCCTTCCCGCTCGATCTCTGGAATCGCGGCAAGTACCGCACGCGCCGCGTCGATCGCGTGGTTACGGTCTGCAGGCAGATCCGCGATGTGATCGTCGCGAGCGGAAAGTTGCCGGAGGAGAAGGTGCAGGTCGTCTACGCCGGCACCGACGTGACGCTGTTCGATCCGGCGAAGGTCGATCCGCGCGCGTTCCGCCGCGAGAAGGGAATCGCGGACGATCGCTTCGTCATCGCGCAGGTGGGCGTGCGCGACTGGAAGGGGTGGAAGGAGCTGATCGACTCCGTCTCCGATGTCGCGCCGCGCAATCCGAACGTGCATCTGCTGCTCATCGGCTGCCGCGGCGATGCGGAGGTGGGCGAAGTGCGCGCGTATGCGAAGAGCGTGAGGATGGACGGGCGCGTGACGCCGATCGAGTACCGCACCGACATGCCGAACGTCTTCGCGTCGTGCGATCTCGTCGTCGACGCGTCGTGGGCCGGCACCGGCATCACCGGCACGATCCGCGAGGCGATGGCGATGGAGAAGCCGGTGATCGCGACCGACGCCGGCGGCAATCGCGAGCTGGTTTCGTCACCGGAAGTCGGCTGGCTGATTCCGATGAAGGACCGCGCCGCGCTGACGAACGCGCTGCGCGAGGTGATCGCGGATCCGGAGCGCGCGGAACGCGTCGGCCGCGCGGCGAGGGAGCATGTCGTGAAGGGGTTTTCGAAGGAGCTGCGGATTACTCGACTGGAGGACTTGTACCTCGGAATACTGTCATCAGGTCGATCTCCTGACCGTTCTTCGGCATGACGTACATCCGGTTGTAGTTCCAGCGTCCGTCCTGCTTCGTCGCCTCGACATGCAGCGTCCCTGATCCCTTCGGCCCGGAGAGCGGGATGTCGAGCTTCGCATCGCCGTCGCGGTTTTGCGTGTTGACCGAGCCGGAGACGAGGAGGCCCGGCTTGACGGGCGTGCCGAGGGCGTCGCGGACGCGCGGATCATTCTGCGCGCGGGCCACGGCGTCGCGATACGGCGTCGAGCTGCGCATCGCGCCGAAGACGACGAAGAGGATGAAGACGACGAACGCGATCAGACCGACGAATGCGATGCCGCATCCGAGCGCGATCCAGGTTCCGACTCCCCGTTTTCGTTCAGGTTCCATGCTGCAACGCGCTCACATGCTCGGCCACGCTGGCCGCGAGCGCTTCCATATCGTACCCCCCTTCGAGCAGCGAAAGCACGCGGCCGTCGCACCAGCGCTCCGCGCATTCGACGATGCGCCGCGTGAGCTCGCCGTAGGCCTGCTCGGTGACGTTCATCCCGCCGAGGGGGTCTCGTTTGTGGGCGTCGAAGCCGGCGGAGAGGAGGATCGCGTTGGGTCGATAGTCGTCAATGATGCGCACGATCTGGTCCTCGGTCGCGCGCAGGAACGCCGGATCGCCCTCGCCGCCCGCGAGCGGGATGTTCTTCGTGAACCCGCGCCCGCGCCCCTCGCCGATCTCCGACGCCGCGCCGGTGCCGGGATAGAACGGATAGCGATGGATCGACGCGTAGTACACGTCGTCGCGCTCTTCGAAGAGATGCTGCGTGCCGTTGCCGTGGTGCACGTCGAAGTCGAAGACGAACACGCGCTCGATGCCGGGCTGCTCGCGCAGCCACTCCGCGACGCAGGCGATGGTGTTGAAGAAACAGAACCCCATCGCCTCCGCGCGCTCCGCGTGATGCCCCGGCGGACGCGCGATGATGAACGCGCGCTGCGATTCCTTCGCGCGCCAGATGGTCTCGGCCGCCGTGAGCGACGTCGCCACCGCGGCGCGCGCCGCCGCGAACGTGGAGGACGACATCGGGTTGTCGAGCGAGTGGAAGAAGCGGGAGCCCGCGCGCACGGCGTCGCGGAGCTCCTGCTCATACGGCGCGCCGTGCACCTTCTCGATGATGCGTCCGGCGTCGGGATGCAGGTCGACGTCGTGGATGACGTTCGCCTGCAGGCCCGCGCGCTCGACGCCTTCCATCGCCGCGGTCAGACGCGCCGGACGCTCGGGGTGTGTCGGCCCCGTGTCGTGCCGGCGGAAGACCGAGCCGGTGTAGATCTTCACGCTACGCGATCGACGCTTCGGCCTCGGGCGGCGGCAGCGTGTTCGTCGGCGTCGGCATCTTGTAGCGCGGACGGAACAGCTTCCACCACAGCGGAAGGAACCCTGACTTCCAGAGCACGTAGCCCGCTTTGCCGGTGATGACCGAGAACTCGCCCCAGCGGAGGTGCCGCATCGCCTGCAGCAGCAGCCACGGAAGCCGCGCCAGCTGCAGCGTCGTGCGATAGCTGCGCTGATCGTCGTTGTAGGCCTTGACGTGCTTCAGCATGCGGTCGAACAGCCAGCGGGGCGGCTTGTACCAGAGCAGCATGAACAGGATCGCGTTCGCCAGCGTGGGGCGCAGCCCCATGTAGTTTGCGTTGATGCGCTCGATGTCGATCCCTTCGTCGGCGAGCTGCTTTTCGAGGATCGTGTTCGGGATGATGCGCAGCGAGAAGATGCTGAGCGTGAACGGCCGCGCCATGCGGTAGATCAGCTCGAGCGTGTCGATGACGTCCTGACGGGTCTCGACGGGGTTGTCGACGATGATGTCGTACGACGGATTGATCTGCCACTTGCTGAACTCGGAGAGCGTCTTCGCCGCTTCCTCGACGATCGGCAGCGGCGTCGGGCGCTTGTAGAACTTCAGAATGCGCTCGCTGCCGCTCTGTACGCCCATGCGCACGCGCTGCAGGCCCGCCCAGGTCAGGACCTCGAGCTTGTCGCGCTTCACGTACGTCGGGATGACGCCGAAGATCACGAACGGCAGCTTGACCTTCTCGCGCCACAGCACCGCGAACTCGGTGAGCTCGCGCAGGGGAATCGCCATGAGGCTGTCGTCGTGGAAGAGCACGGTGCTGAGATGCGGGTGCGTTTTCCGCGCGCTCGCGACCTCGGCGACGATGTACGCCGCGCTGCTGTGGCGGATCTTCGCGTACTTCGGATCGTTGGCGAGGAACACGGTGTTGCCGCAGTAGGTGCAGTGCAGCGGGCAGCCGATCGACCAGATGCCGGGGTAGCCGAGGCCGTTGTTCTTGAGGTAATCGTCGAGCGTGATCGGCGTGAACTTGTGCTCGTCCGCGCGGTAGAAATACTCCTCGCCGCCGTACTTCATGAACGGCAGGGTCTCGAGCTCGCTGTTCGACATCAGCGGGCGGAACGGATTCCGCTTGATCTCGCCGTCCTTCCCCTTGAACCAGAAGTTGTGGATGTTCGTGAAGTCGCTGCCCTTCTCGAAGTGATGCAGGAACTCGGCGAACGGGAACTCTCCCTCACCGGTGCAGATCGCATCCACGTCGGCGGTGATGGCATCCTCGGGATAGATGATCGAGTGGATCCCGCCCCACATGATGTACGCGCCGGGGTTGATCTGCCGCACGCGGGTAATGACCTGTTTCGTCAGGTCTGAGTAACCGGTCATGCTGGAGAGAGCCACGATGTCGGCGCCGGCGATGCCCTGCGCGATCTCGTCGATCTGCTCCGGCCCGAACGGCGGCCGCTCGCCGGTGTTGCGGCGCAGCGACTTCATGATCGAACGGTAGCGCGGCGTCCCGACGTAGTAGCAGTGCGTGTCGGGATTCACCTTTTCCATGAAGGCGGCCATCTTCCGGTAGCCGGTGGCGATGATCCCGTCCTCGAGAGAAACCATGTTGATTTTCATTCGTGTGCCTTAGATCGCCCCTGCGGCGATAGTTATTCCGAGACGCTGAAGAGCGACGCTGCATTCTAGCGGCCGATGGCGAACCGCACAACCGTGGTACAAATCGCGCCCTTGCGCCGCCGCCTCCAACTCGCAGCCGTTCTCCTGCTCACGGTCGCCCTCTTCTGGTTTTTTCTGAAGAACGCCAGCCTTCGGGACGTCGGCCGCATCCTGCGCATGACGAACTTCGCGTGGGTCGCGCTCGCCATCGCGCTGAATCTCCTTGCGCTCGTGTTCCGCACCATCCGCTGGCGCATCGTGCTGAACCCCGACGACCCCCCCTCGTTCTATGCCACCTTCTTCGCGAACAGCGTCGGCTACATGCTCTCGAGCATTCTGCCGGTCCGCGCCTCCGACTTCGCGCGGCCCGCGCTGCTGGCGCGCAAAACGTCGCATCGCTTTTCCGGCGCGCTCGGCACGGTGCTGACCGAACGCATCCTCGACCTCGTGTCGATGCTGCTGCTGTTCCTCTTCTTCGCCATCCGGCGCTGGCCGGAGTACACCGCGCGTCCCGAGACCGCGACGCTCTGGCGCATGCTCGTGCAGCCGGCCGCGATCGCCGCGGCGATCGCGCTCACCGCGCTCACGCTGTTCATCATCAGCCTGCTGCTCTTCACGCCGGTCGTCCGCCGTCTGCACGAGCGGCTCGGGCGGTTCGTGCCGCGGCGGTTCCGCGACTCCTGGATGAACTTCTTCGACGCGTTCGTCCGCTCGCTCGACATCGCGCGCCACCGCCGGTTCTGGATCGTGCTGGCATGCACCGCCGGCGTGTGGGCGTGCCTCACGGCGCAGTTCACGTGCTCCGCGCGCGCGCTGCACATCCCGCTGCCGCTCGACTCGAACATCTTCGTCACCGGCGCCGCGACGCTGTCGCTGGTCATCCCGACGCCGGGCGGAATCGGCGCCGTGCACAAGACCTCGGAGTTCGTCCTGCGGCGCTTCTACGGCCTGAGTGTCGACGCCGCGGTGGCGTCCGCGCTGCTGTTTCATCTGATCGGCTTCGCCCCGGTTCTCGTCATCGGCGGCACGCTCGCGCTCCGTGAAGGACTCCGCTGGCGTGACGTGACGCGCGCGGAGTGACACTCGTGATATACGGGCGCCGGAGATGCGGTGTCCATTCTGCGGAAATCTCGAGGATCGGGTCGTCGATTCGCGCGAGAGTCGCGAGGGCGAAGTGATTCGCCGGCGCCGCGAGTGCACGAGCTGCGAGCGCCGCTTCACCAGCTACGAAAAAATCGAGGCGCAGGCGTTTCAGGTGGTGAAGCGCGACCAGCGCCGCGAGCCCTACGACCGCGGCAAACTGATGCGCGGACTGCAGATCGCCTGCCGCAAGCGGCCGGTGCCGCAGGCGGAGTTGGAGCGCATCGCCGACTCGATCGAGTACGAGATGCAGGAGTCGGGCGAGCGCGAGAGCTCCTCCCAGCGCCTCGGCACGCTGGTCATGGATCGCCTGCGCGAGCTCGATCCCGTCGCCTATGTCCGATTCGCGTCGGTGTATCGCCGATTCGAAGATGTCGATGCGTTTGTGAAAGAGTTGCACCGGCTGAAGTAAGCGTGTGCGGGGATGGAATCACCATTGCACGGAAGCCCCACGGTTCTCCCGAGGTAAAAAATGACTGACGCGAACGAAACCGCGAAAGAAGAGGCAATCAAGATCCCGGATGTGCTCCCGGTTCTTCCGTTGAAGGACCTCGTGATCTTCCCGTTCATCATCGTGCCGCTCTCGGTATCGCGCGAGAAGTCGATCAACGCCGTCGATCAGGCGCTGGCCGAGAACCGCGTCATCATGCTGACGGCGCAGAAGGACTTTCAGAACGAGGACCCCGGCGAGGAAGACCTCTACCGCGTCGGCACGGTCGCGATCATCATGCGCATGCTGAAACTGCCGGACGGCAGGATCCGCATCCTCGTGCAGGGCCTCTCCCGCGCGCGCATCGACTACTTCATCCAGACCGCGCCGTTCTTCAAGGCCAAGATCACGCGCATCGAAGAGCCGGTGACGAAGGACCGCGGCCTCGAAGTCGAGGCGCTGATCCGCGCCGTCAAACAGAACCTCGACCGCGCCGTCTCGCTCGGCAAGAACATCTCCCCCGAGGTCATGGTCATCGCCGCGAACCTCGACGACCCCGCGCGGCTCACCGACCTCGCGGCATCGAACCTCGATCTCAAGCTCGAGGAAGCGCAGTCGATTCTCGAGACCATCGATCCCGTCGAGCGGCTGAAGAAAGTCAACGAGCTGCTCACGCGCGAGATCAACCTCCTCACCATGCAGCAGGAGATCTCGTCCGCCGCCCAGGGCGAGATGAACAAGTCGCAGCGCGAGTACTTCCTTCGCCAGCAGCTGAAGGCGATCCAGTCGGAGCTCGGCGAAGGCGAAGAGCTGGCCGAAGAAGTCGAGAACTACCGGAAGAAAATCGAAGAGAAGATGATCCCGACCGAGGCGCGCGAGGAGATCGAGAAGCAGATCAAGCGTCTCGAGCGCTCGCATCCCGACTCGGCGGAGACGTCGATCATCCGCACCTATCTCGACTGGATGACCGGCCTGCCGTGGGGCGTGATGTCGGCCGACAACCACGACCTCCAGCGCGCCCGCGTCATTCTCGACGAGGATCACTACGATCTCGAGAAGATCAAGGAGCGCATCCTCGAGTACCTCGCCGTGCGCAAGCTGCGCGGCACGAAGATGAAGGGGCCGATCCTCTGCTTCGTCGGGCCTCCCGGCGTCGGCAAGACATCCCTCGGCCGTTCGATCGCGCGAGCGCTCGACCGCAAGTTTGTCCGCATTTCCCTCGGCGGCGTGCGCGATGAGGCGGAGATCCGCGGGCATCGCCGCACCTACGTCGGCGCGCTGCCCGGACGCATCGTCCAGGGCATCAATCAGGCGCAGACCGGCAATCCCGTGTTCATGCTCGACGAGGTCGACAAGATCGGCGCCGACTATCGCGGCGATCCTTCGTCGGCGCTGCTCGAAGTGCTCGATCCCGAGCAGAACAACTCGTTCCGCGATCACTACCTCGGCGTCGCGTACGACCTCTCGAACGTGATGTTCATCGTCACGGCGAACGTGCTCGACACGATCCAGCCGGCGTTCCTCGACCGCATGGAAGTCATCCGCCTCTCGGGTTACACCGACGAGGAGAAGATGATGATCGCGAAGCAGCATCTGATCCCGAAGCAGATGGAAGAGAACGGGATCGCGGAGACGCCGGTGACGTGGACCGACTCCGGGATCATGCGCATCATCACCGGCTACACGAAGGAAGCGGGGCTGCGCAACCTCGAGCGCGAGATCGGCACGATCTGCCGCAAGATCGCGGTGCAGGTCGCGGACGGGAAGGCGGTCGATCAGACGTACCGCATCACCGACGCGAACGTGGAGCAGTACCTCGGGCCGATGAAGCATTTCGCCGAGGAACTGCTCGAGCGCGATCAGGTCGGCGTGGCCACCGGACTCGCATGGACCGCGGTCGGCGGCGACATCCTGTTCATCGAGGCCACCGCGGTGCGCGGCAAGGGCAAGCTCTCACTCACCGGCCAGCTCGGCGAGGTGATGAAGGAGTCGGCGCAGGCGGCGCTCACGTATGCGCGCGCGCACGCCGACGAGAACGGCATTCCGCCCGATTACTTCGAGACTCACGACATTCACATCCACGTGCCCGCGGGGGCGATTCCGAAGGACGGGCCGTCGGCGGGCATCACCATCACCTGCGCGATCATCTCGGTGCTGACGCAGCGCCCGGTGCGCCGCAACGTCGCGATGACCGGAGAGGTCACGCTGCGCGGCGACGTGCTGCCGATCGGCGGCGTGAAGGAGAAGGTGCTTGCCGCGCGTGCGGCGAAACTGAACACCGTCATTCTTCCGAAGCTCAACGAGCGCGATCTCATCGACGTGCCGGAGCCGATCAAACGCGACATGACGTTCCACTTCGTCGATCACGTCGAGGACGTCCTGGGCATCGCGCTGCTCCCGCGCTCGGCCGCCGAACAGAAGACGACCGACCGTGCCGGCCGCGAGTCTCATCCGCTCGCGACGCCGGAGCCGGCCGATCACGATCACATCCCGGTGGGCTCGGCGTAAGCGTTATTTCTGCGGCTGCTTGTACAGCTTGCAGAGCATCTCCGCGTATTCGCTGAGCGGGCCGAGGCCGGCCCGCTCGCGCAGCTCCTCGACGCGCGCGGGATCCTCCAGCGGCAGCGGCTCGCACTTGTCGCCGTTGGTGTCGAACTGCGTTCCATAGCGCTGCTTCTTTCCCTGATGCACGAGATCGCGGTCGATGGTCGTGGCCACGAGCGCGAACGACACCTCGTCCTTTTCCGCGGCGCGCTCCATCATCGGCAGCAGCTCGTGAATCACGTCGGGAGGCGCGTGCTGGATGATCGTCCACGCCGCGCCGGATCCGTCCTCTCCGACGATCGATTTGCCGGGCCACGTGCCGAGCTCGCGGATGAGCGCGCGCACGCGCGCGACATGCTGCACACTCAGCGCCGCCATCTCATCCTTCAGGGCCTGGCTTTGCTGATCCTTCAGCCAGCGCTTGCGCACTTCCTGATCGGCGTCGCGCATCGCCAGCAGCTCGGTGCGCATGGCGTCGGGCGGCGTCGTGTGTGCGCACGCCGCGATCAGCAGAACGGTGACAGCCAGCAGGTTTCGCATGCCGGCAATCCTACTACTGTTGTCGTTGGTCGGACTATGTCAGTAGCTTCTGCACGCGCGGCAGCAATGCCGCACCGATCGCGACTTTCACGATGTCCGCGAGCACGAACGGCTGCACGCCGGCGACGTAGGCGGTGCGCGCGTCGGTGAGCGCGGCGAGCCACGACCAGCCGCCGAGGTAGATCACGCCGAGGGCGAGGAGCATGCCGGTGACGGAGCGCGCGATCGAGCTGCCCCAGCCGCGCTCGGAAACGAAGCCCGCGAGCCACGCCGCGAACGGATAGGAGTAGAGATAGCCGGCGGTCGGGCCGACGAGCCACAGCGGTCCGCCATGGCCCTGCGCGAAGACGGGGAGTCCGCTGAAGCCTTCGAGCAGATAGAGCGCCGCGGCGGCCGCGCCGCGCGTGGAGCCGAGCACGACGCCGACGAGGATCACCGCCAGCGGCTGCAGCGTCAGCGGAACCGGGGTGAACGGGAGCGGAATCGCGACCTGGGCCGCGATCGCGATCAGCGCGCTCGCGCCGATCACCAGCAGCATGTCGGCCGCGACCCGGCCGCGCACCAGCCGGTCGGCGACGACATGTGGGATGGTCATTGCTTTCTCAGTCATGCGCTCCAGTATATTCCGCAACGTGACTCGACAACTCTGCTTCGCTCTGGCGCTCGCGGCCGTTCTCCCACTCGCATGCGGCGGCCGCGAGGAGCTCACCGCCGCGAAGGCGCAGGAGATCATTGCGCAGTCGTCCTTCGCGCGCGAGCCGATCTACGCCGAGGTCCCGCAGAAGGTGTGGTGGTCGCCGAAGGCGCCGAAAGACGACTACGACGAGAAGGCGCTGCGCACGCTGCGCAATCTCGAGCGCGACGGCTACATCACCGTAACGGAATCCGTGCCTTCGCCCGATACCGCGACGTACATCGCGAAGGTGACGAAGAAAGGGTTCCACATCCTCGGCACCGCGCCGAGCTGGCGCGGTCCCGTGTATCGCGCGAAGATCGCCGACAAGCGCTACGACGGCTTACGCAACTTCGTGCGCCATCCGACCGAGCCGACCGTCGGACACGCGGAGCTGGTCTGGCACTACGAGAACCCGACGCCGATGTATCCGCTGTTCGAGACGAAGATCGACAAGCCGCTGCACAAGCCGTTCGCGTCGCTGATCTCGTTCTGGCGCGACAAGCATCAGTGGAAGTTTTCGATCAACGTGAAGAAGACGCCGGCCGGTTCATCCGGCGGAGCCCCTGCTCCGTCGCAATGATGGCCTCGGTGGCCTCGCGCGGAAAGAATCCGGTCTCGACGACGCCCGCGTGCTCGCGGATCTGCGCGACGAGGTCCGCGATGTCGACGCCAGCCGGCACGCGCACGTCGAGAATGCGATGACCTTCGTCGGTGATCCGCGGCGCGCCGTCGCGCATCCGCAGCGTTGGCTCGAGTCCCATCGCCGCGAAACGACGCTCGAGGACTTCGAGCGCGAACGGCGTGACTTCGACCGGCAGCACGCCGGCGCCGAGGCGCGTCACGATCTTCGACTCGTCGGCGATGACGATGAAGCGCGCGGCCTGCTGCTCGACGATTTTCTCGCGCAGCAACGCGCCGCCGCGGCCTTTGATCAGGCGCAGGTCATCGTCGATCTCGTCGCATCCGTCGACCGCGAGATCGAGCGGCGCGACTTCAGCGAGCGCAAAGATCGGGATGCCTTCGCCGCGCGCCTGCTCCTCGGTCTGCAACGAAGTGCAGGTGCAGCGGATGTCGCGCAGCGCCCCGTTGCGCAATGCCTCGCCGAGGAGCTTCACGAATTCCGCGGCGGTGCTGCCGGTGCCCAGGCCGAGCGTCATCCCCGACCGCACTTCCGCGAGCGCCGCCCGCGCCGCCTCGATTTTCTGTTGCATCAGGGTCTAGTTTATCCCGCGCGTAGACGCGGGATCACCTCGTAATACCGGCAGTTGGGTGCCTACGCAGCGTTGCATGGGCAACGCATCGCGGTGCAGCCGAAGATCCCGCGTCTTTGCGCGGGATAAACTGTATGGCTGCATCAGTAACCTCCGGCCGCGCCGCCGCGGCGTGGATCGGCGACGGCGATGAGCCGGCCTTTGTCGAACAGGATCGCGTGCACGTCGCCGATCGCGTCGCGTCCGATGACGCCGTGGCCGAGCGCGTTCAGCGTTTCGATGGTCTTCTTCGGCGCGAGCGCCGTTTCGTAGCTGATCTCCTCGGGCAGGCCCTGATGGTGATAGCGCGGCGCAGCGATGGCGTCGGGCAGCGACTTGCCGTAGAGGACGAGGTTGAGAAAGACCTGCAGGATCGTCGTCGGGATCGACGGGCCGCCGCGCGTGCCGATCGCGAGATACGGCTTGCCTTCGCGCAGGATGATCGTCGGCGACATCGACGACGCTCTCCGTTTCGCGGGCCCGATCACGTTCGCCATTCCCTGACGCAGCCGGTCGCGATTCTCGCTGCCGGCGATGGTGAAGTCGTCCATCGCGTTGTTGAGAAAAAATCCGAGGCCGGGGACGAGGAATCCGCTGCCGAAGTTTTCGCCGAGCGTGGTCGTGACCGCGGCGATGTTGCCCTCGGCATCGACGATCGTGAAGTGCGTCGTGTGCTCGCCCTCGGCGGTGAGCGTCGACGGCTCGCCGAGGGTCGCCGTCGCGGTCACGCGCATCGGATCGATCGTCTTCCGCCACTGCTCCGCGCGGCGGCGCGACAGCAGCTCGCGATACGGAATGCGCGCGGTAAACGGGTCGGCGAGGTATTTGTTGCGATCGATGTACGCGCGCCGCTCCGCTTCGACCAGCATGTGCAGCGCGCGCGGCGTCTGAAACCCGAGCGCGGCGAGGTCGTCGTCGGCGAGGATGTTGAGCACTTCGCCGATGATCAACCCGCCGCCGGCGGGAGGCGCGACGGTATAGATGTCGTACGCGCCGAAGTGCAGTTTCAGCGGCGCGCGCCAGATGGGCTTGTACTCGCGCAGATCGCGAAAGGCGAGGATGCCGCCCGCCGCACGCACGCCGTCGACGAGCTTCTTCGCGGTGTCGCCTTCATAGAAATCGCGCGCGCCGCTCTCCGCGATGCGCTGCAGCGTCGCCGCGAGCTCCGCCTGTGCGCCGAGCGTGACCTTTGCCGCTTCTGCATCGCGCGCGAGCTCCGCGTCCGCAGGCAGGTTGTCGCGCGCGAGCGCGATCGCCGGCGCGAGCATTTCCTTCCACGGCTTCGATCCGAACTTGCGATGCATCGCCTCGAGCCCCGCGACCGATCCCGGGACTCCCGCGGCCTTCGCCCCGCTTCGCGCCGCTCTTGGATCCTTCGCGAACATCTCCCGCGTCGCCGCCAGCGGCGCGACTTCGGTGAAGTCGAGCGTCCACACACTGCGCGTCGATGCCTCGTAGTACGTGAGGAAACCACCACCGCCGAGGTTTCCCGCCTGCGGATGCACGACCGCCAGCGCGAACGCGACCGCGACCGAGGCATCGATCGCATTGCCGCCGCGCTGGAGCACACTTAGGCCGATCTTTGTGGCGAGAGGGTGGGCGGTGGAGAGGGCGGCGTGGGAGGCGGTGGCGTGGGAGGCGGAAGCGGATGGAGACAGAAGGCAGAAGGCAGAAGGCAGAAGGCAGAAGAGGGCGCGCTTCATCTCTTCTTGCGCCTCGGAGCGCGATTCCTGTCGTAAATGATCTTCAGTCCCTTCAGCGTCAGCTCCGGATCCACCTCGTCGATGTGCTCGCTCTCATCGGCGAACAGTGAGGCGAGGCCGCCGGTGGCGACGACGCGGCGCAGGTTGGGGACTTCGCGTTTGATGCGGGCGAGGATGCCGTCGACGAGGCCGAGGTAGCCGAAGTAGATGCCGGACTGCATGTTGACGACGGTGTTGGTGCCGATGACGTTGTCGGGGCGGCGGAGGTCGACGCGAGGCAGGCGCGCGGCGCGAGCGAACAGTGCCTCGGCGGAAATGTTCAGGCCGGGCGCGATCACGCCGCCGATGAACTCCGCGTTCGCGGTCACGACGTCGAACGTCGTGGCGGTGCCGAAGTCGACGATGACCGTCGGCCCGCCGTACGCCTCGTGCGCGGCCGCGCAGTTCACGATGCGGTCGGCGCCGACTTCGAGCGGGTTGTCGACGTGAATCGCGATCCCGGTCTTGATCCCCGGCTCGACGAACAGCGGCTCGACGTCGAAGTACTTGCGCACCATGAGCGCCATCGCGCTGTTCAGCGGCGGCACCACCGAGGCCACGATCGCGCCCTCGAGATCCGCGTGCAACGCGTTGCCGATGAGCTGCCGCGCGAGGATTCCGTATTCGTCGGCGGTGCGCTCGCGAGCCGTCGCGAGCCGCCAGGAGCTCACCAGCTCATCGTCGCGATAGACGCCGAGGACGAGATTCGTGTTGCCGAGATCGATGACCAGCAGATTGGACGACACGACGGAAGATGTTACGCGAGAACGAGATCGCCCGCACTCACGGTCACCCGCCCCTCCGCGCTGTCGAGCACCGCGCGCCCCTGCTCGTCGATGCCGACCCACGTGCCGTCGACGGTGCGGTCGCTGAGAACGCACTGGATGCGATCGCCGGGCTGATGGACCGCGAGCGAGCGCCACTCGCGCAGCACGTCATCGTGATCGAGCGGACGCGCGAGGCGCGTGTCGATGTGCTCGATGAAGGCGAGCGTGGCGTCGCTGATGCCGTTGAAATTGCGCGGCGACACTTCGCTGATCGCGGCCGCGTTCGGGCGTGCTTCGTCGCTCACCGGCTCGACGTTGATGCCCGTGCCGATGAGCAGGTACGCGCGATCCTCCTGCAGACGCGCCTCGATCAGGATGCCGGCGATTTTCTTCCCGCCGACGAGCACGTCGTTCGGCCACTTGATGCGCGCGTCGATCCCGAAGGTCTCGCGCAGATACGACGCCACGATGTTCGCCATCGCCAGCGGCACGAGCGGCAGCTCCTGCGTCGTGCGCGTCAGCAGCGTCGTCGCGTAAATCCCTTTGCCCGCCGGCGACGACCAATGCCGGTCGTTGCGCCCGCGTCCCGCGAACTGCTCGCCGGCGATGATCATCGCCTGCGGCAGCGAGAGCTCGTTCTCGATGCACTCATTCACGATCCGCCGCGCCACGAGGTTCGTCGACGCCACGCGCGGGATCACCGCGAGCGACTCGATCGCCGTGAGCCGGGGGACGATTTCGCGCGTGTCGAGTTGGATCATGGTTACTGGGTTACTGATTCTGCTCCAGCTTCTCCAGCCGCGATCTCAGCTCGGCCTGCCGGTTCTGCGCGGTCTGCACGACGTGCGCGGGGGCGTTGCGGACGAACTGTTCGTTCGCGAGCTTCACGTCGAGCGACTCGAGCTCCTTCCGGCTCTTCTCGATCTCGCGCTTCGTCTTCTCGATCTGTTCCGGCGAGATCACTTTCTCCGGGAACTCGATGGCGATGTGGAATCCCTCGACGACGTCCTGATGCGTGCCCGCGGGCGGCTCTCCTTCGACCACGACCTCGGTGAGGCGCGCGAGCTCGATCAGCAGGTAGGCGTAGTCGCGGAAGAAGTTCGAGTCGCGCTTGTCGGCGCCGCGCACGTACAGCTTGAAGCGATCCTTCGGCGTGAAGCCGCGCTCCGCGCGGACGTTGCGCACCACCGTGATGATCGCCTTCACCGCGTTCATCAGCCGCTCGGCGTGCCCGTCCTCGAGCACTTCCTCGGGGATGGGATAGGGCGCGATCATGACCGACGGCTCGACGCCGCCGAGCTTGAGCCAGATCTCGTCGGTGACGAACGGCATGAACGGGTGGAGGAGGCGCAGCGAGCGGTCGAGCACTTCGAGCAGCACCCGCTTCGCGAGGTGGCGGTCTTCTTCCGTGCCGTGCTTCCCGAGGAGCACCGGCTTCGCCATCTCGATGTACCAGTCACAGAACTCGTGCCAGAAGAATTGGTACAGCGCGCTCGACGCCTCGTCGAAGCGGAACGCGGAGAGCTGTTTGTTCACGTCGCGCGTGACGGTGTTGAGGCGCGACAGGATCCAGCGCTCGACGGTGCGCAGGTTGTCGCGCTCGATCGGCTTCGCGCTCCGCAGCTCGCTGTCGATGTGCATCATCGCGAACCGCGACGCGTTCCAGATCTTGTTCACGAACGCGGAGTAGCCCTGGATGCGCGACTTGCCGAGCGGGATGTCGCGGCCCGACGCGGCGACGGCGAGCGTGAAGCGGAGCGCGTCGGCGCCGACTTCGTTCACGACGTCGAGCGGGTCGATGACGTTGCCCTTCGACTTCGACATCTTGAGCCCCTGCTCGTCGCGCACGAGACCGTTGAGAAAGACCTGCGTGAACGGCGCCTGGCCGGTGAAGCGCAGCCCCATCATGATCATGCGCGCGACCCAGAAGAACAGGATGTCGAAGCCGGTGATCAGCGTGTCGGTCGGATAGAAGACGTCGAGGTCGGGCGTTTTCTCGGGCCACCCCATCGTGGAGAACGGCCAGAGCGCGGACGAGAACCACGTGTCGAGCACGTCGGTCTCCTGCGTCACCGCGGCGCCGCACTGCGGACATGACGGCGGATCGTCCAGCGCGACGGTCGTGTGTCCGTTCGGACAGTGGAACGCCGGGATGCGATGGCCCCACCACAGCTGACGCGAGATCGTCCAGTCGTGGATGTTCTCCATCCAGTTGAAGTACGTCGCTTCCCACGTTTGCGGGAGGATCTGGATCGTCCCGTTGCGCACCACTTCGATCGCCGGCGCCGCGAGCGGCTCGATCTTCACGAACCACTGCCGCGACACCATCGGCTCGATGTCGGTGTCGCACTTGCCGTGCACGCCGATGTTGTGCAGGTGCTCCTCGACTTTCACGAGCGCTCCCTGCTCGCGCAGCAGCTCGACGACCTTCTTGCGCGCGTCCATGCGGTCGAGGCTCGCGAATTCCGCTCCGGCGGCGCCGGTCATCCGTCCGTCTTCGCCGATCACCTGCAGCTGCGGCAGGTCGTTGCGCAGCCCGGCCTCGTAGTCGTTCTTGTCGTGCGCGGGTGTGACCTTCACGACGCCGGTGCCGAACTCCCGATCGACGAGGATCGGATCGGCGACGATCGGGATGCGGCGGTTCGTGATCGGCAGGATCGCGAACCTGCCGATGAGGTCCTGGTAGCGCGGGTCCTCGGGATGCACGGCCACGCCGGTGTCGCCGAGCATGGTCTCGGGACGCGTCGTCGCGACGGTCAGTTTGCGATCCGTGCCTTCGACCGGGTAGTCGATGTGATAGAGCTTTCCGTTGCGCTCGCGGAACTCGACTTCGATGTCGGAGATCGCGGTGCGGCAGCGCGGACACCAGTTGACCATCGCGAGGTCGCGATAGATCAGGCCGTCCTCGTAGAGCTTCACGAAGACGTAGCGGACGGCGCGCGAGAGGCCTTCGTCGAGCGTGAAGCGCTCGCGGGTCCAGTCGCAGGAGACGCCGAGGCGCGTGAGCTGGTCCTTGATCTCGGTGGCGTGCTGCTCCTTCCACTTCCAGATCTTCTCGACGAACTTGTCCCGTCCGAGCTCGAAGCGGGAAATGCCCTGTTCCGCGAGCTTGCGCTCCACCACCATCTGCGTGGCGATGCCGGCGTGGTCGGTTCCCGGCAGCCAGAGCGTGTTGAAGCCGCTCATCCGCTTCCAGCGGACGATGATGTCCTGCAGCGTGTTCACGAGCGCGTGGCCGATGTGCAGCCGGCCGGTGACGTTGGGCGGCGGAATGACGATCGAGAACTTCGGCTTCTCGCGGTCGACGCACGGAGTGAAGAACCCTTCGCGCTCCCAGAATTCGTAGAGCTTCTGTTCGAAGGTGGAAGGGTCGTACCGTGTGGGGAGCTCTTGTTTCATCACTGGAGTGGCGGATTATAGATTTGTTGTTACGAGCAGCGATGATCCTCGGAATCGAAACTTCCTGCGACGAAACGTCCGTCGCTCTCCTCGAGCGCGACGGGAACGTGCGCGTGAATCTGATCGCGTCGCAGATCGCGCGCCATCAGCCGTTCGGCGGCGTGGTACCGGAGATCGCGTCGCGCGAGCACCTGCAGCATCTCTTTCCGCTCGTCACGCGCGCGCTCGCCGATGCCGGCGCGGAGTGGACCGACGTCGACTCGATCGCCGTCACCGCGGGGCCGGGACTCATCGGCGCGCTGCTCGTCGGAGTCGCCGGCGCGCAGGGTCTCGCGTACGGCCTCGGCATCCCGCTGATGGCCGTGAATCACCTCGAAGGACATATCTATTCGCCCTACCTGCGAACCGCGGGCGAGTCGATTCCGCTGCCGGAGCGGTTCCTCTCGCTGGTGATCTCGGGCGGCCACTCCGCGATCTACGACGTGCGCGGCAGCGACGTGCGGCAGATCAATCGCACGCGCGACGACGCGATCGGTGAGACGTTCGACAAGGTCGCGAAGTTCATCGGCCTGCCGTATCCCGGCGGGCCGCAGATCGAGAAGCACGCGCGCGAGGGGAGAGCGGACCCGAAGCGGTTCCCGTTCTCCATGCCGCAGTTCCGGGACGAGTCGGTGGACTTCTCGTATTCCGGCATCAAGGCCGGCGCGATCCGTCTCGCGCGCGAGCACGACGTGCGCGCGGACGGCGATCCGTCGACGCTCGCCGATTTCTGTGCGACGTTTCAGGACGCGCTGATCGCGCAGCTGTTCGATCGGCTCGACACGGTGTGGCCCGCGCTCGACGATCCGAAGCCGGCCGAGGCGGCGATCGCGGGCGGTGTGGCGGCGAACGGCGTGCTGCGGGAGCGGATGCAGGCGTGGGGCGAACAGCGGGGCATCGTCGTGCGGATCCCGGAGAAACGCTACTGCACGGACAACGCGGCCATGATCGCCTTCGCCGGCCTGCGGAAGGGCCTGCCGGCCGATCCGCGGAGAGTTACCGCGCGCTCGCGAATCGCGTGAAACCTTTCGTCGCCCCGTGCGTCCTAAAGAACGAGGGCACTGGTTGACGATCCATCCCGAATTCTCCTACTGATCTGATCCAAGCCACCGCCGGCCACAGGGCCGGCGGTCGGCGTTTGGGGCATAGAATCGCCGGCATGAAGATCGTCGTGGCAGGCGGTACCGGATTCCTGGGCGAGCCGCTCGTGCGCCGTCTCGTTGCACGCGGCGACGACGTCACCGTTCTGACACGGAACCCCGCGAGGGTCCTGGCCGGCCGCGGCCTGCAGTGGGATGGGCGAACGCAGGGCGCCTGGTCCGCGGAGGCGGCGAGCGCCGGCGTCGTGATCAATCTCGCCGGCGAGAACATCGCCGAGGGACGCTGGACCGACGCGCGCAAACAAAAGCTCATCGACAGCCGCCTGAACGCGACGCACGCGCTCGTCGAAGCGATGCGTCGCGAGCCCGCGCGCAAGCGCACCGTGATCAACGCATCGGCGACCGGCTTCTACGGAGACCGCGGAGACGAGATCCTCGACGAGACTTCGCCGCGCGGCAGCGGGTTCCTCGCGGAGCTCGTCGAGCGCTGGGAAACCGCCGCGCGTGAAGCGGAGCCAATCGCGCGTCTCGCGATCCTTCGCTTCGGCGTCGTGCTCGCGCACGACGGCGGCGCGCTGAAGAAACTGCTGCTGCCGTTCAAGCTCGGCGCCGGCGGCCCGATCGGAAACGGGAAGCAGTGGATGTCCTGGATCGATCGCGACGACGCCCTCCGCTTCGTGGAATGGGCCATCGCGAACGACCTCGCATCCGGCGTCTACAACGCGACCGCTCCCGACCCCGTGCGCAACCGCGACTTCGCCAGCGCCCTCGGCCACGCGCTCCATCGCCCCGCGATTCTTCACGCCCCCGCGTTCGCGCTCAAACTCGCGTTCGGACAGATGGCGGAGGAGGCCCTGCTCGCGGGCCAGCGCGTCGTGCCGGCGCGTGCGATCGGCGAGGGGTTCGCGTTCGATCGGCGCACGCTGGAAGACGCGCTGGCCCACGAGGTGTGAGTCAGTTTCTCGAAGTGAGCATGTGCCACTCCGGGTTTTCGCGCACGTAGCTCGGGCGCGGATCGGGAGTGGGTCGTTTGTCGCGATGGGCGTGGTTCACATCCGACGCCGTCTCGAGCATGAGCTGGAACTTGCCGAGCATCGTCTTCAGCACGGGCTTCGGCAGGCCGCGCAGGTCCTCGATGACGCGCTGCGCCGCGCACTCATCCTCGTCGAGCTCCCACGGCGCGATCTGCCGTTCGACGGAGCCGCCGAAGAAGTCCGCCTCGGTGAGTCCGTACACGCCGAGGAGGCGCTTCAGCTGGGCGAGCTTCAGGGAGCCGATCCGCTGACCGGTCTCGAAGGAGCTGATCGTTTTCTCTCCGACACCGGAGAGGCGGGCGACGTCTTTCTGGCTCAGCCCGCGGAGCCTGCGAATTTCGCGAAGTTTCAACACGAGATCCATGATTCCCTCACCTTCCGGCAAACCGCCGCTTTCAGAACCGCCGCATCAAACCGACGACCACGCCCTGCACCGCGACGTCTCGGGCATAGGCATAAATCGGGGACATCATCGAGTTCGCCGGCTGCAGCCGAACGCGCTCTCCCTCTCGATAAAGACGTTTGAGTGTGACCTCGCCGTTCACGTTCGCGACGACCATCTCGCCGTTTCCGGCCTCGTCGCGCCGCGCGATGATCACGAGATCGCCGTCGAGAATCCCGTCGTCGACCATCGAGTCTCCGCGGACTTTCAGGACGTAGTTCTCGCCGCGCGTGGTGAGGTGCACCGGTACCGCGATCGTCTCGTCGGACAGGTCCACCTCGAGCGGCCGGCCCGCGGCGATGTAGCCGAACAGCGGGAGCTCGCGTGCGTTCGCCGTCGACGTCGATTCCTTCGCCGCCCCGCCTTCCGGCTTCTCGACCAGCTCCACTCCGCGCTTCTGATTCCAGTCGCGCCGGATGAGCCCTTTCTTCTCGAGAAGTGAGAGGTGCTTGTAGACCGTGCCGTACGAGGAGAACCCGAACTGATCGCAGATTTCCCGGTGCGTCGGTGCGACGCCGCCGTGCTGTTTCTGGAACTCCCGAATGAAGTTCAGGATGTCGCGCTGTCGTTCCGTCAGGTATTTCATCGCCCACTCAATGTAGGCGGTAATCAGGCGAAAGTCAAGCGTAAGTAGGCGAAAGTTGTGAACAAAGAGCCGGCCTTTCGGCCGGCTCTCGCATTCGCTTCGTGGTGCGTGAACCCTTAGTCGAGCTTGATCGCCTTCTTCGTCTTCTCGCGGCGTGCTGACTCTTTCTGCTGGTACTCGGCCATGCAGTCGCCCTGGTCGACCATGGCGCAGGAGAGGTACTCGCTGATCTCCATGATCACGGCGCGGATGGCTTTGCCGGTGGGGGTTTTTTCGTACTGGCTGAGGTTTCCGCCGAAGCCGCCGCGGTAGACGCCGACGGCGAGGCCGCCGCTGGAGGCGCGCGCTTCGACGGTGCGGGTGAACTCGACCTCACCGGTCGTCGTGTCGATCACGCGGAGGTCGACCGCCAGGTACGCGTCTTCCTTCTTTCCGCCGACGCTGATGCCGCGGAAGCTCAGGCCGCCGCCGGTACCCTTGACGTCCGTCTCGAACGCGCTGAGCGTCGCCACGACGATGTACTGCGCGCCGGTCATCTTGCCGATCTTCGCGCCACTGGACTTGCTGATGCGCCCCGAGGCCGCGAGATCCTGCTCGTCGAGCACCGCGCTGAGCTTGTCGCGCTCGACCATCTTGAACTTGCCCGTGCCGGCCAGCTCGTTGGTGAGCATTCCCGCGAGGTCGTCGCCGACGCCGCCATACCACCACGCTGCCGAGGTACGGTTCTGAAATTCATTGACTGCCAGGACAGGCTTGCCGCCCGCCATCGCGCTCGTCGCAAGGATCAGGAGTGCAGAAACAACCAGGACAAATTTCGTTCGCATGTTTTCCCCTCTGTCGGATTACCAAAACCTGCAATATGGGCCGGCGGTCCTCACGAGGCTGTGATCGGGCTCACGGAGTCAGTGACCGACGCTGACGTCAGCACTCTCCAGGAGGGCCCGATCCCATGTCTCGATCCGATTCCGGCCGCGGCTTTTGGCAGAGTATAACGCGCGATCGGCTCGATCGATGAGCGCCGCGGGGCTCAGGATCTCGCTGCTGGCCGGCTCATCCATGCCTGCGATTCCGATCGACGCCGTGACGACGATCGACTCCGAACCGCACGTCAGCTCCGTCGCCTCGAGGCGCTGACGAATGCGCTCCGCGACGACGGCGGTGTTGCCCATCCGCGTCTCCGGCAGCACGATGCAGAACTCCTCGCCGCCGTAGCGTCCCGGCACGTCGTACACGCGGCAGCTGTCCTTCAGCAGTTTCCCGATGGCCTTCAGCACCTCGTCGCCCGCGGAGTGGCCCCACGTGTCGTTGATGCGCTTGAAGTGATCGAGGTCGAGCATCAGCACCGACATCGGAGAGCCGTGCCGCATCGCGCGATTGATCTCGGTGTCGATTTTCTCGATGACGTACCAGCGGTTGTATAACCCGGTCAGCACGTCGCGCGACGACACCTCGCAGAGATTGCGGTTCTTCACCACGAGGTCGAGGTTCTCGCGCTGCAGCCCCAGCATCCGCTGTTCGAGCTCGTCGAAGCGCGCCTCGCTCTCACCGGCGACGCGGATCACGTCGAACAGCGCGTGGATCAGCCGCCGCTCGGCCTCATTGAACGGTGTGCCGCCGGCGGAAACGACGGCGACTCGAGGCAGCGCGAGGCGGATCGCGAATGCGTTTCCCGCCTCCGGCGACTGGCCGTCGACGAGATACATCGGCTTGCGGAGCAGCTCCGAAAGCGGCTCGAGAATCCGGGCAGCCGCGGACTCGTACGTGCTCATTGTTTCACCTGCTGTTGTGAGAGAGGCGGCAACTATACGCTCGCGCCGCGGGCGGGCCAACGTCCAATGATGGAACGGATTTCTTTACGCACGACTGTCGATCCGGAAGCGATTCACGCCTGCCGTGATCTCGTCGCCCTGACGCACTTTCGTGTTCTTCGCGGGCAGCGTGTTGAGGAATGTGCCGTTGCGGCTGCCGAGGTCGCGGACGCGGATCGTGCCGTCCTCGTCGCGGACGACTTCGAAGTGTTTGCGTGAGAGAAACTCGTCGGGCACGCGCACGTGTCCCTCGCGGCCGACGACGAGTCCCGCGGGAGGAATCTCGAACTCCTGCCCGCTCAGCGGACCCTCGAGACAGACCAGCACCGCGCGCGTCGCCACCGGCTGCGTCGCGCGCGCGCTGCGCACCTTCTGCGCGAGCAGCGCCTCGTCCACCATCGACGCGGTCTCGAGCGCGATCGGCTGCACCGGCACTCCGAACTCCTCGGTGGGCTCGACGCTGACGAGCGCGGAGCCGACGCGCAGCAGATGCGCGCCCTCGCCGATCTCCGCCTCGTCGATCGGCTGGCCGTCGAGGAACGTCCCCATGTGCGAGTCGGCGTCGCGCACGATGAGCTTCTCGCCGCGCACGGAGATCGAGCAGTGGCGGATCGACAGCTCCGCCTCGCCGAGCTCGATGTGGCAGCCCTTGCGTCCGATCCAGAGCGGATGCTCGTGAATCGTGAAGATCGTGTTCAGCGACTCCGCGTTGCCGCGCACGACGACGTGCACGGAGCGCGGCCGCGCGGGCGCCTCGTGCAGGTCGGCGCGCGGCGATTCCGCCGGTGCCGCCGAGGCGTCGACGCGGTACGGCTTCATGTCGATCTCGCGGATCTGCTCGACGTCCATCAGCCGCGCCAGCACCGCCGCCTTGCTGCCCGACAGCCACTCGCCGCAGTGACACGTCGCGATCGAATTCGGCAGCCGCACCGCGATCACTCCAGGCACGTCGTACGCCTGCCCGCATTTCGGACAGCGGATGAGGGGCATGGCGCGGATGATAACAGCGGGTGACTCGACTACACTTGCGACCGTCCATGCTGGCCGGCAACGAGAATCAGAACGCAGCGCGCGTCGGCATCCGCTCCAAATTCGTCGGCACGTACGCGGCGCTGACGATCGTGGTGGCGTTGCTGATCCTCGGCCTGCAGCAGATGTTCGTGCGCCGCGCGATGATCCGCCAAACCGTCGAGCAGGGCGCGGCGATCGCGCGGACCGTCGAGGCGACGGCCGGCTACTACGTCATCTTCGGACTCACCGACGACCTCAAGAACATCGTCGCCGACCTCGGGAAAAGCGACTCCGTCGAATACGCCGATTTTCTCGACGGCAACGGCAAAGTGCTGGCCGCGACGAAGCCCGATGTCCCGGGCGTCCTGAAGGATCGGAAGCCGGCGCGCGAAAACGGCGCGCGTGCGGGCGAGGAGCTGCATATCTACGCCGTTCCCTTCTACGAAACGAAAGCCGACGCCGCGAACCCCGCCGCGAAGCCGAAAGGCTATTTCCGCCTGCTGATGAACGAGAGCCAGGCGCAGACCGCGCTGGCGAGCCTGCGCAACTGGAGCGCGGCGATCGTCGTGCTCGCGCTGGTCGCGGCGAGTCTCCTCGCGTGGGGCGCGTCGCGGTTCATCGTCCGTCCGATCCTGTCGCTCGTGCAGACGGCGCAGCAGATCTCGAAGGGCGATCTCACCGAGCGTGCCGAGGTGGAGTCGAGCGACGAGATCGGCGGGCTGGCCGATACGTTCAACACCATGGCCGGAAACCTCGAGCGGACGGTGCGCAGCCTCATGCAGTCGCAGACGAAGCTGAAGTCGGTCGTCGACACGGTCGGCAACCGCTCGCAGATCGTCATCCATCGCGTCGACGAGCAGCGCGCCATCATCGACGACACCTACCAGTCGATCGATCAGCTGAACGGCGGCGTCCGGAAGATCACCGACAACGTCGAAGCGCTTTCCGCGTCATCCGAGGAGACCTCGTCGTCGATGCTCGAAATGGTCGCGTCGATGGAAGAGGTGAGCCGCCACACCGACACGCTCTTTTCCTCGGTCGAAGAGACGGCATCGGCGACGCATCAGATGGTCTCGTCCATCAACGAAGTCGATCAGAACGTCATCTACCTCACCAGCTTCGTCACCGACACCTCGTCGTCGATGGTCGAGATGAGCGCGTCAATCGCGCAGGTCGAGGCCAACGCCGCGCGCTCGTACGACCTCGCGCTCGCCGTCGCCGACGCGGCGGAGAGCGGGATGAAGGCGGTGCGCGAGACCATCGAAGGAATGGAGCAGATCCGCCACTCCGTCATCGAGACGAACTCCGTCGTCGGCCGCCTCGGCGAGCGCTCCATCGCCATCGGCAAGATCCTCAACGTCATCGAGGACGTCGCCGAGCAGACCAACCTCCTCGCGCTCAACGCCGCGATCCTCGCGGCGCAGGCGGGGGAGTACGGCAAGGGTTTTTCGGTCGTCGCCGCGGAGATCCGCGATCTGTCGGAGCGCACGGCGTCGTCGACGCGCGACATCGGGAACCTGATCGGCGCGGTGCAGGAGGAAGTCGAGAACGCGCTGAAGGTGACGTCGTCGGGCTCGTCGCTCGTCGAGAACGGCGTCGCGCTGTCGCACGAGGCGGGCAAGGCGCTGAACAACATCCTCGAATCCGCGTCGAAGGCGTCGAACATGGGCCGCGAGATCGCGTCGGCGACGCGCGAGCAGGCCGCCGGCAGCGAGACCATCACGCGCGCCGTCGAGCGGCTGCAGGAGATGGTGGGGCAGATCAACTCCGCGACGCGGCAGCAGGCGCAGGGATCGGATCACATCCTGAAGGCCGTCGAGTCGATGCGCGAGGTGACGAAGTACGTGCGTCAGGCGATGGTCGAGCAGAAGTCGGGCTCGTCGATGATCTCCGCCGCCGCCGAGCGGATGATCGAGATGATCCACGAGATCTTCCAGGTCGCCGCGAGCCAGGCGGGGGAGAGCGAGAAGATCGTCGCGACGATGCGCCAGGTGCGCGCCATCGCCGACGGCAACCGCACCACCGCCGGCGAGATGAGCGACGCCATCGGGCTCCTCAACGACGCGATCCGCTCGCTCGATGATGAAGTGCGCAAGTTCCGAGTGCGCTCATGAGCGAGCTGCGCCTGATCACGTTCCGCGTCGGCCCCGAGACGTTCGTGCTCGACATCATGGCCGTCCGCCAGATCGTTCCGTACACCGGCTCGACGTCGGTCCCGACCGCGCCGTCGTTCATCGAAGGCATCATCGTCCTGCGCAACGAAGTGATCCCGATCGTCGACCTGCGCAACCGCCTCTACCCGCAGCTCGGTGAGCGCACCGAACAGCCGCTGGTGCTGATCACGCACACCAGCGCCGGCGTGATGGGCCTCAAAGTCGACGAAGTCCGCCGCATCGTCACCGTCTCCGCCGACGCCTTCCTCCCGCCCCCCCCGATCATCCGCGGCATCCGCGGTGAGCTCCTGATCGCGGTCGTCCCGTTTGGCGAGGAGATCTATCTGCTCATCGACGTGGAGAACGTGTTGACGGATCCGGAGAAAGAGGAACTTCGGAGCGCTGATCTTTCGCAAAGCCAAATGGACAGTGCCGGCAGCCCGACTCGCAGCAGTAGCCTCTCTCGCGAAGATACTTCTCCGTGAACACGACGTACGCTCCTTCGCGATAAAAGTCGACGCCTTCCACCAGCCGGTCATTCATCGTTTAGACTCCCCGCGTGTTCTCACGCGCCCGCCTGCTGCAACTGACGGAGGCGATGAGGGGGAAGCTGATCGTCGTGTACGGCGACATCGTAGCGGACCGCTTCATCTACGGCACGCCGAAGCGGATTTCCCGCGAGGCGCCGGTGCTCATCCTTCGACAGTACCGCGAGGACGTCCTCCTCGGCGGCGCGGGCAATGCCATCAACAACATCTACGCCCTCGGCGGACTCCCGATCCCGGTCTCAGTCCTCGGCAATGACGCCGCGGGACACACGCTCGTCGACCACCTCACCGCGACCGGCGTCGACTGCAGCGCGATCCTGCGCACGGACCGCTACACCACCGCCACGAAGACGCGCATCCTCGGCGGTATGCCGCACGCGAGCCGGCAGCAGATCGTCCGCTTCGACGTCGAGGACGAGCTGACGATGGACCCGGCCGAGGAAGCGCAGTTCGCGGAGCTGCTCCGCGAGCAGATGTCGGTCTGCCACGCGGCGCTGATCAGCGACTACGGCTACGGCGTCGTCAGCTCCTCGCTCGCGGCGACGCTCACGCAATATGCGCACGGCAAGCCGGTGACGCTCGACTCGCGCTATCACCTGCTCAACTACCCCGGCGTCACCGCCGCGACTCCGAACGAAGAAGAAGCCGCGGCCGCCGCCGGAACGTCGCTCTTCAACGGCGAGGGAGAGGACCGGCTGTACGACGTCGCCGAGACGCTGCAGGAAAGCCTCGATTCCGAGGCCATTCTCATCACGCGCGGCAGCCGCGGCATGGCCCTCTTCGAGCGCGAAGGACCGCCGCTGTTCATCCCCGTCTACGGCACCGACCAGGTCGCGGACGTCACCGGCGCCGGCGACACCGTCATCGCCACCTTCACGCTCGCCCTCGCCGCCGGCGCCTCGTATGCCGAGGCCGCGAAGCTCGCGAACTACGGCGGCGGGATCGTCGTCATGAAGATGGGCACGTCGACGGTCTCGAACGACGAGCTCCGCTACGCCATCGAGCGCGACGAGGAACTGCAGGAGTGAACGCGCCGCTCCTCGACGAACGCGAGCTCGTCGAAGCGCTCGCGCGCGAGCGCACGGCAGGCAAAACCATCGCGTTTGCGAACGGCGTCTTCGACATCCTCCACGTCGGCCACGTTCGCTACATTCAGGACGCCTCGCGCGTCGCGGACGTGCTCGTGGTCGCGGTCAACGGCGATGACTCCGTGCGCGCGATCAAGGGGGAGGGGAGGCCGCTGACGCCGGAGCGCGAGCGCGCGGAGCTCGTCGCGGCGATTCGCGGCGTCGCGTACGTCACGATCTTCAGCGAGAGCAGTCCCGCGCGCCTGCTGCAGGTGCTGAAGCCCGACTTTCAGTGCAAGGGGACGGACTACACCGCCGACTCGGTGCCGGAGGCGGAGATCGTGCGCGCGTACGGCGGACGCGTCGTCATCGTCGGCGATCCGAAAGATCATTCGACCACGGAGATGCTGGGCGAAATGTTGCGAAGGCTGAAGGCGGACAGATGAAGGAGGTCCTCGTCCTCCGCCTCTCGGCACTGGGCGACGTCATCCACACCATTCCCGCCGTCGCCGCGCTCAAAGCCAGCGCGCACGTCCGCTGGGTCGTCGAAGCGCCGTACCGCGAGCTCGTCGAGATCGTCGCCGGCGTCGACGCGATCCCCGTGCGCCTGAAGCAGTGGGGACGCTCGCCGATCGCCTCGCGCGCCGCGATGCGCGACGCTCTGCGGCAAATGCGCCGCGCCGACACCAGCATCGACTTTCAGGGCCTCGTCAAATCCGCGATGCTCGGCCTCCTCGCCGGCGCGAAAGAGCGCATCGGCTTCGACAAAAACGCGATCCGCGAAAAACCAGCGCTCCTCTTCACGAATCACCACATCGCAGTCGATACGACAAAGCACGTCATCGAACAAAACCTGCAACTGATCAGCAACCCAGCAACCCGGCAACCCAGCAACTGGAACGCCTTCCCACAAGGCACCGGCCCGACAGGACGAGTCGTGATATTGCCCGGCGCCGGCAAACCCACCAAACTCTGGCCCGCCGAGCGCTGGCGCGAAGTCGCGAAGCGCACCAACGCCGTCATCGCGTGGGGACCGGGAGAGCGCGAGCTCGCCGAGTCGATCGGCGGCACGCTCGCGCCGCCCACCAACCTCCGCGAGCTCGCCTGGCTGCTGCGCCACGCGCGTCTCGTCCTCGGCGGCGACACAGGGCCCCTCCATCTCGCCGCCGCCCTCGGCACGCCCGTCATCGGCCTGTACGGACCGACCGAAGTCCGGCGCAATGGACCGTATGGCCAGCTCGACCGTTGCATTCAGGCGAAATCGATGGGCGAGATTTCTGTTGAAGCAGTCATGAATCTGGTCGAAAGGGTGGCCGCGGGGTGAACCTCCTCCTTGCCGCGATCCTCGCGGCAACGTTCGCAGCCTCCAGTCCCGTCACCCAGACCTTCGTCGACGGCGAGACGCTCGACTACACCCTCACCTGGCTGCGCATCACCGGCGGCACCGCGCGCATGACCATCGCGCCGCTCGACGACGACCGCTTCCGCATCACCTCCGTCGGCAAGTCGAGCACCGGCTTCTCGCGCATCTATCGCGTGCACGACCAGATCGAGTGCATCGTCGCGCGCAGCGACTTCTCCACGCTCCGCTACACCAAGCGCATCGACGAACAGGACGAGGAGCAGAAGCTCGAAGTCACGACCATCGAAGACGGCATCGCCTCGCGCGTCAAGCGCAGGGTGCGGAAGGTGCCGGTGCCGCGCCCCGTCTACGACCCGATCTCCGTCATCTACGTCCTCCGCACGGTCGATCTCTCGCCCGGGAAATCGTACGAGATGGTGCTCATCGCCGACGGCAGGGTCTACAACGTCCACGCGCGCGTCACGCGCCGCGAGACGCTGCAAACGCCGGCCGGCAGGTTCAACACCGTCCTCGTGGAGCCGCTCATGGAAAGCGGCGGCGTGGAGCGCGAGGAGAAGCTGTACATCTGGTACTCCGACGACGCGCGGCGGATCCCGGTGCGCATCCGCACCGACGTCAAATTCGGCAGCGTCACCGCCACCCTGCGCGCCTCCTCCGCGGGAGTGAAGTCCATCGATCCCCCGGTGCTCAGGAAGTGAGTGCTAAACTCGACCTCAGAGTATGAGTGTTCGTCTCGGTGAGCTGCTCACCAAAGCCAACCTGATCTCGCAGGATCAGCTGAAGGAAGCGCTGCGCGTTCAGAAGGAAACGTCCGGGAAACTGGGCGAGACGCTGATCAAGCTCGGCTACGTCTCCGAGGAAGACATCACCGAGTGTCTGTCCCAGCAGTTTGGCGTCCCGTCGATCAACCTCCAGCACTTCGAGATCGACCCCGGCGTCATCAAGCTCATCTCCGGCGACGTCGCCCGCAAGTACAACATCCTCCCGGTCAACAAGACCGGCGCCACGATCACCATCGCCATGGCCGATCCGACGAACGTCTTCGCCATGGACGACATCAAGTTCATGACCGGCTACAACGTCGAGCCGGTCGTGGCCTCCGAGCTCGGGATCAAGTCGGCGATCGACAGCTACTACGGCACCACCTCCTCCCTCGAGCTGAAGAAGGTCATGGAAGACCTCCAGCAGGCCGAGACGGCCGACCTCGAGGTCCTCGAGGAAGAAGAGGAGATGGACGTCGGCGCGCTCGCCGACTCCGCCGAGGAAGCACCGGTCGTCAAGCTCTGCAACCTGATCCTCACCGACGCCATCAAGCGCGGGGCATCCGACATCCACGTCGAGCCGTACGAGAAGGAGTACCGGGTCCGCTTCCGGATTGACGGGATTCTGTACGAAATCATGAACCCGCCGCTGAAGCTGAAGGACGCGATGACTTCGCGCATGAAGATCCTCGCGAAGCTCGACATCTCGGAGAAGCGACTTCCCCAGGACGGGCGCATCAAGCTGAAGATCAAGCTCGAGGACAAGAACAAGGAGCTCGACTTCCGCGTCTCCACGATCCCCACGCTCTTCGGCGAGAAGATCGTGCTGCGGCTCCTCGACAAGGACAACCTCAAGCTCGACATGACCAAGCTCGGCTTCGAGCCGGAGTCGCTGCAGCGCTTCGAGGAAGCGATCTTCAAGCCGTGGGGGATGGTGCTCGTCACCGGCCCGACCGGCTCGGGCAAGACCAACACGCTCTACTCCGCGCTCTCGAAAGTGAACTCGCCGGAAGTGAACATCATGACCGCCGAGGATCCGGTGGAGTTCAACCTGCCGGGCGTCAATCAGGTGCAGATGAAGGAAGCGATCGGCCTCAACTTCGCGGCCACGCTCCGCTCCTTCCTCCGCCAGGACCCGAACATCATCCTCGTCGGCGAGATCCGCGACTTCGAGACCGCGGAGATTGCGATCAAGGCCGCGCTCACCGGACACCTCGTGCTGTCGACGCTGCACACGAACGACGCGCCGTCGACGATCAACCGTCTCATGAACATGGGCATCGAGCCCTTCCTCGTGGCGACGGCGACGCAGCTCATCGCCGCGCAGCGGCTCGCGCGCCGGATCTGTTCGCTCTGCAAGGAAGCCGTGGACATCCCGCAGCAGGCCCTGCTGAACCTCGGATACAAGAAAGACGAGGTCGGCAGCTTCACCGTCTACAAGGGCCGCGGCTGCGAGAAGTGCAACAACACCGGCTACAAAGGCCGCGTCGCGCTGATCGAAGTGATGCAGATCGACGACTCGATCCGCGACCTGATTCTCTCCGGCGGCACCGCCATCGACATCAAGCGGATGGCGATCGAGAACGGCATGATGACCCTCCGGAAGTCGGGCCTGGCTAAAATCAAGGAAGGCGTGACCACGGTCGAGGAAGTGGTCCGGGAGACAGTGCTCTGATGGCCGTTACCCTTCACCAGCTTTTGAAAACCATGGTCGAGCGCGGCGGCTCCGATCTGCACATCACCACGAACTCCCCGCCGCAGATCCGCATCGACGGCAAGCTCGTGCCGCTCGACATGCCGCCGCTCGCCGCGCCGGAGACGAAGCAGCTCGCCTATTCGGTGCTGACCGACGCGCAGAAGCATCGCTTCGAGGAGAACCTCGAGCTCGATCTCTCCTTCGGCATCAAGGGACTGGCGCGGTTCCGCGCGAACATCTTCAACCAGCGCGGCGCGACCGCCGCCGTCTACCGCCAGATCCCCTACGAGATCCTCGGCTTCAAGGAGCTCGGCTTGCCGGCCGTCGTCGAGGAGATCTGCAACAAGCCGCGCGGCCTCGTCCTGGTCACCGGCCCGACCGGCTCCGGCAAGTCGACGACGCTCGCCGCGATGATCGACAAGATCAACCGCGAGCGCCACGAGCACATCATCACCATCGAGGACCCGGTCGAGTTCCTCCACGCTCACAAGAACTGCATCGTCAATCAGCGCGAGCTGCATGCCGACACGCACTCATTCACGAACTCTCTCAAGTCCGCGCTGCGGCAGGATCCCGACGTCGTGCTCATCGGCGAGATGCGCGACCTCGAGACCATCGAGTCCGCGCTGCGCATCGCCGAGACCGGCCACCTCACCTTCGGCACGCTGCACACCAACTCCGCCGCGCAGACGATCAACCGCATCGTCGACGTCTTCCCCGCGCACCAGCAGCCGCAGATCCGCGCGCAGCTCTCGTTCGTGCTCGAGGGAATCCTCTGCCAGGCGCTGCTCCCGAAGGCCAACGGCAAGGGCCGCGTGATGGCGATGGAGATCCTCGTCCCCAACGCCGCGATCCGCAATCTGATCCGTGAAGACAAGGTCCATCAGATCTATTCGATGATGCAGACCGGGCAGTCGAAGTACGGAATGCAGACTTTCAACCAGTCGTTGGCGACGCTGTACTTCAGAAAACTGATCACGCTGCAAACCGCACTGTCGCGCTCATCGAATCCCGATGAGCTGCAGGAAATGATCTCCCGCGGTGCAGGCGCGCTCGTCCAGCCGGGGCAGAACCCGGCCGCGAGCGGCGCCCGGCCGCGTTCGGCGTAACATCATCATCCCCGGGCGGGTGGGCAGGAGGACGACATGCCGACATTCGAGTGGAAAGGGACAGCGAGGAACGGCCAGACTCAGACGGGCGTGCTGGTGGCGGAGTCGAAGGATTCCGTGATCACCACGATGCGGCGGCAGCAGATCGTCGTCACCGCCGTCAAGGAGAAGGGGAAGGAGATCGCGCTGCCGAAGTTCGGCGGGCGCGTCCCGCCGCAGTCCATCGCCGTCTTCACCCGCCAGTTCTCGGTCATGATCGACGCCGGCCTGCCGCTCGTGCAGTGCCTCGAGATCCTCGGCAATCAGCAGGAAAACAAGATCTTCAAGCGGACGCTGATCCAGATCCGCCAGGACGTCGAGTCGGGCTCGAACCTCGCCGACGCGATGCGCAAGCATCCGAAGATCTTCAATGATCTCTACACGAACATGGTCGCCGCCGGCGAAGCGGGCGGTATTCTCGACACGATCCTCCAGCGCCTCGCGACCTACATCGAAAAAGCCGTCAAGCTGAACGCGCAGGTGAAGTCGGCGATGATCTATCCGGTCGCCGTCATCAGCATCGCCTGCATCGTCGTGGCGATCATTCTCTGGAAGGTCATCCCGGTCTTCGCCTCCCTCTTCGAGAGCCTCGGCGCCGAGCTCCCGCTCCCGACGCGCATCGTCATCAAGCTCTCCGACTTCATCGGCGACTTCTGGTGGCTGATCATCATCCTCATCGTCTCGTCCATCTACTTCATCCGCCGCTATCACGGGACGTACAAGGGCAAGCGCGTGATCGACGGGTTCCTGCTGAAGATGCCGATCCTCGGCATCCTCCTGCGCAAGATCGCCGTTGCTCGCTTCTGCCGCACCCTGGCGACGCTCACGTCATCCGGCGTCCCCATCCTCGACGGCCTGCAGATCACCGCCCGCACCGCCGGCAACTCGGTAGTGGAGGATGCGATCATGGCCACGCGCAAGTCGGTCGAGGAAGGCAAGACCATCAGCGAGCCGCTCGGCGACACGGAAGTCTTCCCGTCGATGGTCGTGCAGATGATCGCCGTCGGCGAACAGACCGGCGCGCTCGACACGATGCTCACCAAAATCGCCGACTTTTACGAAGAAGAAGTCGACATCGCCGTGGCCGGCCTGATGAAGCTCCTCGAGCCCGTCCTCATCGCCTTCCTCGGCGTCGCCATCGGCGGCATCGTCATCGCGATGTACATGCCGATGTTCGCGCTCATCGGGCAGATCGGGTAGCAAGAGGGGGATGGGGTATGAGCAATGGGGCATGAGGGTGTCCTCGTACCCCATCCCTCATCCCCCGTACCCCATGCCTCCATGTCGACTGACACCAGAATGCTGATTGCGGTGCGCGTGGTGATCGTCACCACGCTGCTGCTGGCAGCGCTGATCATCCAGTACACCGTCCGCGAGGTCCTTCCTCTCAACTACCTCTACATCACCGCCGGCGTCACGTATGCGCTGACGCTGGTCTACATCGCCCTCGGCATGTTCGTGCCGTCGCGGAATGCGAATCTGATGATTCAGATCTGCGGCGATCTCGGCGTGGAGACGCTGCTGGTCTACTTCACCGGCGGCCTCGACTCGCCGTTCTCGTTCCTCTACCTCGTCTCCGTCATCACCGCGTCGATGCTGCTGTATCGCCGCGGCGGACTGCTCGCGGCCGCCGGCGCGTCGATCGGCTACGGCGCGCTCGTCGACCTGATGTACTACGGCGTCCTCCCGATGCCGGAGCAGTCGCTCTTCCTGCCGACCGCGTGGACGTCATCGCGCCTCTACTTCAACATGGCCGCGAACTTCGCCGGCTTCTACGCCACCGCGCTGCTGACGTCGTACCTCTCCGAGAACCTGCGGCGCACGTCGCAGGAGCTGGACGCGAATCGCCAGAATCTCGCCGAGCTGCGCGCGCTGAATCAGAACGTCATCGAGTCGATTCCGTCAGGCCTCATCACCGTCACGCCGAATGGCACCGCCTCCTTCGTCAATCCCGCGGCCGTCGCGATCCTCGAGGCACAGCCGGCGTCGATCCTCGGCCGCCACGTGACGGAGCTCGGCTTCTTCACGAATGAAGAATGGCTCGCCGCGCGCGCGGAGCTGGACGCCGGACGCGTCGAACGGCGCGAGATCGACGATGCGCTCGTCGCCGGACATCGCCGCAGCATCGGCTTCGCCGTCAGCCCGCTCACCACGCTCGAGGGAAACTCCGCCGGCTACACGCTCATCTTCCAGGACCTCACCGAGATGAAGAAGCTCGAGGCCGAGCTGCGGCTCAAGGACCGCATGGCCGCGGTGGGCGAGCTTTCCGCCGGCATCGCCCACGAGATCCGCAATCCGCTCGCCGCGATCGCCGGCTCGGTGCAGGTGCTCAAGAGCTCGAAGTCGCTCACGCAGCAGGAGCAGCGATTGATGTCGATCGTGCTGAAGGAGTCGGAGCGCCTCAACAAATCGATCTCCGACTTTCTCCGCTTCGTGCGTCCGCAGGAAAAGCAGCCGATCGAGTTCGACGTCGCCGCGAGTCTCTCCGAGACGCTCGACCTCCTCGCCAACTCCTCGGAGCTGCTCGCGCAGCACGAGATCCGCCGCGAGATCGCGCCGCCGTCGTTCCCGCTCGTCGGCGACGCCGATCAGATCCGCCAGGTGTTCTGGAACATCGCGCGCAACGCCGTGCAGGCGATGCCGCACGGCGGCGTGCTCACCGTCCGCACGAACGTCGACAACGGCTCGTACCACATCGTCTTCGCCGACAGCGGCCGCGGCATGTCGCAGGCCGACATCCAGAGCCTCTTCCAGCCCTTCCGCACGAACTTCCCCTCCGGCACGGGCCTCGGCATGGCGATCTCGTATCGCATCGTGCAGGAGCACGGCGGCCGGATCGAAGTTTCGTCGCGCGAAGGCGCGGGGACCGCGATTACTGTCTCGCTGCCGAGTTAGACTGAAGCCCCGTGGACCAGCTCCTCGCCGCCACTCCCGACGCCGACGATCTCCAGACCGAGCTTTCGCTCCGTCCGAAGATGCTGCGCGAGTACATCGGCCAGCACAAGGTGAAGGCGAATCTCGAGATCTCGCTCGAGGCCGCGCGCAAGCGCGGCGAGCCGCTCGATCATGTGCTGCTGTTCGGTCCTCCGGGACTCGGCAAGACCACGCTCGCCAACATCATCTCCAACGAGATGGCCGCGAGCCTGCGCGCGACGTCGGGGCCGGCGCTCGAGAAGCCGGGCGATCTCGTCGCGATCGTCACGAACCTCGAAGCCGGCGACGTGCTGTTCATCGACGAGATCCACCGCCTGCCGCCGATCGTCGAGGAAGTGCTCTACTCAGCGATGGAAGACTTTCACGTCGACGTCGTGATCGGACAGGGACCCGCCGCGCGCACGCTGAAAGTCGAGCTGCCGCGTTTCACGCTCGTCGGCGCCACCACGCGCGCCGGCCTGCTGACCGCGCCGCTGCGCGCGCGCTTCGGCATCGTGCATCGTCTCGATTTCTACGACGTCGACTCGCTCAACGTCATCGTCCGCCGCTCCTCCGAGATCCTCGGCATCCCCATCGAGCGCGACGCCGCCGTCGAGCTCGCGCGCCGCGCGCGCGGCACGCCGCGCATCGCGAACCGCCTGCTGCGCCGCGTACGCGACTATGCCGAGGTGCGGCACGAGGGGAAAGTCGACGCGACGATCGCGCGCCAGGCGCTGGAGATGCTCGAAGTCGACGAGTACGGCCTCGACGAGATCGACCGCAAGCTCCTCACCACGATCATCGAACGCTTCAGCGGCGGCCCCGTCGGCGTCAACGCGATCGCGTCCTCGATCGGCGAAGACCGCGGCACGATCGAAGACCTCTACGAGCCCTACCTCATCCAGATCGGCTTCCTGCAGCGCACGCCGCGCGGCCGTGTCGCCAGCCGCGCGGCGTACGAGCATCTGGGGTATCCGCTCTCCGCAGCGCGCACCCAGAAAGACCTGTTCTAACCGCCGCCCTTTCGGTTGCGCGGTGGATCACGGCTGCGGCGAGATCGTCGTGATTGCCTGCGTCTCGTTGTTCGTCACGGACATCAGCGCCCAGACCGGCGCGTCCGAATCCACCGTCACGCGCATTGACGTCTGTCCCGGCGTGATCGGGAACTCGGTCACCTCGGCGTAAGCCGGCTCGAACATGTCGTGGCCCGGCGTCAGCGTCAGCTGGCGGTGGTGCTGTCCGTTCACCCGGACCGTCACCGACGCCGGCTCGCGGCGAAGGCTGTAGATGCGCAGCGTGTGGCGGTAGCGCGGATCGACCGGAACATTGAGCAGCGCGACGGTGATGCTGAAACGGTCGCTCGTGACCACCGGAACCTCCACGCCGAGGCTCGACGACTCGCGGGTTACATCGGTCACGCGCAGGCTCGCGGCGAGGCGGGGGACATCATTCCTCGGTACCCAGAACACGCGTCCCACCGAATGCGAGCAGCCCGTGAGCAGAATGTGCTCCGTGTCCGATACGCCGAGCGGGAATGGCTGCAGCGGACTCAGAGTCGGCGTGAAGAGGTAACAGTTCGTGTCCTGTCCGAAAATCGTGACCGGACGCGAGCCTCCCTTGTTCCAGGCGCGCGCCGACGTCACGAATCGCGAGCCGAACGCGCCGTTCGTCTCCGGCAGGAACACCGGAAACAGAATCGGATCGAGCGCGTCTTCCTCTGTCTCGAGGTACGTGAACGCATCCTGCAGGATCGCCGGCCCCGGCGAGCCATCGAGCTGCCGCACCGTGACCGACACCGGTCCCGGAAGGCCAGGCGGCGTCACCGCCTCGAGCGTGTGCTCGTCGATGAACTTGATGGACGTTGCCGACGTCAGTCCGAACGTCACCGCCGGAGCGCCGAACGGCGGCGAGCAGATGATGCAGTTGTCGCTGAAGCCCGAGCCGTTGATGCGGACGACCGTTCCGCCGGAGACGGGACCGTTGGGCGGAACCACCGAGGTGATGACGGGATCGGCGGCGAGCGTCAGGGTGGCGAAAAACAGGATCAGCAGGAACGTGATTTTCGTGAGGGTCATCGGTACGCCTCCAGACAATAACTTTATGCGTTTATATCATAAGACGCGCAAAGTGGAGGCACACTCAGTCTTTTCGGAAGTGCGCGCCGATCGAGCGCGGATTGCGGATTGCCGCCGTGGCGACGATCGCCGCCATCTGCTGGCCGTGGAACAGCTCGACGATCGACTTGCTGATCATCGCCTCGTGGTAGTACTTCGTCTGGCGCGACCCGAGGTGCTGCATGTCGGCGACGGCGCGCTTGAGGCGCTCGTACGTCCGCACGATCCCGACGTAGTTCCACATCGTGTGCTGGATGGTCGTCCAGTCCTGCAGGATCAGCGCGGGATCCTCGAGGTTCTCTTTCCCCGGCGCCTGCCAGTCCGGCACCGTCTGCAGGATCGCCAGCGGCACCTCGCCCGTCCCCGCGTGCGCGGACGAGAACGCGCGATGCACCGCCGGCGAGGCGCTGCTCGACGCGGTCGCGCGCTTCGCAATGATCGACTGCGCGGCGTAATAGCCCCACGTCAGTCCCTCGAGCAGCGACGTCGACGCGAGGCGGTTCGCGCCATGCAGGCCGGAGCACGACGTCTCGCCGATCGAGTAGAGGCGGCTCATCGTCGTCTCGCCCGAGGTGTTCACCAGCACGCCGCCGCAGAAATAGTGCGCCGCCGGCACGACCGGAATCGGATCCTTCGTGATGTCGACGCCGATCTCGAGACACGCCTTGTGAATGTTCGGGAAGCGCTCCGGAATCGGCTCGTGTCCGTTGTAGAAGTTCGCGAGGTCGAGCCAGACGAACTCCTCCTTCCGGCGCGTCATCTCCTCGACGATCGCGCGCGCCACGATGTCGCGCGGCGCGAGGTCCTTCAGTTCCGGCGCGTAGCGCTCCATGAAGTACTCGCCGCGCTGATTGCGCAGGCGCGCGCCCTCGCCGCGCAGCGCCTCGGAGATCAGGAAGTGATTCGCCTTCTTGTCCGCGAGCGCCGTCGGATGGAACTGCACGTACTCCGCGTTCATGATCCGCGCGCCCGCGCGATGCGCCATCACCACGCCGTCGCCGATCGAGCTGCGCGTATTCGTGGTGTGCAGGTAGATCTGGCCGATGCCGCCGGTGGCGAGCACGGTGTAGTCGGCGAAGACGGTGTAGACGTCGTTGGTGCGGTTGTCGAGGAGGTACGCGCCGAGGCATTCGTTGGTGAGGCGATAGCGCACCTGGATCTCGGTCGGGTGGTGGTGCGTGGTCAGCAAATCGATCGCCGTCATGTCGGACGCCAGCGTGATGTTCGGCTCCGACTTCACACGGTTCAGCAGCGTCGTCTCGATCGCGCGTCCCGTCGCATCGCCCGCGTGAATGATGCGCGACACCGAGTGCGCGCCTTCCTGCGTCAAATCGAGCTCGCCCTCGGCGGTGGAGAACGGCACGTGCATCTCGTCGAGCAGCAGCGCCTTCACCACGCGCGGCCCTTCCTCGGCGAGGAAGTTCGCGGCCTCGACGTTCGCGATCCCGGCGCCCGCGCGCACGATGTCGCTCACCAGTTTTTCCGGCGAGTCGTTCTCGCCCTGGTAAATGATCCCGCCCTGCGCCAGCGCCGTATTCGAGTCCGCCGGATCGGCGGCCTTTGTCACCAGCAGCACGCGCAGACCCGCGCTCGCGAGCGTGAAGGCGGTGGTGAGTCCGGCGATGCCGGTGCCGATCACCAGCGCCGGGTAATGCTCGCGATTCGTCAGCTTCGTCACGGCGCTAAGCCGCCGGCTGCGCGAAGCCGGTGATCACGTACGACCCCGACTTCACGTCCTTCTTGATCTTGATGATGTTCGCGTTCTGCGCGTCCTCGAGCAGATCGCTGAACGTGTTGTACCCGTAGTACTCCTCGTTGAACGTCGGCTTCTTGCGCTGCATGGTCTGCTTCACCATCGAGCCCCAGAGGATTTCCTTGTTCTCGCGCATCAGCGCCTTGATCGAGTCGATGAGCAGCTTGAACACTTCCTGCTTCTTCTTGTCGCCCGTCGCCACCGCCGGCGCCTTCTGCATCCCGCGCACGAGGTCCTCGTAGAAGATGAACTCGTCGCAGTTGTCGATCAGCAGGTCGCTCGACGAATTCTTCACGCCGACGCCGATCACGTACTTGTCGTTCTCCTTCAGCTTCGACACCAGCGGCGAGAAATCGGAGTCGCCCGACGCCACGACGAACGTATCGATGTGCTCCTTCGACCAGCACATGTCCATCGCGTCGACGGCCATGCGGATGTCGGCCGAGTTCTTTCCCGAGTAGCCGCGGCCCGGGATCTCGATCAGCTCGATCGCCGCCTCGTGCAGCTCGCGCTTGTAGTCAGGGAACTTGTCCCAGTCGCAGTACGCCTTTTTGACGACGATCTTTCCCTTCTCGAGCAGGCGCTCGATGAGGAGGGCGATCTCGAACTTCTTGTACTTCGCGTCCATCACGCCGATGGCGATGTTCTCGAAGTCGATGAAAAGAGCGATCTTGCTCTCGTTCATGCTGCGGGAGGAGTTGCCGTAGTCGGCGTCCTCGCTCTGGAAGGCGGGCTTTCGCGGTTGTGGCACGGCGGGCAGTCTAGCAAACCCCATAAGATACGCCGCGTGAATCGCTATCTCACGCTGGCCCGTCCCTTCACGCTCCTGCCGCCGCTGCTGGGGATCATTTCCGGCGCGATCTGCGCGTGGGGCTCCGCGCACAATCCCGATCCGTCGCGCCAGCTCACGGCCTCGGTGGTGATGACGGTGGCGCTCGGCTCGCTCTGCGCCGCGTTCCTCAATGCCGCGAACAACTCGCTCAATCAGATCTACGACCTCGAGATCGATCGCATCAACAAACCCAACCGCCCGCTCGTCACCGGCGAGCTCTCCATCCGCGAGGCTTGGAGCTTCACCTGGCTCATGTACGCCCTCGGCACGCTGCCGACGTGGCTCGTCGTCGTCCATCCGTACGTCACCTGGACGCGGAAGCTCTTCGCGCCGCTGCCGTGGCACGAGTGCTTCTTCATCTACCTGACCGCGCTCGTCGCCACCTTCATCTACTCCGTCCCCGCGTTCGGCCGCACGAAAGCGCATCCGATCGGCGCCAACGCGACGATCGCGATTCCGCGCGGCATGCTGCTCAAAGTCGCCGGCTGGACGATGGTCGCGCGCGCGCTCTACCTCGAGCCCTGGTTCATCGGCCTGATCTTCATGCTCTTTCTCCTCGGCGCGGCGTCGACGAAGGACTTCAGCGACATGAAGGGCGATCTCGCCGGCGGCTGCCGCACGCTCCCCATCCGCTTCGGCGTCCGCAAAGCCGCCTGGATGATCTCGCCGTTCTTCGTCTTCCCCTGGCTGCTGATGCCCGTCGGCGTGCGTTACGGCATCCTCACCGGCAACGCGCGGTTCCTCACCATCCTCGGGATCGTGCTCGCCCTCTGGGGCGCGTACTGCGTCTGGCTCATCGTGCGCAATCCCGAAGAGCTCACCGCCACCGAGAACCACCCGTCGTGGCGGCACATGTATCTGATGATGATGGCCGCGCAGGTGGGCTTCGCCGTGGCGTATCTTGTCTGAAGCGGTGCTTTCCTTCGAACACGAGCTGCGGACCCTCGGCGCAAGCGATGCGCTGATCGCGCGCGAGCGCCGCGAGGTGTTCTCGCTCCATCACGAGCTGCGCATCCTCGCCTGGGGCGGCGCCATGCTCCTCGCGACCGCCGCCGGCATCCTGCTCAAAAACAACTACGAGCGCATCGGCCCGGTCGCCCTGGCAAGCCTCATCGGCGTCGCAGCCATCGCCTGCTACGCCTGGTCCTGGCGTGCCGCGCAACCGCGTAACCGCGCAACCGCGCAACCGGCAAAAGACTACATCCTCCTCCTCGGCGCGCTCCTCGTCAGCGCCGACGCGGGCTACCTCGAGTCGCAGTTCAAGCTCCTCGATCACCACACCCTGCTCGTTCTCGCCGTCGTCCACGCCGCCGGCGCGTACGCGTACCGTTCGCGGCTCGTGCTCTCGCTGTCGGTCGCCGCGCTGGCAGGCTGGATCGGCGAAAGCCTGGAGGACCGGCGAACGCTCGCGCTCCTCGTCATGTCCGCCGTGGTCATCGTCTGGCGCGAGATTCACCGCCGGCTGAGCGAAAACCGCGATTTTCTTCGCGTCTTCGAGCACTTTGCGGCGAACCTCGCTTTGTGGGGCGGACTCCTCCTCCTCGACGAGCCTCGCTGGTACGACGCCGGCTGCATCCTCACGATCGTCCTCGCCGCCGGCGCGGTGTGGTGGGGACGAGTGCAGCGCAGCGAGCCGTTCGTCCTCTACGGATTCGTTTACGCCGTCATCGCAGTGGATGCGCTGATCCTGCGCCGGCTGCATGAATCGACGGCGATCGCGTTCACGATTCTCGTCTCGATGATCGTCGCCGTCGCGGTGCTGGTGAGAGTCCATCATGAACACCGCACATGAGCGCGCGTTCGCCGTGCGCAGACGCTACGGCATCGCGGTGCAGGACGTCCCGTGGCGCACGTACGGCGTCCTCGCGCAGCTCGTCTTCTTCGCGCTGACCTGCGCCGGCGTCTTCGCGCTCTACTGGTTCCTCCCCGGCGCGAAAGGCCTCATCACCGCGGTGATTGCCATCGCGCTCGCGGAGTATCTGATCCGCGCGCGCCACTGGTTCTTCACCGGCATCGAGTCCGGACTCTGGATCGGCGGCCTCTTCGCCGTCATCTTCGACCTGCCGGGCGAAGGCAAACCGGAGGCGCTGCTGCTCTTCGCCGCGGCGAGCGCGATTGCAGGCGCGCGCGTCCGCAACCCGCTCTTCGGCGCGCTCGCCGCCGGCTTCACGATGCACTACCTCGAGACCCGCTACGACCTCGGCGTTCTCTTCGCGCTCGTTTGCGGCCTCCTCGCCATCATCGCGCTCTGCAGAACGTGGCAGCGCCCGTCGACCGAATGGCTCTGGATCGCGATCGCCACGCTCCTCCCGCTCGCCGGCTACGCCGAAGCCGACGCGAAATGGCGCACCGTCACCATCGCGCTCTACGCCGCATACGGCGCGCTCGCGCTCATCCTCGCCATCCGCAAACGCCACCACGCCTTCTTCGCCGCCGCCGGAATCGGATTCGCCGTCGCCGCGATCGAGCTCGCGCGCATCCTCGCCCTCCGCGACGAAGCAAAGTTCGCGATCGCCGGCACGCTCCTCCTCGCGATCTCGCTCACGATCTCCCGCGCGCTCCGCAACCGCACCACCGGCTTCGTGTCGACGAAAGACACGACCGCGGACGCCAATCTCCTCGAACTCGCCGCCACGATCGCCGCAACACCTCACCATTCGCCCGCTGCAACCGAAAGTCGCCCCGAAGGCGACGGCAACTTCGGAGGCGCCGGCGCCAGCGGATCCTTCTAACCCCATTCCCCATTCCCCATTCCCCATCCACCGACCACCAATCACTGTTCCACGTGCCACATATCGTGTGCATCGCGCTTCCCGACCACTACCAATGGTAGACAAACGCCTCCGCGGAAGCCCTTTTCCGCAGTTTTTGGATTCTGCCTGCTTTTCGCCCTTTTTCCACCAGCCGAGCCTGCTAAACGCCTTCGGAAACAGCAACGTAAAAGCTGACGAAAACCTCGACGTCATCGTTGATGAAAACAACCCCTGAAATCATGTGCAATTCATGTCAAAAGCAGGCCTGAAACCTGAGGATTTCGCATCACCGCACTGTGCAAAATCCTGCGGAAATACTGTCGAGAACTGGCGGAAATGCAGTGGAACCGCGGCTGAAAACTGCACTCGCAGGCTCATCCATTCGAAATGGTTAACTCCATGCAAACGCGAATACTTACGCAGGATATGGTGTTTTCCATTTCGGCGACCACAAGATATTGTGGTGGCCTGCTTGACACGATCGGAGGAGGGGCGTAGCTTGTCACCCATCAAAACAACGTAGCGATGTGAGGGAGGCTCATGAAGGATTTGAAGCATCCGACTCGTTCCGAAACCCGCTCCCCGGTGCGCTCGGTCTCGTTGCAGATTCGCGACTATCAGGTGACGGTCAAAGTCCGGTCCTCGGTGCCTCAGGTCCCTTCCCAGGCCTCAGTTCGCGCCTCATTTCGTTGATGTATGAAGCTCTCAGCTCTCAGTTCGCAGCTCTCAGGAAATCGCTCCACCCCACGTGGGCGGGCGGGCCTGAGAGCTAACAGCTAAGAGCTGACAGCTTGTGAAGGGGGAGGTAGGGGATGGAAGTTCGACAGAGGGACATCGGAGTCCCGGCGCTGCTCTGAAAAGGGTCCAAAGCCGCGCCGGCCGCTTTCCTTCGCACGGTTGCCGAACTGCCCTCCTCTACTTTTTTTGTTCTACAGCCAGTGTTGAAGAAGAAAGAGGAGAGTTGAGTCATGACCACCATCGATTTGTCGGTCCGCTCGCGTACGTCCCCGTCTCGCGGCAGTAAATCCGCGAAGAAGGAGACAAAAACCGGCGGCATCGAGATCGAGCGCTATTTCACCAAACCGGGCGTCGACGTCTACGACACCTGCGAGTGGGAGCTCCGCAACGCCGCCATCAGCAATGAGAGCGGCGGCGTCGTGTTCGAGCAGAAGGAAGTCGAGGTCCCGAAGTTCTGGTCGCAGATGGCCACGAACGTCGTCGTCTCGAAATACTTCCGCGGCCACATCGGCACGCCCGATCGCGAGACCTCCGTGCGCCAGCTGATCGGCCGGGTCGTCCGTACCATGACCCAGTGGGGACGCGAGGGCGGCTACTTCGCCACCGAGGCCGACGGCGATACGTTCCGCGACGAGCTCACGCACATCCTGCTCTACCAGATGGCCGCCTTCAACTCGCCGGTGTGGTTCAACGTCGGCATCGAAGAGCGTCCGCAGTGCTCGGCGTGCTTCATCAACTCCGTCAACGACACGATGGAGTCGATCCTCGGCCTCGCGAAGACCGAGGGCATGCTCTTCAAGTACGGCTCGGGAACGGGATCCAATTTGTCGAGCATCCGCTCCTCCCGCGAGCTCCTCGCCGGCGGCGGCACCGCCTCCGGACCGGTCTCGTTCATGCGCGGCTACGACTCCTTCGCCGGCGTCATCAAGTCCGGCGGCAAGACCCGCCGCGCCGCCAAGATGGTCATCCTCAATGCCGACCATCCCGACATCGTCGACTTCATCGAGTCGAAGGAGCGCGAGGAGCGCAAGGCCTGGGCGCTCATCGAAGCCGGCTATGACGGCGCGTTCAATGCCCCCGGCGGCGCCTACGACTCCGTCCACTTCCAGAACGCCAACCACTCCGTCCGCGTCACCGACGACTTCATGCGCGCGTACGAAAAAGACGCCGACTGGAGCACGCGCGCCGTCACCGACTCGACGCGCATCATGGACACCTACAAGGCGCGCCACCTCATGCGCCGCATGTCCGAGTCGGCGTGGCTCTGCGGCGATCCGGGCCTGCAGTTCGACTCCACCGTCAATGACTGGCATCCGTGCCCGAACACGTCGCGCATCAACGCCTCCAATCCCTGCTCCGAGTACATGTTCCTCGACGACTCGGCGTGCAATCTCGCGTCATTGAACCTGATGAAGTTCTACAGTGAGACCGCCGGCTTCGACGTCGACGCCTATCGCGCCGCGCTGCGCATTGTGATTACGGCGCAGGAGATCACCGTCGACTTCGCGTCGTATCCGACGCCGGCGATCGAGAAGAACTCGCACGCCTTCCGTCCGCTCGGCATCGGCTACGCCAACCTCGGCGCGCTGCTCATGGCCCGCGGCGTTCCTTATGACAGCGAGGACGGCCGCCAGTACGCCGCCGCCATGACCTCGATCCTCTCCGGCGAGTCGTACGCGCAGTCCGCGCGCATCGCCGAAAAGCTCGGACCGTTCGCCGGCTATCCCGTCAATGAAGAGCCGTTCCTGCGCGTCATCGACAAGCACCGCCGCTCCGCCTATCGCATCGACGTCCGCTCGCTGCCCGCCGATCTCGCCGACGCCGCCTGCAAGGTGTGGGACGAGGCGTACGCGCTGGGACAGCAGCACGGCTATCGCAACGCGCAGATCTCCGTCCTCGCGCCGACCGGCACGATCGCCTTCATGATGGATTGCGACACCACCGGCATCGAGCCCGACATCGCCCTCGTCAAGTACAAGAAGCTCGTCGGCGGCGGCATGCTGAAGATGGTCAACATGACCGTGCCGACGGCATTGAAGCGCCTCGGCTACGACGCGAAGCAGGTGAAGGAAATCGTCCAGTACATCGACGAGAACGACACCATCGAAGGCGCGCCGCACGTCCTCGAGCAGCACCTGCCCGTCTTCGACTGCGCCTTCAAGCCCGCCAACGGAACGCGCTCGATCCATCACATGGGCCATCTCAAGATGATGGGCGCCGTCCAGCCCTTCATCAGCGGCGCGATCTCCAAGACCATCAACATGCCCGCCAATGCCACGGTCGAAGAGATCGAGAACGCCTATTACGAAGCCTGGAAGCTCGGCCTCAAGGCCGTCGCCGTCTATCGCGACGGCTGCAAGCGCTCCCAGCCTCTCTCCACCGCGCGCGACAAGAACCCGCTCGAGGCCCTCGGCGTAACGCCGACCGCCATCCGCCGCAAGCTCCCCGACGAGCGCGAGTCCATCACGCACAAATTCTCCATCGGCGGCCACGAAGGCTACATCACCGTCGGCAAATACGAAGACGGCAGCCCCGGCGAGATCTTCATCACCATGGCCAAGGAAGGCTCGACCATCTCCGGCCTCATGGACAGCTTCGCCACCATGACCAGCCTCGCCTTACAGCACGGCGTCCCCCTGCAGCTCCTGGTCGACAAATTCACCCACACAAGATTCGAGCCCTCGGGATTCACCAAAAACCCCGAGATCCCCATGACCAAATCGATCATGGACTACATCTTCAAATGGCTCGCAATCAAATTCCTCGACCGCGAAAGCCAGGAACACGCCGGCGTCATCCTCCGCGAATCCCCCGCGCCGACCACCCCGTCGTCCGCCGGCCCGTCCAACGTGACCACCCCGACCGCGTCGGACATCTCCTTCATCGACCGCGTCTCCACCGCCACCGCCCCCCCGGCCCCCGTCGCGATCGCCGCCGAACCCGGCAAAGTCGTCGGCTTCGTCATGCCCCCCCGCGACGCCGACAAGCCGAACGCGCCCGTGAAGCCCGGCACGTTCCTCTACCAGCAGGACGCGCCGTCCTGCTCGGACTGCGGGTCGATCATGGTGCGTAACGGGGCTTGTTACAAGTGTTTGAATTGCGGGTCGACGAGTGGGTGTTCGTAGTAGCTCGTTATCTGTGTTTTTGTGCAGGGCGGCCGGGAGGCCGCCCTCTGTTTTGCCCTAATATATTGTTAGTCCGACCAACGTTCGCATCCAAATCCATCTCCGACCCTCGGCGGGCTATGATCTGTCGCTTCCTCCATTTCTCGTAAACTCCGATTTGAATCGCAGATTGCCGCAATGAAAGAAGTCAGCCAACGCCTCAGTACATATACGAAGAGGTAGCCCATGCCTGAGCAAACCGCATCAGAAATCACTGTGTCAACCAAGAAGGAAGCGCTACAACAGCTCTTCCGCGTTCTAGTCGGTCAGCCGAATCACGCCATCGAGCTGTTCAATGAGCCGATTCTAGTCGGATTAGAAGATTTGGCAACGCTTCATTCGCAAATTCTGAACAAGCTTAAGCACTACGACGTCAGTGCGGATGAGTTCTCGGCAACGGTAGTTCTTCACGACACTCGGTACGAAGAGTTCGGGAATTGGGATTCCCTTGCTGGAAAGGATTGGCGCATCCCAGAACAAACCACGTCGATCACGCTTAAGTGGCGGTTTCTAGTTCAGTTCCGCGGCGAGACGAAGCCCTCCAGCCACGGCGTCACGGTTCGTTTGGCCAACCAGCCGCGCCCGTTCGAAGTCATGCAGGCGATGTTTTCGAAGGATCCCGACGAGCTTGAACGGTTCGAAATTGAGCCCGCTCCGATGACGTGCCGTGTCGATTTTGTGGATCACTTGCTCAGCCAGGAACTTCTTTCGATCGTTTCAAACTGGCACGGCTGCTGTCGAAAGCCCGAGCCGGTAATGCCGCTTATCGAGAAGATACAGAGACATGCGATCGAACTCGGTAATACTATCCAAACGAGTGTCCTCGTTTTTGCGGTGTTGGTCAGCGGCGCATATTTCTACCGGTGGAGCGCCCCGTTCGCTACACCCACCCCGATGCCGGGCGTCGTATTTCGAAGCATGGTCTTATTACTTGCCGGGATCGGTTTGTTTCTGTATTTCGCACGCGGGGTTGGCCGCTGGCTCGCTGGTCGTGTCCAACACTATCTTGGTCGCTTCGGACGATTTCATATCTTCGAACTTACAAGTGGTGATTCGAATCGGCACACGACTCTTAATGCCAAGAGTCGCAACGCATTTATTAAGTTTGTCGCTGCCGCGGCGGCTGCGCTTCTGTGGAACGTGGTTGGTGGGTTATTTACGGCGTGGCTAATCGGGTAAGATTTTCGATCCGTGGGCAGGCTTAGCTGGCGTAGCTGAGGCGTCACAGGGGTGTAAGATCTATGCGAACTGATAGCCGTTGTGAGGGTGAGGAGGCCGGCAGAGCACCAAGAGTTCCCTCAGGACTGATTGTCGACCGACTCGCGGATCACAAAATCGCCACTTGGTGAGGTGGCCTTGAGTAGTGCGTCCAGCTTCTCCACTGTTGGCACTGCGTCACCACGCTCGTAACGCGCATAGGCGTTGCGTGACGACGAGCCGAGGCGGGACGCCAGATCGCGAAGCGATGCGCCGCTTGCCTCGCGACGTCGTCGCAGCAGTAGAGCGATCATTGCCGCGGCGTCGCTGCCGGCGACTTCAAACTCGCCAGTTCCGCGAGGATAGACCGTCGCTCGAAACTCCTTGCGATCCACCATCGTTTCGAGCCAGTCCCCGACCATCTCGAGGGCCTCTTTTCTCGTTCGACCCTGCGTCATTGCGTCCAGTAGAGGAATCTCGGCCAGCCACCAGCGTCCATCGCGAACCAGCTTGCCTTCAAATCTCATTTCCGTCCCTTACAGGCGCGACGCAAAATCGCCTGCGCCAGCCTCTCGTTGATCTCACGATGACGTGGTACAGCCTCTTCTCGTTCGCCGTCGGTCCATACGTCATGCCGGCCGCCGCTTCGCAGGAAGCGCCAGCCGCATTCGATCAAGCGCTGTTCGAGATCCCGACGCTTCACGCACATGAGTGTACACTGATCGGTGTGCGGGTATTCCGGGGCTCGGCAGCATCCAGCTGCAGCTGAGCCGCGACCGCGCGCAACACGACAATCTGCTATCGTTTCAACGGAGAAGCTCTTGGCAGCGCTGGACATCTACGAAGGACGCGACCCGCGCGATATCCCCGCCTACTCTTTTAGGGAGGTCGCGGTCAGCATCGGTGTGCCGACGTCGACGCTTCGCGCGTGGTGCGTGGGGCAATCCAACTTCGAGCATGTCCTCACGTTGCCGGCGGACTGGAGCGAGCACCATGCGCTCTCATTCTTCAACCTGATCGAAGCGAATGTGGTGGCGGAACTGCGGCGGGAGCACAGGGTTCCGATGGCGCGTGTGCGGACGGCGCTCGAGTTCCTGGCGGAAAACGTACCGGTTCCGCATCCGCTTGCGGAAACGGAGCTCTCCGTCACGCCGAATCAGCGGGTGTATATCGTCCACGACGGGCGGCGGATCGATATCTCGGCAGGTGGGCAATGGCCGCTGGACGCGGTCGTCCGCAACCTCCTTCGTCGTGTCCATCGCGGACCGCGGGGGATCCTGCTGTTTTATCCCCGCCTTGCTCCGCCGAAGGGCGCGGAGATCTCTGAGGATGATTACGCTCCGATCGTGGTGAACCCCGAAGTGTGTTTCGGGCGACCGGTGATCGCCGGGACCGGCATACCCACGGACGTCATCGCCGACCGCTATCTCGGCGGCGACAGCGTCGAGAAGATGGCGGAGGACTACGATCTCTCCGAAGAGCACATCAGGGCCGCCCTCCGATTCGAGCGAGTACGCGAAGCTAACGCAGCTTGATCCATCCGGCCTCACGTACTTCTTCGACGCCACCAACATGGTGCGTGAGTTAGCGGACGCTCTGCACCAGCGCGGCCGTCTCGTGCGGATGCACAAACAGGTCTTTCCGGACGGCACGCCGGATCGCGTCTGGATCCCGGAGGTCGCAAGCCGCGGCTGGATCATCGTCACTCGCGACCGGCGCCTGCAGACGCGCCACATGGAGTGGATGGCGATTCGGCGCGCGAAAGCGCGCGTTCTCTGGTTCAAGGGCGACCGCGCGTCGAATGTCGACATCACCGCGGGTTTTCTCGCGGCATTGCCGAAGATCGACGCGCTCGCGGCGACGCTGCAGCCGCCATACGTCATCAAGATAACGGTCAGGGCATGTCGAGCAAATCTATCCGCCTCCCGACTGAACGCCGTCACGAACCCTCGTCCTCTCCCTCCTCGTCCTCGGCCGCCGGATCCGCCGGCAGCGCCTCGTACACCACCGCCCGTTCCTCCGGGGTCATGTCCGCGAGGAGGCTCACGTTCACCTCGTGCAGGGTCTCGATTTCCTCGGCGGTGGGAGGTTGCCCCTGCTGGAGCCGTTTGCCCAGGGTCTCGAGCGCCTGGGCCAGCAGCTCGACCGTCTCGCCGAACTTCGCCGCATCGAACGGCGGAGGGGCTTTGAGCTTCACGTCCACATTCACGGCGTCGAGCGTAAAGGTCTCCAGATTCGGAAGTTGCGCGAGCACCTTTCGAACGGTGGCCAGCGTCACGTTTCCGCCGCTCTCGAGCGTGGCCAGTTGCCGGCGCTGGATTCCGGCCTGCTCCGCCAGCTTTTTCTGGCTCAGCTTCAGTTCCATCCTCGCCGTCCGAACCGCCTCATGCAACAACATGTACCTAATATAGCACAGGTTTAGGAAGAAAGTGCGCTTTTTTGCCGCAGTTCCGGTTGACGCCGGGCTCGACAGGGTGCATATTAGGCGCAGGTATGAGCTTAAACAACACAGTTTCGCGAGGAAAACGGCAGCGGTTACGCAGAGTCTGCCGCTGGCAGGCCTGTGTCCCCAAGAGATCGGCCTCCCGCCGGAAGCTCACGGCCCTAGAGCCGAAGCTCGCGACCTTCGAGCCGAAGCTCGTCCTCTTCGAGTCGAAGCGAACGATCTTCGACGCGAAGCGAACGATCTTCACCCCGAAGCTCGCGATCTTCGACCGGACCTTCACGATCTTCGACCGGACCTTCACGATCTTCGACCGGACCTTCACGATCTTCGACCGGACCTTCACGATCTTCGATCGGACCTTCACGATCTTCGATCGGACCTTCACGATCTTCGCTCGGACCTTCGCGATCTTCGGTCGAACCTTCGCGATCTTCGGTCGAACCTTCGCGATCTTCGGTCGAACCTTCGCGATCTTCCATCGGAGGTTCGGGAGCTTCGCCCGGCAGTTCACGCACTTCGCGCGCGGACCCCCGCTCGCACCGGACCGTGCTCACGACAGTCGCCAACAACCACAACCAACAACGAGCTCAACAGAAAGGCGAGCTCAAACAGAGAAAGAGACAAGACGATGCCCATTAACAGAGAAGCAATGCCTTCGCCGCACGCGGAGGCCGCAAAAGCCCTGCTCGAAAAGATCCGCGCCCTGCGCGCGGAGATCCCGCGGTTCGTGCCCGAGGTTCAGGAGGAGACGCGCCTGCTCGTGCAGAAGTCCCTCGTTCCGGACCCCTTCATGGAGTCCGCCAGCGTCTCCATCCAGACCTTCGAGCGACTCGAACAGGCCAGCGGAACGGATGCCGCGACCCTGCGCGACGCGTTCGGGTTCGCACTCGCGTATGACCCGGTCGTGCGGGAGGTTTTCGACCTCGCACGCTCGATGGCTCACACGATTCGGGTCCAGCGTGCCACGGCCGGCGAGAGCGCGCTCGACATCTACGCGTTCGCTCAGCGTCTGAGCAGGCGGAAGGACGGTGTGGAGCTTCGGCCGTTCGTCGAGGACATGCGCCAGAAGCTGAAGAAGCACAAACGGACGCGGAGGACGAATTCGATCCCGACCCCCGCGCCCGTCGAGTCGACGGAAAAAGAACCGCCGGCCAAAGTGTAGTAACCCGAAGGGGCGGCCGCAAGGCCGCCCCTTCTATCGGTTCCGAGCGTTCAGAAACACCGCCACCGCGAGCGTCACGAGCCCGAGCGGCAACAACGCGGTCGGCGCCAGCGCCGCGAGCGCCAGCACGGCGGCAATCACGAGCAGCGCGAGCGCGATCCCCGCGAAAATCGTGCGTGTCGCAAGCAGTCGCGCAAGGTTCCGCAGGTGTACGAGAACCGCACGCCGCGCAGCAATCAGCACAAAAACAATCGCGAGCAGTACAACGACGTGCGCGATTCCGCGAAAGGGGAGATTGCCGATCGCGTGCGCGAGCACGCCGGGGAGCAGGGTGCCGAAGCGGTAGCGGGTGTAGCCGGCGAAGAGCGATCCGGCGAGGAGCGAGAGGAGCATGCCGATTCCCATCGCGCTGAGAAGAAAGTACTGGCGGTGGGAGAGCGTGAACAGCAGCGCGGTCATCGCGATGGCGGCGGGTGCGCCGAATGCTTCGCCGAGGCGCGTCTGCACGTAGCCGCGGAAGAAGAGCTCCTCGACGATCGGGACGAGGCCGAAGCTGGAGACGGCCATGTAGATCCAGAACTCGAGCGATTGGGTCGATGACAGCAACTCCCACTGACGCGGCTCGCGGCCGAGATCGATGTGCTCCCTGGCGAGGAACAGGATGCGCGGGAGGAGGCCGCCGGCGGCGAAGAGGACGATTCCCGTCGTCACGATGCCGCGGTATGAGAGTGTGCCGCGCGTCAGGCCGTAGCGCGCGGGCGTTCTTCGGCGGTGCCACCAGCCGATGAGAAACGCGAGGGCGAGGATGATGCCGTAGCGGAGCAGCAGGTTCGCGGCGGTCTGCGAGGCGAGCGACAGATAGTCGATCGTCGCGCCGGGTGCGAGGTCGCGGATGCCGCCGGTCCGTACGCCGAGGGCGCGGGCTGCGAGGCGCGCGGCGATCGTGCCGGTGATGAAGACTCCGACGATCTCGAGGAGAGCTGCAAATCGGTCGCGCCAGCGCGTGGTCCACCTCCGGATTCCTTCGTGTGTACGGAGCGCGAAGCCGTTGGTTCGCGGGACCACTTCAGGCAAACTGACGCCCGATGAATTCGCACGCGTGTCCCAACTGCGGCGCCAGCGTTCGCGTCGACGGCGTCAACGACGCCGTCCGCTGCACCTTCTGCGGCACGCACGTCGCGGTTCCGCGGGTGATGCGCGGCGCTTCGCGCCGGGAGCTCGAGGCGGAGCGTGAGCAGATCCTGGCGCGCGAGAAGGAGCTGGAGTCGCGGCTCAAACAGACCGAGGCGCGCGGGGTCGAAGACTTCCTCGTGCCGCCGATCGGGTGTTGCGGTGTCTACTTCGGGCTCTTCGTCGCCGGCACGATGATCCTGTCGGCGGTCGGGTTGAAGGAGTCGAAGCCGCACGGCAACCTGGTCGCGGCGATCGCGATCATCTCGGCGCTCGTCGCGGTCGTGCTCATCATCTGGCGGCGTGAGGCGCGCCGGCGCGAGCGGGCGCTCACGCTCGAGCGCGAGCGTCTGGCCGACCGCCATCTCCGCGAGGAGCGGCTGCGCGAGATCGAGGCGGACCTGAAAGCGCTCGACGACTAGTCGGTCTTCGTCGTGTCGGTCTTTTCCTGAATCTTCTTGCCCGCGGTCTCCAGCGCGGTGCCGGTGGCGTGCGCGGCGTCGCGCGTGGCTTCGGCCGCATCGCGAGTGGCCTCGGCAGTAGCAGCAGTGTCGATCTCGACCGCGGGAACCGTCGCCGACATGGTGGTCGTGCTGCTCTGCGTCGAGCCGGTGTCGCTGACGGTGGAGGTGGTCGAGGACTCCTGCGTGCACGCAAGAGCGAAGAACAGGAGGGAAAACCCGAGCGTCTTTTTCATGATGGGAAGCGGAGTGAGCAAAAGTGCCGCCAGCGGCTCACTCGTCGCCGGCGCCCGAGACGCCGCGGGGGTCCCATCGGCCGTCGCGGCGGCCGGGAGCGCGCGGCGGCGGCTGGTCGGGTCCGACGTTCTCGGCCCGAATGTCCGCCTTCATGAAGTTCTCCGCCGGGACGGGAGATCCGTGCAGCCGGCGCAGCAGCGCGAGCTGGCCCGCGTGTGTCATCGCATCGGCGAATGGCCCCTGCAGGAGGGCTTCGATCGGCTGCTCGCCGAAGGTCTCGCCCGCCGCGAGCCGATTGCTGATGTCCGCCAGGATCTCGTGGAAGCGCGCGACCTCACTCGCCAGATCCGGCAGCGGTTCGGCCTTGTAGCTGCCGCCGGTCATGAGCGAGCGCGCGTATCCGAGGACGCTCGTCATGTGGCGCACCAGCTCGCGCGGAGTGCGCACGCCGTCGGCGGCGCGAAATTCGGAGAACGTATCCGGCGCATCGCGAAGCGCTTTCTGCGTGCGATACGCGAGCGCGGCGAGGTAATGACGGAGGAGCGTCATGCCGGCCGCGCTTCTTCCGCTTCTTTCCAGATCTCGACGCGGTGGCTCTCGTTGAGCGCGAACGTGCCGACGAGGAAGGTCATCAGCGCGACGCCGATTACCCAGTACAGGCCCGCGTAGATGTTGCCGGTCTTCGCGACGAGCACGCCGGCGATGAGCGGGAGCGTGCCGCCGAACCAGCCGTTGCCGAGGTGGTAGGGCAGCGAGAACGACGTATAGCGGATGCGCGCGGGGAAGGCCTCGATGAGAAACGCGGCGATCGGGCCGTAGACCATCGTCACGTAGATCACCTGGATGAACACGAGCAGGGTGAGCATCACCATGTTCGGGTTCTTCGGATCCGCGCCGTAATGCGTCATCGCCTTGTAGATGGGGATGTAGGTGAGCGCGGCGATGAGGTTGCCGGCCATCATGATCTTCAGGCGGCCGATTTTGTCGGACAGCGCGCCGAAGACGGTGAAGAAGGGCATGCCGAGGAGGATCGCGATCGCGACGATGACGCTCGACTGCACGATGTCGAGCTTCATCACGCTCTGCAGGAACGACAGCGCGTAGAACTGTCCCGTGTACCAGACGATGCCCTGTCCCGCGGTCGCGCCGAAGAGCACGAGCAGCACGATCTTCAGGTTCGGCCAGTGGCCGAAGCTTTCCTTCAGCGGCGCGAGCGAGGTCTTGCCCTGGCTCTTCAGCGACGCAAAGAGCGGCGATTCCTTCATCTTCAGCCGGATGTACAGCGACATCGCGACGAGCACGATCGAGAGCAGGAACGGCACGCGCCATCCCCACGACGTGAACGCCTCGGGCGTCATCATCTTCTTCACGCCGAGGACCACGCCGAGCGAGACGAACAGTCCGAGCGTCGCCGTGATCTGAATGAAGCTCGTGTAGAAGCCGCGTTTGTGATCGGGAACGTGCTCCGCGACGTACACCGCCGCGCCGCCATACTCGCCGCCGAGCGCGAGTCCCTGCAGGAGACGGAGCACCAGCAGGATCGCCGGCGCGGCGAGGCCGATCTGCGCGTACGTCGGCAGCAGGCCGATGAGGAACGTCGACAAGCCCATGATCGTCAGCGTGACCAGGAACGCGTATTTGCGTCCGATGAGATCGCCGACGCGTCCGAACACGAGCGCGCCGAAGGGGCGGACGATGAAGCCGGTGGCGAAGAGCGCCCAGGTCTTGATCAGCGCCCACGTCGGATCGCCTTTCGGGAACATCAGCTCCGACATGACCACGGCCAGACTTCCGAAGATGTAGAAGTCGTACCACTCGATCATGGTCCCGAGCCCCGAGGCCATGATGATGCGTGCGATCGGATACGTTTCAGCGCGCGACGTCATCGCGCCATGGTACAGGACGCTAGTCTTCGCGCACGGCGAAGTACAACGCCAGCGGCGCGAGGGCGAGCGTGACCGCGAACGCGACCAGCAGCGGGAGCGTCCACGACGGGATGGTGACGCCGCCGAAGTAGAGCGCGTCGGAGAAGTTCGCGAGCCAGGCGCGCCACGATTTGCTCATCGCGCTCGCGCCGCCGAGGATCGTCAGCGCGGCGGCGATCGCGCCGAGGATCGAGGCCGTCTGCACGAACGTGATCGCGCGCGCGGCTGTGCGCATGGCTTCCTCCCGCGCGCGGCGCTGCGTGCGCCACCACATGACGCCGGACGGCGGGACGTCGACGGTGAGCAGTTCGGCGCGCATGTCGCCGGTGACGGCGGCGGCGACGGCGACGAGATCGCTGCAGACGGGACACGACGTCGCGTGTGCGTGCAGTTCGTCGGCGAGGGGCCAGCGGCCGGCGGTCATGGCGTCGATGACTTCGATCTCGCGGGGGCAATCGGTGACGTTCATGGGGTTCTCCGCAGCAGCGCGGCGAGCTTGCGCCGCGCGCGGAACAGGAGCAGCTTGATGCTGCCGGTTTTCAATCCGAGGATCTTCGCGATCTCGCTGTGCGACGCGCCCTGTCCGTACGCGAGCCACAGCATCTCGCGCTGCACCGGCTTCAGATGTTCCATCGCCCGCGAGAGATCGGTGCGCTGCTCCGCGCGGGCCGCGGCGCGATCGTTGGCGGGCATTTCCGCTGCCATTTCATCGTGCAGCGGCACGAGCTCGGCGTTGCGTTTGCGGCGCGAGGTGTCGCGCGCGAGGTTCGTGGCGATGCAGAAGAGTGCGTTGCGCCGGTGCGTCTCGCTTTCGTAAGTCGCACCGGCGCGGTAGAAGCGGTAATACGTCTCCTGCAGCAGATCGTCGGCGAGCTGCCGGTCGCCGGTCATGCGCGACAGATAGATCCACACCCCGCGCGCGGTTCGCTCGTAGAACCGCCGGAAGGTGTCCTCGTCCATCAGCGCCGGCGATCGCTCTTCGTCGATCGCGGAGAGCATTTCGCCTGTCGTCACGATGACTCGCATCACTCGCCCGCGGAGATCTCCAGCTCGGGATCGCGCGGCGGCTGCCACAGGCCGAGCTTGCGCGAGAGGATGAAGGAGAGCGCGGCGGAGACGATGAAGCCGAGGCCGATGGCGATGGCGAGGACGCCGATCGCGGCGAGCGGCTGCGAGACATCTTTGTCGACGCTCCAGTTGCTGATGTACGTGAGGCCAAGGCCCGCCGCGGTGAGGACGACGCCGGCGTGCGTTGACCAGAGGACGCGATTCATCGGCGCACCGACGGCGCGCGGTCCTTCCAGCGGAATCGGTGCGGCTTCGAGGAAGCGCCGGCCGGCGGTGGTTTTGACGTACGCGAGGAGGTCTTCGTTGGCCGCGAAGCGGTCGAGCAGTTTGTTGTGCACCTCGGCCTGCATGCGCGAGACGCGGCTCCAGCGCCGGTGATCGATGGCCGTGCGGATGAGCCACGCGAACAGGCCGCCGAAGAACACCATGACGGCAAAGATGGAGAGCGACTCCATGACCCGTCCCCACATGCGCGTGCTGTTCGTTTCCGGCGTCGGATCTCCGGGGATCCAGACGTTCTCGAGGAAGTACGCCGGACTGTGCGCGACCTCGGGGTGCGCGACGATGAATGCCGCGAGCGCGGGATAGTGCGCGAGGTAGGTCTGGTTGTTCCACAGCGTCGGATCGAGCTTCAGCGCCTTCCCGACTTCGGGCGGCAACCGCCGCAGCAGCTCGCGCAACTGCTCGCGCGTCTCCTGGCTGTCGATGTTGGCGATGACCGTGGGCGCCGCCGCGGGCGCCGCCGGTTCGGCCGGCGCCGCCGGCTGCGCGATGACCGGCAGCACGAGCGCGATGACGAAGAGAAGCAGGGCAGTGATTCGTCTCATGCCCGCTAGTTACGCGGGATGGCGGGAAGGGTTAACAGCGCCGCGCGGTCACGCGCGCCCCACCCACCCGCTCCCTACCGCCACGCGCCGGCCGGCGAGGGCGGCGGCGACGGTGAGGTCGGTGCCGGAGTCGGCGAGGGGGCGGAGGTAGTCGCCTTCCATCACCGAGACGGGGATGCCGTCGCGCCAGGCGATGCGGTTGCCGGCGATGCGCGCGACGCGCTCGCCGCTGGTGAGGATGCCGGTGAGGTTGAGCGGGTCGGCGGCGCTGATGACGTGGAGGATGGTGTCGGGGGGCGTGCGGCGGATCTCGCGCAGTTTCTCCACTGCGTCGGGCAGTGCGAACTGTTCGCCGGACATGCCGGTGACGAAGCGGCCGCCGCGGATCTCGCCGCGCGCTTCCAGGCGGCGGTACACGCGCGCGAGCTCGCGCCACGGCGCGGCGATCGGCTCGCGTACGACGAGGCGGCGGAAGACGATGCCGTAGCGTTTGAGGAAGACGCGCGCCTGCGTTTCGACGTCGACTTCCACGTCTGCTTCGATCAATGACCATCGGCCGGCGAGCGATCGGCGCTCGTTCGCGTGGATGAGAGCGCGCAGGCCGGCGAAGCCGTCGGAGGTGATCAGGCCCGCGGACACGAGCTCGCCGAGGGCTTCATTGGATCCGAGGTCGCGCGCGAAGGAAGCGCCGCGGGTGCGGAGGGTCTCGAGGATGAATTCTGCTTCGGCGCTCAATGGAGGGCGGCCATCCTGGCCGCCTGGCGGGCGGGACGCCCGCCCTCCGAAGAGCGCAATCGGCGTTGCGGAGACGACCGTCGTCGTCGACGACGACATGCGCGCCCACGCGACTTCGCCGCCGAGGCAGAGGGTGTCCAGCATCGACGGCTCGTAGTGCTGCACGCGCAGTGGGAGGACGCTGCGCTCCCACGCGCTCGCGGCGATCTCGAACCCGTCGAGCTGCGCGATCACTTCCTGCAGCCCGTCGATGCCGGTGAGGCGCGACGACGGAGTCGCGTGCTGCCACGCGAAGAGGAAGCGCATGAAGTCGGCCGCGGTGACGGGCTCGATCTCCGCGCGCAGGCGATGCAATGTGTAGCGATGGATGCGCGCGAGCAGGCGGCGATCGCACCATTCCAGCTCGCGCGTGTCGAACGAGCCGCGCAGCACCGCGCCTTCGGATTCGAGCACGAGCAGCGCGGCGTCGGCGTCGCGCTCCGGAATCTGCAGAGACGCTGCGAGCGCTGCCGCGGTCGTCGGTCCGAGGAGCGTCATCCTTCCGCGGATCAGCTCGACAATTGCTTCGTGGTGCGTCCAGGTCTTGTTGCGGGACGCCGGTGCGGCGAGCGCGACATGCAGCGGATGCACGGCCAGCAGCTCAGGCACGCGCTCGGCGGTGATCCAGACGCCGGCGACGACGTCCGCGCGCCGCGAGGCGACGAGCGTCTCGAAGAGCTCGCGCGGAATCTCCGCGGCTTCCTCCTCGGTGAGGAAGCTCGCGGTGAGCAGGGCGTCGTGCAGCTCGTCGGCGTCGCGCGGGTCGGGGCGCGCTTCGTCGCGCACGCGCTCGATCGCGGCGGAGTCGAGCCTGCCGAATTCGTCGGAGCTCGAGACGCGGCGCGTGTAGACCGCCTGCGTGCGGCGCTCCTCGAGCGGCGCGTCGTCGAGGAACGCGTAGGGCGCGGCGTTGATGATCGCGTAGGCGAGCGGTGACGGCTCGGGCGTGTCGCGCGCGACGAGGTTGATCTCGCCGGCGTGAATGCGCGTGAGCACGGCTGCGAGTCCTTCGAAGTCCATCGCCTCCTCGAGGCAGTCGCGCACGGTCTGATTGACGAGCGGATGATCGGGGATCTGGCGATCGCCGCCGATGTTCTCGAAGCACGCCGCGGCGTCGGGAAACACCGCTGCCATCAGGTCGTCGGCCATCGAGCGCTGGAGCTGCGGCGGGACCTTGCGTCCGTTGCGGTTGCGCGGGATGGCGAGCGAGATGGTCGTGTTCCAGCGCCAGCGCGTCTGGAACACCGGCGCGTCGAGGAACGCCTGCACCAGCACGTCCTTCGCGGTGGCGGGATGGAGGTAGCGGAAGACGTCCGCGAGCGGGAACGAATGCGACGGGCCGAGCGACAGCAGCACCGCATCCTCGGTGGCCGCGGCCTGCAGCTCGAAGTTGAACTGCCGGCAGAACCGCTTCCGCAGCGCGAGCCCCCACGCTTTGTTGATGCGGCTCCCGAACGGCGCGTGCAGGATCAGCTGCATCCCGCCCGACTCGTCGAAGAAGCGCTCGAGGATGAGCGTGTCCTGGGTGGGAAGGGTGCCGAGGATGCGTTGGGAGTCGGCGAGGTAGTTCGTGATCTCGGTGGCGGCGGTTTCGGGGATGCCCGCGTCCTCAGAAAGCCAGGATGAGGTTCGAGGTTCGAGGTTCGAGGGAAGAGGTACCGAGGTGTCTTCGTCGGCTCTTCCCTCGAACCTCGAACCTCGAACCTCTGCGTCTCTCCTCAGATCGCTCACCGCCTTCGACAACTCATCGCTCCGCGCCGGCGCTTCGCCGAGCCAGAACGGGATCGTCGGCGGCGCGCCTTTCGCGTCCGCCACGCGCACGGTGCCGGCGCCGACCTGGAGGATCTGCCACGAGGCGTTGCCGAGCTGGAAGATGTCGCCGGCGGCGCTTTCGATCGCGAAGTCTTCGTTCAGCGTGCCGATGAACGTGTCCTCGCCTTCGAGGATGACCCGATAGTCCGCGACCTCGGGGATGGCGCCGCCGGACGCGATGGCGAGCATGCGCGAGCCGCGGCGGCCGCGCACCTGCGCGTTCACTTCGTCGCGATGGACGAGCGCGCCGCGCCGGCCGCGCTTCGTCGCGAACCCGTCCGCGACCATCTTCAGCACTTCGTCGAAGTCCTTCCGCGCGAGATCGCGATAGGGCCACGCGCGATGCATCAGCGCGTACATCGCGTCTTCCGAATAGTCGTCGCACGCCGACTCGGCGACGATCTGCTGCGCGAGCACGTCGAGCGGCGCCTCGTGCGCGACGATGCGATCGAGCTCGCCGCGCCGGATCGCGCGCAGCAGCGCCGCGCATTCGACGAGATCGTCGCGCGACACGGGAAACACGCGGCCCTTCGGCGTGCCGCTGACCGTGTGGCCGGAGCGCCCGACGCGCTGCAGCAGTGTCGCGATGCGATGCGGCGAGCCGATCTGGCAGACGAGATCGACGTGTCCGATGTCGATGCCCAGCTCGAGCGACGCCGTCGCCACGAGCGCGCGGAGCTGCCCGTTTTTCAGCCGCATCTCGGCGTCGAGCCGCTTGTCCTTCGAGAGGCTGCCGTGATGCGCCGTCACCGCGTCCTCGCCGAGGCGATCGCTGAGGTGGCGCGCGACCCGCTCGGCCATGCGCCGCGTGTTCACGAACACCAGCGTCGTGCGGTGCTCCTGAATCAGCGCGGTGATGCGGTCGTAATACTCTTCCCACACCTCGTGCGACATCACCGTCTCGAGCGCCGAGCGTGGCGTCTCGAGCGTGAGGTCCATCTCGCGACGATGCCCTTCGTCGACGATCGTGCACTCGCCGCCGGCCGTCAGATACTTCGCCACCTCCTCAATCGGTTTCTGCGTCGCCGACAACCCGAGGCGGAGGAGCGGCTTGGTGGTGACCTGCTGCAGTCGCTCGAGCGTCAGCGCGAGATGCGCGCCGCGACGCGTGCCGATCACGGCGTGGATCTCGTCGACGATCACCGTGCGCGCCGTGCGCAGCATCTCGCGGCTGCGCTCGGCCGTTAACAATAGATAGAGCGACTCCGGCGTCGTGACGAGGATGTGCGGTGGCTTGCGCAGCATCGCCGCGCGTTCCGACGACGTCGTGTCGCCGGTGCGAACCGCCGCCGTGATGCGCGGCGCCTCGAGTCCCATCTCCTCGGCGATGCGCCGGATGCCGCGCCGCGGCTCGGCGAGGTTTTTGTGGATGTCCGCGCTGAGCGCCTTCAGCGGCGAGACGTACACCACGCGCACTTCGTCCGGCAGCGGCGACTGCAATCCTTCGACGAACAGGTCGTCGAGCGCGTTGAGAAACGCGGCGAGCGTCTTGCCGGACCCGGTCGGCGCCGCGATGAGCGTATGCCGCCGCTCGCGAATCGCCGCCCACCCCTGCCGCTGAGCCGATGTCGGCTCGCCGAGAGACTCTTCGAACCAGCGCTGGAGGACGGGGTGGAACTGAGAGAGGGCCATGGGTTTTCCGGCGATGATTATCGCACCGGCGGGCGCGGCTCTACGGGGTGTGGGAACGTTGCACGCCGCGCGGTCTTCGCTTACCGTTGACTGCATGAGCGTGCAGGTGAACATTCCGGAGGAGCTGGCGGAACAGATCGATCACGTCGCGACCGATCGAACGGCGTTCGTCACGGAGGCGGTCCGCCGGTTTCTCGATCAATCCTCGGGATCGGCCGCTGAAGGTGAAGTTGGGCGGATCAACGAGCTGGCGGACGAGCTCAATCGAGAGGCAGCGGACGTTCTGGAGTATCAGGTCATTTCGTGAGACGCGGCGAGTTGTATCGCGTGCGGCATCCGACGTCCGCCGACCCGCGCAAGTCCCGAGTGTTCGTCGTGGTCGCACGTCAGGCCGTCATCGACTCGCGTTTCTCGTCGGTTACCTGTGCGCCCGTGTACTCCACGTACCATGGCCTTTCGTCACAAGTGGCGGTTGGGATCGACGAAGGGCTGAAGCATGACAGTGCGATTCATTGCGACGAGCTCGTAAGCCTTTCCAAAGCCGTGCTCACGGACTACATCGGGAGCCTGTCGTCCGAGAAAACGCGACAACTCAACCAGGCGCTCTCTGTAGCGCTCGAGCTCGGCGGAAGTTAAACCTTCACCACGTTCTTCGCCTGCAGCCCTTTGGGACCCTGGGCCACGTCGAACTGGACGTGGTCGCCTTCGGTGAGCGTGCGGCGGCCCTCGGCGACGATGTCGGCGTGGTGGACGAAGACGTCCTCGGACGTATCGCGCATGATGAATCCGTAGCCCTTGGCGTCATTGAACCATTTGACTGTGCCTTGTTCTGCCATCGAGTCCTCGCTGATACGGTAACCCGCAGGGGTTACCAGTATTTCGTCCGCGGCACGACGTGCTGCTCGAATGCGAACGGGTTCGCGCTGCGCGGGGTGACGAAGACGCGCACCCAGCCGACGATCGGGGAGCCGGGGACCTGGAGGCGCGTGAAGTTGGGGAGGCGGGGGATGGGGTGGTCGACGAGGTATTCGTGATCGTCGCCCTGGATGACGAGGACCGGTTTCGCGAAGCGCGCGATTTCTTCCTCCATCGCGGTCAGGAACGGCTCGTAGGCGGAGCGGTAGTCGTCGGTGCGCGGGGCTGCGAAGCCGGGGTTGGCGTGGAAGGCGAGGATGACGGCGGGGGCGTTTGCGGCGGCGGCGAACGTCTCGCGCACCCAGGCGGCCGCGGCTTCGGTGCGGCGGCGGGCGGCGACGTCGTCGGCCGCGGTGCGGCGCGGGAACGGAGCCATCGCGTTTTTGGTGCCGGGCAGATCGAACGTCGCGAAGACGACGCCGTCGTGCTCCCAGCGCGCGTTCTCGATGAGCTCGCGCTGGCGGACGAGCGGGATGCGCGAGCGGCCGGTGAAGAAGACCTGGCGGATGTGCTCGAGGCGCTCGAGCGGCGCGTAGCCGCCGGAGCCGGGCTCCCAGCAGTCGGTCCATTCATTGTCACCGGGCGTGTAGACGACCGGTGCGCGGCGCGCGTTGAAGGCGCGGAGCGTGCGCGCGTACATGGCGTCGGAGCAGGGGCGCCACCAGATGTCCCCGACATGGAGGATGAATCCGAGGTCGTGCGCGTCGAGCTCGCGCAGCAGGATGCGGTAGCGGAGGTCCTCCCACCAGTAATACGGCGCGTCGCCGAGGGCGGCGAAGGAGAAGGTGTGCGCCGGATTGGGGGTTGGGTGCGGCGGCGCGCTCTTCGTGCAGAAGGCGATCGCGATCGCGACGACAAGCGCGACGATCGGGCCGCGATATTTACTCATGCACGGTCCGCGCGATCCGCGCCATCACCCGTTCCGCCTCCTCGGTCTTTTTGAAGCCACGCGTGAGGATGACGAGGACGTACACGCTGCCGTCGGGACGGTAGACGAGTCCCGCGTCGTGCGCGATCCCGGTGATGGAACCGGTCTTGTGCGCGACGGGTGTGCCGCGCGGGAGTCCGGCGGGGATGCCGTCGTTGAGCTCCTGCGCGAGGAGGATGTCGAGCATTGGGCTCGCGCGTCTCTCGCCGAGGGACCGGAAGATCAGCATCAGGTCCTGCGCGGTCGTCGTGTTGTTCATGCCGGCGTGATACGCCTTGTCGTCCTCGACACCGCGCAGCACCCGGATGTCATTCGCGCCGATCGTTTTCATCAGCGCCATCACCCGCGGCGCGCCGACCAGCTCGATCACGAGATTCGTCGCGAGGTTCGAGCTGCGCACGATCATGCGGCGCACGAGCGTCTCGAGCGGCAGGTCGCGTCCGATCTCGTCGTAGAGCGCGCCGTCGGAGTCCTCGCCGCGATCGAGCGCGTAGTGCGAGCCGTCGAGGATGCTGACGAAGTCATTGCGCACGCGCACCGGCTGATCGAGCCGCAGCTCGCCGCGCGAGACGGCGTCGAAGATCGCCAGCATCACCGGCACCTTCATCGTGCTCGCCGCGTGGAACACCACGCGCTCGTTGCGAACGAGGCTCCTGCCGCTGGCGAGGTCGTAGTACGCGACCGCGATCGTCTTGCCGGGATGCGCGGCGAGGATGCGATCGACGCGCTGCTCGACGCTCGTCGTCGCGCACGACGCGAGCAGCAGCGTGGCGATCAGTAGCCGGAGCGGTACCAATAGCGTGTCTCCTTCGCCCATTTCGATGCGGGGTACTTCCGGTGCAGCAAACCGAACGCCTCCTCCGCGAGCGCGTCGGTGCCGGCGTCGCCGCACGCCCAGCGCGCGCCCTGAATCGCGAGCGCCAGCGCTTCGGGAACGCGCGGATCCTTCGGGCTCGTGCGCGCGGCGTCGAGAAACGTGCGAAGCATGTACGTCGTGCCGTGGCTCAGCTCCGTCAGCGCGACGCGTTCCGTGGAGGCCGCGAGGGCGTGCTCGGCGAGAAACGGCGGAGTCGTGTGCGGCGTCGCGGAGACGCGGCCGACGCACCACCAGTTGCCGCCGCCGTGCGACACGCTCTCGAAATCGGTCTCCGTCGCCTGCCGGCCGCCGAATGGCTGCACGTCGGGCTGCAGCGCGCCGTAGTGGACGAGCAGATCGGCGGCGGCGAAACGGCGCTGCTTCGCGCCGGCCGCGCGCCAGACGTTGAATCGCTGCTCGATGCCGGGAACGAGCGCGATCATCGCCGGCGCGAGCCGCGTGGCGACGTCTTCGCGATCGAGGAGGATCGCGCGGGTCCACGCCGCGATCAGGATCGGCGTGCGGATCGACGCCGCGAGATCTTTCGACTCCGCCGCCTCCGCGAGCATCGCCAGCGGCATGTCCTCGCGCAAAACAGCCGCCGCATCCTCGGCGATCAGCGCGGAGGGGAACGGCTCCGGCCATTGCTCGGAGTCATAGCCGATGGGCATCGTCTGCGCGTCGCGGAGATACTCGGCGAGCGAGCGCGCGACGGCGCGGCGCTGCTCGAGCAGCAGGTTGCGGCTTCCGGGCGGGAGCTTTTCTTCGCCGAGGGAGAGGACGCGGTCCAGCTCCGCGCGCGCTTCGTCGGGATGATTCGTCGCGAGCAGCAGGCGCGCGCGGTGATACGCGACGCTCGGATACGCGGGGGAATCCGCGGCGATCTCCTTCGACGCCTCGAACAGCTCGGCGGCGCCGTCGGGCTTCGCGGCCGCGAGCGCGGCGACGAGCCAGTGCTGCTTCTTCGTCGCGCGCCATTCCTTCATCGCGTCGGCGCCGCTCTGAAAGGCCTTGATCCAGCGCGTCAGCTCGTCGTCGCCGTCGCTTGTCTTGAGGTCATCGAGCGTCTCGAGGTCCCAGAGCAACGTGTAGTCGTCGAGGTCGCGCTTCGCGCTGGTCGAGCCCTTCGCCAGCGCCAGCGCGGCCTCGTTGAAGCGCCGTTGCGGATGCAGGCGGAAGTCGGCGAAGGCGAGGAGGTCCCGCGCGGCGTCGTGGAACTGCGCCATCGACGCGTCGGCGAGGATCGCGCGCAGGTCGCGCTCGGCCTGTTCCATTGGAGGGACAGTGTGCGAGTACGCGTTGACGCTGGAGTCGTCGCCGGCCTCGGTCGTCGATTTGCGCAGCAACGCGCGCGCGGCCACGAGGCGCGCGGTCTGCCGCCACGGCGAGCCGCCGTCCGCGGCGATGGCGAGGAACTGCGCGCGCGCGTCGTCGTACTTCATCGCGTAAAACTTCGCCGCGGCGAGCTGGTACGCGCGGTCGGCGCGGATGAGCGGCGGGAGCGACGCGTCGGCCGGCTTCGGCATCGCCTCGCCTTCGCTGCAGTTCGAGAAGACGGTCTCCTGCGCCTCGAGCCAGCTCAGGACGGCCTCGCTCTTCGCGCCGTATCGCGCGGCGCGGTCGCGCAGCACTTTCGTCGCGTGCAGGAACGCGTCGTCGTTGCAGTTGGTGATGTACGAATAGCCGCCGGCGTTGCGCGTCGCGTAAGGCGGCGAGCCGGCGTTGATGCCGCGGATCATCGCGCGCTCGAGCTCCCACGTTTTCGCCGCGCTCTCGCCGGCCGGCGCGAGCTCCTTCAGCCGATGGCCGATGAGATCGTAGAACCCCGCGCGCTCGTCCGCCGACAGCGCGTTGCCGCTGAGCCAGCGGTACGCGACGACGAGATGGGACCGCGCGTATTCGGGGCGGATGATGCCGATGCGTCCGTTGATGTAGTCCTCGACCGGACCATCGGGGCGGATGCGAAAGGTGAACGCGGGCGTCGTGTCCCAGCTGCACGGGACCGCCGTCGCCGCGGCGAGAACCATCATCAGCGCGATGCGAATCGTTCGGCGCTTTTCCATGCGTCCTCCGTCCAGCGATCGGAGTTGAAGACCCATACGCGCCGTCCTTTCGGCGCGTTCGGCGGCGGTTCGTCGAGCGAGATCCCGATGCTCGCGCGGCAGCGTGGCTCGCGGAAGTCCTCGCCGCGCGCGAGCCGTGCGCGGATCGCGTGCGCGTCGCCGCCCATGCGGAACAGCATCGGCACGGCATCGTCGATCGGCAGGCCGTTCATCCAGCGGTCGTCCATGCACCACGACGCCAGCGCGGTGATGGTCAGCCGCGCGTCGATCTCGCGGCGGACGTCGAACAGCAGTGCGCGATAGAACGCGCGCTCCGACCCGCCGGCGTCGAAGTCGATCTGCAGCTCCTCGGCATTGCGGAAGAGCCGCACGATCGCGCCGACGGTCTCACGCCGCTGCGCGGCATCGAGCCGCGGATGGCTCGTCTCGATGCGGACGACGGCGATGCGATGCGTCTTCTTCGCGAGCAGCAGCGGATTACGGCGCGGCTCGACGACCACGGCGTCGCGGGTGAGCGTCACGATGCCGGCGTAGAAGGCGACGGTCTTCGCTTCGCCGATGAACCGCAGATCCTCGCGTCGCTCCCAGGCCCAAAGCACCGGTGTCATCCTGAGCCCCGCAGAGGGCGAAGGATCCTTCGCTGCGCTCAGGATGACACTGAGCACGAGTATGACCAATCGCATTACGTCAGTTCCGTGCCGTCGATCTCTTTCACAAAGTCCGCGCCGAGGAGGCGCGAGGGGGTGAACGCGCCGGGGCGGCGGGGGGAGCTGAGGATGCGATCGATCGCGGCGAGGGACGAGAGCACGGTGAAACGGTAGCCCTCGCGCACGGTCATCGTCATCGTCGCCTCTTCGCCCTTCGCGTTGGTGACGCGGCCCCAGAGATACGTCCGCCCTTCCTCGCGCTCCTTCGCGTTCGGTCCGGGAACGCGATCGACGCGGCGCTGGAGAAAGCGGTTGATCGGGCGCAGCCTCGCGAGCGGCAGCAGCCAGCCGAAGCGGCGGAGGCGCGCGACGAGGCGCGGCGACATCGACTTGTAGACGCGGATGTTCGGAATGCCGGTGGAGTGAAAGGCCGTCGAGACGTCGCCCCACGGAATCGTGACCGACAGTCGCGGTCCGATCGAGTAGGGGATCTCGCGCACGTCGAAGAGCTGCGACACGACGATGATTTTGCCGTCCTTTCGGATCGCGCCGCCGGTGCCGAGGCCTTCGACGACGGTTTTCATCGTCCCGCGGCTCGCGCGGTCTTTCGTCGCATGCCACGCGAGCCAGAGCTCGGTCGCATCGGGAAGGCGCTGGTGCAGCATCGCCGCGAGGCAGTCGGTGGGAACGACGTCGAAGCCGGCGCCGGGCATCAGCGTGACGCCGCGCTTCACCGCTTCATCGTTCTTGCGCAGCACCGGCTCGAACACCGCGATCTCGCCGGTGATGTCGAGGTAATGCACGCCGGCGTCGAGACACGCGCGCACCATCGCCTTCGACGTGTGCATGAATGGCCCCGCGCAATGCAGCACGAGCTCTACACCGGAGAGATCGGGCGCCGACAAATCGAACGCGCGCCATTCGCACCCGAGCTCGCGGGCGAGCGGCTCGATCTTCTCCGCGCTGCGTCCCGCGAGGAGAGGACGCTGTCCGCGCGCGACCGCCTCCCGCGCGATGAGCTCGCCGGTGTAGCCGTTGGCGCCGTAAATCATCCACATGGCCGCCATCGTAACTCCGGTTTCGAGTTAGAATCCGCGCATCTCAACAAGTCGGTGCCCTGCGCGGAGGCTCTCTCGCCGCGGGCTCCAGTCCAATACGGAGGAAGCTGCGGTGAAAGTCCGGTTCTCGTCTGTTTTCCTGTCGTTCGCTCTCTCTCTTCTTTTCCCTCTCGCCATTTTTGCTCAGGAAGACACGTCGTTCACGCCGGGCGATGAAGACGCCGCGCTCTCCGCGGCGGCGCGCATCGGCGGCACGATCAGCGTCGGCATCGAGCTGGTCGACGAGCCGACCGCGGTCGTCTATTCGAAGGAGCTGAAAAAAGGCGCGACTCGCGGCAACGCGAACGCCGCCGCGAAGAAACAGCTCGGGCAGATCAAAGCCGCGCAGGCGAAAGTGCGCCAGGCGCTGCGCCATCCGTCGATCGACGCTGAGATCTTCTTCGAGACGCAGCGCACCTTCAACGGCTTCGGCGCGTACGTCAACGCCAGCCGTCTCGACGCGATCAAGGCGATCGAGGGCGTGGAGAGCGTGCATCTGCTCCTGCCGCAGTCGCCGTCGAACGCCGGCAGCGTGCCCTTCATCGGCGCGCCCGCGGCGTGGGTCTCGGGCAGCGGCTCGAACACGGGCACCGGCATCCGCATCGGCGTCATCGACACCGGCATCGACTACATCCATACGAACTTCGGCGGTCCGGGCAGCGGATACGCCGCGAACAACACGAAGATCCTCGACACGCCGGGCGTGTTCCCCGGCGCGAAGGTCGCGGGCGGATTCGATTTCGCGGGCGATACGTATGACGCCGGCGGCGCGACCGTCGCGATCCGGACGCCGCAGCCCGATCCGGATCCGATGGACTGCGGCGGACACGGCTCGCATGTCGCCGGCTCGGCGGGCGGACTCGGCGTCCGTGCCGACGGTTCGACGTTCCCTGGTCCGTATGACGGCTCGACTCCTTTCAGCACGCTGAAGATCGGACCGGGCGTCGCGCCCGGCGCACAGCTCTACGCGCTGCGCGTGTTCGGCTGCTCCGGCTCCACGCTGCTGACCACCGCGGCGATCGACTGGGCGGTCGATCCGAACGGCGACGGCGATTTCACCGATCACCTCGACGTCATCAACATGTCCCTCGGCTCGTCGTTCGGCGCGTCCTTCGACGCCTCGGCCGTCGCGAGTCAGAACGCCTCGCTCGCCGGCGTGATCGTCGTCGTCGCCGCCGGCAACAACGGCGACACGCACTACACCGTCGGCTCGCCCGGCACCTCCACCCGCGCGGTGACGGTCGCCGCCGGCCAGGACAACGGCTTCCCGGGGATGAGCGTCAATGCACCGGCGTCGATCGCGGGTATGAAGGCAATCGGCCGGTCGAGCGGATGGGGCGGCGCGCTCACCGATCCCGGCGTGACCGCGGCAGTCGTCGCGACGGTTCCGGCCGACGCATGCGCTCCGCTCACGAACGCGGCCGCCGTCGCCGGGAAGATCGCCTTCGTCGACCGCGGCGGCACATCGCCTCCGGGCTCTCCGGCGTGCGGCTTCGAGTGGAAAGCGCGGAAGGCGCAGGACGCGGGCGCGATCGGCGTCATCATCGGCAACGTCGCGTCGTCCGCGAATCCGCTGATCCCGATCACGATGGGCACCGGCGCGATCGGCGGCGTCACGATTCCCGCCGTGCAGCTCGGCCTCGCCGCGGCGGATCAGATCCGCGCGAACCTCGCGGGCGGCGTCAACGCGACCCTGCTGCGCAGCGCGACGGCCACGCTCAACGCGGCCGGCGATCTCGCGGCTTCGTTCAGCTCGCGCGGCATCCGCCGCGGCGACAACGCGCTCAAGCCCGACATCTCGGCGCCCGGTCTGGCGATCGACTCGACGCTCACCGGCTCCGGCAACAACTCCTTCGAGAACAACGGCACGTCGATGTCGACGCCGCACATCGCCGGCATGATGGCGCTGCTCCGCCAGCTGCATCCCGACTGGAGCATCGAAGAGCTGAAGGCGCTGGCGATGAATACCGCCGCGCACGATCTCTTCCTCAACGTCAATCAGGTGCCGCCGCGCTACGGCGTGGCGCGCGCGGGAGCGGGACGCGCCGATCTCGCCGCCGCGAGCAGCGCGAGCGTGATCGCGCTCAACGACGCCGGCGACGGCTCGGTCAGCGTTTCGTTCGGATCCATCGAGGTCCTCGGAAGCCACAGCAGCGCGAAGACGATCAAGGTCGTCAACAAGGGCGCGCTCAGCCAGACCTACAACGTCTCGCTGCTGACGACGCAGACGGTCCCCGGCGTTTCGTACTCGCTGCCGGGTCCGAGCTCGATCACGGTCGGGCCGGGCGCCACCGCGACGTTCCAGGTGCAGCTCAACGCGACCGCCGCGTCGATGAAGCACTCGCTCGACACGACGATGTCCGCGACGCAGACCAATACCGGCGGCACGGTGCTGAACCGCCACTACCTCAGCGAGCAGTCGGCGTACGTCGTCCTCACGCCGGCCTCCGGCCCGGCGCTGCGCGTGCCGGTGCACGCGATCGTGCGTCCCGCTTCGGCGATGGGCACGACGCAGACGGCGTTCCTCTTCTCCGCGCCCACCGGGACGAACACGCTCAACCTCTCCGGCACCGACGTGAACACCGGCGCCGCGTTCCCGACGGACGAGCGCTCGGTCGTCACCGCGCTCGAGCTCGCGGGCACCAGCCCGAACACCACCGCGGCCAGCATCCCCGAGCGTCGCGCCGCGGACATCAAGGCGGTCGGCGTGGCCACCGACTTCAAGCAGCGCGGCACGCTCGCGACTTCGGTGTTGTACTTCGGCATCGCGACGCACGGGAAGTGGACGACGCTGCGCGACGTCGAGTTCGACATCTACATCGACCGCAATCGCGACGGCATCGACGACGTCGTCTTCTTCAACACGACCCAGGCGAACGGCACGAACCCGCTCGACGTGCACGGCACGTCGGTCGTGGCCCTGCCGGCCGGGACGACGGTTCCGGGCAGCGTCTTCTCGTTCATCAACGGTCTCAACGCCACGATCGACACGATCCCGTACAACAGCAACGTGATCGTGCTGCCGGTGCGCGCGATCGACGCCGGCGTCACCGCGGCGACGGGCCGCTTCAACTACCGCGTCATCTCGTTCGCGCGCGCGATCAGCGGGTCCGTCGATACGTTCACGGGCAGCTTCGATCCGTCGCGCGGCGGTTTCAACTTCAACGTCGGCTTCACCGGCGCGCCGCTGTTCTTCGACCTCAACGGCGCTTCGTTCCCGGTGCAGTACAACGTCGCGGACTACACCGCGAACAACTCGCAGGGCATCCTGCTGCTGCACCATCACAACGGCGACGGCGCACGCGATCAGATCCTGCCGGCGACGGCGCCGACCGCGACGGCGACCATCGCCGCCGCGGCCGCGGGGCAGTACAGCGATGTCGTGACGCTGAGCGCAACGGTCAGCCCGTCGACGTTCGTCGGCCAGACCGTCAGCGGCAGCGTGCAGTTCACCGTCGACGGCTCGCCGGTCGGCAGCGCCCCGGTGAATGCGAGCGGCAACGCGTCGCTCGCGTACACGATCACCGGCGCGGCCGGTCCGCATTCGATCGGCGCCAGCTTCACGAGCACCAACGCGTTCTTCGGCAACAGCAGCGGCAGCAGCACGCTGAGCGTGTCTCTCGAGGATGCGTCGGTCGTTCCGTCGCCGGGCAATCCCGCGAGCGTGCAGGTGAGCGCGCCGGGCGGAAACGCGTCGGCCACGCTGTCCGCGGACATCAACGAATTCGCGGATGGAAGCCTGGGCAACATCGCGCTGGCGTCGCCGGTGACGGTCACGCTCACGCCGATCGGTCCGGGCAGCACCATCACGCAGACGGCGACGCTTTCCGTCAGCGGCACCACGCTCACCGCGAGCGCGTCGTTCACCAACGTTCCGGTCAATGTCTATGACGTCACGTTCACGATCGGCGGCGCGTATTACACCGGTTCCGGCAGCACGATCCTCGCCGTGTTCGATCCGTCCCTCGGCAACGTGACCGGCGGCGGCTGGATCATGCACAACGGCGTCCGCGCGAGCTTTGGCTTCAACGTGAAGTATCAGAAGAACGGCAACGCGCAGGGCCAGCTGCTGTACATGGAGCATCGCCCCACCGGCGAAGTGAAGGTGAAGGCGAACAACATCAGCACGCTCTCAATCGCCGGCGACACCGCGATCATCCTCGGCAAGGCGGTCGTGAACGGCGTGGGCAACTACTCGTTCCAGCTCACGGTCACTGACAACGGTGAGCCGGGATCGACGGATCAGCTCGGACTGAAGATCAGCATCGGCGGCAGCGACGTCTCCGATCTGACCTTCGCGCCGATCACGCTCTCCGGCGGCAACATTCAGGTTCCGTAGTCCTTCTCAGCGTGGGGGACAGGCAGGATTGCCTGTCCTCCACTACTTCCCGGGCCCGCGCAGCCATTTCTTGAAGCGCTGCCATTTTCCCGGCGGCTTCGGAGGCTCGGGTGGCGGCTTCTCCCCGGCGACCTGTTTCTTCTTCGTTCGCGACGCGGTCTCGGTGATCTCCGCCTTCGGCTTCGACTCCTCGAACAGGCGCTGCGCTTCATCGCGCTCCGTGCGCGCGACGATGCTGTGCGGATAGCGCGCGAGATAGACGTCGTAATCGCGGATGGCGTCCTCGTAGCGGCCCTGCTGCGTCAGCGCGCGCGCGGCGTCGAGCGCGCGCTCTTTCGCCTCCGCTTCCTGCAGTTGCGCGGGCGTCAGCAACGCGACGGGTTTCTCGGAGGCGACGCGTTTTCGCAGCGTGATCACCGAGGCGACGAGCGCGCCGGCGAGAACGAGCGTGATCCCGAAGAAAAGCAGCGGGGAGATCGCGCGGCGTGCGAACGGCACGGCCGGGGTGAGCTGCGTCGTCACCTCGTCGTCGGCCGCGATGGCGATGGTCTCGTTGTCGGATGGTTCCGGGGCCGGCGCCGCACCCGCGTCGTCGCGCGACGCGCGATCGAGATCCTCCAGCGCGTCGCCCGCGCCGGCGTAGCGATCTTCCGCGCGCTTCGACAACAGCTTCTCGACGACGCGCGCGACGCTCTTCGGGATCGCGGGATTGAGATCGCTCGCGAGCGGCGGCGTCGCGTTCACGACGTTGTAGAGGATCGCGCTCAGGTCCGGCGACGCGAACGGCTTCGTGCCGGTGAGCATCTCGTAGATCACGACGCCCGCCGAGAAGAGATCGGAGCGCGTCGATACCGGCGTCGTCTTCACCTGTTCCGGCGACATGTAGTTCGGCGTGCCGACGAGCGAGCGCGTGCTGGTGAGGCTGGAGTTGAGCGGCCGCGCGACGCCGAAGTCGGCGATCTTCGCCTGTCCCTCGGCGGTCAGCAGGATGTTCGCCGGCTTGATGTCGCGATGGATGATGCCTTTCGAGTGCGCGTACGCGAGTCCGCGCAGCAGATCGAACGCGATCCCCAGCGCCTCGGGGAGCGGCAGCGGCCGCGTGCGGCGCAGGCGAGCGAGCAGCGACTCGCCATCGATGTACTCCGTCGCGAGATACGACACGGCGTCGTTTTCGTACCCGACGTCGTACAGCGTGACGACGTTTGGATGCTGCATCTGCGCGCAGAGCTCGGCCTCGCGCTGCAGCCGTTTGTAGAACTCCGTCTCGTCCTGCTCGTCCTCGAACTTCTGTTCGAGATGCACGGTCTTGAGCGCGACGCGGCGGCCGATGCGGCGATGCCGGGCGAGGTAGACCTTCCCGATCGAGCCCTTGCCGAGGAACGACTCGATGTCGTATTCGCCGTAACGACGGGCCTCAGGCGTTTCCGTCACGAAACGTAGAGTAGCGCGAACGCGGCGTTATCATGAGCTTCCCCGGACGAGCCCATGCGCACACTCCTCCCGATGCTGCTCCTCCTTGCCACCTCCGCGCGCGCCGGCGAGCCTCTCTGCGCGACCAGCCCCGCCAACGACGCGCGCGTGCGCGCGGTGTACGAGCGCACGGCATCGCGGCCGCGCATCGCCGTCAACGCCGAGCCGGCGACGGTCGTGCGCGACGGCGCGTTCTACGTTCCGGCGGACGAGCAGCTCGTGCCGGGATACCGTCCGTTCGATCTCGCCGGACAGTCGCTCGTTTTCGAGCCGCGCGCGGGATCGAAGTTCGCGGTACGGCGCGAGGCGCTGCGCTACATCGAGCCGGCGAGCGCGTTCCGCTACGACTTTCAGACGAAGAGCGCCACGCCGTGGCATTCCTTCGCCTACGACATCCAGGGCTCGCCGCTCACGCTCTTCGGCCGCTCGGTGACGCGCCTTCATCTCACCGCATTCAACGGCATTCATCTCGACGCGCCTTCGGAGATGGCCGCGACGCAGTTCGATGCGCTCGAGGCAGCGGTGCATCGCGCGCCGGTGCTCTCGCCGCTGATGATCACGAACCGCAAGCCGTCGCGGCTTCATTACCCGCGGCTCTACGTCGAGGAAAGCGAGAGCGCGGTCGTGATCACGTGGCGCAGCACGACCGGCGAAGCGTTCGGCTACGACGTGCAGGCCGAGCTGCGCCGCGACGGATCGATCGTGTACTCGTACCGTTCCACGCGCGGGATGAGCTGGGGCACGCCGGTCGTGTCGGCCGGGTTCGATCCCGCCGCCGTCACGCGCCGCGCCCTCGGCGGCGCGGACGATCCGCAGTCCGACCTCCAGTCCACCGTCGCGCCGGAAGTCGCGCCGATGACCGACATCCGCCGCGTCGACGTGCAGCGCCTCGACGACAGCGACCTGCTGGTGCTTCGCCTGAGGATGCGCTCCACCATCAACCCGGCGCAGCTTCCCGCGGGACAGACGCTTCGCTTCGTCCTGCAGATCGACACGTCGACGGCGTGGCTGGACATCGACGTCAGCGGCTGGAAGGTCACGCCGTTCAACGCGCCGCGCGAGATCGTGAACGGCGCGGCGGCGCGCATCGACGGCGATGTGGTCGAGCTGTACAACCTCCAGCTGCCGCCCGACGTCGCGGCGACGAACGCGGTCCGCGTCTGGACGCAGGTGCTTCCCTCCACGCGTACCGTCGACTTCGTGACGACGCAGGTTCCATTCGACAAGCCGGCGAAACGGGTCGCGTCCGATCTTTCCGCCGTCTCGAACGGCAGCGAGCTCCCGCTTCCGATCACCGAGCCGTTCGTCCTCGGCGAATTCAATCCGCTCGCGGTCTGGCAGCGCCTGCAGGGGACGTATTCGCTGAGCGACTACGACGTCGACGCCGTGGCGATGTATCAGTCGTTCTACACCGACCTCATTTTCTACGCCGGCGCCTATTCGACCGTGGGCAACCCCGCCGTCGACGGCATCGCGCCGCCGTCGACCGCGCGCGGCTCGAAGGTCGCGCGCGCGCCGGCGCTGTTGCACATGAACCAGCTGACGTACGGCTGGAACGCGACGGCGCCGAACGCGTCGCACGTGGTCCTGCACGAGTTCGGACATCGCTGGCTCTACTTCTTCCGCATCGCCGAGGATGGGCAGCTCGTGCGCGCGCTGAATCCCTCGAGCCCGCATCCCGCCGCGTTCGTGCACACGCCGGCAGCGTTCCGCGTGTTCGGCGACGACGAGGCGTCGGTGATGGGCGGCGCGACGTACGCGTCGCAGAGCGACGGCGCGTATCGCGCGCACGCTTCGAACGGCGGCTACAGCTGGACCGATCTCTATCTGATGGGTCTCGCCACGCCGGAGGAAGTGCAGCCCTGGTTCTACCTCGCGAACACCGACCCGCCGCAGCCGCTCGAGTACTGGCCCGCCGACGGCGCGATGGTCCGCGGCGATCGCCGCGAGGTGGCGATCCATCAGGTGATCGACGCCGAAGGCCCGCGCAGCCCCTCCGCCGCCACCAGCCAGCGCCTCTTCCGCGTCCTCTTCGTCCTCGTCACCGACGGCGCCAACCCGTCCGAGGAGGAGGTCGCGAAGATGAACGAATGGCGCGCCCTCCTCGAGCACACGTTCTCCCTCGCCACGGGCGGGCGGGGGCGGGTGGAGACGGAGTGGGTGCGGCCCGCGAAGCGGCGCGCGGCGAAATAGACATCCATTCTGGATATGTTGGATATCAAAGATGGACAAGAACCGATGGACGGTAGGTGAAGCGAAGCAGAAGTTTTCGGAGGTCATCCGCCTCAGCGAGCGCGAGCCGCAATTGATTTACCGGCGCGATACGCTGGTCGCGGCAATCGTCAGCGTCGAGCGCGAAGAGGATGTCGCCGGCGCGCGCCCTCCCTCCCTCGCTGAACGTTTCGAGGAGGCGAGAACCTTGTTCCGCTCGGAATCGTATCGTCTGGCCGTTCCAAGCCGGCGTTCCAGGAAGAATGCCTTCCTCGAGGTTCAGGATGCCGTGGCTCGTCGACACAAACGTCCTTAGTGAGCTCGTCCGGCCGCGGCCGAACCTCGGCGTCATCGAGTGGGCTGCCGATGTTGAGCAGATCTCCGTCAGCGTCGTCACGCTCGAAGAAATCGTGTTCGGGCTCACGTGGAAACCAAACACAAGGATCCAGCGATGGTTCGCGACGTTCTTCGATGAATCATGCGAAGTCCTGCCGGTTACCCGGCTGGTGGCAGAACGAGCCGGAGCGCTTCGCGGTGAGCTCCAGTCGTCCGGCAAAACGCGGACGCAGGCAGACGCGCTGATCGCCGCGACCGCGCAGGTGAACGGTTTGACTCTCGTGACGCGAAACATCCGCGATTTCGAGGGGACGGGCGTGCCGCTGCTCAATCCCTTCCAGTAATTTCCTTCCGTATTCACCGCCGCACGGCGACGGCGGAAACGTGCGCGGTCACGAGCGTCCATTTTCCTTTGCGCTTCACGTACACATCCGTGTAGCGGAGGTCGTTGGCGTAGCGGATGCCGCCGAGGGTGAAGCGCTGGAGCATGCGGCCGGTGACGACGGCGGCGTCGTTGTACATCCGCACGTGCACCTCGGTCGGCTGGAACGGATCCATCCGGATCCCCGGCGTGGCCAGCTCGCGGATCACGTCGCGCTTGCTCTTCGTCCCGCCGTTCGGCGTGATCAGCACGTAATCGTCGGCGAGGTTCTCCTCGAACCAGACGTTGTCGCCCGTCCATGTCGCCACGCCGATCTCGCGGTCGAGACGGCGAACCTCCTCGGCGTCATCGGCGAGCGCAGCGGTGGCGATGAACAGAGCGAGAGCGAACAGCGGGGCGCGGGGTCTCATCGCTCGCGAACGTAGATTGCCGAGCCCGCGGGGTCAAGGCACGTCGCGACTTTGATCCGGTTCCGTAACGGAAGCGACCGGCTACTGGAAGTAGCCGGTCACGTCGAGGATCACGTGCACCGTTCCGGCGGCGTTATTCACCGACAGATCGTTCGAGTTCGTCGAGAGCGGCGTGATCGCGCCGTTCGCGGTCGGAGGATCGCCGCCGGTGAAGTTGATCGTCGAGATGCCGGGCAGCGGCGTGCCGGACGGCCAGAGCGTCAACCAGCTGAAGTTGGTCGGATTCACGATCGTGACGTTCAGCGCGGCCGCTTTCGCGGTCGACGGAACTCCGCATCGCCCGCGCACCTGAAAATCGCGCGTGACTCCCGCCTGCAGGATCGGGCCGCCGTTGAGGCCGTTCGCGTTGCGCGTGTCGGCGATGCGGCACGGCGTGATCGGGTAGAACTGAAACGGCCCGTCGGCGAATGCGTTGCCGGCGAAGAGAGTCACCGCCACGGCGGCGAGAAACGAGAGTCTGGTGGTGCGCAAAAAGCTGGTCATCACGCTGGTCATTGTTGGCCTCGATTGGAACGACGATCCGGGTCGCCAATTATATGTCAACAACGCGAACGGCAGCAACGCATATGCCACGGGCGTCCGCGATACCATCGCCCGCCAATGCGCGCGCGGCTCACCTCGCTGATCGTCCTGCTCTTCTCCGCGGCCTTCGTGGTGCTCGCGGCGCGCGACCATCTCATGCACGGCGGACCGTCGCGCGCGCGTACGGTAATGTCGCACTCAGGGATGGCGCCGGAGCGCTCGGAGGCGGGACTGCTGCTCCTGCAGCACGCGAACCGAACGCTGCCGCGTTACGCGCGCGTCGCGGTGGTGAAACCGAACGGACGGTGGGACGACGCTGGCATGCTCGCCGTCGCGCACGGCCAGCTCGCGCGGCAGCACGCGGTGCCCGCGGCAACGCTCGACGCCGGCGGCGATCCTCCCGACTTCGTGGTCGCGGTCGACGCGCCGCTCGACGATTCGCGCTACGAGCGCATCCACGAGGCGCCGACGGGCGGGATCTGGAAGCGAGTGCGATGATCGGCGCGCGCTTCGTGATCCTCACGCTGCTCGTCTTCCTCGCGGGCGGCTGGGCGCGGCGGTTCGGCCGCGTACCGCTCGGCGCCTACTTCGCGGCGGGGCTCGTGACCGTGACGCTGGAGATGATGGTGCTGGCGGTGATGGGTGTGCGGTGGAACGTTTTCGTCTTGCTTGCGGTGCCGGTTGCTGGGTTGCTGGGTTACTGGTTTGCTAAAAGCCGTTCCCTCAGCAACCCAGCAACTCAGGAACCCAGCAACCAAAAACCTTACCTCGCGATCGCGCTGCTCGCACTCATCGTCTTCGCCTCCGCCGTCCTCAGCGCGAGCGTCACCTCCGGCGACTTCGTCTTCTTCTGGGGCTCGAAAGCGCAGCGCTTCGGGAGTGAGCGGATGCTCGACACGCAGTTCCTGCGCGTGCCCGAGCACAACGTGATGCATCCCGACTATCCGCCGCTGGTGCCGCTGTATTACGCGTGGACGATGCTCGGCGCGGCGGAGCTGGACTGGTTCGGGGCGATGGCGTCGGCGATTCTGTTTCTCGCGCTCGCGACGGCAGCGGTGTCGGGATTCACGCGCGACCATCGTTTCTCCGCTCTGTTCGCGTCGATGTTCGCGCTGCTCTGCATGCGCAACTCCGTCGCCGGAAACGCGGAGCCGGCGCTGCTGTTTTTCGAGGCCGTCGCACTCGGCGCGCTGCTGGCGCGCAACGACGGCGTCGCGGCGATCGCGCTCGCCGGCGCGGCGCTGACGAAGATCGAAGGCAGCGTGTTCGTAATCCTCGCGATCGCGCTCCTCGGCCGCCGCTGGCGGGTCGCGCTCGTTCCGCTCGTCACGCTCGCGGCCTGGCTGCTCTTCGCGAAAACGCACGGCCTTCTCGACTCGTACGTTCCGCGCGAAGAGCTGTCGATGCGCTATCTGCTGCCGTCGATCGGACAGCTCGCGCGCGAGCTGTCGTTCGGCCTCTGGTACGCGCCCTGGATCGCCCTCGCACTGCTGGTCTTCCTCGGCAACGCGCGCCGCGCCCTCCCGTACGCCGCCGCCGCTCTCGCGTTCCTCGGATTCATGGCCGTCATCTACGCTCGCCCCGAGGCGCACATGGAGTGGTCCGCGCAGCGCGTGCTCATGACGCCGCTGGTCTTTTCTCTCTTTGGCGCGATCGCCGCGCAGAATGGTCGCGCGGTCACGCAGTCACGCGGTTTGGCAGCTTTGCCGCGTGACCGCGAGACCGCGTGACTGCGCAACCGCGGGAATGCAAACGATGCACTCCGTTATATAAACGCTCGCGCATGACTACAGAAGCCCCATCGAAGCCGCGCGACTTCATTCGCGAGATCGTCGAGGAAGATCTCCGCAGCGGGCGGCACAGCGAGGTTGTCACCCGCTTTCCGCCGGAGCCGAACGGGTATCTCCACATCGGCCACGCGAAATCGATCTGCCTCAACTTCGGCATCGCGGCCGAATTCGGCGGGCGCTGCAATCTGCGCTTCGACGACACGAATCCGGAGAAGGAAGAGGCGGAGTACGCGCGCGCGATCGTCGAGGACGTGCACTGGCTCGGCTTCGACTGGGGCGGCGAGCCGCTGCACGCCTCGGATTACTTCGATCAGCTCTACGAATGGGCCGAGCATCTGATCAGCAGCGGACTCGCGTACGTCGACAGCCTTTCCGCCGATGAGATCCGTGCCTATCGCGGCTCGCTCACCGAGCCCGGGAAAGAGTCGCCATATCGCAATCGCAGCGTCGAAGAGAACCTCGACCTCTTCCGCCGCATGCGCGCGGGCGAGCTCGAAGACGGCGCGGCCGTGCTGCGCGCGAAGATCGACATGGCCTCGCCGAACATCAACATGCGCGATCCGGTGCTCTACCGCATCAAACATGAAGACCATCACCGCACCGGCGGCAAGTGGTGCATCTATCCGATGTACGACTACGCGCATCCGCTGTCGGACGCGATCGAAGGCATCACGCACTCGATCTGCACGCTCGAATTCGAGGACCACCGCCCGCTGTACGACTGGCTGATCGAGAACGTGCCCGTGCCGTCGCGCCCGCGGCAGTACGAGTTCGCGCGCCTCAATCTCAACTACACGGTGATGTCGAAGCGCAAGCTGCTGCGGCTCGTGACGGAAGGTCACGTGCGCGGCTGGGACGATCCGCGCATGCCGACGATTGCCGCGATCCGGCGCCGCGGCTACACCCCCGCGGCGGTCCGCAACTTCGCGAACGCGGTCGGCGTGGCGAAGCGCGAGAACGTGATCGACGTCGGGCTGCTCGAGTTTTACGTTCGCGAGGATCTGAACCGCATCGCGCCGCGCGTCATGGGCGTGCTGCGTCCGCTGAAGGTCGTGATCGAGAACTATCCGGAAGGACGGAGCGAAGAGTTCGAGTCGGCGAACAGTCCCGACGATCCGGCGGCTGGGACGCGGAAGGTACCGTTCTCTCGCGAGCTGTATATCGAGCGCGACGACTTCATGGAAGATCCGCCGAAGAAGTTCTTCCGCCTCGCGCCGGGACGCGAGGTGCGCCTCCGCTCCGCGTACTTCATCACCTGCACGGATGTGATCAAAGATGCCGAGGGGAACGTCGTGGAGCTGCGCGCGACGTACGATCCCGCGACGCGCGGCGGCGACTCGCCGGACGGCCGCAAGCCGAAGGCGACGCTGCACTGGGTGTCGGCGCAGCACGCCATCGATGCCGAGGTGCGGCTGTATGACCGATTATTCAACGTCGAGGATCCGGAGGAAGGCGGCGATTTTCTCGCGCACATGAATCCGCATTCGCTGGAGATCGTTACCGACGCGAAGCTCGAGCCCTCGATCGCCGTCGCCGCGCCGGGTGCGCGTTACCAGTTCGAGCGCCTCGGATACTTTTGCGTCGACCGTGACTCGACCGCGGATCGGCTCGTGTTCAATCGCACCGCGACGCTGAAGGATGCGTGGGCCAAAGTGGCGGCGAAGGTATAGTTCTCTTCACGGAGGGAACCCATGCGTCGTCTCGTCCTCGGTCTCCTCGTCCTCGCCATCACCATCCCCGCGTTCGCGCAGCCCGCGCCCGCGCCCGCGACCCTGACCTGGATCCGCTACTACGAAGCGCAGCCCGGCAAGGAGCGCGAGCTCGGGCAGATCCTCGTCGCCGCGTCGAAGCCGGTGTTCGATCAGCTCATCGCCGACAGGAAAGTCGTCGCATGGGGCGTCGTCGTTCCGATGTCGCACACCTCGGAGACCTGGACGCACGCGGTCTTCGTCACCGCCAACGACTGGGCGGGATATGAGGCGCTGACGTCGTCCTCCGAGGCGGCGATGGCGAAGCTGTCCGCCTCGGAACGCTCGACGCTCGAGGGACAGATGATGGCGGCGATGAAACCGCACACGCTGCGCGACGTCGTCCTGCGCCATCTCTCGCAGTCGCCGCTGCCGACCACGCCGCCCGCGGCGAGGCCGAAGTACATCGGCATCGACACCTACGTCGTCAAGCCGGGACGCTACGAAGACGCGCTCGGGCTCTTCAACGAATGGGCGAAACCAACCTTCTCGAGCGCGAGCAAGCTCGGTCCATGGGGCTTCTCGATGCAGGAGATGGTGACGACGCCGGGCTGGACGCACATGATCTGGTACTTCATGACCGACCTCGCCGCGATCGATGAGCTGAACGCCGCGACGATGGCCCTCGGTGCGACGAAGCTGAAAGGCTACGACGTCCGTCTGCGCGATTTCTCGGAGCCCGACAAGCACCAGGGACAGATCCTACGGATCGTGTATCAGGCTCCATAGCGGCTTCACGCCGGCGCCGCTGACCAGGATCTCGTCGAGCATGTGATCGCCGCCGATCCAGACGATGCGCTGCCGCTGGATCTCGCCGAGCAGATCGTTCGCGGCGTCGCGAAAGCGCTCCGACGTGTCGATGCGGCGGACCTCGTCCCAGCCCGCCGGCTCGAAGTCCGTGATGCACCAGACGAACAGCGGCACGCCGATCGACGCGAGATATTCGCGCGCCTGCGCCGGCGTGAGCCGGCTGCCGTCGTTGTGGCGTGAGCCGGTGATGAGCACGACCGCGCGCGGACGCCGCGACGTCGCGGCCTGCAGCCCGGCCACCGCTACCGCGTCGGCGAAGCGCAGCGAGTCCGCTTTCGGCGCGGAGATGTTCGCCAGCACCCACTGAACGCCGGCGAAGTCCTTCACCGAAAAACTGCGCGACGACGCGAAGAGCTCCGCCGCCGAGGTGCCCTTCGTGCGCGTCGCAACCGGCCACACGAAACGCGCTCCATGCGCGATCGTCGTCGCCGTGCCGGCGGCGGGCGGGCCGGCTCGCCTTCGCAGCCGGTTTCCCGCCTCGATGCGCAGCGCGAGCTCGGTCTGCGACGGATCACGCACGAAGATGATGTCGGCCGGCAACTGCTCGACGGCGATGATGTCGGGCCGCTTGCCGCCGATCGTGAGCGACGCGGGAATCGCCGCGTTCGCGCGCTCGACGCGCAGCGGCACCGCCGTGAGCGCGGACGCCGCGGCGTCGGTGAGACCGCCGCCGAAGATCAGCTCCGCGTCGGTGACCTGCCCGCCGCTCGACGTCGCAACGGCGCGCACGAGATGCGGCTTCTCGAGGTCGAGTTCGGGCAACGACGCCGTCAACGCCGAGGCGTTCAGCGGCGCGCCGTCGAGCATCCACTGCACGTCCTTCGGCTGCTCGCTGTCGACGCTCTGCCAGATCAGACGCACGCTGCGCGGCGACTCGAGGACCAGCGCTGCCGCCGAGGTGCGGCTCGGGAGGTTGACGCGCTGCTCGATCCGCGCGAGCTCGGCGCCATGTTCGTCGAGCGCACGCGCGACGAGCCGCCGCGGCACGAGATGCGTCCCGAAGTCGACACTCGCGCGCCACGGCTCGCCCGTGATCACCGCCGCCGTCCGCCCGTCGAGCGCAAGCTCCACCCGCGCCACCGGCCCGGAGACGGTGACCGCGACCTGCTGCCGCCCCATCGTGAGACCCAGAAAGAGCGTGAGAAAAACGATCCGGGTCATCACGAGGAAACGTAGCATGAAGGCAGGGGAATGGGGAAAGAGGAACCGGGTCTGACCTCATGAAACGCGACCTCGAGATCATCGCCACTGTCGCCGAGACGCTCAACTCCGCGCCCGACGTGCAGACGGCATTGGAGCGTACGCTCGAGCTGATCGCGCGCGAGCTCGATCTCGACACCGGCTGGGTGTGGCTGGTCGATCCGGAGACGGGACACGTTTACAGCGCGGCGGCGAGGAATCTGCCGCCGTATCTGCAGGAGCCGGTGCGGATGACGGGGTCGTCGTGCTGGTGCATCGAGCAGTTCCGCGCGGGCGAGCTCGATGCGAGCAACGTCGACGTGATGGGCTGCAGCCGGCTGCGTCCCGCGGTGAACGCGCGTCGCGACGATCTGACGCGCGGCATCGCGCACCACGCCTCCGTGCCGCTCTACTTCCAGGACAAGCCCCTCGGCATCATGAACGTCACGGCGCAGGAGATGCGGCGCCTCTCCGCGCGCGAGCTGCGCCTCCTGTCGATGATCGGATTTCAGCTCGGCGTCGCGATCGAGCGGGCGCGACTCGCCGACGAGAGCGCGACGCACGCGCGCGCCGATGAGCGCACGCGCCTCGCCCGCGAGATCCACGACACCATCGCGCAGAGTCTCACCGCGATCGCGCTCGAGATCGAGGCCGGACGCAGCGAGCAGGCGCTGCGCATCACGCGCGCGACGCTCGACGAGGCGCGCCGCTCGGTGATGAATCTCCGCGCCGAGCCGCTGGCCGGCAAACCGCTCGCGCAGGCGCTCGCGCTGCTCGTGCGCGAGTTCACGTCGCAGTCGGGCATCCGCGTTTCCCTCGACACCGCGGCCGCCTGTGCGCTCCCGCTGGCGGTCGAGGCGGAGCTGTACCGCATCGCCGAGCAGGCGCTCGCGAACGTGCGCCGGCACGCGCATGCGAAAACCGTCCGCCTCACGCTCGGCTGCACGAAGCGCGCGGTCTCGATGACGATCGAAGACGACGGCGTCGGCTTCTCGACGCGCCGCATTGCCGACGATCGCCACGGCGTGCGCGGCATGCGGGAGCGCGCGCGTTTGGCTGGAGGAGCGTTGCGCGTGGTGTCGCGGGCGGGTCTCGGTACTCGGATCGTGGCGAGAATACCGAGAGGTTCGAGGTTCGAGGTTCGAGGTGAGAATGAAGAAGCCCTCTGACCTCGAACCTCGAACCTCGAACCTCATGCGCCTGGTCATCGTCGACGATCACCCCGTCGTGCGCGAAGGACTCGCGGCCGCGCTGTCGAAGCGCGGCGACTTCACGATCGCCGCCGCGTTCGGATCGGCGGAGGAGCTGCTGCGCGCGCGCGTCGACGCCGACGTCGTGCTGCTCGATCTCGAGCTGCCGGGGATGAGCGGCATCGACGCGATCCCGCACATCGGCGTGCCGGTGCTCGTCCTGACCGCGTATGCGAACGACGAACAGATCGACGCCGTGCTGCGCGCCGGCGCGCGCGGCTATCTGCTGAAAGGCGCGGCGCTCGAGGAGATCGAGCGCGCGATCCACGCGATCGCAAACGGCCAGACCTGGGTCGACCCGCGCGTGGCCTCGCGTCTCGTCGCGCTGTCCGCGGCGCCGCGCCTCTCCGCGCGCGAGCGCGAAGTCCTGCGCCTCGTCGCCGCCGGCCGCTCCAACAAGGAGATCGCCGGCCAGCTCCACATCGCCGAACGCACGGTAAAATTTCACGTCACCGCTATCTTCAACAAGCTCGGCGCGGAGAACCGCGCACAAGCGGTCGCCATCGCGGCGGAGAGAGGTCTGGTCTGATGCGAATCCGATGGATGGTCGTCCTTCTCGTTCTCTGTTCGGCGAGCGCATTCGCCGACTACGCGCTGCGCGGCACGCTCGTCACGCCCGATCAGGTCATCGAGAACGGCGTGCTGATCGTCCGCTCGGACGGCAGGATCGCCGCGGCGGCGGCGGATGTCGCGATCCCCGAAGGAGTCCCGGTCATCGACACGAATGGCTTCATCTATCCGGGGCTGATCGATCTCCACAATCACCTCACCTGGAACGCGCATCCGCGCTGGAAGCCGCCGCAGATGTCGAAAAACCGCTACGACTGGCAGGCCATGCCGGAGTACGCGAAAGAGCTCAACGGACCGCATTACGCGGTCGCGAAGGATGCGCCGTGCGACCTCGAGCGCTTCGGCGAGGTGAAGGCGCTGGCGTGGGGCGCGACGAGCGTCGTCGGCGGTTTGCCGAGCGAATGCAGCCGCGGCATGGCGCGCAATCTGGACTACGCGCCCGGCTTCGAGAAAAGCGATGCGCTGCTCTATAAAGTATTTCCCCTCGAGCTTCCGCCCGAAGACGAGACGGCGGTGCGCGATGCGATGAAGAGCGGATTGCCGGTCATCGTGCACTTATCCGAGGGGATCGATGCGAGCGCGCTGCGCGAAGTGCGGATGGCCAACTCGCAGAAATTTCTCATGCCCGGCTTCATCGCCATTCACGGCGTCGCGCTGAAGGAGAAAGAGCTCCGCGACGACCTCGGCAAAAACGGCGTCGGCCTGGTGTGGTCGCCGCGCAGCAACATCGAGCTCTATGGCAGCACCGCCGACGTCGCGACCGCGAGAAAGTACGTCACCATCGCCATCGCCCCCGACTGGTCGCCGTCCGGCAGCGACGGCATGATCGCCGAGCTGCGCTACGCCGCCGGCCTCGCGAACAATCCCTTCACCGCGAAGGAGCTGGTGCAGATGGCGACGTCGAATCCGGCGCGCCTCGCCCGCCTCGCCGACAAGCTCGGACGCCTCGAGCCCGGAATGTACGCGGATTACGTCGTCGTGAAACGCGGCACGCGCGACCCGTACGAGTCGCTCATCCATGCCGAAGTCGCCGACATCGCCGCGGTTGCCGTCGCCGGCCGCCCGCTGTTCGGCGACGCCGCGCTCCTGTCGGCGATCCAGCCCTCCGCACGCATTGAGGCGCTGACCGTGTGCGGCGCGGCGAAGGCCGTCGACATGAGCAGCAGCGACGACGGCAAGGGGATCTCGTTCGCCGCGACGATGACCGCGCTGGAGGCGGCGTTCGCGAAGGCGGGGGCGCCTTTGGCGCGGCTGGATACGTGTCAATAGTGATAGCGGGCCTGCAGAAAATCGATGCGGTCGTTCGACACGAGATAGACCACGCGATGCTCCTGGGTGAGACGCCGTGACCAGGTACCCGAGGCGAGATACTTCAGCGGCTCCGGCTTGCCGATTCCCTCGAAGGGATCGCGCAGAATCGCTTCGACGATCTCGAGCGCGCGCAACGCAACACGCCGGTCCGTTTCGACCCAGTAGCGAAGATCCTCACGGAACTCGGGCTGGAACACGGCGATCCGATCGCGTCTGACCGCCACGGATTACTCTTCGTCGTCGAGGCCAAGTTCAGCCCGCAGTTTTGCGAGCGGCTCCGCGCGGCCTTTGCCGGCTTGTGCCCGTCGGAGCGCCTGCATCAGGCGCTGGGCGTTTTCGGGCGAGCGAAGGAGATGGGCGGTTTCGATCAGTCCTCGGAGCTCATCGGCCGCGATGAGTGCGACGTCATCGCCGCCTCTGCGATGGATGATCACCTGCTCGCGGTTCTCGGCGACTTCGTCGAGCAGCGATTTCAGATTTGCACGCGCCTGCGTGTAGGTGGTTTCGATGGCCATTGGTTCTCCAGCGACGTGTACAGCCAGACTGTACGTCCTATTTCGCGCCGTCGCAAGTACCTCAATGCGCGAAGCGGGTCCGGTTGCTGGTGATCTGCTGCAACTCCGCGGCCGGGGGAGATCGCGTCCGTCACGTTCGACGAGATATCGGGGGTGATAGGGAGTGCGCTTCGCCAAGTTCTCCCGCCGCTACTGCCCTTTCGTACAGCCACCCTCCCACCCTTCCGTACGAAGCCGCGCGCGCCGTAGTGGACGCATCGTGGGTCCATGACGACCACAATCATCACCGGGGCCTCGCAGGGGCTTGGTCGCGCGCTGGCGCGGCTGTTTGCTTCGCGCGGCCATCGACTCATTCTCAATGCTCGTCGTTCCGAACCGTTGCACGAGCTCGCGCGCGAGCTGGGTGCGATCGCGGTTGCGGGGGATGTTTCGGAAATCGCGGAGGAGATCGCCGCGGCGGCGGGCGAGGCCGACATTCTCATCAACAACGCCTCCGAGCTGGGGCCGTTGCCGATGCCGCGGCTGGAGGACTATCCGTGGGACGCGCTGCTGCGAGTCTTTCGCGTCAACGTCGTTGCGCCGCTGCATCTCGCGCAGCTGGTGCTGCCGCGCATGAAGGCGCGCGGCTCCGGGGTCATCGTCAACATCACCTCCGACGCTGGCGTGAACGCGTATCCGGGGTGGGGCGGCTACGGCGCGAGCAAGGCGGCGCTGGAGCATGCGTCGCGGACGCTCGCGGCGGAGCTGGAAGGGACGGGCGTGCGCGTGTACGCGATCGATCCGGGCGACATGAATACGGAGATGCATCGGCTCGCGATTCCGGACGCCGATGTCTCGCGGCTCGCGTTGCCGGAGGACGTCGCGCCGTCGATTGTCGAACGAACGATCGCGGAACTGGTGGCGGCATGACCGCGGTCGACTTCGTGCTCCCTCCCGAACTGGAGGCGCGCGAGCCGGCGGAGCTGCGCGGTGCAGGCCGCGACGACGTGCGCCTCCTCGTATCCCGCCGCGATGACGACGCCATCGTGCATGCGCACTTTCGCGAGTTGCCGCGGTTTCTCGACGCCGGCGATCTCGTGGTGCTCAACACGACGGCGACGCTGCCGGCCGCCGTGACGGCGATCCGCGATGATGGGGATGCGATCGATTTGCATTTCTCGACGCCGCTCATGGGTGGGCTCGTGGTTGTTGAGCCGCGGGTGCCGGCAGGACAGACAGGATTGTCTGTCCTCCACCTTCCGGGCGGCGTGACCGCGACGCTGCTGACGCCGTATCGCGACTCGCGGCGGTTGTGGATCGCGCGCATCGATGTGCCGAATCTGCGCGAGTATCTCGCGCAGTTCGGGCGGCCGATTACCTATTCATATATCGACGGGCGATTCGGCATCGACGCGTATCAGACCGTGTTCGCGCGCGAGCCGGGGTCGGCGGAGATGCCGTCGGCGGGACGCGCATTCACGCGCGGGATGCTGGTCTGCCTGCGGCGCCGCGGCGTGCGGCTCGCGAAGCTGGTGCTGCACGCGGGCGTCGCGAGCCTCGAGACGCACGAGCGGCCGCACGAGGAGTATTTCGAAGTGCCGTTGCGGACTGCCGAGGAAGTGCGAAGGGCGAAGGAGCGCGGCGGGCGGGTGGTGGCGGTGGGGACGACGGTGGTGCGCGCGCTGGAGTCGTCGGTGGACCGGCGCGGGAACGTGATCGCGTCGCGCGGCTGGACGGATCTCGTGATCACGCCGGAGCGAGGCGTGCGGGTCGTCGACGCGCTGCTCACCGGATTACACGAGCCGCGCGCGACGCATCTGGCGATGCTCGAGGCGATCGCGGGACGGGAGCATGTCGCCAGGGCCTACGCCGCCGCCCTCGGCGAGCGCTATCTATGGCACGAGTTCGGGGACCTGCATTTGATCGTGTGATTCAGCGCGACCCGCGCCAGATCACGCAGTAGTCCGCGGTCGAGGTCTCGGCCAGGGCGGCGAGACGATCGTAGTAACCGATCGATTCCAGATGCCCGAGCGCGTAGAAGCGCTCGAAGTAATCCAGCAGGTGTCCGTCCGCGCGGGAGAGTCCCTGCCATTGATCGTAACAATAGAGATCGACCACGTAGCCGCTCGGGCGCTCGAGATTCAGATCGACCACACGCCGTCCGACGTTCTCACCCGTGGAGCCGGGCGGGAACCAGCGCATCCATTGATCCGTGTTGATCAGCAACTCGCGGCCGGTGAAGTCGCCGCTCGCGAAGCCGCGCGTGTGGGGATCGTCGCCGTGCGACAGGTACAAGCCTTCTCCCGAAAAGAAGGGAACGGCGTGGCCGCCGGTTTCCGGGCGGATGATCTCGCGTACCGGAATGTTGAGCACGCGCAGCACGGCCCGGAGAAAGCGCGTCGTGCCGGTGCATCCCGCGATCCAGCTCCGCGGCGGCGTGCCGGGGAACCTCGGATCGCTCACCACCGTGCCTTCGATGATCCGCGATACGGGCGGGAGCCCGTGGTAATGCCAGAACATCTCGTACTGCTGGCGCGCGGGCAGGGCGTCGGGATCCGCGAAGTTGTAGTAATGCTGCATGTGGTCGCGGCACCATTCGAGGAGCCTCGCGATCGTGGCGACGGGAGTGGCCGCGATGATCCCCTCGCCGAGGAAGAATCGGTACAGCGTGGCGACGTGGGCCGGAGTGAGCCCTCCGCTGATGATGTGACCGTGGTAGACCGAATCGGCCGCGCTGCCGTCGTCGCGGTCGGGCAGGTATTGATTGAGATCGGAGCGAAACATCTCCTCGAGCACCGCGGGCGTGTAATCGCGCAGCGACCACGGAACCCAGCCGTCGATCTCCGATGCGAGCATGACCGCGATCTGCGCGAGGTACCTCCGTCGCGCCTCGCCGCTGTCGATGACCGTGTCCAGCTCGGCGTCGGTGAGGTACGGCGCCTCGCGATTCACCGGCGGCTCCTCGAAGGCGGGGCCGGGCCACGGCCCGAAGCCGCCGGCGCGCCAGTTCCGCACGATCTGGAAGGTCGAGCGCAGCTCCTCTTTCTCCGCCGGAGTCCACGCTCTCCACGGGCTGCCGTTCCAGTTGATGTTGTTTGCGACCGACGCGTTTTCCTCGAGCCAGCAATCGAGCACACGCGGCGTCTTCAGGTCGTAAGACTTGACGCAACGCGCCGGAATGTACCCCGACCGGTAGCGGATGCCGAACGAGGTTCCGGGATGTGGCAGGAACTGCTTGCCCGTGATCGGGAGAGCAAAGAGCTTTGCCTCCGGCGCGAGCTCGGGCGGCAGCGGCGGCCACACATAGGGCGGCAGCTTGCCGGGATTGTCATTCGGCGGCGGGACTTCGGCGAGCGCAGCCGAACAGAAGAGGAGCACACCAGCGAGCAGCGCCGCGCGTTTCAACATGGCAACAAGTTCTCCCGAAGCGCCGGAATTCTATCGCCGATCGAGTACCTTTCCCCGTCTGTCCAACTCTTCAATCTCTCAGGAGGTGACCTTAGTGAAGAAGTCTCTCTTCACGTTGTTCCTTATGTCTGCACTTGCATTCACCACGCTCGCCGACGTCGCGAAGCCGCCCGTCGCGAAGAAAGTTCCGAAGTCGGTCACGATGCACGGCGACGAGCGCGTCGACGACTACGGCTGGCTCCGCGACAAGACGAGCCCCGACACCATCGCGTACCTCGAGGCGGAGAACGCCTACGCCGACGCGGTGACGAAGCCGAACGAGAAGCTGTCGAAGGCGCTGTACGACGAGATGCTGGGCCGCATCAAGCAGACCGACGTCAACGTCCCGTACCGCAAGAACGGCTGGTTCTATTACTCGCGCACGATCGAGGGAAAGCAGTACTCCGTTCATGCGCGGAAGAAGGGCACTCTCGACGCGGCGGAAGAGATCCTGCTCGACGTCAATCAGCTCGCCGAGGGGAAGAAGTTCATGTCCGTCGGCGCGATGACGGTCTCGGATGACACGAACCTCCTCGCGTACACCACCGACGACAACGGCTATCGCCAGTACAAGCTGCACGTGAAGGACCTCCGCACCGGCAAGGTGACGGAGAACATCGCGGAGCGGGTCGGCGCGGTCGAGTGGGCGCCGGACAACAAGACGCTGCTCTACAGCACGGAGAACGACGCCAAGCGCTCCGACAAGATCTGGCGCCGCGTTCTCGGCGGCGCGGACGCGACGCTGGTCTACGAAGAGAAGGATGAGCTCTACGACGTGTGGGTGGAGCGCTCGCGCAGCGGCGACTGGTTCTTCATCGTCTCCGACAGCAAGACCACCAGCGAGGCGCGCCTGATCCCGGCGAGCAAGCCGGACTCCGAGCCGGTGCTGATGCTCGCGCGCAAGACCGATCACAAGTACTACCCCGATCACCGCGGCGACCGTTTCTACATCATGACCAACGACGCCGGCATCAACTACCGCGTCGTGACGACGCCGGTCGGCGATTTCGCGCAGTCGAGCTGGAAAGAGCTCGTGCCGTACCGCAAGCCGGTGCGCATCGAGGCGATCGACCTGTTCAAGGATCACATGGTCGTTCGCCTGCGCGAGGGCGGTCTGTCGCAGCTCGAGATTTACGACCTGCGCGCAAACGGCGCAAAGCCGCACCGCGTGACGTTCCCCGAGCCGGCCTATGGCCTCGGCGGCAGCGCCAATGCGGAGTTCGAGACGACCACCTATCGCTACAGCTACAACTCCTTCATCACGCCGAACTCGGTCTATGACTACGACATGGACTCGAAGAAGCAGACGCTGCTCAAGCGCACCGAGGTCCTCGGCGGCTACGATCCGGCGAAGTACAAGGTCGAGCGGTTCTTCGTCGCGGCCGCCGACGGCGCGCAGATCCCGGTGGCGATGGTGTACCGCAAGGACATCAATCCGAAGGCGAAGAATCCGCTGCTGCTGTATGCGTACGGCTCGTACGGTTCGTCGATGCCGGACGGCTTCAACTCCAACCGTTTCTCGCTCGTCGATCGCGGGATGATCTACGCGATCGCCCACATCCGCGGCGGCGGCGAGATGGGGAAGGAGTGGCACGAGCAGGGCCGGATGATGACGAAGAAGAACACCTTCACCGACTTCATCGCCGTCGGCGACTATCTCGTGAAGCAGGGCTATACGTCGAAGGACAAGCTCGCGATCTCCGGCGGCAGCGCCGGCGGATTGCTGATGGGCGCGGTGGTGAACATGCGTCCGGATCTGTTCAAGGCCGTGATGGCGTACGTGCCGTTCGTCGACGTGATGAACACGATGTCCGACGCGACGCTGCCGCTCACGACGCAGGAGTACATCGAGTGGGGCAACCCGAACGACAAGGACGCGTACGTCTACATGAAGAGCTACGATCCTTACTCGAACATCGCGAAGCAGAAGTATCCGAACATGCTCGTGCGCACGTCGATCAACGACAGCCAGGTGGGTTACTGGGAGGCCGCGAAGTGGGTGGCCAAACTGCGCGCGAACAAGACCGACGAGAACGTGCTGCTGCTGCGCGTGAACATGGGCGCGGGCCACGGCGGGGCGTCGGGGCGGTACGACAAGCTGAAGGACGACGCCGCGGATTACGCGTGGCTGTTGTCGCAGCTCGGAGTGAAGTAGGAAGTCAGCGCCGGAAGAAGAATCGCGCGGTCCGGCGCAGGATATTCGAGGAACGGCGCGCGTCGCTGATCATCGCGTCGCGCGCCCGCTCGACCTCCAGCTTCGGCGGCCACTCGCCGGGGTTCCGCACGGCGATGCCGTTGTAGAACTGCGGGATGGTCTCGCCGGTCGAGATGTCCATGAGCTTGCGGACGTGCAGCAGTCCGAGGCCGGGATCGGAGAGCAGCGGCGCGAAGTACATGCAGCCGTGGAAGTGATAGTGCGTGACCTGGCTGAGGCGCGAGCGCGCGAGATCGCGGATCGGCGTGCCGCCGTGAAAGAGATTCGACGCCCAGATCAGCGCCTGCCCGCGCTTCACGTGCAGTTCCTGCCGCGCGAGTCCCTCGCGGACCATCATCCCTTCGACGAACTCTTCGTAGCGCGCGTAGTTCTCGAATGCCTGCGCCTGCGTGAACGCGGTGACGCCGATGTCGAGCAGGTCGTAGACCGGCAGCTTCTGTGACTGCGGGTAGTAGTGCAGCGGTCCGTTGGCCTCGTCGATGTCCTCGAGCGCGACCCACACGCCGCACATGAAGCCGTAGGGAATCGATCCGAAGTGAATGGTGTCGCTGTGCGTCTTCTGCTGCGAGCCGCAGCGAAAACTGAGCGTCTGAAACGGATACGGCTTGCGCTGATACAGCACCTGCAGCGCGTCCAGCACCGCCGGCGCGATGGCGATTTTCTGAATCGCCTCGCTCATCGTCCACGCATCCTGCAGCCGGATCGTGTCGGAGAAGAGCAGCTTCGCCGGCGGAATCTCGCGCATGTCCCGCGCCGCCTGCTCGATCGTCTCCTCCGGAATCTTCGGATCGAGGACGACGTACCCATCGCGCGCGAACGTCCGCACCATCGTTTCCTGCTCCGGAGTGAGCGCCGCTTGTTTGATGAGATCCGGGAAGTACGGAGAGTCAACCCACGGGCGATTCAGGGCCGAAACCTCGGTGGCGAAGGAGCTCATTTTTCCGAGGTGGAACGTGCGGCGTTGTCCGAAAACTCCTGCCACGGCCGTGCGTGGCGCGCACTGGCCAGGAATGCAGAAGGCAGAATGCAGAATGCAGAATTGAGAAGCCCGCCCTCCCCAGGCTTCTCAATTCTCAATTCTTAATTCTGCATTCTGCATTCTGCATTCATCGTTCTGCCTTCTGCATTCATCGTTCTGCCTTCTGCCTTCTGCCTTCTGCCTTCTGCCTTCAGACTCTGTTACCATTTATCTCGTCCCACCAAACACAAGCGTGGCCGGGGAGGGTGTGATGGGCGAGGTCAGGCTGTTTCAGATCTGCTATGAGGGCGAGCTCACGGTTGCGGTGTCGCACGTGATGCGCAAGCTCGGGGCGGAGCCGAATTTCGATCAGAGCTGGCAGGTGTTTCTGCCCGAGGGGCGGCATGCGGCGCCGCTGGTCCGCTACATTCGGGCGCACATCTCCGACGACGCGCGGCTGCTGGTCGCGTGCGCGCAGTTCACGACCGCGCGCGATTTCCTGCTCGTCCGCCACAGCCTGACGCCGCACGCGGACTACTCGGAATTGCACGACGCGCTGCAGCGTCTCGGGACGGTGGTGCATCTCCCGTTCGAGTCGACCTTCGTGATCCAGTCCGATGACCGCACCGACGTGCAGACCCTCGGCCGCGCCCTCGGCGAGCTCTGTCCCGACGACTCGCTCATGGTCACCGGCATCAGCCACGACTGGGCGTTCTGCAACTCCGGCATGTCGCGCATGTTCGTCGCGACCGAAGCCGAGATCGCGCAATTCCGCGCGTTTTAAATGTTCGAGTCCGTCGTCGAAGACCCGGCGCAGAAGGCGGTCCGCAAGCTCGCGCTGATGTTCGACGTCCTCGCGGTGCTCGCCGGAATCGGCATCGTGTACGGCATCGTGCGGCGCGCGACCGGCGACTCGCGCATCGGCGTTTTCTTCTTCGCGTGGAACGGCGGCTATCTGTTGCTCGCGTGGCTGACCGCGCGCGGCATCGCGAGTCGCCGTGAGTGGGCGCGGATCCTCGCGTGGCTGATCGCGCTGCTCTCACTGCTGAACGTGCCGATCGGGACGATCATCGGCATCGTCGTGATCGTCTATCTCCGGCGCGCCGGCAAAGCGGGGCTGCTCAGCGCACCCCCGACATCAGCCTCCTGATCGGCGGGATCAGCACGGCCAGCACCAGCGTCGCCGCGGCCGAGGTCAGCGTCGCGATCATGAAAACGTCGCTGAACGGGCGATTCTCGAGGAAGCCCGCGACCCAGCCGGCGACGTAGTTGCCCATCGCCGTCGCGAAGAACCAGATCCCCATCATGAATCCGACGATGCGCGCCGGCGAGAGCTTCGTGACCATCGAGAGACCGACAGGACTCAGACAGAGCTCGCCGAGGCACTGCAGGAGGTACAAGCCGACCAGCCACAGCGGACTGACGCGCGTGCCGTGCGCCTCGTAGTACTTCGCCGCCGGAAGAATCAGCAGGAACGACAGCGAGAGGAAGAAGAGCCCCATCGTGAACTTCAACGGGCTCGAGGGATTGCGCGTGCCGAGCTTGAGCCAGATCCAGGCGAAGACGGGCGATAACACGATCACGAAAAACGGCTCGACGGACTGGAACAGCCCGGACGCGAACTGGCGTCCGAAGAACGTCAGGCGTGTCGCGCGATCCGCGAACAGCGTGAGACTCGATCCCGCCTGTTCGAATCCGGCCCAGAAGATCAGCGCGAACAGCGTGAGGATCGATGCCGCGGTGATGCGGCCCCAGTCCTCGCGCGTGAAGCGCGCGTTCGGCGCGACCGGCTGGGGGTCCGTGAGCTTTGTCGCCGTCTTCACCTCGGAAACCGGGACGAGATACTTCTGTCCGTACGCGTACTGAATGAGTCCCAGCACCATGCCGACGCCGGCGGCCGCGAACCCGTAGTGCCAGTTGATCTGCTGTCCGAGCGGCGTGCAGATGATGGGACCGATGAACGCGCCGAGGTTGATGCCCATGTAGAACAGCGAGAAGCCGGCGTCGCGGCGCGTGTCGTCGCGCGTGTACAGCGTTCCGACGAGCGTGGAGACGTTCGGCTTCAACAGGCCGGTGCCGAGGACGATCAGACCGAGGCCGGCATAGAACGTCGCGATGCTCGGAAAGGCCATGGCGAAGTGGCCGGCGGCGATGAGGACGCCGCCGAGAAACACCGCGCGGCGATGGCCGAGGAAGCGGTCGGCGACGAAGCCGCCCGGGATGCCCATCAGATACACGGACATCGTGTAGAGACCGTAGATCGTGCCGGCGCGTTTCTCGCCGAAGCCGAGTCCGGGCTGCGACACCGAGCCGACCATGTAGAGGAAGAGGAGCGCGCGCATGCCGTAGTAGCTGAAGCGCTCCCACATCTCCGTCATGAACAGCGTGGCCAGTCCGCGTGGATGTCCGAGCCATTGTTTCTGTGCGGATTCGTTCATTTGTGCATCCACGATAAGTTTTCAGCCGCGTCTGGTAAAGATTTTGTATCGTGCCGCGACACCAGCGGCTTTGGAAGGGGAACAAGCGGATGAGCACAGCGGCAGAAAAACACCCTCGCGGACTTTACGTGCTGTTCGGCACCGAGATGTGGGAGCGTTACAGCTTCTACACGGTGGGGGCGATGCTCTCGCTCTACCTGCGCGACGCGACGGACGGTTTCGGGTTCTCGAATGCCCGCTCCGCGTCGGTCGTCTCCACCTACAACATGTTCATCTACTTCACGCCGCTCCTCGGCGGCCTGATCGCGGATCGTCTCACCGGGTTCCGCAAGGCCATCATGATCGGCGGCGTGTCGTTCATGATCGGCCACGCGCTGCTCGCGGTGCCGGACAACCTGCTGATCTGCTACATCGCCCTGACCTTCCTCGTCATCGGCAACGGCTTCTTCAAGCCGAACGTCTCGTCGATGGTCGGCAATCTCTATCGCGAAGGCAGCCACCTCAAGGACAAGGCGTACCTGATTTTCTACATGGGCATCAACATCGGCGCGCTGCTCGCGCCGCTGGTCGCCAACTTCATCAAGCCGCGCTGGGGCTTCCATCCCGCGTTCTTCATGGGCGCGATCGGCATGATCATCTCGCTGATCGTTTTCGGCATCAATCAGCAGTGGGTGCGCCACGCCGACCGGAAGCAGAGCCGTGGCGCGCTGCCGGATGCAAAGGCAGCGGCGGTGACGGAAGACCTGCCGCCGACCGCCGAGGCCGCGGCGATGGATGCGGTGCCGGAGTGGAAGCGCATTCTCGCGCTGGTCGTGATCTTCATCATCGTCATCGTGTTCTGGATGGTCTTCCATCAGAACTCGATCTCCCTCACCTGGTGGGCCGAGGATCACTCGCGCTCGCTGCCGGGCATCCTGTCGTTCGGCATCAACCCGCTCTTCATCATCATCCTCTCCACGCCGCTGGCCGCGTTCTGGAGCTGGCTGGACAAGCGCAACATGGAGCCGTCGACGCCGGTGAAGATGATGATCGGCATGATCCTCACCGGCCTCTCGTTCGTGATCCTCTACTTCGCCGCCAACTCCGGCGGCTTCACGAAGCCGGTGTTCGAAGTCGTCCGCTCGGACGGCGCGGCGACGTGGGTCTCGATCTCTCCCGAGGCGCGCGCGCACCTCGGCATCCAGGCGGCGCCGGAGAAGCTCGAGGACGGAACCGAAGCATGGCGCGTTACGAACAGCGGTGCGGCTTCCGCGAAGGGGGAGTTCGTGCGCTTCGAGGGAGAGTCGGGCGGGCAGATCGCCACGGCGACGACCACGCGCGTCTCCGCGCTCTGGCTCATCATCGCGTACTTTGTGCTGTCGCTCGGCGAGTTGATGCTCAGTCCGATGGGACTCTCGCTCGTGTCGAAAGTCGCTCCGATTCGCATGCGCGGTTTGATGATGGGCGGCTGGTTCGCCGCGACCGCGATCGGGAACAAGCTGACCGGCGTCGCCGGCTACTGGGATCGCTGGAGCCACTCGTACTTTTTCATCCTGCTGGCGGGGATGGCTCTCACGATGGCGGTCGTTCTCATCGTTCTGCTCCGGCCGCTGAAGAAAGCGATGCCGGGCGTTTAGTGCGTCTCGAAGAAAACGTTCCCCTCGCGCCGTTCACCACCATCGGCATCGGTGGTCCGGCGCGATTTTTTTTCCGCGCGTCGAGCGTGGACGAGGTGCGCGAGGCGCTGGAGTGGGCGCGGGCGAAGGAGCAGCGCGTCTTCATCCTCGGCGGCGGCAGCAATCTGCTGATCTCCGACGCCGGCTTCGACGGCCTCGTGCTGCAGCTCGCCCTGCGCGGAGTCACGATCGAAGGCGAGGGGGAGTACGCGCACGTCAAAGTCGCGGCCGCGGAGCCGTGGGACGCGTTCGTCTCCAACGCCGTGAAGCGCGGCTGGGCCGGCATCGAGTGCCTCTCCGGCATCCCCGGCTCGACCGGCGCGACGCCGATTCAGAACGTCGGCGCGTACGGGCAGGAAGTGAGCGAGACCATCGTGCGCGTCGAAGCCCTCGATCGCACGACCGGACGCGTCACCTGGTTCACGAATGGCGAGTGCCTGTTCGGCTATCGCTCGAGCCGTTTCAAGAATCACGAGCGCGATCGCTACGTCGTCCTCTCCGTCACCTTCCAGCTGAAACGCGGCGGCTCGGCGACGGTGCGCTATCCGGAGCTGCAGCGCTATCTCGACGAGCACGCGATCGCGCTCGACGACCTGCGCGGCGTGCGCCACGCCGTGATCGCGATTCGCAAGCGGAAAGGAATGGTGCTCGATCCCAACGATCCCGACACGCGCAGCGACGGCTCGTTCTTCATGAACCCGATCGTTCCCGCGCCGCCGCCGGGCATCGACATGCCGCACTATCCGGCCGCGAACGGCGTGAAACTCTCCGCCGCCTGGCTGATCGAGCACGCCGGCTTCCCCAAAGGCTTCGTCCACGGCAACGTGGGCCTGTCCTCGAAGCACACCCTCGCCGTCATCAACCGCGGCGGCGGCACCGCTCGCGAGGTGACCGAGCTGGTCGAGATGATTCAGGACGGAGTGCGCGAAAAGTTTGGCGTGGAGATCCTTCCCGAGCCGATCTTCGTCGGTCCTACGCCTTCCCCTCAAACACCCGCGTGATCGTCGGCAGCGAGATCGTCCGCTCGAGATACTCCCACACCGCCAGAATCTCCTCGCGCACGCCGGTGGCGGCGTCCGCGGTGCGGGCCTGCTGAAAGAGCCGCGCGGCCTCGAGAGGATTCGCGCGCAGGCGTTCGCGCGCGTGCTGGATGAGCAGCAGCTGTTCCGAAGCGAGCGTGGTCTCGGTCGGGAGCGCTTTCACGAGATGCTTGTCGCTGCGCTCGCGCTCCTTCTCGATCAGGCGCTTGCGCTTGCGATCGAGCGATTCGTTGTCGGGGAGGATGAGCCGCTGCTCGATGAGCGAGCGAACCGCGGCGGCGAACTCCTGATCCTCGACGCGCAGTCCCGAACGGTACGTCGTCTTTCCGTTCGAGTTCGGCACTTTCCAGAGGTGACTCCAGAGCATGCGCGCCGTCGTCGCGATGGTCACGTTGCCGAGACGGAAGACCAGACGGGACGAGCTGCCGATGCGGATCGGGAGCGGATGAGAAATCTGCAGACCGCCATAGCCAATGTCGGCGACTTTGACCTCGGCAGCGCCGAAGCTGGCGGAAACGGGGGGATCGAGGACGTACCGCTCCCCTGTACGGAGCTCTTTGACTTCGATTGTCATGACCGGTGACCCGCCGGGGATTTTAACCTGGTTCCTTATCTCCGCCCACCCCCTACCGGTTGCGCGGGGGCGGTTGTTAACCCGCACCCCCCTTTCAACGTAGTACACGCGGAGGTAGCACTGAATGGAAATGATTCCCATCGTCGGCATCCTCGCCTCGTTCACGGCGACCGTGCTGATCGTCTATTTTGTGACCCAGGCGCGGCGGCGCCGCGCGGAGGTGCAGGCGGAGATGCAGACGAAGCTCATCGAGCGCTTCGGCTCGGCGCCGGAAATGGTCGAGTTTCTGCAGTCGCCGGCGGGACGCGAGTTCGTCGCGGGCGTGCAGACCGCGCCGGTGAATCAGCTGCGCGAGCGCATTCTCGGCGGGTTCACGCGCTCGATCGTCCTCACCGCCCTCGGCGTCGCGTTCATATTTCTCGCCTTCTACTTCGACAACGGCTTCGTGGTGCCGGGCGCGATCGTGTTGTCCCTTGGCATCGGCTATTTCATCGCTACCATCGTCTCGTGGAAACTCTCGTCCTCGCTGTCCGTCAGCGAAGCACCCGGCGCGTGATCGATGTTTGCCATGGACCTCACCCTGCCCGCGCCGTTCGCCACGGCGACTTCTCGTTCGGCGACGGGGAGCCCTAAGCCGATGGACGAGGTGCGATTCGAGGCCTTCTACCGCCGCACGGCGCGAGGCCTCTGGTCGTACCTCTTCCGGCTGACGGGCGATGAGGCCACGGCGGACGATCTGCTGCAGAAGGCGTTCTTCCGCTTCCTGCGCGCGAACCCGGTGCTCGCGACCGAGGAGCACATGCGGCGGTGGGTGTTCCGCACGGCGACCAACCTCGCCTTCGATCACTTCCGCGAAACGAAGCGCGAGCGCACGCGGATCGAAGAGCGGATGTACGAACCGCCGGCGGCGATGGAGCCGCGCGACGGACTGCGTCACGACATGATGCGCACCTTCGAGGAGCTGAAGCCGCGCGAGCGCGCGCTGCTCTGGCTCGCGCACGTCGAGGAAGCGGACCACGAGGACATCGGCGAAGCGCTCGGCGTGAAGACGAAGAGCGTGAAGGTGCTGCTGTTCCGCGCGCGCAAGCGCCTCGGCGAACTGCTGACGAAGAAGGGGCTGGCGCCATGAGCGAGCCCTGCCGCTTCGAATCGGCGGTTTTGCGCGCGGCGTCGGAGGATCGCTGGACGGAATCGCTCCGCCAGCATCTCACCGAATGCGACGACTGCATCGCCGCAGCGGCCGCGGCTCCGTGGATGTCGCGCTTCGCGCGCGTGAGCGATCGCGAGCACGTCCTGCCCGATCCGTCGATCGTCTGGCTGAAAGCGCAGCTGCTGCGCGGAACGGCCGACGTCGCGCGCGCCTCGCGCCCGATGACGATCGTGCAGCTGTTCGCCTACTTCATCGTCGCGAGCGGCTGGGCGGCGGTGCTGACGTGGAAGTGGGCGGCGGTGGAAGCGTGGGTGCGCAGTTTCACGCCGACGGGACTCGTCACCAACGCCGCGCGCGCGCAGTCGCTGTCTCTCTCGTTCTTCGCCATCGTGTTCGTGCTCGCATCGACGACGGTGATGCTCGCGCTGCACACGATTCTCGCGGAAGACTAGAACGTTCCCCAGATCAGCACGCGCTTGTACGTGTAAAAGTACGGACGCTCGTCGCCGAGCGCGGCGTGCAGCCGCTCGCGATACGCGGCGAGGTATTCGGCGTAGCGGTCGCCGAGGAGCGATTCGTAGTGCGTGAGCAACGCGCCGCGGACCCATTCGACGACGTCGTCAGTGCCGGGGAGGACGTGGCCGTAGACCTGGAGGCGCACATGCTGGCGCTCGTACCCGAGGCGGTGCAGAAGCTCGGCGTAGCGCTCGACGGGCAGCACGTAGTCGGGACGCGCGGCGATTCCGAACTCGAGCGCGACCTCGGCGGCGACGCGATGCGATGCGTGGCTGTCGTTCGCCGGCATCTGCACCGCGAGCTGTCCGCGTCTCGAAAGCAGATTCGTGAGGCGGACGAAGAGTTGCTCGTGGTCCGGCACCCAGTGCAGCGCGGCGTTGGAGAAGATCACGTCATACGGGCGGTCGGTGACGAATGCCTCGATGTCGCCCTTCTCGAAGCGGAGCATCTCCCCTTCGAAATGACCGCTCTTGAGCAGCATCGTCTCGGAGTTGTCGATGCCGACGGTCTCCTCCGCGGCGAGCGTCTCGTGCAGCTCGCGCGTCAGCTCCCCGGTCCCGCATCCGAGGTCGGCGACGCGCAGGTTCGGACGCCGCTCGAGCAGCGCGACCAGGTCGAGGAAAGGCTGCTTTCGTTCGGCGGCGAAGCGTGCGTATTGCTCTGGGGACCACATCTCAAACATCCAGTCCGGTCATCTCGCGGACATGCGAACGATACCGCCGCGAGAGCGTGAGACGCGCGCCGGAGTGCAGCAGGACGATGTAGTCGCCGCCCTCGCCGCGCTGCATCTCCGCGATACGGCGGAGGTTCACGATCGTGCTGCGATGGATGCGCACGAACTGGCGCGGGTCGAGGCGCGCTTCGACGGCGGCGATGCCGTCGCGGATCAGATGCGACTGCTCGCGCACGTGGATCCGCACGTACTTCCCCTCGGCCTCGATCCACTCGACGTCTTTCACCGCGACCAGCAGCATGCGATCGCGTTTGCGGACCGTGAAGAACGCCGCGGTGACGTCACGCGGGCGGCCGCTGCTCTTCTTCGCGCGCTCGATCGCCTGATCGAATCGACGCCGGTCGAACGGCTTGAGCAGATAGTCGACCGCGGCGACCTCGAAGGCGCGCACCGCGTGCTCGTCGTGCGCGGTGATGAAAATGACCGCCGTGGTCTCGGGCAGCTCGCGCGCGACGTCGAAGCCGTCGCCTCCCGGCATCTGAATGTCGAGGAAGACGAGATCGGGCCGCTCGTGCGCGATCGCGGCGATGGCCTGCTTCACGTTCGCCGCCTCGCCGACGAGCGTGATGTCCTCGCGTCCGGTGAGGAACGTCCGGATCTTCTCGCGGGCCAGCCGCTCGTCGTCGACGATCAGGGCGCGAAGCATGGGATCACCATCTCGACTTCGAACGCGCCGTCACGCTCGCCGTACCAGAACCCGTGACGGTCGCCGTACAGCGAGCGCAGACGCGCGCGCGTGTTCGCGAGGCCGATGCCTTCGCGCACGCTCGAGCAGCGGCCTTCGTTGCGCACCGTGAGCCGCAGCGACTCGCCGTCGCGGCGGGCGCGGATCTCGATCGAGCCGCCGTCGGCGTGGCGCGCGACGCCGTGGTGGATCGCGTTCTCGACCAGCGGCTGCAGCGCGAGCGACGGCACGAGCGCGCGCTCGGTGCCGCGCTCCACGTCGAACCGCACGCGCAATCGTTCCTCGAAGCGGATGCGCTCGATCTCGAGGTACTGCCGCACGAACTCGAGCTCCTCCTCGAGCGCGATCTCCTGCTCGGGCGGGCGGTCGAGCGTGAGGCGCAGGAACTCGGAGAGCCGCGCCAGCATCGCGTCGGCGGCGTCGACGTCGGTGTACATCAGCGACGAGATCGAGTTCAGCGTGTTGAAGAGGAAGTGCGGGTTGAGCTGCATCTTCAGCGCGTCGAGCTCCGCGCGCGAGAGCTGCGCCTCGAGCTTCGACGCGTTGCGGTAGTAGACCGCGGCGAGATAGATCGCGAGGATCAGCCAGTACGTCGGCAGGCTGCCGTGGAAGTTCACGCGGAACGCGGTCTGGAGGCTGGTGACGTATCCCTCGGTGCGATAGATCGCCGTCGTGAACGTCGACAGGATCGCTTCCGCGGCGACGATCTGCAGCGCGGTGAGGAGCAGGCTCGCCGCGACGTGCACCGCGAGCGAGCGCCCCCAGCGCGGCGAGGGAATCGGGAAGCGGCGGCCGAGCGCGATCACGAGCGGCGTCGTGAGTCCCCAGAGGTAGTAATAGACGAGATTGATGGTGATGACTTCGTCGAGCAGCAGGCGATAGCGCAGCGCGGGATTGAAGTACGCCTGCGACGCGAAGTAGAGCGCGATGAGCGTCCACGCCAGGATGCCGAGGAGAATGAGGCGCGTGCGGCTCACCGGCCGATGATACGCGCCGCGTCGCGCACCGACGTCACCGCTCGTGACTCGGCGTACACCGCTCGTGACAATCGCGCCGCCGGCACCCGTTGCGCGCGAGTAGCGTCGCCGCATGTTCAGCGCAATCGTTCTCGCCGCCGCATCTCTCTGGGGCAATCTCGACGCCGGCCCGCACGCCGTCGGATTCACGCAGCTCGAGCGCTATGACGCCTCGCGTCCGTATCGCACCGCGCGCACGCTCGATGGCAGGCCGCGCAGCGGCGAGCGCGCGCGTCCGATCGTCGCGAGCATCTGGTATCCGGCCGTCGCGTCGGATGCGAAGCCGCTCACGTTTGGCGATTACGTCGATATCTCCGCGCGCGAGACGCGCGCCGGTGAGCAGGCGCTGTTCGCATTCGGCCTGCTGAACCGCGCGACGCCCGAGCAGCGCGCGCAACTCCGTCCGCTGCCGTCGCACGCCGTGCGCGACGCGAAGCCTGCCGCCGGCAAGTTCCCGCTGATCCTGTACAGCCTTGGCTCGGCGGCGCTCGCGCACGTGACGCCGGAGTATCTCGCGAGCCACGGCTACGTCGTCGTGCAGTCGCCGCGCGTCGGCGCATCGGCCGGCTTTCCGCCCGATTTCGGCGACGCGCTCGATCTCGACAACAAGCTGCGCGACATGGACTTTCTCCTCAACGTCATGCGCAACGATTTCCCGCAGGCGGACGTGCACACGCTCGGCGCGATCGGCTTCAGCGCCGGCGGGCGATGGGCGCTCGCCGCGGCGATGAAGAATGCCGACGTGCGCGCGGTCGTGTCGCTCGACTCGGTCATGCTCTTCAACGATCCCGTCGCGGCGGCGTGGCAGCGCATGCCGCACTACAACCTCGACGCCGTGCGCGTGCCGGTGCTGCACCTGGTCCGCTCCGACTTCGCGCGGCAGGAGGATCCGAAGCTGTGGGAGGCGATGCGCTACGCCGACCGCACGTACATGCTCTTCGACGAGCCGGCGCTCGATCACTGGGACTTCCAGTCGATCGGCTACGCGCTCACGCTCGCCGGCCTCCGCGCCGCCGACGCGCCGAAGATCTCCGCGGCGTTCGATTCATTCAATCGCATGACCCTGGCGTTTCTCGACGCGCAGCTCAAAGGCCGATCGTTCACGCCGAAGGATCAGCCGGGCGTGAAGGTGACGCGCCTCGCCGCGCAGCGCGCGCCCGTCTCCGCCGCCGAGCTCATGAACGCGCTCGACGAAGACGGCGTCGACGCCGCCATCGCCGCATATCGCGATGCCTGGAAATCGCGCGGCGAGCCGCCCGTCCCCGAAGCCATCGTCAACCTCGCCGGCTACACCCTCCTCGGCACCGCCCGCGCCGCCGATGGCGTGAAGCTGTTCGCGCTGAATGCCGAGGCGTATCCGAAATCCGCCAACGTCTACGACAGCCTCGCCGACGCCTACCTCGCAATCGGCGACCGTGCGAAAGCGGTCGAGCTGGCAAAGAAGGCGCTTGCGTTGCTCGATGCGGACGCACTGACGCCGGAAAGAAAGGCGGCGATTCGCGGGAGTGCTGAGCAGAAACTGAAGTAGTTGGTAGCTGGTGGTTGGTAGTTGGGAGCCCAACCACTAACCACCAACCACTAACCACCAACTACTAATCACCAACTACCAATCACCAACTACCAACTACTCAGCGCAGCGAATCCCAGTTCCTCACCGCATTCATCACCAGCGCGTACGCGCCGGGCGTGTTCATCCTCCACATCGGGTTGTTCGCGAAGAGGAGCACGTTGCCCTTGCCGCGCGGGGCGAGGATCACGGCCGGTTTGCCGGCGAGCTCGTCGCCGCCTTCGAGCATTCCGGAGAGCAGCAGCTGGTCCGCTTTCTCCGCGAAGGAAATGATCACGCGCGGGCGATCCGCTTCGGCGGGCATCACGGCTTCGACGCTCCAGGGCGCATCCTCGGGTGCCGCGAACGGCGTGGCCTTCGGACGCTCCGGCACGGGCACGAACGGACGGCCCTGCGGCACGTCGGGATCACTCTTGTTCCCGCGTCCGCTGGGGCGCGACTCCGGCGCGTCGCGGTCGTCGCGCAGGCCGACGCGGAAGACGGGCGAGCCGGAGTAGTAGAGCGGGATCGTGTCGTCGTAACCCTGCACGATCGCGCTCTTCTTGTCATCGACCTTCGACTGCACGATCGTGCCGGGCGCTTTCAGCTTGCTCGTGTCGACGACGCGCACCCAGCGCGCGAGGCCGTAGTCGATCGCGAACACCGACGTATCGCGCGCGGTGACGAGGAGGCCGCCGGCTTCGACGAAGCTGAGCAGGTTCTGCACGCCGCTCAACCCGAGGCCGGGGCGCATGTCTTCGGTCTCATCGGCGTTGCCCAGGTTCGGCGTGAGCTCGGTCTTCTTCCACGGAAGCGCGGGACCGGGCGCGTAGCCGTTCACGATCTCCTGCGAAGAGACGCGGCCGACGGGCGGGAAGAGGATGACGTCGAACCGCTCGCGCAGATTCGGCGCGCGCGACGCGTCCTGCGTCGAGATGTACTCGTACGGCACGTTCATCGACTCGAGCGCGAGTCGCCACCAGCCTTCGTCCTGCGTGGAGGCCCAGGTGTGCATGAGGGCGATGCGGGGAAGTGGTTTGGGGTTGGTGGCTGGTGGTTGGTGGTTGGTGGTATCGCGCGCGTGTGCCTTCACCTTCAGTACGTCGGGATTCACGACGCGATGCGCGGTGACGTTGTACAGATACGGCAGCGTCCAGCCGGTGTCGTCGTACACGCGCTCTTCGCCGCGGACGTACTGCACGTCGAGCAGCGTGTCGGCGAGGCGCGAATACGGCTGGTCCATGCGCACGATGAAGGAGCCTTTGGCGAACTTCAGCGGCTCGATCTTCTTCTCGGCCGCCTTCTCGTCCTTCTTCTCCTCTTTCGGCGGAGGCCAGTTAGTGGTCATCGAGAACGGCTCGTCGGCGACGTGCACTTCGATGCCCTGGCGCTGCAGGAGATCGAGCAGCAGCGCGAGCTGCTCGGGGCGTTTCTGACCGGCGTCGAACACCCACGCGGCCGGACCTTCATTCGCCGCCTTCGCGATGGCGCGCTGTCCCATCTCCAGGAAGCGCTCGAGGAAGCGCTCGCGGTTCCCGGCCATGTCGTGGAGGCCGAAGAGGAGCGCGGACTGCTGATAGTTGACGTTGTTGCGCAGCGACCAGGTGACCGTCGGCAGCGCCGGATTCTGGCGGAACCACGCGCGCTCGCTCGCGCCGCGCACGACGCGTTTCTCCGTCGTGGGCCAGCGATTGCCGAACGTTTCGTAGAAGCGCGCGATGGTGTTGCGTCCGGCGCCGGCCCAGAAGAGATAGTTCGGCGCCCAGCCGTCCCAGAATCCGTGCAGCCAGACGCCCGGCAGTCCGCGGCGCGTGAGCTCATCCACCTCCTGCAGCGCCATGCGATGCCACTCGCCGATCATGATCGGATCGAGCGCGGGATTGAACGGGCCGGTGCCGGTGGAGGCGTAGAGGAACGGCACCGACTCGTGCAGGTCGTGCATGACCTGCGGATGCCATTCGTTGTACGCGTTGAGGATGTTCTTCGTGAGCGCGAGCGTGACGCCGATCTGATCGCGGTTGTTGTCGTGCGCGACATAGTGGCCCCAGTAGACGAGCGGCGGCGTCGGGACGCCGGGGTTGGCCGCGCGATAGCGCCAGAGGTCGACCTGCCGCTCGCGGCCGTCGACTTCGAGCACCGGCGTCATGAGGACGATGATGTTGTCGCGGATGGCGCGGATGAACGGCGTGTCTTCGACGGCGAGCCGGTAGGCGAGCTCCATCAGCATCTCGGGGCTGCCGGTCTCCGGCGAGTGCAGCGCGCCGGTGGCGTAGTAGAACGGTTTGCCGTCGGCGATGAGCTTCTTCGCGTCGGCGTCGCTGATCTTCCGCGGGTCCGCGAGGCGCCGCGTGATGTCGCGATAGCGGTCGAGGTTCGCGATGGTCTCCTCGTTCGCGATCGCGACGAGGATCATCTCCCGCCCTTCTTCCGTGGTCCCGATCGAGAACACCCTGACCCTCGGCGACGCCGCCGCGAGCGCACGCATGTACCGATGCACGTCGCTCGCATACGTCAGATGCCCCTCCGCCCCCGCGATGTATCCATTGAACTGCAGCGGCGAGGGAACAGTCGCCGAAGCCGGCAGATGGTCCACGAGCTCCGTCATGAAGCGCGGCTCGGTCGTGAATTTGCGGATGGCGTCGGTGTACGCGGCGTCGTTTTGTGCAAGCGCACGGGTCGCGAGGAGAAGGACGAGTGCGAATCTCTTCATGCGCGTATGGTAGTTGGTGATTGGTGGTTTGTAGTTGGGAGCTCGTCACCAATCACCAGCTACCAATCACCAGCCACCAACTACTCATCGCGCACAGATGCCGTTACGAAGAATGTCGGCAATCTCATGCACCATCTCCTCCGACTTCTTCCCGAACGGCTCGTTCACGCCGAAGAGGATCTCCAGCGAGAAGTAGTTGAAGTAGAGGCGCGCGGTGAGGAGCAGCGCGTCGGTGGGGGAGACGGTGGGGCGGAGGCGGGCGCGGATCTCGGCGATGTCGCCCTGCTGTTCGAAGAAGCGGGTGAAGCGCTCGGCCATGTGGGCGTAGAACTGCTGGATGTGCGTGCCGCCGAATTCGATGACGTCGACGTAGATCATCGCGAGGTAGTCGCGGTACTGGCGGACGCTCGCGCGGGCGGCGAAGCCGAGCTCCTCGATGTTGTCGGGGAAACGCCCGCTGTTGTGCATCGCCCGCATGAACGGAAAGCGCTGCGTGTCGGTGACGGCGAGGTATTCGTCGAGCAGCGCGAGGAAGAGTGCTTCCTTGTCGGGGAAGTGATGGTAGAGGTTCCCGGTCGACACCTTCGCGCGATCCGCGATATCGCGCACCGTGGTGGCACGGTACCCCTGATGCGAGAACAGATGAAGCGCCGCATCGAGAACCGCCCGGCGACTCCGCTCGGACTTTTCCTCTCGCTGCATTCCGGACTGACCGCGCGAGAGTATACGCGGTCACGCGTTATACTCGCCCATGCACCCTGCCGACACCGCCTGGCTCCTCGTCGCCACCGCGCTGGTCCTGCTGATGACTCCCGCCCTCGGGTTTTTCTACGGCGGGATGGTCCGCGCGAAAAACGCGCTCAATACGCTGATGATGAGCTTCTCCGCGCTCGGCTTCGTCGGCCTCGCGTGGGCGCTTCTCGGGTACTCGATCGCGTTCGGCACGACGCCGTTCGCGCACGTTCTTCTGCGCGGCGTCACACTCGATGCGAAGGGCACGATCCCGCATCTCCTCTTCTTCGGCTATCAGGGAACGTTCGCGGTCATCACCGCGGCGCTGATCTCCGGCGCGATCGTGGAGCGCATGCGCTTCGGGCCGTACGTCGCGTTCATCACGATCTGGTCGCTCGCCGTTTATGCGCCGGTCGCGCAGTGGGTGTGGGGCGGCGGATGGCTCTCGCGCCTCGGCGCGCTCGACTTCGCCGGCGGTACCGTCGTGCACGTGAACGCGGCCGCCGCGGCGATCGTCTGCGCGCTCGTCGTCGGCTCGCGCAAGGACTACGCGCGTCAGGCGATCCTGCCGCAGAACGTGCCGTTCACGCTCCTCGGCGCGGGTCTGCTGTGGCTCGGCTGGTTCGGCTTCAACGCCGGCAGCGCGCTGGCGGCGAATCAGATCGCGGCGCTCGCGTTCGTGAACACGATGCTCGCGCCGACGGCGACGCTCGTGGTCTGGACGCTGCTCGATCTCGTGCGCACGTCGAAGGCGACCGCGATCGGCGCCGCCACCGGGATCGTGGTCGGTCTCGTCGCGATCACGCCCGCCGCCGGCTTCGTGTCGCCGATGTCGGCGATCCTCATCGGCGCGATCGCGGCGTTCCCGAGTTACTACGCGCTCCTCTTCCGCGCACGCACGCGGCTCGATGACTCGCTCGACGTCGTCGCCGCGCACGGCGTGGGCGGCGTCGTCGGCGCGATGCTCACCGGCGTCTTCGCGGAGAAAGCGTGGAGCGGCGTCGCCAGCAGCGGCGCGCTGTTCGGCAACGTGAAGCAGCTCGCCATCCAGGCGATCGCCGTCGTCGTGACGATCGCGTACAGCGCGCTCGGCACGCTGGCCATCCTCAAACTCATCGCCCTCGCCTCCCGCCTCCGCACCACCAGCCGCGAAGAAGGCCTCGGCCTCGACTTCACCCAGCACGGCGAGGAGGCGTATTCGCGCGGGGAGGGGGCGATTTTGTTGCTCGATCGGCCGAGTCTCCCAGTCTCCGAGTCTCATAGTCTCAAAGAAGAAGCAATCGCCAGCCAGACTCTATGAGACCAGGAGACTCTGAGACTCTGAGACTCTTCCCACCAGGAGCGCGCGAATGAAACTAGTCACCGCCGTCATCCGCCAGGAGCAACTCAACGAAGTCCTCGAGCGGCTGTTCCATGCGAACGTCACCGGGCTCACGATCAGCCGCGTGCTGGGACATGGCGGGGAGACGGAGCGGGTGGAGACGTATCGCGGGACGACGGTGAAGATGGAGCTGACGGAGAAGGTACGGATCGACATCGGCGTGTCGGATCACTTCGTCGAGCCGACGGTGCAGGCGATTCTCGCCGGCGCGCGCACGGGCGAGGTCGGCGATGGCAAGATCTTCGTGATGCCGGTCGAGCGCGTCATCCGCATCCGGACAGGGGAGGAGGATCGCGCGGCGGTCACGCCCGTGGGAGTGCCTCCTGACTGATCCCTACGCCGCGCTCCGCAATCCCGACTTCCGCCGTCTCATCTCCGCGCATGCAACGCTAACCGTGGCGCGCGAGGCGCAGATCGTCGTGGTGGGGTGGCAGGTGTATCAGCTCACGCACGATCCGCTGAGTCTCGGGCTGATCGGGCTCGCGGAGGCGCTGCCGTTCATCGCCATCGCGCTGTACGCGGGGCACGTCGCCGATCGCGCGACGCGGCGGACGATCGCGATCGGCGGGACGTTCGCGTTGCTGGTCTCCGCGATCGCGCTGCTGCTGCTGACGATCACGCCGGGCGCGATCGGCGCGTCGCGCGTCTGGCCGGTATATCTCGTCGTCGCGCTCAGCGCGACCGCGCGCAGTTTCATGCGGCCGTCGATCTTCGCGTTGTCCGCGGAGGTGCTGCCTCGCGAGCTCTATCCGAACGCGGTCGCGTGGCGGACGTCGATGTGGCACCTCGCCGCGGTTGCGGGTCCTGCCGCGGGCGGGCTGCTGTACGGATTCAGGGGACCGGCGCTCGCGTATGGCGCGGTGATCGCGGCGATGGCGATCTCGCTGGTGATCCTGCTGACGCTCGCGCACCGCGGGCGTCCGGAGGTCGTCGACGATCTAACGTTCGGCGAAAGCCTGAAGAGCGGGATCCGCTTCGTGCTGAGCGAACAGGTGCTGCTCGCGGCGATGACGCTCGATCTCTTCGCCGTCCTCTTCGGCGGCGCGGTGGCGCTCCTTCCGGCATTCGCGAAGCTCCTCGACGCCGGCCCGGAAGGCCTCGGCGTTCTCCGCGCCGCGCCGGCGCTCGGCTCGATCGTCACCGGCATGGTGATCGCGCATCGCGCGCCGATGCGCCGCGCGGGTCCGGCGCTGCTCGCGTCGGTGGCCGGCTTCGGCGTCTGCATCATCGCCTTCGCGCTGTCGCGCAGCTTCTGGCTCTCGCTCGCGCTGCTCGTCGTCAGCGGCGCGTTCGACAACGTCAGCGTCGTCATCCGCTCGACGCTGCTCCAGACGCGCACGCCCGCGCACATGCTCGGCCGCGTTTCCGCGGTGAATCAGATCTTCATCGGCTCCTCGAACGAGATCGGCGCGTTCGAGTCGGGCGTCGCCGCGCGGTTCCTCGGCCTCGTTCCCTCGGTGCTGTTCGGCGGCTGCATGACCCTGCTGATCGTCGCCCTCACCGCATGGCGCGCGCCGTCGATCCGCCGCCTTCGCTCACTCTGAAGATCCCCGGCAACCGGATGCAGGAAAATCCTGCCGCCCGCGGGCCCGCGCGAGTCCGGCGCGGGGTGAGCAGTTACCATTTAAATAGTCGCCGACTCCTGATGAAGGAGTCGGCGTCTCCTTCATAAGGAGTCCGTGACTCCTTCACAAGGAGTGGGCGACTCCTTCCAAAGGAGTCCACGACTTCATGAATGGGTCCACCGACCTCACGCACGGCTGATTCGACCTCACGCATGAGTAAAACTTACCCATGCGTGGGGTGGGTGTTCGATTTTGAAATAGTCGCCGACTCCTTCATAAGGAGTCCGCGACTCCTTCATCAGGAGACCTCGACTATTTCCAAAGGAGTTCGTCGAACCCACGCGTGAGGTCCACCGACTCCTTCCCATCGAGTCGCCGACTCCTTCATCAGGAGACGCTGACTCCTTCCGATCGAGCCGCCGACTACTTCCAAAGGAGTCGCTGAACCCACGCGTGGGGTCCACCGGCCGCATGGAAATAGTCGTCGACTCGTTCAGAAGGAGTCGCCCACTCCTTCTGAAGGAGACGTCGACTATTTCAGTGGCGTCCGCGACTCGTTCCCCGGGGTGGGTGGTTCCTTCCGCCGCGGTTCCGCGTCCTCCAAAGATGACGCCGCGCACTCGGGAGTTGGCCGCGCACACTCGGTAGCTGGCCTCGCGCACTCGAATAACGCATTACGAAGCGGGTTCCGACGCCGGTTGGATAACGCGTTACGCGGTATATCTGCCTTGCAACTCCACTTGCTGTAGGAATTTGCAATCTCCCGGCGACCGAGGGACCCTCGGAGCATGCCGGAGCCGCTGTTCCCGGCATCCCGACGCTGGTGCGCCAGGGACGGCCGGGAGGGCCGGCATCACCTGCACGAGACTGTCGTGCAGCGCGCCGTGAGTGATGCCGCGCGCGCGGCCGGCCTGGACAAGCGCGTCACCTGCCACACGTTCCGCCACTCGTTCGCAACCCATCTGCTCGAGCGCGGCCACGATATCCGAACGGTGCAGGAACTGCTCGGCCACCGCGACGTCTCGACGACGATGATCTACACCCGCGTGCTGCGGCAGGCGCCCGCGGGGTACGCAGCCCCTTGACACGCCGTGAGTCGTCGAATAACGCGGAGCGGTTCCATGGTCGATGTGCGGGCTACACTGCGGAAAGGCGACTTTGTCCGCTAGTGATTGAAGTTAGCCGGACAACGGCCGCCCCACCAATTTCGGTGCATGGGTAGGGAAAGTGCGGGTGCGGGCACACCTTCTAAGGAGGACCGCATGGACGGCGAATTGACAAGACAACTCTTTTGGTTCCTCTTGGGGCTTGCCGGTAACTTCGTCATGTCGGCTGTCTATGCTCGCTATACTGTAGGGCAATCCAGACGCGCCGAATCGATTCGCAAGTTTGAAGAGACTTGGGCTCAACGACTGTCGTCACCAGACAGCGAAGTAAGGACGCGTGCATTCCACGACCTGCTTATTCGCGCATTACGTTGGTTCATCCTCGGCAATGTAATGTTCGGTATCTCAGGATTTGGTTGGATCACAGACGTTTTTCGGGCCTATGATGCGTCAAATGCTGTTGCGACTCTAAGCTCTGTTGCAGCGGTAGTAATGTTCGGCGTGGCACTATCTTGGATCAAACGCTACCTGCGATACACGGGCCTGACGCCGGACAACGGCATGGCTTCAGTGCACGCCCGTACTGCCGACAACAACACTAACGTGGCCGCGAATAGTCAGCAACCATAACAGCCAGTGATGGAGCGTCCCATGAGAATATTGCGACGGGTGATCCTCTTGGTTGGCGTGTGCGCGACACTGCTGCATTGCGCCGGCTGGACCGTTTCTTCGGGAACGGTAGCTAACACAGTGAGCGATTTCCGACATGTTGTGCCAGATAGGTGCGAAGGCCGATCGAGCGTATTGCAAGCGATCTGTCGTCGTAGCCATGCTGCTGCCGGGACGATTGAGACTGTAGCTCGCTCAAGTGAGCAGCGCGTATCTATAGAATATTTAATGTCCGTGCGGAGCAATATGCGTGCTGTTATTCACGGATTGGCAGCGAGTAATCAAGATGTTCGGTTAGCGTTGATGACATTTGGAACGCGTGGCCTAGAACTCAAGGCAGATGTGGCACGCTTGCAGGCCGGACGGTGGGGCAAGCCCATTCGCGTTATTATTCAAACGCATAACCCCGATGGCGTACCTGTAAATGGCTTGACCGTGAGATCTCGGCCCCGCGTTTGGGGGAGGCGGCCTCGCAGGTGGCGCAAGTTCTCCACTAAGAGTACGCCGGCTATACAGTTGCTCTTCCCGAATCCCTATGATATTGCGGTTGGCAGACACCCTCCCATCGAAATCGATGTTGGTGTCGATGGTGAAATCGAGAAAATAGTTGTACTGCGAATACCATAAGCGTAGAGTCGCCGGCTAACTCGGCCGTAGAAGCTGACACGGCCCGGCTTCGGCCCGCCGACCGAGCCGGCTAGTCAACTCACAAGAATCACGGCGTCACGGCGGTTGCAGATCGCGGTTTGCCTCTTCGGGCGTTCTCCGCGGCAACCGCCGTGCCGCGTCAGCTTCGGCACGTGGGCCCCGGCCGTGCAGCTTAACGCCAAGCCGTTAGGCGGACGAATCACGGTTCGCGCTGCCCCAGATTCTCCATGAAGCTCCGCGTACTGGCATGTTCAGCGCCTAAGCCACGGCTGCTGCGCAGATCACAGGCGATGCCGGGCGGTTTCACTCTGCAGGTGCGACGGGTAGTCGAGCTCATACCCGTTAGGCAGCGAAAGCACGCGTTGAGCGTGCTGGGCGAGTGCCGTTCTGCCGCATCGTTCCAACGCCGCGAAAAGAAGCCTCACTCTTGTGGGTACTACACGAGCAGGCGGTTTAGAGTGGCGCCGAACTTCCGATTGCATTTGACAGCGAGCATCGTGAATGATACCGGTTCTCGGGTATGTCTCCGTTCGACGTCCGGCGTATCATCATCACCATGTCGGGAGACGCGATTGATGACGCCGCGCGAGCTGAGCGCGCCCGGGAACGAGAAGAGGATCGAATTTTCCAGCGGACACTGCACGAAGACAGACTCCTCAACGACCGCCTCAACTCTTTTCTGATTTTCGAATCCGTTCTAGTTGCGGCGGGCGGTGCGTTACTTGCAACTCGAGATCAGCCACCGTCGTGGGCCTTTGTCGTGCTGGCGTTGTTTGGCATTTCGATCACATGGTTGTGGCATCGCACACAGCATCGCCAGCTTGTACTTGTGCGTGCACTTGTCACGGAACTTGAGTCGTTCGCGGATGAAGTCAAGCGCGTTGAAATGCGAGCCCGCGGCAAAGTGGAGACAGGCATGAGAACCGGCTCAGTGCTCGCTTACTGGTTGCCGTGGATTGCGCTGTTGCTATGGGTCGTCGTGCTCGCCGTAGCAGTGTCGAAGAGCGTGTGAGTGACCAATCGCCGCATAACTTTGGTGTGAAGCTGTCGGCGGACTGGTGTCCGGCCCGGCAGCCGAGTTGCCTACTAAACGCCCAGCGTCACGGCGGCTGCAGTTCGCGACTCGGCTCTATGAGCGTCATTCGCAGCAGCCGTCGCGCCGCGTCCTTCCTTGCACGTGAAGCCCGCCGCAGCTTACACCAAGGACGTTCTATGAAAACGATTGTCAAGGACGGTTCTCCTCTTTGCTGATTGCTTTTCGATCTTGTCCTTTGCAATCAGCCCCGACCGACCGGAACGCGGCGATCGTGAGGACACGCGGGTGGGCGG
>Ga0207708_10000023_pt1 | contig 176615 bp, 168 predicted proteins | sample KBSK5101metaG_FD_184340 | JGI IMG/M metagenome (GOLD analysis project Ga0207708, IMG submission 184340) | Corn, switchgrass and miscanthus rhizosphere microbial communities from Kellogg Biological Station, Michigan, USA - KBS K5-10-1 metaG... | ecosystem: Host-associated > Plants > Roots >...
GGTCCCAAGGGTTGGGCTGTTCGCCCATTAAAGCGGTACGCGAGCTGGGTTTAGAACGTCGTGAGACAGTTCGGTCCCTATCCGCCGCGCGCGCAGGAGTCTTGAGAAAGGCTGTCCCTAGTACGAGAGGACCGGGACGGACGAACCTCTGGTGTGTCAGTTGTCCTACCAAGGGCACTGCTGATTAGCTACGTTCGGAAGGGATAACCGCTGAAAGCATCTAAGCGGGAAGCTCGTTTCAAGATGAGGACTCCCATCCTTTATGGAGTAAGGCCCCCGGCTAGACCACCGGGTTGATAGGCCAGAAGTGGAAGAACAGTAATGTTTGCAGCTGACTGGTACTAATAGGCCGAGGATTTGCCACAAAAATGCTACGCGTCCACTGTGCGGTTCCTGAGGTACGGTCCCCGTCTGATTTCAGACGGTGCGGACCAGATATCTCCATAGAGTTTCGGCGACCATAGCGAGAGGGAAACGCCCGGTCCCATCCCGAACCCGGAAGCTAAGCCTCTCAGCGCCGATGGTACTGCGCGGGCCACTGCGTGGGAGAGTAGGACGTCGCCGGACACACTTTCGACCAGGGGTCGTTCGGCATTGCCGAACGACCCCTGGTTGTTTTGTTTGTTGAGCAGGGCGCCGGTACCGCCGGCGCGACCAAGCCCCCGTTCCAATGATGGGTGATGACGATGGCGGAGCACGGAGCTCGTCGCGGTGACTCGAACGCAGACCGAGGCCGCGCCGGCGGAAGCCAAGGGGCCGGCCGCTCTCGGAGCGCCGGCGCCGCTTCGGGCAACTCCGGCGCCCGGAGGGCTCCGGGGTATGGCACATCCGGCGGCTTCAGCGCCACCCGGACTGGCGGTGGGCGCGGTTCTGCCAGCCGTGGTGCAGGCGGATCCGGCTCGGCAACTGGCCGCAGGGACGCCGGCGGCGCGACAGACCGCCGTTCCTCCGACGGTTACCCCTCCAGCGATCGAAATGCCCGCGGCACTTTCGGCCGCGGAGCCGGATCCCGTACCCCTGACGGTCGCGGCGCCCAGGGCGGTGGGGGCCGGTCTCGGTTCGACTCCGACAGATCTGGCTCCGCAGCGGCCGGCCGACCGACGCGTGAGCGCACAGGGTCGGCGCGGTCGGCAGAAGATTCCTATTCGTCCGATCGCCGGCCTCGGTACGGCGCCGCCTCTGGTGGCCGGGATTCGGGTGGCCGGGATTCCGCGCCGCCCCGTCGGGGGTTTGCGACAGGGGCATCGTCCCAGTCCCGGCGCGGATCGGCAGACCGATCAGCCGGCCGACCCGCCGGTGACCGGGAGCATCGCTCGACGCCCTGGTGGGAACCGGCCGGATCTTCGACCGGTGCCCACGGCGACCGCGGTACCCCCAGGCCACGCCGCGACTCCGGCTCGGAGGCGCCCCGTCGGTCAACCAGTCCCCGGCCGGACCGCACCAGCCAGGGGGAGCGAGGCGGCAGGCCCACGACCGATCGCGGCGGGTTCCGTGACCAGCGCTCGGATCGGCCCACCTCTCGTGGCGGCAACGACGACCGGCGCTCGGCGCGCCCTGCCTCTCGTGGCGGCTACGACGACGGGCGCTCGGAGCGTCCCGCCTCTCGCGCGGGCAACGACAACCGGTACTCCAACTCGTCCGGCCGCTCCGGTGAGCGACGCCCGGCAGCCCGGAACAGCTCCTCCCGCGACGGTTCGACCTGGAACACGCCGACCCGTACCGGCACCGCTCGACCCGCTTCAGGGCGCGGCCGCGACGCACGGGTCGAGGAGGACTACGAGGCCACCCGCGGCTCCCGGCCCACCCGGGGAGCCGAGGTCGCGATCCCGTCCGGTGCCGACCCGAAGCTGCTGGACCCGTCGGTCCGCTCGGAGCTGCGCTCGCTGAGCAAGCTCGCCGCCGAGTTCGTCGGTGCCCACCTGGTGGCCGCCGGCCAGGTCATCGACACCGACCCGCAGAAGGCTCTCGAGCACGCCCGGGCTGCCCGCGGCCGGGGCGCCCGGGTGGCCGCCGTCCGTGAGGCGACCGGGCTCGCCGCCTACCACGCCGGTGAGTGGGCCGAGGCGCTGTCCGAGCTGCGCGCGGCCCGGCGGATCTCCGGTGATGCGAGCAACATCGCCGTGATGGCCGACTGCGAACGAGCCCTGGGCCGCCCGGAGCGAGCGTTGAAGGCCCTGGAAGATCCCGCCCTGCGCAAGCTGGACGCCGCCACCCGCGCCGAGTTGCTGATCGTGGTGGCAGGCGCGCGCCGGGACCTCAACCAGCTCGACGCCGCGCTGGCAGTGTTCGAACGCGGCGGGCTGGATGCCAAGAACCCCAAGCCTGGCAGTGCGCGGCTCTGGTACGCCTACGCCGACGCCCTGGAGCAGGCCGGCCGGACCGAAGAGGCGATCCAGTGGTTCGGAGCTGCCGCACAGGCCGACTACGACGACGAGACCGACGCCGCCGACCGGGCCGCCGACCTGCTCTGACCCCTAGGCACGGCATCGCGCGGGTGATGCACCGGCGAAGCGCGGCCGGCTGGCCGGCAACGCGCGGGTGAACCGGCGAAGCGCGGCCGGCTGACCGGCAACGCGCGCGGACGCCGATCGGGCTACTGGTCGGCGAACCGCCGGATCACCACGCCGGAGGCCGGTTTCGGGGTGAACAGCGTGGACTTGCGCGGCATCCGCTCGCCGGCTGCCGCCACCGCGGCCACCGCCGCCACCGGGGTGGGACGGACCAGCACCGCCGTCCGGCCGGCGTGCAGCGCATCGGCCAGCGCCTCGCTGACGCTGTGCGCATACCCGACGTTGTCCACTGTGTCGCTCAACTGCCAGACCCGCTCCACCAGTACCCGGTGCAGCACCGTGATATCCAGCTCGCCGAGCGGCGTGCCTGCGGCCTCGCCGAGTGCTTCGTGTCTGATGTCGTCCGACAGGTTCGACACCACCACCGCCTCGTCCTCGTGCGCCAGCGCGATCGCGAACCCTTCGGCCTGGGCCAGCAACTTCTCCGCCGCCGCGACCGACACCGGCTCGCTGAGCTGGGCAGCCGCCTCGGTCAGCTCCAGGATCCTGTTCCAGGGCAGCGCCACCACTCGGTGGATCGGGTGCACCTGCGGCCCGTAGGAGGAGGTGTCGACCAGCAGGGTCAGACCGCGGTCCCACGGACCGGGCTCGCCGGCATGGTCGGCCTGCAACTGCCGGTAAGTGGCGTAGCGGTGGTGCCCGTCGGCGATCAGGGCGCGCCGGCCGGACAGGTCGTCGGCCACCGCGGCGTGTGCGGCCGGATCGGTCACCGCCCACAACCGGTGCCGCACCCCGTCCGGGGTGGTCGCCGAACTGACCGGCTGTTGCTCGTCGACCGAGGCCACCAGCTCCGACGCCGCCCCGCCACCGTCGTAGACCAGGTAGATCGGCTCGAGGTTGGCCTCGGTGGCGGTCATCAACGCCAACCGGTCCGACACCGGGCCCGCCATGGTGTTCTCGTGCGGCAGGATCACCCCGTCGTCGGGGTCGCGAAGCTCCACCGCCCCCAGCAGGCCCCTGGTCACCGAACCGTCCGGCGTGCTCATCTCGTAGACGAACAGCGCCGGCTCGGGATCGACGGCCAGCACCCCGCGGCTCACCCATTCCTCGAGCAGGGCCCGCGCCCCGGCGTAGCGGTCGCCGTCGCCGAAGTGCGCCTCGTCCTGCTCTGGAAGGATCAGGCGGACCACGTTGGTCGGGCCGGCTGCCACCAGCTCGGCCCGGTCGGAGTCGCTGATCACGTCGTACGGCGGGGACAGCAGCTGTCCTAGCGAGTCGTCGTTCGCGGCGAAGCGAGTGGCGCGGAACGGGGCGAGGGAGAGGCCGCGGGTGGGTCGGGGATCGGTCACGAGGGCCGATGCTACGGCAGCCGGCCGGACGGACATATCGGCACTGCAAGGGATCCGGAGGGGTACACCATGATCGGCTCGGACCAGCCGCTGGCCAGCCGCTACGACGTGGCGCTGCTCGATCTGGACGGGGTGGTCTACCTCGGCGAGCAGCCGGTTTCCGGCGTCCCGGAGGCGCTGGCGGAGGTCCGTCGGGCCGGCATGCGGCTGGCCTTCGTGACCAACAACGCATCCCGGACCCCGCGCCAGGTCGCCGACCTGCTGCACCGGGTCGGGGTGCCGGCCGACCCCGCCGAGGTGGTCACCTCCGCACAGGCAGCCGCGCATTACCTGGCCGACCGGTTGCCGCCCGGCGCGCCGGTGCTGGTGCTGGGCGCGGCCGGGCTGATCGAGGCGCTGACCGAGCGCGGGTTGACCCCGGTCGACTCCGCCGACGACGACCCGGCCGCCGTGGTGCAGGGCTTCTACCCGGGCGCCGACTGGCCGGCCCTGGCCGAGGCGGCGGTGGCGATCGGCCGGGGCGTGCCGTGGCTGGCCACCAACCTCGACGCCACCGTGCCGTCGCCGCGCGGGCTGCTGCCCGGCAACGGCTCGCTGGTCGCGGCGCTGCGACACGCCACCGGGGTGACGCCGACCGCCACCGGCAAGCCGGACCCCACCATGCACGCCGAGAGTGTGGAACGGTCGGGAGCCCGCAACCCCGTCGTGGTGGGCGACCGGCTCGACACCGACATCGAGAGCGCCCGCCGCACCGACTGCGCCTCGCTGCTGGTGCTCAGCGGAGTCACCGATCCCGCCGGCCTGCTCAGCGCGCCGCCGCTACACCGGCCGGACTACCTCGGCCGGGACGTCTCGGCCCTGTTGCACCGCCACCCCGAGGTGACCGAGGGCGACGAACTGGTCAGCTGCGGCGCCGCGCAGGTGCAGATCGCGGCAACCGAGCTGGTGCTGAGCGTCGGTGGGCCAGCCGGCCCGCAGGACGCCGCCGGGCCGGACGGTTTGGACGGGCTGCGGGCACTGGCGGTGGCCGGTTGGCGGCTGACCGACGCCGGCACCGGCTCCCCGGCGGCTCGGATCCGCGGTGCCGACGAGGCCGCCGTCCGGCTGCTCGAGCAATTGGGCCTCGGACACGCGGCCGGCTGAGGCTGTGGATACCGGCAGCCTTCGGCCGGCCAGCACGTAGCCTGGGCAGTGTGAGCGACAGTTACCCGACCGAGGCCGCGCCGGTTCCGGCACCCGGCGATGCCGACCCGGCCCGCCGGATCGACGAGGCCTCCGACGGCATCGCAGGCGTCGGAGACGACCCGCTGGACGACGCCGTGCTCCGCTTCGACGCCCTGCACCGCGAGTTGCAGGCCGCACTCGCCGATCTCGATCAGGGCTGAGCCGCTGCTCATGGTCCGCCGGTTGCGCCTGGACGCCGAGCTGGTGCGTCGTCAGCTGGCCCGCTCCCGCGAGCAGGCCGGCGAGCTGATCGAGGCCGGCCGGGTGCAGGTGCGCGGCACCGTTGCCACCAAGGCGGCGACCGGAGTCGAGCAGGACACTCCGATCCGGGTGGTCGCCGACGACGACGTCCCCGGCTACGCCTCCCGCGGCGGCCACAAGCTGGCCGGCGCGCTGGCCGGCTTCGCCACCCTGCAGGTCGCCGGCCGGCGCTGCCTGGACGCCGGTGCCTCGACCGGCGGTTTCACCGACGTGCTGCTGCGGCACGGCGCCCGCGAGGTCGTGGCCGTCGACGTCGGCTACGGCCAGCTGGTCTGGGCGTTGCAGAACGATCCCCGCGTGGTGGTCCGCGACCGCACCAACGTCCGGACCCTCACGCCGGACCAGATCGGCGGGCCGGCCGACCTGACCGTCGCCGACCTGTCCTTCATCTCGCTCGGCCTGGTGCTGCCGGCGCTGGCCGCCTGCACCGTGACCGACCTGGTGCCCATGGTCAAGCCGCAGTTCGAGGTCGGCCGCCAGCGGCTGGGCCGGGGCGGCGTGGTGCGCGAACCGGAACTGCGAGCCGAGGCGGTGCTGGCGGTGGCCGGCGCCGCGCTCGAGCTGGGCTGGGGAACCGCCGGGGTCGCCCGCAGCCCGCTGCCCGGTCCGAGCGGAAACGTGGAATTCTTCCTGTGGCTGCGCCAGGACGCCGGGCCGGCCGACCAGGCCGCTGTTGCCGCCGCCTGCGCCGATGCCGGGGAGGGTTCATGAGAGCGGTGCTGCTGGTGGTGCACGCCGGCCGCCCCGACATCCGGGCGCTGGCCCGGGACCTGATCGCCCGGCTGAATAGCGCCGGCTTCGAGGTGTGGATCAACTCGGCCGAGGCGGCCGAGGTCGCCGACGGTGGCGAGCTGGGCGCGGTCAACCTGCTGGACGCCGCCGACCACGGTGCGGACCTCGGCTCGGACGGGGGCTCAGACAAGGGTTCGAAGAAGGGCTCGGAATGGGCTAGCGGGGCCGAGGTGGCGCTGGTGCTCGGCGGGGACGGCACCTTCCTGCGGGCCGCCGAGCAGGCCCGAATCGCCGGCATCCCGCTGCTCGGAGTCAACCTGGGCCACGTCGGTTTCCTGGCCGAGACCGAGGTCGACGCCCTGGACGCCACCGTGACCGCCATCGTCGAGGGCCGCTACGAGGTCGAGCAGCGCTTCACGCTGCAGGTCACCGCCACCCTGGACGGCGAGGTGATCGCCGAGGACTGGGCGCTCAACGAGGCGTCGGTGGAGAAGAGCAACCGTGAGAAGCTGCTCGAGGTGGCCGTGTCGGTCGACGACCGGCCGCTGCTGCGGTTCGGCTGCGACGGGGTGATCTGCGCGACGCCGACCGGCTCTACCGCCTACGCCTTCTCGGTGGGCGGCCCAATCGTCTGGCCCGACGTGGCGGCGATGCTGCTGGTGCCCAATGCCGCGCACGCGCTGTTCTCCCGTCCGCTGGTAGTGGCACCGAACTCCCAGATCGGCATCGACCTGACCGGGCCCGACCATCCCGGCGTGCTCAGCTGCGACGGTCGGCGCACCCATCCGCTGCCGCCGGGCACCCGGCTGCGGGTGGAACGATCCGACCAGACGGTGGCCATCGCCCGGCCGCACCCCACCCCGTTCGGCGAACGCCTGGTCGCCAAGTTCCAGCTGCCGGTGCGCAGCCTGCGCGACAACGGAGCCGGCCGGCGGAACGGCGAGAATCCCGGCCAGCCGCACAGCTAACCGTCCACCTTCTCCCTCCAAGGCAGGCAGATGCTCGAGGAAATCCGGATCCGCGGGCTCGGAGTGATCTCCGACGCGGTGCTCGAACTCGGGCCCGGCCTCACGGTGGTGACCGGCGAGACCGGTGCCGGCAAGACCATGGTGGTGACCGGCCTGGCGTTGCTGTTCGGCGGCCGGGCCGAGGTGTCCCGGCTGCGTCCCGGGGTGGACTCGGCCAGCGTCGAGGGCCGGCTGCTGGTCGCCGAGTCCTCACCGGCCGCGCACGTCGTCACCGAGGCGGGCGGCGACCTGGACTCCGACGGCAGCCTGGTGCTGCGCCGGGTGATCAGCGCCACCGGACGGTCCCGCGCGGTGGCCGGTGGCGCCTCGGTGCCGGCGTCGGTGCTGGCCAGGCTCGCCGAGGACCTGGTCGCGGTGCACGGTCAGAGTGACCAGCAGCGGCTCGCCCAGCCCACCGAGCAACGGCTCACCCTGGACCGGTTCGCCGGCGTCGAGCTCACCGAATGCCGGGCCGCCTTCACCGGGTGGCGGGCCGCGGTCGCCGAGCTGCAGCGGCGTACCGGAGCCGCCCGGGAGCTGGCCCGGGAGGCCGAACTGCTCCAGCACGGCCTGGCCGAGATCGCCCGGGTCGCCCCGCAGCCGGGGGAGGACACCGAGCTGGCGGGACTGGCCGCCCGGCTGGAACACGCCGACGCGCTGCGGATCGCCGCGCGCACCGCCCACGACGCGCTGCTCGGCGACCCGGACGACCCGGCCGGCGACGTGCCGGACGTCCAGCGCCTGATCGCCGCCGCCAGCCGGGCGCTGGGCCAGGTGGCCGGTACCGACGCCGCGCTGGACCAGCTGTCGACCCGGCTCGCCGAACTCGCCGCCGCCGCCACCGACATCGGTGGCGAACTGGCCGGCTACCAGGCGCAACTGGAGGCAGACCCGGCCCGGCTGGCCGCGGTGCACGAGCGGCGGGCCGCGCTCACCGCGCTGACCCGCAAGTACGGCGACGCCGGGCGGTTCGGCGAGTCCGGGCTGGCCGCGGTGCTGGACTGGGCGGCCGGCGCCGAGCAGCGGCTGGCCGCGGCCGACACCTCCGACGAGGCGCTGGCCGCGCTGGCTGCCGAGCGGGACGCCGCGGCGGCCCGCTACACCGCACTGGCGGCGGCGGTGTCCGAGCAGCGCCGGCAGGCCGCCCGCCGGCTGTCGGACCTGATCACCGCCGAGCTGGCCGCCCTGGCGATGCCGGCGGCCCGGGTCCGGGTCGAGGTCCGGCCGCGCCATCCGTCCGAGTCCGGCCCGCAGGTCGAGATGGCCGGACAGCCGGTGGGCGCCGGCCCGGACGGGGTGGACGAGGTCGAGATCACCCTGCAACCGCACCCGGACGCGCCGGCCCTCGCGGTGCAGCGCGGTGCGTCCGGCGGCGAGCTGTCCCGGGTGATGCTGGCCGTCGAGGTGGCGCTGGCCGGCACCGATCCGGTCCCGACCATGGTCTTCGACGAGGTGGACGCCGGGGTCGGTGGCCGTGCCGCCGTCGAGGTCGGGCGCCGGCTGGCCCGGCTGGCCCGCAACCACCAGGTGGTGGTGGTGACCCACCTGGCACAGGTCGCCGCCTTCGCCGATCGTCATCTGGTGGTTGACAAGTCAACAACCAGCCAGGCTTCCGGATCCGGGGTCACCCGCAGCGACATCCGGTCGGTCAGCGGCGAGGACCGGCTGACCGAGCTCGCCCGGATGCTGGCCGGCACCGACAGCGCGGTGGCGCGCGAGCACGCCGCCCAGCTGCTGGCCGACGCCCGGGCCGGCCTCGGCGAACCCGATTCCCACGGCAGCACCCGGCCGGCCGGCAAGCCGCCCAGCAAGCCGTCCGGCGTCCGGAATGGCCAGCGCGACACGGGCAAAACTGTCCGGGCCGGCGCGGGCCGGCGCCGATCGGACCGGTGACGCCGCGTGGCGGAGAGCGCCGATCCGCCGGCCGGATGGCACCATCGAAAATCATGAAGATGGCACTGCGGCAGTCCGACCGGCGTCGGGAGGCGCTCCCCGGTATCACCGGAGTGGTCCGACTGGACCGCCGGGTGCCCCGATTGCTGACCCGGCTGCACGTCGGCGACATCGCGGTCATCGACGTCGCGGACCTGGACCGCTCCACCGCCGACGCCCTGGTGGCGGCCGGGGTCAGTGCGGTGGTCAACGCCCAGCCGAGCATCTCCGGCCGCTACCCCAACCTCGGCCCCGAGGTGCTGGTCGGGCACGGCATCGCCCTGCTGGACGAGGTCGGCACCGAGATCTTCGCCGAGGTGAAGGAAGGCAGCCGGCTGCGCCTGGACGGCGAGGTGCTCTACGTCGGCGACCGGGTGGCGGCCCGCGGCAACCGGCAGGACGCCGACTCCATCCGCGCCGCGATGCGCGCCGCCAAGGCGGGCCTGTCGGCCCAGTTGCAGGCCTTCGCCGCCAGTACCCAGCAGCACATGGAGCTGGAGAAGGAACTGCTGCTCGACGGCGTCGGGCTGCCGGAGCTGGCCACCCGGTTCCGCGGCCGGCACGTGCTGCTGGTCGCCAAGGGCTACGACTACCGCTCCGACCTGCGCTTGCTCAAGCACTACATCCGCGAGTTCCGCCCGGTGCTGGTCGGCGTCGACGGCGGCGCCGACGTGCTGCGCGACGCCGGCTACCAGGCCGACCTGGTGATCGGAAGCCTCGACCAGGTCTCGGACGCGGCACTGCGCGACGCCGGCGAGGTGGTGGCGCACGCCGACCACCACGGCCGGGTCGAGGGGCTGGCCCGGGTCCAGGACCTGCGCATCGAGCCGGTGGTGTTCGCCTCGGCCGGCACCAGCGAGGACGCCGCGATGCTGCTGGCCGACGCCGGCTCGGCCCGGCTGATCGTGACCGTCGGCATGCGCGCCACCCTGGAGGAATTCCTGGACGCCGGCCGCGGCGGAATCGCCTCCACGGTGCTGACCCGGCTCAAGATCGGCGGCCGGCTGGTGGACGCCAAGGCCGCCGGCCAGCTGTACCAGACCCGGGTCTCGGCGCTGTCGCTGGTGCTGCTCGCGGTCGCCGCGCTGCTCGCCGTCGCCGTCGTCCTGGTCGCCGCCGGCAGTTCCGGCGACAGCTACTTCCACCTCCTGGCCGATGGTTGGGACCACCTCGTTTCCTGGCTGAGGGGCCTGTTGTCGTGATCTCCTACCGCTACCACCTCGTCTCGCTCATCGCCGTCTTCCTGGGCATCGCGCTCGGCGTGGTGATCGGCACCAGCGCGCTCAACGGCGCGGTGGTCGGCGACCTGCGCTCCCAGGTCAGCGACCTGAAGAAGAACGACAGCGCGCTGGCCGCGCAGAACCAGGTGCTGCGGTCCCGCTCGGGCAACGCCGACCTGCTCGCCCAGGCCTACGGCGCCAAGATCGCCAACGGCAGCCTGGCCAAGGCCCCGGTGGTGCTGCTCGGCGCTCCCGGCGCGCCCAAGGGCATGCTCGACACGGTCGCCGACCAGGTCGAGGCGGCCGGCGGCAAGGTCGCCGGCCGGCTGCAGCTGAGCAAAGACTTCTCCGACCCGAAGCGGGCCAACGACATCCGGTCGCTGGCGACCTCGGGGGTGCACCCGATCGGCCTGCAGTTGCCCACCACCGACGACGCCGGCGCGCTGGCCGGCGCGCTGCTCGGCTACGTGCTGCTCGGGCACGGCCAAAGCACCGACCTGGCTCAGGTGGTGGCCGGCTTCGGCACCCTGAACATGGTCAAGGCCACCGGTACCCCGGCCGCCGGCAAGCTGCTGCTGCTGGTGGCACCCGGGGCGCTGCCCAAGAACAGCGACGCCGGCCGGATGCTGCTGACCTTCACCACCCAGCTCGGTAGCCCTGCCGGCGGTCCGACCGTGGTGGTGGGCGACCCGGCCGCCGACACCGCCGGGGGACTGGTGGCGCTGGTGCGCCAGGACGAGACGGCCAGCAAGGCGGTCTCCACCGTCGACGACGCCAACAGCCCGCTCGGCGCGCTGACCGTGGTGCTCACCGGCGCCGAGACGGTAGCCGGCCGCAAGGGCCACTACGGGGTCGGTGCGGACAGCGACGGCCTGGTGCCGGGCGCCGGCAACTAGCTGCCGCGGTGTCCCTGACCGGGGCCGCCCGGGGTTCGTGTTACTGTGAACTCCCGTGGATATGAGGGATTCTTGTTCAAATCCCAGGTCCGCACCTCGATTCGAATGCGACCACGGGAGTCTCGTTGGCTTATTCGGCCCGGACCACTAAGCATCTGTTCGTCACCGGCGGGGTCGCCTCCTCGCTCGGTAAGGGACTGACCGCCTCCTCGCTCGGCAGCCTGCTCAAGGCACGCGGCCTGCGGGTCACCATGCAGAAGCTCGACCCGTACCTCAACGTCGACCCGGGCACCATGAACCCGTTCCAGCACGGCGAGGTGTTCGTCACCGAGGACGGCGCCGAGACCGACCTCGACATCGGCCACTACGAGCGGTTCCTCGACACCGACCTGGTGGGCTCGGCCAACGTCACCACCGGCCAGGTGTACTCGGCGGTGATCGCCAAGGAGCGCCGCGGGGAGTACCTGGGCGACACGGTGCAGGTGATCCCGCACATCACCAACGAGATCAAGGAGCGGATCCGCTCGATGGCCGCACCCGGCCCGGACGGCGAGATCCCGGACGTGGTGATCACCGAGGTCGGCGGCACCGTCGGCGACATCGAGTCGCTGCCGTTCCTGGAGGCCGCCCGCCAGGTCCGCCAGGACGTCGGCCGGGACAACTGCTTCTTCCTGCACGTCTCGCTGATCCCGTACCTGGCTCCGTCCGGCGAGCTGAAGACCAAGCCGACCCAGCACTCGGTGGCGGCGCTGCGCAGCATCGGCATCAGCCCGGACGCGGTGGTCTGCCGGGCCGACCGGGAGATCCCGGCCGGGGTCAAGCGCAAGATCTCGCTGATGTGCGACGTGGACACCGAGGCAGTGGTCGCCGCGGTGGACGCCCCGAGCATCTACGAGATCCCCAAGGTGCTGCACGACGAGGGGCTGGACGCCTACGTGGTGCGCCGTCTCGGCCTGCCGTTCCGGGACGTGGACTGGAGCCAGTGGGGCGGCCTGCTGGAGCGGGTCCGGCATCCCAAGTGCGAGGTGCGGATCGCGCTGGTCGGCAAGTACATCGACCTGCCCGACGCCTACCTCTCGGTCACCGAGGCGCTGCGCGCCGGTGGCTTCGCACACCGGGCCAAGGTGCTGCTGCACTGGGTCGCCTCGGACCTGTGCGAGACGCCGGCCGGTGCGGCCGCCCAGCTGGCCGGCATGGACGGGGTGCTGATCCCCGGCGGCTTCGGCATCCGCGGCATCGAGGGCAAGGTGGGCGCCATCCGCTACGCCCGCGAACGGGGCATCCCGACCCTCGGCCTGTGCCTCGGCCTGCAGTGCATGACGATCGAGGTGGCCCGCAACCTCGCCGGCCTGCCGGCCGCCAACTCGGCGGAGTTCGAGCCGGACACCTCCGATCCGGTGATCGCCACCATGCCCGACCAGGTCGAGGTGGTGGCCGGCAACGCCGATCTCGGCGGCAGCATGCGGCTGGGCAGCTACCCGGCCGAGCTGGTGCCGGGCTCGATCGTGGCCGAGGCCTACGGCAGCACCCGGGTGACCGAGCGGCACCGGCACCGGTTCGAGGTCAACAACGCCTACCGCGAGGCGCTCACCGACGCCGGACTGGTCATCTCCGGTATCTCGCCGGACCGCCGGCTCGTCGAGTTCGTGGAGCTGCCCCGCGAGGTGCACCCGTTCTTCGTCGCCACCCAGGCCCATCCGGAACTCAAGTCGCGCCCGACCCGGCCGCACCCGCTGTTCTCCGCGTTCATCGGCGCCGCCCTGGACTACAGCGACGCCGAGCGGCTGCCGGTCGAGATCCCGGACGACCCAGGGCTGGCCGACGACGCCGCCGAGCTGGCCTCGTCCGGCCCGGTCGCCGGATGAGTGCTGGTGACGGGAGTGCTGAGCAGCTGAGTGCTGATCAGGTGGGCGTGCAGCGGCCTCGCTTCGAGGTGCTGTCGTCCCGGCAGCGCTTCACCGGCGCGGTGTTCGGGGTGCGGACCGACGCGGTGCGGATGCCGGACGGCTCGGTGGCCGACCGGGACGTGGTCAGGCACCCGGGAGCGGTGGCGGTGCTGGCGCTGGACGAGGCGGACAACGTGGTGACGGTCCGCCAGTACCGGCACGCGGTCGGGCACGAGCTGCTGGAGCTGCCGGCCGGGCTGCTCGACGTCGAGGGCGAGCCGGCGCTGGACAGTGCCCGCCGCGAGCTGGCCGAGGAGGCGGCGCTGACCGCCACCGAGTGGGCGGTGCTGCTGGACCTCTACAACTCCTCCGGTATGAGCGACGAGGCGATCCGGGTGTACCTGGCTCGCGGGCTGACCGAGGTGACCGATTCGGACTTTGCTCCGGAGCACGAGGAGATCAGCATGACCGTCGAGCGCCATCCGCTCGACGAGCTGGTGGCGATGGCGCTGGCCGGCGAGCTGGTCAACGGCACCGCGGTCGCCGGGGTGCTGGCGGCCCAGGCCGCCCGGGCGAACGGCTGGACCGGCCTGCGGCCCGCCGGCGCGCCGTGGCCGGCCCGTCCGGACCGGGCCGGACCCGCTGCATGACGGCCCTGCAGGCCGGGCCGGCCGGGACTGCCGGCGCGCAGCCGGCCGACGGCGGCCCCGCCCGTCCGAGCGCCGCGGCCCGCACCGTGCAGAGCTACCTCGACCACCTGGCCGTGGAGCGCGGCTCGTCGGCCAACACGCTGAGCTCGTACCGCCGCGACCTGCGCCGCTATCTCGACTTCCTGGCCGCGCTCGGCATCGACTCCCTCGTCGAGGTGCAGGCCGGCACCGTCTCGGGTTTCCTGGCAGCGCTGCGCGAGGGCGATGCGGACCATCCGGCGCTGTCGGCAGCCTCGGCCGCCCGCGCCGTCGTCGCGGTCCGCGGCCTGCACAAGTTCGGCTACGCCGACGGGCAACTTGCCGCCGACGTCGCGCGCGAGGTGAAGCCACCGGCGCCGCCCCGCCGGCTGCCCAAGGCGATCTCGGTGGAGGACGTCGAGCGGCTGCTGGACGCCGCCGACTTCGACCAGACCCCGCTGTCGGTTCGCGACCGGGCGCTGCTCGAAGTGCTCTACGGCACCGGCGCCCGGATCTCGGAGGCGGTCGGCCTGGACGTCGACGACCTGGACCTGGACGGCCGCAGCGTGCTGTTGCGCGGCAAGGGCGGCAAGCAGCGACTGGTGCCGCTGGGCTCGTTCGCGGCCAAGGCGCTGTCGGCCTACCTGGTCCGGGTGCGGCCCGAGCTGGTCCGGCAGGGCCGCGGCACCCCCAAGGTCTTCCTGAATGCCCGCGGCGGCCCGCTGTCGCGGCAGAGTGCCTGGACGGTGCTGCGCAGCGCCGCCGACAAGGCAGGCCTGGGCACCGACCTGTCCCCGCACACCCTGCGGCACTCGTTCGCCACCCACCTGATGGAGGGTGGCGCCGACGTCCGGGTGGTGCAGGAGTTGCTGGGCCACGCCTCGGTCACCACGACCCAGATCTACACCCTGGTGACCGTCGACCAGCTGCGCGAGGTCTACGCGGTCGCCCATCCGCGCGCCCGGGCCCGGTCATGACCACGCCGGAGCCCGGCCGGCGCCCGAGCCGCGCCGCGGGAGTCGTGGCGGGCGGGTCGCAGCGGTTCACCGGGCACTGCGGTGGGGTAACCTCCGGACGGGTCAGGCTCGCTGCGCGGCGGCGCAGCGCGGTACTTGCGAGGAGCGCGCACTTCCTATGACGACGTCCGACACGCCCCCGGCCGGACCTCCGGCCACCGGACCCGCCACCGCCGCGCCCGCCGGTTCCCAACAGCCGTCTCCGGCAGCCCAGTCCGAGCCTTCCCAGTCCGGCCAGCCGGCCGATCCGGCCCGGGCCCGGCAGCGTCGGCCGCTGGTGCAGCCGCAGCCGTTGAGCCAGCACGGCCCGGCCCGGGTGATCGCGCTGTGCAACCAGAAGGGCGGGGTGGGCAAGACCACCTCGACCATCAACCTGGGCGCCGCGCTCACCGAGTTCGGCCGCCGGGTGCTGCTGGTGGACTTCGACCCGCAGGGCGCGTTGAGCGTGGGGTTGGGCGTCCAGCCGCACCAGCTGGAGCGCACCACCTACAACCTGCTGATGGAGCGCTCGGTCGGCATCGACGAGGTGCTGCTCAAGACCAACGTGCCGGGCATGGACCTGCTGCCGTCCAACATCGACCTGTCCGCCGCCGAGGTGCAGCTGGTCAACGAGGTGGCCCGCGAGCAGACGCTGGCCCGCGCGCTGGCCCCGGTGCTCAACGACTACGACTTCGTGCTGATCGACTGCCAGCCCTCGCTCGGCCTGCTGACCGTGAACGCGTTGACCGCGGCACACGGGGTGATCATTCCGCTGGAGTGCGAGTTCTTCAGCCTGCGCGGGGTGGCGCTGCTGATCGACACAATCGACAAGGTGCAGCAGCGGCTCAACCCCGCGCTGCGGCTGGAGGGGATCCTGGCCACCATGTACGACGGCCGCACCCTGCACGGCCGCGAGGTCTACAGCAGGGTGCTGGAGGCGTTCGGCGACAAGGTGTTCGACACGGTGATCTCGCGGACCGTCCGGTTCCCGGAGACCACCGTGGCCGGCGAGCCGATCACCACCTGGGCGCCCACCTCCAACGGTGCGGTGGCCTACCGCGAGCTGGCCATGGAGGTTCTGGCCCGCCCGTGAGCCGAGCACTGCCGGACGAGCTGGCGCTGGAGGACCTGCCGGAGGAGTGGGACCTGCCGGCCTCCCCGGAAAGCGCTGCAGGCCCTGTGCCGGACGGCGCTGCGCCGCCGGAGAGTGGGTCCGCCCCGCAGCGCTTCAGCGTCCGGCTGGACAACTTCGAGGGCCCGTTCGACCTGCTGCTCACCCTGATCAGCCGGCGCCAGCTCGACGTCACCGAGGTGGCGCTGTCCCAGGTGACCGACGAGTTCATCAGCTACCTCAAAGCCGCCGGCGACGCCTTCGACCTCGGGCAGGCTACCGAGTTCCTGGTGGTGGCGGCCACCCTGCTCGACCTGAAGGCGGCCCGGTTGCTGCCGGCCGCCGAGGTCGAGGACGAGGAGGACCTGGCCCTGCTGGAGGCCCGCGACCTGCTGTTCGCCCGGCTGCTGCAGTACCGGGCCTACAAGCTGGCCGCCGCGCACCTCGGCACGCTGGCTGCCCGGGCCGGCCGGCGGTTCGGCCGGGTGGCCGAGTTGGAGCCGCGGTTCGCCGCGCTCAGCCCGGAGCTGCGGATCGGGGTGGACCTGCACCAGTTCGCGGCGATCGCGGCCGCCGCGCTGAAACCCCGGCCGGTTCCGGTGGTCGGGGTGGACCACCTGCACACCCCCCGGGTCAGCGTGCGCGAGCACATGATGCTGGTGGCCGCCCGGCTGGCCCGGACCGGATCGGCCACCTTCCGGTCCCTGGTCGCCGACTGCGGTTCCACCCTGGAGGTGGTGGCCCGGTTCCTCGGCCTGCTGGAGCTCTACCGGGACGGCGCGGTGAGCTTCGACCAGGCCGAGGCGCTGTCGGAGCTGCGCGTCCGCTGGACCGGCAGCTCCCGTAGCGCCGGCCCGGACGGGGCGGAGCCGCCCGACAGCGACCCGAGCCAGTACCCGGCCCCTGGGGGCGGCACCGACCCGGATGAGGAGTACGGCTGATGACCCAGCCGCAGGACGAGGTAGTCGAGCGACCGGCAGTGGCCGAGCAGGCAGAACAAGCCGAGCTGGCGCGGGAGGCCGAACAAGCCGGACCGGCAGCTGCCCGGCACCGCGCACCCGCGGACGAGGACTCCGGCGACGAGGACCCCCGGCCCGTTCCGTCGGCCGCCGACGACACCGGACCGCTGGACCTGGCCGAGCCCGCGGTGCTGCGCCCGGCGCTGGAGGCGTTGCTGTTCGTGGCCGACGGCCCGTTGCAGCTGGCCCAACTGGCCGCCGCGGTGCAGCGTCCGGCGGCCGAGGTCGCCCAGGCGCTGGCCGAGATCACCGCCGACCTGGACCGGCGACAGGCCGGCTGGCAGTTGCGGCCGGCCGCGACCGGATTCCGGCTCTACACCCGGGACAGGTACGCCCCGGTGGTGGAGGCGTTCCTGCTCGACGGGCAGCGCACCAAGCTCAGCCAGGCGGCCCTGGAGACGCTGGCCGTGGTGGCCTACCGGCAGCCGGTGACCCGGGCCCGGATCTCGGCGATCCGCGGCGTCAACGTCGACGGCGTGGTGCGCACCCTGCTGGCCCGGGAGCTGATCACCGAGGTGGGCTCGGACCCGGAGACCGGTGGCGGCCTCTACCGCACCACCGACACCTTCCTGGAGAAGATGGGGATCTCCACGGTGGACGAGCTGCCCTCGCTGGCGCCGCTGCTGCCCGAGCTGGACTCCCTGGACCTCGACGAGCTGTGACGTCGATGGGCTCCTCCGATCACCACCCCGAGGGCGTCCGGCTGCAGAAGGTGCTGGCCGGCGCGGGCCTGGGCTCCCGGCGGGCCTGCGAGCAGCTGATCGCCGACGGCCGGGTCACCGTGGACGGCCGCGGGGTGGCCGAGCTGGGCACCCGGGTCGATCCGCAGACCTCGGTGGTGCGGGTGGACGGCAAGCGGATCAACCTGCGGGCCGGCCAGCTCTACCTGGCGTTGAACAAGCCCCGCGGCGTGCTGACCGCGATGTCGGATCCGCACGGCCGTCCCAACGTCGGGGACTTCGTCACGGAGCAGCCCGAGCGGCTGTTCCACGTCGGCCGGCTGGATGCCGACACCGAGGGCCTGCTGATCCTGACCAACGACGGCGAGTTCGCCCACCGGCTGGCCCATCCGTCCTACGAGGTGATCAAGACCTACATCGCCGAGGTGCCGGGGCCGGTGGACCGATCGCTGGGCCGCCGGCTGCGGGCCGGGGTCGAGCTCGACGACGGCCCGGTGTCGGTCGACGACTTCAGCGTGATCGACTCCTCCGCCGGCCGGGCGCTGGTCCAGGTGTCGCTGCACGTGGGCCGCAACCACATCGTCCGGCGGCTGCTGGAGGCCGTCGGGCACCCGGTCGAGCGGCTGGTGCGGATCGCGATCGGACCGGTCCGGCTCGGTGACCAGCGACCCGGCTCGGTGCGCGAGCTCAGCACCGGCGAGCTCGCCGAGCTGTACCGGCAGCTCGGCCTCTGACCGCACCGGACGGCACACTGGCGGTGGGGACGGCGACGGAGGGAGCCCGGTGAGCGTTCGAGCGGTGCGTGGCGCCATCCAGGTCGACGGGGACGACCGGCAGTCGATCCTGGACGGTGCCACCGAACTGGTGCTGGAGGTGATGGCCCGCAACCGGATCGAGGCCGAGGACCTGATCTCGATCCTGTTCACCGCCACCCCGGACCTGACGGCGGAGTTCCCGGCCTATGCGGCCCGGCAGCTGGGCCTGACCGACGTGCCGCTGATGTGTGCCACCGAGATCGCGGTGCCCGGTGCGCTGCCCCGGACGCTGCGGCTGCTGGCACATGTGGACACCGAGCTGAGCCGCGCCGACATCCGGCACGTCTACCTGCGCGGCGCGGCGGCACTGCGCACCGACCTGCCGCGCTAGCGCGGGCCAGCTTCTGTCGCCAGTTCCCGCGACCACGCCCCGGCGCCGGGCAGGGCAGGGTGGAAGTCGATGTCAGCCCGACCCCGTACCCTGGGAATGCCCGGACACCGGACGGGCTGGTTCGCGGTCGCTCGGTTTCGGCCAGGCTCCGCGGGCGCACCGCCCAGACATCTGTCGTGACCAGAACGGGACCGCCGGCATGGCTATCGAGGTCAGCGACGCCCCCGTCTTCCGGGGAGTGGTGGCCCTCGACGGGCCGTCCGGTACCGGCAAGTCCACCGTCGCCCGCACGCTGGCCCGCCGGCTGCGCACCCAGTACCTCGACACCGGCGCCATGTACCGGGCCGCCACCGTCGCGGTGCTGCGCGCCGGCATCGACCCGGCTGATCCTGTCGCAGTGGCCGCCGAGGTCGCCCGACGGCGCATCGAGGTGGGCACCGACCCGTGGCGCAGCAGCACCCGGCTGGACGGTCGCGACGTCAGCCGCGAGATCCGGACCGCCGCGGTGACCGCTGCGGTGTCGGCGGTGTCGGCCGTCCAGGCCGTCCGGGACGAACTGGTGGCCCAGCAGCGGCTGATCATCGGCCACGCCCCGACCGTCGCCGAGGGCCGCGACATCGGCTCGGTGGTCTGGCCCGAGGCGGAGCTGAAGGTGTACCTGACCGCCCGGGAGGACGTCCGGGCCCGCCGGCGGGCCGGCGAGCTGGGTGAGGCCGGTGCCGACGACATCGCCCGGATCTCCCAGGCGTTACGCCGCCGCGACGACTTCGACTCCAGCCGTGCGGTCAGCCCGCTGCGCCGGGCGGACGGCGCCACCGAGGTGGACACCTCCGAGCTCAGTGTCGACGAGGTGGTCGAGCTGCTCGCGGAGCTGGCCTTCCGGGCGGTCAGCACCGCGGATCGTGCCTGAGCCATGACCGATCCTGACCTGACCGGCCCTGACCTGACCGGAATCGCCGACGGCGAGCCGGCCGACCTCGAGTTCGACGGCGGCGAGTTCGACGGCGGCGAGCCGACCGGCGGCACGCCGATGCTGCCGGTGGTGGCCGTGGTCGGGCGTCCCAACGTGGGTAAGTCCACGCTGGTCAACCGGATCCTCGGCCGGCGCGAGGCCGTCGTGCAGGACGTGCCCGGCGTCACCCGGGACCGGATCGCCTACGACGCCTACTGGGGTGGGCGGCAGTTCACCCTGGTCGACACCGGCGGCTGGGAGCCGGACGCGACCGGCCTGCAGGCGATGGTGTCCCGGCAGGCCGAGCAGGCGGTGGTGACCGCCGACCTGGTGCTGTTCGTGCTGGACTCACGCACCGGTGCGACCGAGACCGACCTGGTAGTGGCCCGCACGCTGCGCCGGGCCGGCCGTCCGGTGGTGCTCGCGGTCACCAAGGTCGACGACGAGCGCGGCGAGTCCGACGCGGCCGAGGCCTGGTCGCTGGGCCTGGGGGAGCCGTACCCGGTGAGCGGGCTGCACGGCCGGGGCTCGGGCGACCTGCTCGACGCGATCCTGGCCAAGCTGCCGGACGCGCCGCCGGAGCGCGAGGCCGTCGGCGGCCCGCGCCGGGTGGCCCTGGTCGGGCGTCCGAACGTGGGCAAGTCGAGCATGCTCAACCGGTTGGCCGGCACCGAACGCGCGGTGGTCGACGCGGTGGCCGGCACCACCGTCGACCCGGTCGACTCGCTGCTCGAGCTGGGCGGCGAGACCTGGCGGTTCGTCGACACGGCGGGACTGCGCCGGCGGGTGACCACCGCCTCCGGCATGGAGTACTACGCCAGCCTGCGGACGGCCAGCGCGCTGGAGTCCGCCGAGGTGGCGGTGGTGCTGCTGGACGCCTCCGAGGTGATCTCCGAGCAGGACCAGCGAGTGATCACCATGGTGGTCGAGGCCGGCCGGGCCCTGGTGATCGCCTTCAACAAGTGGGACCTGGTGGACGAAGACCGCCGCCTGCAGTTGGAGAAGGAGGTCGACTGGGAGCTGCAGCGGGTGCAGTGGGCGCCCCGGGTCAACGTCTCGGCCCGCACCGGCCGGGCGGTCGACAAGCTCGCCGACGCGCTGCGGCTCTCGCTGGCCTCCTGGGACCGTCGGATTCCCACCGGCCGACTCAACAGTTGGCTGACCGAGGTGGTCAACGCCACCCCGCCGCCCGGCCGCGGCGGCAAGCATCCCCGGGTGCTGTTCGCGACCCAGGCCGACACCCGGCCGCCCCGGTTCGTGCTGTTCACCACCGGCTTCCTGGAGGCCGGCTACCGGCGCTTCCTGGAGCGCCGGCTGCGCGAGGACTTCGACTTCCAGGGCACCCCGATCGAGATCTCGGTGCGGGTCCGGGAGCGCCAGCAACGCAGCTGACCGGCCCGCGGCGAAAAGTCCGCACCCCGACAAGGGTCAGAGCTTGCCGACCAGCCGCTCGACCATCGTCACGTTGCGGGCGGTGGTAGGTACGCCGGGCAGCGCCTTCGACCAGACCCTGGGCCCTAGGCTGGTGTTGCTCGACTTGTCGCGGATCAGCCAGTGCACGTCCCGGCCCACCACCTGCACCTCGTCCAGGTCGTTCGACAGCGCCTCGACGGCCCGCTGCTCAGCCGCACTCAGGGTGGTCAACGGGAGCAGCACGAAGTGGGTGTGGCCGGCCGCGATGCTGCCGAACGGCTTGTCGGTGGCCAGCGCCTGCACCTGTCGCCCGGTGCGTACGAAGGTGGTCACCTCGAAGCCGAACTCGGCCTCCAGCGCGGCTCGGATCTGCTTCTCCAGCGCGGTGGTGCGGCCGGTCGCGGTGAACAACAGGTTGCCGCTGTTGACGAAACTCGACACCTCGGTCAGGCCGAGCTTCTCCAGCGTCCGGCAGGCGGTTGCCATGTCCACCCGGCGGCGGCCGACGTTCACGGCCCGCAGGAAAGCTACGAATCGCGCCATGGCGCTATTGGATCACGATCTGCTCGGGTGCGAGGCGACGTTGCAGGGGCCGACGCCGGTGCCGACCCCGACGCTGGCCGGCTCGCAGGTGGCAGTGCGCTAAAGTTGCTCCGGTTCGCTCGGGCCGTTGTTGTAGCGGCCCGGTACGGAAGTGGAACGGGCTGTAGCGCAGCTTGGTAGCGCACCTGACTGGGGGTCAGGGGGTCGCAGGTTCAAATCCTGTCAGCCCGACAACATCCTGCGGAGGCGGGCGCCGACGCCGTGCGTCCGCCGCGCAGGGTGCGGCACTTGGTGGCGGGAGGCCAGAGCGCGTGAGTTCGCAGCCGCCCGCTGCTCCGGCTACCGACGTCCGGTCGCGGCCGACGGTGCTGACCGTGCCGAACCTGCTCAGCGTCGCCCGGCTGCTCGGCGTCCCGCTGTTCCTGTGGCTGCTGCTCGGCCCGCACGCCGACGGCTGGGCGCTCCTGGTGCTGATGGTGTCGGGGATCACCGACTGGGCCGACGGGGTGCTGGCCCGCCGGCTCGACCAGATGTCGCGGCTCGGCGCGCTACTCGATCCGGTGGCCGACCGGCTCTACATCCTTGCCACCCTGGTCGGGCTGGTGCTGCGGCACGTGATCCCGGTGTGGTTGGCACTGCTGATCATCGGCCGGGACCTGGCGCTCACGGCCACCCTGCCGGCACTGCGCAAGCGCGGGTTGACCGGACTGCCGGTGCACTACCTGGGCAAGGCTGCCACCTTCAACCTGTTGTACGCCTTTCCGTTGCTGCTGCTCGGCTCGCACTCGGGCACGCTGAGCAGCGTGGCCAAGCCGATCGCATGGGCGTTCACGATCTGGGGCACCGGGCTCTACCTCTGGTCGGCCGGGCTGTACCTGATCCAGTTCCGCCGGGTGCTGGCCGAACCGGCGGTGGCCTGAGTGGCCGGCCCGGCGGAACCCCGCCCGGCCGGGCGGTCCGCAACCCGGTTGTCCACCGCGATGCTCGACGACCTGCTCGACAACCCGCTCGATCCCGGCTACCGGCTGGCCTTCGAGGCCCGGCTGGCCCGGGAGTCCGCCTCGGTGGGGGATAAGCCATCGGCCGACCGCCGCTGGTGGGACGGCCCGCTGCTGTGGCTGGCCTGCCTGGCGGTCGGCGTGCTGCTGGTGGTGGCCTACCAGCAGCAGCACCAGTCGGCGCCGGCCCGGGAGGCCGCCCGCAAGGACCTGATCGACCGGATCGAGCGGCTGCAGCAGACCGGGGACTCCCTCGACGGCCGGGCCAAGGCGCTGGCGAGCCAGGTGGCCGGCCTGCGCGACGCCCAGCTGCCCGGCAACAGCGAAGAGCTCAAGCGGCTGGAGCTGACCTCCGGTGCGCTGCCGGCTACCGGCCCCGGCGTCCGGATCGACCTGGACGAGCCGCCGGCGCCGACCTCGGCGGCCAACGGGCGACCCGGCACCACCCCGCAGGAACAGGTCGCGGTGCTGCACGACCGCGACATCCGCGCGGTGGTCAACGAGCTGTGGGCGGCCGGCGCCGAGGCGGTCGCGGTGAACGGCCTGCGACTGACCGCCACCTCGTTCATCCGGTTCGCGGGGGAGTCGGTGCTGGTGGACTTCCAGCCGATCAGCGCCCCGTACACGATCGAGGCGATCGGCAACCGCAACGCGTTGCTGGTTGCCTTCGCCGACTCCTCGATCGCCCGCCAGCTCAAGACGATGACGGCGGTGGACGGGATCACCTTCCGGTTCACCGGCAAGTCCGGGTTGCGGCTGCAGTCGGTTACCGTGGCGCAGCCGCACTACGCCGGCCTGGGGACCGCCGCCACCTCCAGCCCGTCCCCGTCCCCGTCAGCATCGGAGTCGCCGCGATGATTGCCGCCGTCGCCCTGGTCATCGGCGTGGTGCTGGGCATCGTGCTGCGCCCCACCGTGCCGCTGTGGCTCGAGCCGTACCTGCCGATCGCGGTGGTGGCCGCCCTGGACGCGGTCTTCGGCGGCATCCGGGCCCGGCTGGACGGCATCTTCGTCGCCAAGGTGTTCGTCGTGTCGTTCGTGTCCAACGTGCTGGTCGCCGCGCTGATCGTGTTCATGGGCGACAAGCTCGGGGTGGGCGGCCAGCTGTCCACCGCGGTGGTGGTGGTGCTGGGCATCCGGATCTTCGGCAACGCCGCCGCCATCCGGCGGCACCTGTTCCGGGCCTGAGCGGGCGGTCGCAGATGCAGAAGCAACCGGACAAGCCGGAGCGGCTCACCAAGCGCGAGCGGCCCACCGAGCCGGCGCAGCCCGAGCAGGGCCCGGCACAGCCCGAGCAGGGCCCAGCGCAGCCCGAGCAGGGTGAGTCGCCCCCGGCGCCGGACGCCACGCGGGAACCGGCAGGTGACCGGCCGCGCCGGCGCAACCGGGGCGCCACCGTGCTGATCGGCGCCCTGCTGGCGATGCTGGGCTTCGCCCTGGCGGTGCAGTTCCGCTCCACCTCCACCAACGACGTGCTGGCCGGTGCCCGGGAGGCCGACCTGGTGCGGATCCTGGACGACCAGAACAGCCGCATCGACCGGCTGCAGAGCCAGATCAGCGACTTGCAGGCGGCCCGCCAGCGGCTCTCGCTGAACGGCAGCAACAACGCCGCGGCCCGCGAGGAGGCGCAGCGGCAGGCCGACGCGCTGGCGGTGCTGACCGGGGCAGCGCCGGCCCACGGGCCCGGCATCCGGGCGCTGATCTCCGATCCGCAGCGCGCGCTGCGTGCCGAGGAACTGCTCGACGTGGTCGAGGAGCTGCGCGGTGCCGGTGCCGAGGTGATCCAGTTCGGGCCGGTCCGGATCGGCACGTCCAGCGCCTTCACCGACTCCGGGTCCGGGGTGTCGCTGGACGGCACCGCCCTGCAGTCACCGTACGAGGTGCTCGCGATCGGCGATCCCAAGACCCTGGACACCGCGCTCAACATCCAGGGCGGGGTGGTCAACACCGTGCACGCGGCCGGTGGCGAGATCAACATCGCCGAGCAGTCGGTGGTCAGCGTCACCGTCACCCGGACGGTCCCGACGCCGCGCTACGCCACCCCGGCCGGCAAGTGACCACTGAGTGATCAGCGGGGGACCGACCCGGTAAGGTCGCGCCCACCGTGGCCGCACCTCACCGGCGACGGTCCGCAGGCCCGCCGGTCGCTGCTGCACCGCGAACCGACAGACGTACCCGACCATGACCGACAGACGTACCCGACCATGACCGGAAAGACGACGAGGTGACCAGAGATGGCAGAGATCCCCTCTGACCTGCGCTACACCAGTGACCACGAATGGGCCAAGCCGGTCGAAGGCAATGTGGTCCGGGTCGGGATCACCGACTACGCCCAGAACTCCCTCGGTGACATCGTCTTCGTGTCGGTGCACGCCCTCGACGCCGCGGTGGAGTCCGGCGACACCTTCGGCGAGGTCGAGTCGACCAAGAGCGTCTCCGACCTCTACGCCCCGGTGGCGGGCTCGGTGGTGGCCCGCAACGAGGCGCTGGATGACAACCCCGAGCTGCTGAACACCGATCCCTACGGGGCCGGCTGGATCGCTGAGATCCAGGTCGCCGACCTCGCCGTGCTCGACTCGCTGCTCGACGCCGAGGCCTACGGACAGGTCACCTCCGAGTAATCCTGCGTAAACCTCCACCTCGCGTTGACCCTTCACCGGCCGGCGAACTAGGCTCGGCAAAACGGCACCAAAGATCCCGGCGGACTCGATCTCCCGAGGTCGCCGGGACCAGGGCAGGCAACCAGAAAGGGCGTCCCGGCGTGTTCTGCACCGCGTGTGGCACCGAGAACTCCGCTGACAGCCGCTTCTGCGCCCAATGCGGGACGCCGTTGCCCGGCGCCCACCCGGGCGGGCGGCCGAGCGGCCCGGACGTGACCTCGATCCTGTCCGCCGGGCTTGCCACCGCCGGTCAGGACAGCGACGAGTTCTCACCCGAGGCGCACCAACGTGCCATCGACGCGCTGGCCCCGGGCACCGCGCTGCTGGTGGTCAAGCGCGGCCCGAACGCCGGCAGCCGGTTCCTGCTCGACCAGGACGTCACCACCGCCGGCCGGCACCCGGACAGCGACATCTTCCTCGACGACGTCACCGTCTCGCGCCGGCACGTGGAGTTCCGCCGCGACGGTTCCGGCTACGCCGTCCACGACGTGGGCAGCCTGAACGGCACCTACGTCAACCGGGAGCGGATCGACTCGGCGACGCTGGCCGGTGGCGACGAGGTGCAGATCGGCAAGTTCCGGCTGGTGTACCTGAACTCGCCGGGCCGGAGCGGAGCCGGCTCGTGAGCGCCGCCAGCCTGCCGGCCCGCGGCACCCTGTCGATCGGCGAGGTGCTGGCCCAGCTGCGCGCCGACTTTCCGGACGTGACCATCTCCAAGATCCGGTTTCTGGAGGACCAGGGCCTGGTCCAGCCGGACCGGACGCCGTCGGGCTACCGCAAGTTCTCCGGCTCCGACGTCGCCCGGCTGAAGTACGTGCTCAGCCAGCAGCGCGACCACTACCTGCCGCTGCGGGTGATCAAGGAGCAGCTGGAGGCCATCGACCGCGGCCACGGCCACGGTGGCCCGGTCTCGGCTTCGGCGGTGCCGCGACCGGCCCACCCCGCCATCGTGGACAACACCCCGACGCCGGAGCACTTCCGCGCCACGCCCGCCGCGATGCGGTTGAGCCGCGAGGAACTGCTCAACACCGCGGGGCTGCGCCCGGCCCAGCTGTCCGAGCTGGAGCAGTACGGCCTGATCAGCCAGCGTTCCGGTGGCTATTACGACGACGACGCCTTGGCGATCGCGCGGGTGGTGGCCGAGATGGCCAGGTTCGGCATCGAGGGCCGGCACCTGCGGGGCTTCAAGTCCGCCGCCGACCGCGAAGTGGGGCTGTTCGGCCAGGTGGCCGGCCCGATGGCCAAGCAGCGCAGCGGTGACGGCCGGTCCCGGGCCGAGGAGGCGGTGCGCGAGCTGGCCGCGCTGTCGGTGCGGTTGCATGCCGCGCTGGTGCAGATCGGGCTACGAGAGATCGTCGGCTGATCGCCGGACCGGCTAGGCTGAAAGGGGTCCCATCCCCGTTCGCCCAGCAGAGGAAGGTCCTCAAATGACTCTGCATCCGCTCCAGGTCATCGGCGTGCGGGTCGAGCTGCCAGCAAACCAGCCTGTGGTGCTGCTCAAGGAATCCGGTGGCACCCGGTACCTGCCGATCTGGATCGGTGCGGTGGAGGCGTCGGCCATCGCCTTCGAACAGCAGGGTGTCAAGACTCCGCGCCCGATGACGCACGACCTGCTCAGGGCGGTGATCGGCGCGCTCGGCGGCGAGCTGAAGCAGGTGTCGATCACCGAGCTGCGCGACGACGTCTTCTACGCCGAGCTGCAGTTCGCCAGCGGCGCCACGGTCAGCGCCCGCCCGTCGGACGCGATCGCGCTGGCACTGCGCACCAAGACCCCGATCGTGGGGGACGAGAGCGTGCTGGCGGCAGCCGGCATCTCCATACCGGAGGAGGACGAGGACGAGGTAGAACGGTTCCGGGAGTTCCTGGACACCATCTCGGCCGACGATTTCGCCGGCTCCGAAGGCGACGAGCCGCACCCGGGAGCGTCCTGAGTTCCGAGTCGGATCGCCGCAGGCAAGTCTGTACCTGAAGTCGACGGTTACTTTTTCGGAGCGATCCGGCGAGGCGGATTGACCGGCGCAGTCAGTGCGGCATACCGTCGGTAAATACCCACGGTGCAATTCGTCGGGTGACCACGCCGGTCCGGCCAGGATCGGAGGCGGGCACGACATCGTCAGCGGCGCTGAGCGGTCAGAGCAGGCAGGAGAACGACGTGCAGGACCTTACGCCGGAGCAGGGCGAGCTGTTCTCCCAGCCGGGCATCGGCTCCGACGACTCGGTCGGCTACCGGGGCCCGACCGCCTGCGCCGCCGCCGGCATCACCTACCGCCAGCTCGACTACTGGGCGCGCACCGAACTGGTGGTCCCCTCGGTCCGGTCGGCGGCCGGCTCCGGCAGCCAGCGGCTGTACTCGTTCAAGGACATCCTGGTGCTGAAGGTGGTCAAGCGGCTGCTCGACACCGGCGTCTCGCTGCAGAACATCCGGCTCGCGGTGGACGCGCTGCGCCAGCGCGGCGTCGACGACCTGGCCCGCATCACCCTGCTCTCCGACGGCACCACCGTCTACGAATGCACCTCCTCCGAAGAGGTGGTCGACCTGCTGCAGGGCGGTCAGGGTGTGTTCGGCATCGCGGTGAGCGGTGCGCTGCGCGAGCTGACCGGTTCGCTGGCGACCCTGCCCTCCGAGCGCACCGACGGCACGGTGGGCGTCGAGTCCCCGGCCGACGACGAGCTGTCCCGGCGCCGGCAGCGTCGTTCGGCCTCGGCTTGAGAGGCGCCCGGCCACCAGGCTGGTAATCTCGCGGGTACCGCAACGCGCACGGGAGAGTCCGTCCGGGCAGGTTTCCGGACGGCGCCGAAGGGGCAACTTCCCCGCCAACCTCTCAGGCTGCAGGACCGTGTGCGCAGGTAGCTCTGAAGGGCGCCAGCCTGACAGAGGGGGAGTGGTCCGGTCACGTGCCGGGCTATCTCAGCCCTGTCTGGAGTTGGAGCCCGCATGGACACCGTTGCTGGTCACGAAGCCGCCGCTCACGAGAACCCCGACACGCACCCCGCGGCGAACACCCCCGCCCTGACGCCGTTCTCGGCCCGGCACATCGGGGTCACCCGAGCCGCCGACCAGGCGGTGATGCTCAAGGCGCTGGGCTACGCCAACCTGGACGAGCTGCTCGCTGCGGCCGTTCCGGCCAGCATCCGGACCACGCTGGAACTGGCGCTGCCACCGGCCGCCTCCGAGGCCGAGGTGGCCGCGGAGCTCCGGGCGCTGGCTGCCCGCAACGCGGTGCGCGCCTCGATGATCGGGCTGGGCTACTACGACACCGTCACCCCGCCGGTGATCCGCCGCAACGTGCTGGAGAACCCGGCCTGGTACACCGCCTACACCCCCTACCAGCCCGAGATCAGCCAGGGCCGGCTGGAGGCGCTGCTGAACTTCCAGACCATGGTCGAGGACCTGACCGGCCTGCCCACCGCCGGCGCGTCGCTGCTCGACGAGGGCACCGCGGCCGCCGAGGCGATGGCGCTTGCGCACCGCACCTCGGCCGCGGCCAAGAAGGGCGCAGAGGTCTTCCTGATCGACGCCGAGACGCTGCCGCAGACCGTGGACGTGGTCCGCACCCGGGCCACCGCGCTCGGCCTACGGGTACTGGTCACCGACCTGGCCGGCGACCCCCCGGCGGAACTGTCCGACGGCGCGGTGTTCGGCGTCCTGCTGCAGTACCCGGGGGCCTCCGGCCGGGTGCGTGACCTGCGACCGGTGATCGGGGCGGCGCACGACGCCGGCGCGCTGGTCGCGGTGGCTGCCGACCTGCTGGCCCTGACCCTGCTGACCTCGCCGGGCGAGCTCGGTGCCGACATGGCGGTCGGCACCTCGCAGCGGTTCGGGGTGCCGCTCGGGTTCGGCGGCCCGCACGCCGGCTACCTGTCGATCCGGGCCGGCCTGGAACGCCAGCTGCCCGGCCGGCTGGTGGGCGTCTCGGTGGACGCCGAGGGCCGGCCGGCCTACCGGCTGGCCCTGCAGACCCGCGAGCAGCACATCCGGCGCGAGAAGGCGACCTCCAACATCTGCACCGCCCAGGTGCTGCTGGCGGTGATGGCCTCCATGTACGCGGTCTACCACGGCCCGGCTGGGCTGCGGGCGATCGCGGCCACCGTGCACGCCAAGGCCGGCCGGCTGGCCGCCGCGCTACGGGCCGGCGGCGTGGAAGTGCTGACGCAGGAGTACTTCGACACCCTCACCGTCCGGGTGCCCGGCCGGGCCGCCGAGGTGCTGGCCGCCGCCGACGAGCGTGGCGTGAACCTGCGACTGGTCGACGCCGACCAGCTCGGCATCTCCTGCGACGAGGCCACCACCGACGCGGTGCTCGGCCAAGTGCTGGCCGCCTTCGGGGTGTCGGATGAGCTGCCCGACAGCGCACCGGTGGCGTTGCCGGCCGGGTTGCGGCGCGAGTCGGACTACCTCAGCCACCCGGTCTTCAACTCCTACCACTCCGAGACCGCCATGCTGCGCTACCTGCGCCGGCTGGCCGACCGGGACTACGCGCTGGACCGCGGCATGATCCCGCTCGGCTCCTGCACCATGAAGCTGAACGGCACCACCGAGATGGAGCCGGTGACCAACCCGGGCTTCGCCAACGTGCACCCGTTCGCGCCGCAGGGCCAGTTCGACGGCTACGCCGCCCTGATCGCGGACCTGCAGAGCTGGCTGTGCGAGATCACCGGCTACGACGCGGTGTCGCTGCAGCCCAACGCCGGCGCCCAGGGCGAGTTCGCCGGGCTGCTGGCGATCTCCTCCTACCACCGCAGCCGGGGCGAGACCGGTCGCGACATCTGCCTGATCCCGGCCAGCGCGCACGGCACCAACGCGGCGTCGGCGGTGCTGGCCGGCATGAAGGTGGTGGTGGTCGCCACCAGCGGCACCGAGGGCGAGGTCGACCTGGACGACCTGAAGGCCAAGATCGCCCAGCACGCCGACCGGCTGGCCGCCATCATGGTGACCTACCCGTCCACCCACGGGGTGTTCGAGGACCACATCGGCGAGGTGTGCGAGCTGGTGCACGCCGCCGGCGGCCAGGTCTACGTCGACGGCGCGAACCTCAACGCGATGGTGGGGTTGGCCCGGCCCGGCAAGTTCGGAGCCGACGTCTCGCACCTGAACCTGCACAAGACCTTCTGCATCCCGCACGGTGGCGGCGGCCCGGGCGTCGGCCCGGTGGCGGTGCGCGAGCACCTGGCGCCGTTCCTGCCCAACCACCCCCTGCAGCCGCAGGCCGGCCCCGAGACCGGCCCGGGTGCGATCGCCGCGGCGCCGTGGGGCTCGGCCTCGATCCTGCCGATCACCTGGGCCTACCTGCGGCTGATGGGCCCGGACGGGCTGACCGCGGCCACCGCCGCGGCGATCCTGTCGGCCAACTACATCGCCACCCGGCTCGACGAGCACTACCCGGTGCTCTACACCGGGGCGCGCGGCCTGGTCGCGCACGAGTGCATCCTGGACCTTCGCCAGATCACCAAGGAGACCGGCGTGACGGTCGACGACGTCGCCAAGCGGCTGATCGACTACGGCTTCCACGCCCCGACCATGTCCTTCCCGGTGGCCGGCACCCTGATGGTGGAGCCGACCGAGAGCGAGGACCTGGGCGAGATCGACCGGTTCATCGAGGCGATGATCGCGATCCGCGGCGAGATCGAGCAGGTGCGCAGTGGCAGCTGGCCGGCCCAGGACAACCCGTTGCGCAACGCCCCGCACACCGCCCGCTGCCTGGTGGAGGACTGGGAGCACCCGTACACCCGGGCCGAGGCGGTCTACCCGGCCGGTGTCGACCCGGCGTCGAAGTACTGGGCTCCGGTGCGGCGGATCGACGGCGCCTACGGCGACCGCAACCTGATGTGTTCCTGCCCGCCGGTGGCCGACTACAGCTGACCGGGGCCGGACAGGGGTCGTGGGCGCCAGGAAACTCCCTGGCGCCCACGATCGGTGTGAAGAACGGTTGAGCCGTGCGGCTCAGGCCACCCGGTGCAGCGCGGCGGCGGTCAGCTCGGCCCGCCGGGCCTGGACGCAGTGGCCGTCCGGCAGGATCTCGCCGGAGTCCTCGAACAGCACGACGCCGTTGCAGAGCAGACTCCAGCCCTGCTCGGGGTGGCAGGCGATGACGTGCGCGGCGTCCCGGTCGGCGCCATGTGCGTCCGGGCATCGCGGTTCGTGTATGCAGGTCCCCCGGGCGACCGGGTTCCGCGGAGCGGCCTGGTCGTGCGCCGGCAGGTTGTCGGAGTTGCTCATTAGCTGCGTCCTAGCTCGGTGAGTGTCTACGTACTTATCTATCAGATTGTGGTGTGGCGCACATCAATGTTCGGTGTTTTCCGGTAGCGATTACAGGCTGATTCGTGCGTTCCCGTGCAGTCGTATCCAAATTGCAATCTTAACATTGACCAAACATCGCCCAGATCGTAATGTCAAGGACTTCGCCCTCAAGGTTTACTCAAATTCCCCGCTATCAAAGAGGATCGAGAGGGTGTCTACGTACACGATCCTGCTCAGGTCCGTCCGGCTTGGTCCTGCGCTTGGGTCAACACCGGCGAGGATTCCATCCAGTCGGCCAGCACCGCTGGAAAGCCGGCGCCGGCCGCCGCGGCGACCACCTTGGCGTCGTCGTCGACGAACAACTCGACCTGGCGCGGACGCAATGTGGTCAGCTCGGCCAGCTTGAGCACCGGCGCCGGGCGGAAGTCCCGCCGGCCCCGCATGATCAGTTCGGTGCCGGGCAGCCCCCGCTCGTCCAGCCACTGCCGGGTGACCTCGCGCAGCGACTCCGGCCGGCCGGTCAGCCAGACGATCTCGTGCTCGGCCGCGGCGGCGCGCACCCGGTCCAGGCCGGTGGCCAGACCGGTGTCCCGGACCGCCGCGGCGAAGAAACCTGGCCAGTCCTTGGGCTGCCGCTCCAGCAGGTGCAGCCGGTGCCGGACGTCGGCTACCACACCGTCGATGTCGAAGACCGCGATGCCCACGACCTCCAGAGTACGAGCCCGCGCGCGGTGTTCTGACCGGTGGCCCGGGTCGGTCCGGGCCCGCCGCAACCGGCGCGCCGCACCGGACCCCGGATCTCCGCCGGCGCGATGGTCCTGGCCGGCCGGTGCCGGCCGGTAGACTTCCCGAAACGTGGAGTTTCTCAACGGCCTGTTGCCGGCACACGACCTGACCTACGAAGACGTCTTCATGGTCCCGCGGTCCTCCGACGTGGCCTCCCGCTTCGACGTGGATCTGTCCACCAGTGACGGCAGTGGCGCCACCATTCCGCTGGTGGTGGCCAACATGACGGCGGTGGCCGGCCGCCGGATGGCCGAGACGGTGGCCCGCCGCGGTGGCCTGACGGTGCTGCCCCAGGACATACCGGCCGACGTGGTCGCCGACGTGGTCGGCTGGGTCAAGCAGCGCGACCTGGTGTACGAGACGGCGCTGACCCTGGGCCCGACCAGCACCGTCTCCGACGCGCTGGCGCTGATGCCCAAGCGGGCCCACGGTGCCGTGGTGGTGGTGGCGGAGAACGGCCATCCGGTCGGCGTGGTCACCGAACGCGACTGTGCCGGGGCCGACCAGTTCGCCCAGCTGTCACAGGTGATGTCGAGCCGGCTGCAGAGCCTGCCGGCCAAGATCGGTGCCCGTGAGGCCTTCGACAGGCTCGCCGACGAGCACCGCAGGCTGGCGCCGGTGGTGGACGAGGACGGCCTGCTGGTCGGCGTGCTGACCCGCACCTCGGCATTGCGCGCGACGCTGTACGAACCTGCCACCGACACCGCCGGCCGGTTGCGGGTGGCGGCGGCGATGGGGGTCAACGGCGACGTCCGGGCCAAGGCCGAGCGGCTGCTGGCCACCGGCATCGACCTGCTGGTGCTCGACACCGCGCACGGTCACCAGCACCGGATGCTCGAGGCGCTGGCCGCGGTCCGGTCGATCTCGCCCGGCGTCCCGGTGGCGGCCGGCAACGTGGTGTCGGCCGCCGGCACCGTGGACCTGATCGAGGCCGGCGCCGACATCGTCAAGGTGGGCGTCGGGCCCGGCGCGATGTGCACCACCCGGATGATGACCGGGGTCGGCCGCCCGCAGTTCTCGGCCGTTCTGGAGTGCGCGGGGGCGGCCCGCCGGCTCGGCCGGCACGTCTGGGCCGACGGCGGCGTGCGGCACCCGCGCGACGTCGCGCTGGCCCTGGCGGCCGGTGCCTCGGCGGTGATGATCGGCTCCTGGTTCGCCGGCACCTACGAGTCGCCCGGCGATCTGAAGGTGGCCGCCGACGGCCGCGCCTACAAGGACAGCTTCGGCATGGCTTCGGCCCGTGCGGTGGCGAGCCGGACGGCATCGGAGTCGCCGTTCGACCGGGCCCGCAAGGCGCTGTTCGAAGAGGGCATCTCCACCGGGCGGAGCTACCTGGACCCGGTCCGGCCGGGGGTGGAGGACCTGATCGACTCGATCATCGCGGGCGTCCGGTCCTCGTTCACCTACGCCGGTGCCCGCACCATCGCCGAGTTCGCCGACCGTGCCGTGGTCGGCATCCAGAGCAGCGCCGGCTATGCCGAGGGGCGCCCGGTGCAGTCAGGCTGGTGACTGCACCCGCGCCGTGAGTTCGGGGGAGTCCGCCTGGAATCGGCAGCGAAAACCTCGTCAAAGCCGGCCAGGAGCGGTGACTGCGATCGCTTGCCTCAGACGGGCATTTCCCGCAACCTGCACCCGCACGATAACCGGAAAGTTGGACGATCTAGAACCGGATCGTCCAAAGCTGAACGGTCGAGGGCTGGATCGTCCGGCTCACACCGCCTGCTGCTCGATGGGTTGCCCGGCCAGGTAGCTGTGCCACAGCTCGGCATAGCTGCCACCGTCGGCCAGCAGCTGGGCGTGGCTGCCGTCCTCGACGATCCGGCCGTCGGCCAGCACCACGATCCGGTCGGCCCGGGCGGCGGTGCTGAGCCGGTGGGCCACCGTCACGGTGGTCCGGTGCCGGCTCAGCCGCTGGGTCGCCTCGGTGACCAGCGCCTCGCTGGCCAGGTCCAGCGCGGCGGTGGCCTCGTCGAGCAGCAGGATGTCGGGGTCGACCAGCTCGGCGCGGGCCAGTGCGATCAGTTGCCGCTGGCCGGCGGACAGGTTGCGGCCCCGCTCGCCGACCTGGTGCAGGTAGCCGCCGCTCAGGGTGGCCACCATCTGGTGCGCGCCGACCGCGCGGGCGGCCCGCTCCACCTCGGCGTCGGTGGCCTCGGGCCGGCCGTAGGCGATCGCGTCCCGCACCGTGCCGGGGGACAGGTAGGCCTCCTGCGGCACGATGCCCAGCCGCTGCCGGTAGCCGCCCAGGTCCAGCTCGCGCAGGTCCGCGCCGTCCACCGTCACGATGCCCGCCGTCGGGTCGTAGAACCGGGCGATCAGCTTGACCAGGGTGGACTTGCCTGCTCCGGTCTGCCCGACCAGCGCCACCGACTGGCCGGCCGGGATCCGCAGGTCGATGCCGCTGACCGCCGGCCGGGTGCTGCCGGGGTAGCGGAACTCCACCCCGGCCAGGTCCACCTCGCCGTGCAGCGCCGGCACCGGCCGCGGCCGGGCCGGCTCCGGGGTGCCGGTCGGGGTGCCCAGCAACTCCTTGAGCCGGGACAGGCCGACCGAGGCCTGCTGGTAGCCGTCGAAGACCTGCGACAGCTGCTGGACCGGGCCGAAGAAGGCGTCCAGGTAGAGGAAGAAGGCGATCAGCGAGCCGGCCGTCAGGCTGCCGTGCGCCAGCCGGTGGGCACCGAAGGCCAGTACCGCGGCGCCGGACAGGTCGGCCAGGAACTGCACGAACGGAAAGTAGGTCGAGATGTAGATCTGGGCCCGCAGCCGAGAGTTGCGGTAGTCCCGGGCGGCGTCGGAGAACACCTCGGCGTTGCGCTGCTCCCGCTGGAACACCTGCGCGACCCGGACGCCGGCCACGTTCTCCTGGAACTGGGCGTTGACGGTGCTGACCCGCTCCCGGGCCTCGACGTAGGCGGGCACCGACAGCCGCCGGAACACCAGGGTGGTCGCCAGCAGGATCGGCAGCACGGCGACCAGCACCAGGGCCAGTTGCGCGTCCAGCAGCAGCAGCGCCACCAGCACGCCGACCAGGGTGAGCACGCTGATCAGCGCGGTGGCCAGGCTGGTCTGCAGGAAGTTCGACAGCGCGTCCACGTCGGTGGTCATCCGGGTCATGATGCGGCCACCGAGCTCGCGCTCGTAGTAGTCCAGGCTGAGCCGCTGCAGGTGCGCGAACGCCTTGACCCGCAGGGTGTAGAGCAGCCGCTCGCCGGTGCGCCCGGTCACCCGGGTGCCGGCCGCGCTGACCAGCCAGTCCAGCGCCACCAGCCCGAGCGCGACCGCCGAGATGCCGTAGAGCACCGCCGACCGGTGCTCCAGCACCCCGCGGTCCACCGCGGTCCGGATCAGCGAGGGCAGCAGCAACTGCAGCACCGCGTCCAGGCCGACCAGGGCGATGCCGATCGCGAAGGCCAGCCGCACCGGGGCCAGCAGCCCGCGCAGGCTGAACCGCGGTTCCGGCTCCCGGACGGACGCCTCGTCCACCTCCGGTTCGTCGGTCGCGGGCGGCAGCGCGGCCACCTTGGCCAGCAGGTCCTCCGACGGCGGCACCGCCTCGAACAGCCCCTGGCCGCCCAGCATCCGGCCACTGGCGTCGGCGGCCCGGCGGGCGGTGGCCGGGTTGGTCCCGGGAGCGGCGTCGGCCTGATCGACCCGTTGCCAGAGCGCGGTGCTGACCCCGTCGACCACCTCGGCCGTGACCGGGACGGCGGTGCCCAGCTCGCCGGCGTCGATGCCCTCGGCGTCCTCGCCGGGACCGGCCAGCAGCAGCCGGAACAGCGGGCAGCGCTGCATCAGCTCGTCGAAGGTGCCGATGTCGGCGACCCGGCCGGCGTCCAGCACCGCGATCCGGTCGGCGAGGGCCAGGGTGGAGCGGCGGTGCGCGATCAGCACCGTGGTGCGGCCGGCGATCAGCTGCCGCAGGGTGGCCAGGATCTCGGCCTCCACCCGCGGGTCGACGGCGCTGGTCGCGTCGTCCAGCAGCATGATCCGGGGATCGGCCAGCAGCGCCCGGGCCAGCGCGATCCGCTGCCGCTGGCCGCCGGACAGGGTCAGGCCGCGCTCGCCGACCACGGTGTCGTAGCCCTGCGGCAGCTCGGCGATGAAGCCCGCTGCCTCGGCGGCCTCCGCGGCGGCGACGATCCGGTCGTGGTCGGCGTCCGGACGGCCGTAGCCGATGTTGGCGGCGATCGTGTCGGAGAACAGGAAGCTGTCTTCGAAGACCATGCCGATCGCCGAGCGCAGGTCGGCCAGCCGGAGCCGGCGGACGTCCACCCCGCCGACGCTCACCGATCCCGCGTGCGCGTCGTAGAAGCGTGGCACCAGCATCGCCAGGGTGGACTTGCCCGAGCCTGCCCCGCCTACGACGGCCATGGTCTCGCCGGGCCGCACACTCAGGTCCAGCCCGCGCAGCACCGGGTCGGACCGGGTGTAACCGAACTCGACACCGTCGAAGGCCAGCCCCAGCGGGCCGTCCGGCAGCTGCTGCGGGTCGTCCGGGTCGAGCACCTCGGGCGAGGAGTCGATCACCTCCAGCACCCGTTCCACGCCGGCCCGGGCCTGCTGGCCGATGGTCAGCAGCGCGGTGACGCCGCGGACCGGCCCGATCAGCTGGCCGACGTAGGTCGAGAAGGCCAGGAAGGTGCCGAGGGTGATCCGGCCGTGCAATGCCAGCCAGCCGCCGACCAGCAGCACGCCGACCTGGCCGAGTGCCGGCACCGCGGTCAGCGACGAGGAGTACTTCGCCTGCAACCGGACCACCCGCATCCGCTCGGCGAACAGGGTGCGGGCCCGGGTGGCGAGCTCGGTGACCTCGCGATGTTCCTGGCCGAATCCCTTGACCACCCGGACGCCGGTGACCGCGGCCTCCACCTGGCCGACCAGCTCCCCGGCCTGCATCTGGGCCGACCAGTTGGCCGGGAACAGGTCCTGGCTGGAGCGCCGGGCGATGAGGATCAGCGCGGGCAGGATGGCCAGCGCCACCAGGGTCAGCAGCGGTGAGAGCACCACCATGACGACCAGCGAGATCAGAAACAGCAGGGCGTTGCCGGTCAGGATCGGCAGGAAGGACAGCAGGCCCTGCACCAGGCCGACGTCGCTGATCGACCGGCTGACCACCTGGCCGGTCTGCAGGCCGTCCTGGGCGGCGCCGTCCAGCCGTTGCAGCGAGGAGAAGACGTCGGCGCGCAGGTCGTACTGCACGTCCAGCGACAACCGGCCCGCGCAGAACCGGCGGGCGAAGGTCAGGCCGTACTGAAGCACCGCCGCCAGCACCAGCAGCCACACCCAGGGCGCCACCGAGGCGCGGGACAGGCCCGGCTGCACCGGCTGGCTGACGATGTCAACCACGTGCTTGACGATCAACGGCACGCCGGCCAGCACCAGCGAGCCGACCAGTGCCGAGCCGAACGAGCCGAACAGGTCGAACCGGTGCCGCAGGCAGTAGCCGATCAGCCGGCGCAGCCAGGACGGGGAACCGGCTGGGCGTGAGGGCACCCGATCATCCTATGGGCCGGTCGTTAGCCCGGCGAACCTTCAACCGGCGGCCCCGTTACCCTTCCGGACGTGACCGGTCCCGCCACTGCCGGGCTGTGCGGCGGCTGCCGGCACGCCCGGCTCAACCAGACCCGGCGCGGCCCGGTCTACCTGCGCTGCCTGCTGGCCGCCGTCGATCCGGCCTATCCGCGCTACCCGCAACTGCCGGTGCTGCGTTGCGCCGGCTACCAACCGGCCGAACAGCCGGCCGACCGACCCGCCGAGTAGTCCGGCCCCGGCGGCCGGAACCGACCAGCCGGTGGCCCTAGGCCTCCGACCGTCCAGATGATTCGCTCGTCCGGGTGGCCAGCCTGCCGGCGAAGTGCATGCCGTTCACCACACCCTGGGCATCGCGCGTGAAGTAGCCCCGCGTCCCCTTGCCCGGACCGTCGGAAACGACGAAGGGATCACCTGCACCGGCCACCAGGGCCAGCGGGATCTTCGACCCGCTACCACCCTCCTCGCCGCCCATGATCTCGACCACGCCCGGCTTCGGCCGACCGACCAGTTTCAACCCGCCCTGCTCCACGGTGACCGTGCCGGTGACCGCGATCGTCTCGTACTCCCCGGCAAACGCGGCGAGTTGCTCGGCACCGACCGCGAGCGGCTCGGGGAGGTGGTCCCGCAGGCCGAGGTGGTGCTCCAGTGCCCATTCGAGGAGATCGTGGTTGAACCGGATGCCGTTGGGCCCACTGTTGGTCATGCTGACCAGCGCAAACCCGTGCTCGGGGGCCATGGTGAAGGCGGAAAGCTGGCCGTTGGTGCCGCCACCGTGCTCGACCAGCCGCGTTCCGTCCAGGTCGCGAAGCAGCCAGCTGAGGCCGACGTAGTCGCCAAGGTCGCTGCCTCGCATGTCGGCGGTGGGTTCCTGCATGCGCCGCAGCAGCGTCGCCGGCAGCAGCCGTGTGCCGTCCGGCGCCGTACCGTCGCCCAGGTGGAACCGGGCCCAGGCCAGCTGATCGGCGACGTTCGCCGACAGGCCACCGGCTGGTGCGGCGCTGCGCGGCACGGCCCACGGCCGGGCGACCGTGACGCGTCCGTCCTGGTGGCAGGTGTGGCCGACGGCGAAACGCCGGGTGATCACATCCGTGGGAAAGAACCAGGTGTTGTCCAGGCCCAGCGGGGCGAGCAGCAGGTCGTGCACGGCGTGCTCGTAGGTGGTGCCGCACACCTTCTCGATTACCCTGCCCGCCAGTGACAGCGACGCGTTGTTGTAGCTGACCTGCTCGCCCAGCGGCGTCAGCTGGTCGAGGTCGGCCATCCGCCCGACGTAACGCTCCAGGGCGTCGTCACCGTTGCCGGTGTCGGCAAAGAAGTCGCCGTCCCAGCCGGCCGTGTGATTGAGCAGTTGCAGGACGGTCACCCGTTCGCCGACCTCGGGTTGCTTCGTGTGGAACTCAGGCACGTAGGTGCGTACCGGTGCCTCCAGCTCGACCCGGCCCTGGTCGACGAGCCGGAGCAGCGCGGCCGCCGTGAAGGTCTTGGTCGTGGAGCCGATCTGGAAGAGCGTGCCCTCCTCGACCGGAAGCGGGTTCGGCACGCTGGTCACCCCGGAGAACCCATACTGTTCCTGCTCGTCGACCAGGATGCCTGCGGCTACACCGACGACCTCGAGTTCGGCCGCCAGTTCGCTCACCTTGTCCTGCAGCTCATTGCTCACGAGCGCTCCTCCCGTCGTGCGGATACCGGGCAGGTCGGCACCCGGGCGGTGCCATGTAGCAGCTCTGCCGCCAGGTCACCGTCGGCAGCCACCCGGTCGAGCACCTCGCTGCTCTCCAGCTGCCGCAGGCCGGGCTCGGCCAGCTCGTCCCAGCTGCGCGGTGCCGCCACCCAGGGACGGGCCCGGCCGCGCAGCGAGTACGGGCAGATGGTGGTCTTGGCCGGGTTGTTCTGGCTCCAGTCCAGCAACACCTTGCCGGTGCGCAGCACCTTGGCCATGTTCGACACGATCAGCTTCGGGAAGCTCTGCTCCAGCTCCTCGGCGAGCCGCTTGGCGTAGCCGTGCACCTTCTCCACCTGCTGCGAGCCGTCCAGCGGGGCGTAGAGCTGCAGCCCCTTGCTGCCGCTGGTCACCGGGTACGCCGTCAGGCCGTCGGCGGCCAGCCGGTCGCGCACCAGGAAGGCCGCCTCGGCGCATTCGGCCAGGCCTGCCGGCGGCCCGGGGTCCAGGTCGATCACCAGCCGGGTCGGGTTGCGGACGGCGCCGCGCGGGCCGACCGTCCACTGCGGCACGTGGAACTCCAGCGCCGCCAGGTTGGCCAGCCAGATCACGTCGGCGGTGCTGGCCAGTACCGGAAAGGACAGCGTCTCCTTGTTGCGGGACGACCCCGGGGTGGGCAGCGTGACGGTACGCAGCCAGGACGGCGCGTAGCTGGGCAGGTTCTTCTCGTAGAACGGTTGCGAGTCGGTGCCGTCCGGCCACCGGATCCGGGTCACCGGCCGGTCGGCGAGCTGCGGCAGCAGCACCGGCGCGATCCGGGCGTAGTAGTCCAGCACCTCGGCCTTGGTGGTGCCGGCCTGCGGGTAGTACACCTTGTCCAGCCGCTTGATGGTGAACTGGTGGCCGTCGACGCTGATCCGCTGGTCGCCGGGGTCAGGACTCACGGCGCACCTCCGCCGGCGTGAGGTCGGCCCGGACGCCGCGGAACACCGGATGGCGCAGCCGGTGCCCGGTGGTCCAGCCGAGGTGGCGCACCTCGATCACCACGGTGGGCTCGCAGTAGAAGGCGCCCGCCGCGTCCAGCCGCGGGAGCTCGGCGTCGAACGGTGACTCCGCCCGGTGCAGCGGGCCGAGCAGCCGCTTGAGGTCCCGGCCTGCGGCCCGGCTGATGCCGCTGCCCACCCGTCCGGTGAAGCGCAGGCCGCCGGCGCCGTCCGGCATGCCCATCAGCAGGGCGCCGATCAGCTCCGGCGAGCCGATCTCGGCACGCCAGCCGCCCACCACGCAGGCCTGGTGGAACTTGTGCGCAGTCTTGACCCAATCCGGGCTGCGCCGGCCGGGCAGGTAGAGCGACTGGCGGCGCTTGGCCACCACCCCTTCCAGGCCCTGGTCCAGCGTGGCCGCCAGCAGCGCCGGCCCGTCGTCGTAGACCGGCGAGTGCCGCCAGGTCGGCTCCGGCAGGACGAGCCGGTCCAGGCTGGTGCGCCGCTCGGTGAGCGGCCGCTGGGTGAGGTCCACGCCGTAGAGCCGCAGCAGGTCGAAGGCCATCATGGTCACCGGCTGGACCTGGGCCAGCTCGCGGGCCCGCGCCTCCTCGCCGACGTGCATCCGGTCGGCGAGGGCGGAGAAGGACGGCACGCCGTCGCGCAGCGCGATGACCTCCCCGTCGATCAGGGCGTCCTTGACGCCGTCGGCCACGGTTGCCAGTTCGGGAAAGCTGACCGTCACGTCCCGGCCGCTGCGCGAGACCAACCGCACGCCGGAATCGGTGATGTCGGCCAGCACTCGCATACCATCCCACTTGACCTCGTGCTGCCAGTCCTTGCCAATTGGCTGTGGGCCGGGTGTAGCGAGCATCGGTCGCATAGGCTCATGCTGCCTGTGTAGACATGCGGGTACCACCGTGAGGAGCAGAGATGAGAGCCATCTGGAAGGGCGCGGTTTCTTTCGGACTGGTCAACGTACCGGTCCGGCTGTTCGCCGCGACCGAGGAGAACGATATCCGCTTCCATCAGGTGCACCGCGAGGACGGCGGCCGGATCCGGTACAAGCGAACCTGCTCGGTGTGTGGCGAGGAGGTCAGCTACGACGACATCGCCAAGGGGTACGAGACCAGCGACGGCCAGCTGGTGATCCTGACCGATGAGGACCTCGACCAGCTGCCGGTGGCCACCAGTCACGAGATCGACGTGGTCGAGTTCGTGCCCAGCACCCAGGTGGACCCGATCCTGTTCGCCAAGACCTACTACCTCGAGCCGGACGCCAAGGCCGCCAAGCCGTACGCGCTGCTGCGCGAGGCGCTGATCGAGACCGAGCGGATGGCCATCGTCAAGGTGGCACTGCGCCAGAAGGAGACCCTGGCGGTGCTGCGGGTCCGCGACCGGGTGATCCTGCTGCAGACCATGCTGTGGCCCGACGAGGTCCGCAAGCCGGACTTCCAGATCCTCGACTCCGACGTCGAGCTGCGGCCGCAGGAGCTGAAGATGGCGGCCTCGCTGGTCGAGAGCATGGCGGCGGACTTCGAGCCCGAGCAGTTCTCCGACGGCTACCGCGAGAAGGTTGTCGAGCTGATCGACGCCAAGCTCGAGCGCGGCGAGTCGGCGCAGTTGCCGGCCAAGGACGACGGTGGCAAGGACGACAAGACCAGCGAGGTCATCGACCTGCTCACCGCCCTGCAGCGCAGTGTGGACCGGGCCAGGGGAGTGGACTCCGACTCCTCGGCCGAGGGTGCCGGCTCGTCCGAGCAGCCCGCGAAGCCGGCGGTGAAGAAGGCGGCGGCCAAGAAGGCGCCCGCCAAGAAGACCGCACCGGCGAAGAAGGCGCCCGCCAAGAAGGCCGCGCCGGCCAAGAAGGCGGCCAGCAAGAGCGCCTGAGCGCTGTCGTCCGGCCGGGTTGCTTGCTACCGTTGCGGCATGTCCAGCTGCCCGGCCTCTGTGCTGCGCAGCTGGCGGCTGTCCGACTGACGGACGGCTCGCACTCCTAACCCCACTGCTTTCAAGGGGCCGTCCTGCCGGACGGCCCTTTGATTTCCCGTGCTCGGCAGGCAGCCCCTCCTGACTCCCCAGGAGGAATCCGATGACCGCAACGACGATGACCGCAGTTGCCCCCGCGACCGCCGGCCGCACGGTGCCGGGCCGGGTACTGACCGGCGACCGCCCGACCGGGGGCCTGCACCTCGGGCACTACTTCGGCACGCTGGCCAACCGGGTCCGGCTGCAGCGGCAGGGCTGCGAGCTGTTCGTGGTGGTGGCCGACTACCAGGTGGTCACCGACCGCGACCGGCCGGTGGACCTGCCCCGGTTGCGCGCCGCGATGGTGCTGGACTACCTGGCCTGCGGCATCGACCCGGACGCCGCCACGATCTTCGCGCACAGCGCGGTGCCCGCGCTCAACCAGCTGCTGTTGCCGTTCCTGTCGCTGGTGAGCACCGGCGAGCTGGACCGCAACCCGACCGTCAAGGAGGAGATCCGAACCGCCGGCCGGTCGTCGGTGAGCGCGCTGATGCTGACCTACCCGGTGCACCAGGCCGCCGACATCCTGTTCTGCAAGGCCGAACTGGTACCGGTCGGCAAGGACCAGCTGCCGCACCTGGAGCTGACCCGTGCCATCGCCCGCCGGTTCAACGAGCGGTACGCACCGGTGTTCGGGCTGCCGGAGGGACTGCTCGGGGCCACCGGCACCCTGCTCGGGCTGGACGGCCGCAAGATGTCGAAGAGCCTGGGCAACGGCATCGCGCTCGCCGACTCCCCGGACCAGGTGGCCGCCAAGGTGCGGGCGGCCCGGACCGACTCCGAGCGGCGGATCAGCTACGAGCCCGAGACCCGGCCCGAGGTGGCCACCCTGCTCACGCTGGCCGGGCTGTGCCTGGGGGAGGACCCGGCAGCGGTGGCCGAGCGGATCGGCGCAGGCGGCGCCGCCGAGCTCAAGCGGGTGGTCATCGACGCGGTCAACGAGCTGCTGGCCCCGATCCGGGCTCGCCGAGCCGAACTGGCCCTCGCCGACGCCGAGCTGATCCTGCGGCGCGGGGCCGACCGGGCCCGCGAGATCGCCGACCGGACGCTGGCCGAGGTCAATGCCGCCATGCGGATGGGATAGCTATTCCGGCGCGCGCCGAGAACGTGAGTATGCGCGTAGTGTGGGTAGCACTACGCATAGGACGGAGCAAGACACCATGGGCCGAGCCAACGTCTACCTGCCGGACGACCTGGAACGCCGGGTGAAGGCCGCCCGGATCCCCATCTCGGAGGTGTGCCAGCGCGCCCTGCTGGCCGCCGTCCAGGCGGCCGAGGAGACCGGCGACCCGTTCGGGCCGGAACTCGGCGAGCAGTTCCAGCGCGGCCGCGATGCCGGGGCGCGCTGGATCGAGCAGGCCGCGCCCGAAGCGCTGCTCGGCCTGGTGCGCGACCAGCGGTTGGAGGAGATCCCGGCCGAGGCGCTGCCGGCCGACCTGTACTCGCTCACCCAGAACCAGGTGCTGGCCTGGGAGGCGGGCTTCGCCGAGGGCGCCAGGACGGCGGTTCGGCTACCACAGCCACCGGCCACCGAGCCGCCGCCCGGACCGTCCCTGACCAAGGCCACCGACGCTTCCGCCGAGACCGAGGCCGAGGCCGAGACAGATACCGGGACCGATGCCGCGCCGGAAGAGGGCGAGTCGGCCGGCGGTCCGGCCGCCCGGCCGGTCGAGCTGGGGGACGACTCGGGCTGCCAGATCGGCATGACGCTGGACGGGCACCGGGTTTGCTTCGATCCGCACGCGGCGCTGCGGGACGGCAAGAGCCCGCTGTTCGCGGTGCTGGGCCACGCCGACGAGCGGGCCCGGCTGGTGCTGAGCGTGGCGCAGGACGCCGCCGCCCGCGGCAGCGGTGTGGTGCTGGTGGACCTGTCCGGGCAGCTGGTGTCGCGGGCGGCGGGGCTCGGCAAGAACGTCCGGATCGTGCGCCGGCCGCAGGCGGTGCCACGCCTGGAGGACCTGGTGCAGGGCGCGGTGGGCCTGGGTGGCTTGTGGGAGACCGTGGCCGGGTTCTCCAAGGGCGCGGGCCTGACCCAGCTGTTCGCCAACCCGGGGGAGGAGCGGATCGAACCCGGCTACGTCACCGTCATCGGGCTGTCCGAGGCCGGCCAGCTGGGGGCGGCGCTGCCGGTGATCCAGTTGCTCGGCCAGTTCGCGAGCCGGGCGGACTTCCCCCGGCTGCTGCACGTCGACCTGCCGGCCGGCATCACGGTGCCGGCGCCGTTCGCCGCCCGGCTGGGCCGGATCGTGCGCACCGCGCGGCAGCAGAACGCCGCGGTGGGGCTGTCGGCCGAGAACGCCGACACGATCGGGCAGCTGGCCGGCGGCGGGGCGTTGCTGTCCACCGCGATCGCCTTCGCGACCAGCAGCCCGGCCGAGGCCGACCGGCTGCGTGCCCTGCTCGGCGTGGACGCCCCGATCCTGCTCGACCCGCCCGGCAGCTCGGTCCGTCCCAGCGACCAGGTGTGGGCGGCGATGCGCGACCTGCACGGCCGGCTCGGGCAGGTCCGGATGGAAGGCTGGTAGGCAGACGCCGGATCGGGCGGCTTCACTCGAGGTCGAGCACCAGCGGCGCGTGGTCGGACGGCCCCTCGCCGCGCCGGGCGTCCCGGTCCACCCACGCCGCCCGCACCGATCCGGCCAGCGACTCGCTGACCAGGGCCAGGTCGATCCGCATGCCGCGGCCCTTCTGGAAGCCCAGCATCCGCATCTCCCAGAAGGTGTAGGGCGGCCGGCGGTCCGCCGGATCGGCCGAGGCCCGCGGCATCAGGTCCACCAACGGCGCGTCGGGGTCGGCGGTGCGCAGCGCTGCCAGTGCGGTCCGTTCCGGCGCGCTGACGTGGGTGGCACCGTCGAAGGCGGCGATGTCCCAGACGTCGGTGTCCAGCGGCGCCACGTTGAAGTCGCCGAGCAGGCCGTACCGCGCGTCCGGGCCGAGCACGGCCCGCTCGGCGACCGCCTGCGCCCGGACGGCGTCCAAGAACCGCAGCTTGTAGTCGAAGTGCTGGTGGCCGACCTGGCGGCCGTTCGGCACGTAGAGCGACCACAGCCGGACACCGCCGCAGCTGGCACCGATGGCCCGGTCCTCGATCATGCCGTCGAAGTCCGGTTGCCCGAGCAACCCGTAGCTGACGTCGGCCAGGCCGATCCGGGACAAGATGGCGACGCCGTTCCACCGCCCGCTGCCCAGGTGTGCCGATTCGTAGCCGAGTTCGGCCAGCGGCCCGGCCGGCCAGCCCTGCTCGGCCACCTTGGTCTCCTGCACCAGCAGCACGTCCGGCTGGCGGTCGGCGAGCCAGCTCAGCAGCCGCGGCAGCCGGGCCTTGACGGAATTGACGTTCCAGGTCGCGATGCGCACGTACCGATACTGGCATTTGGTGTCGCTTGGGCAGAATCCGGAGTATGAGGCGTCAGGTGAGCACCGTGACCGCACCGGACGGCCGGGCGCTCGGCGTCGCGCAGTGGGGTGCCCCGGACGGCGCCCCGGTGTTCTTCCTGCACGGCACCCCCGGCTCCCGGCTGAACCGCCCGGACGAGGCGGCGCTGGCCGCTGCCGGGCTGCGGGTGGTGACCTATGACCGGCCGGGCTACGGCGCCTCGGATCGGCGACCCGGTCGCCGGGTGGTCGACTGTGCCGGCGACGTGGCAGCGATCGCCGACGCGCTGGGCATCGACCGCTTCGCGGTGTCGGGCTGGTCCGGCGGTGGCCCGCACGCGCTGGCGATCGCCGCCACCCTCGGCGATCGGGTGAGCGCAGCCGAGTGCCTGGCCGGCCGGGCTCCCTTCGACGCCGAAGGCCTGGACTGGTGGGCCGAGATGAGGTCTGACATCAGCGAGGAGTTCGGCTGGGCGCTGCACGGCGAGCAGCTGCTGCACGACAACGTGCTCCGCAAGGCGGAGCTGGACCTGGTGCGGATCGCCCGCAAGCGCGCCGGGGTGGCGGTGCCCGAACCGCCGGCGGTTGGGCCGCCGCCGACCGACGCCGAGCTGGCGTTCGTGGCTGCGATGCGCGACACCTACACCGCCGGGGTGTGGGGACGGGTCGACGACGTGCTGTCGCTGATGGTCGGCTGGGGCTTCTCCCTCGACGAGATCGCGATACCGGTCACGGTTCGCTACGGCACCGGGGACAGCTGGGTCTCGGTGCAGCACGGCGCCTGGCTGGGCGCGCACCTGCCCAACGCCAAGGTGGTGGTGACTCCCGGCGGCGGTCACGACATCGACCCCGGAACCCAGATCGAGAACCTGCTCACGCTGGTCGCGGCCGGCTGACCGGCTGGATTCGTCCCGAAGTTTCCCGCTACGGCTACCTGGGCGGCGTGCCGAGGGCTAGGGTGCGCGGCATCGACTTCTATCGGGGGCCGCTATGCGGAAACGTGTCGAGAACAATGGCCTGACGGTCAACGCGATCGCCGGCAACCACGCGGTCTTCCTGGGGTTCGACCTCACCGATGCGGCCCGGGCCGGCTGCCTGGGCTTCGCCGTCCAGCGCGAGGACCTGACCAGCCACACCGTCACCTGGCTGTCGGGGTTCAAGACCTTCAAGTCCCAGGTGCCGGCGCCGGCGCTGACCACGATCTACTCGACGCAGCACCAGCCGATCCAGGCCATGTGGTGGGGTGACTACACCACCACGCCGGGCCACCGGTACCGCTACACCGTGCTGCCCCAGTACGGCACGCCCGACAGCCTGGCCGGCAAGGACTCGGTCACCACCCAGGTCGAGGTCGCCACCAACGATCCGGACACCGGCACCCACGGCATCTACTTCAACCGCGGGGTGGCAGCCAGCCAGGCCTACGCCACCAAGTTCGGCGACCCGCCGGACCAGCTGCCGCCGGCCAAGCGGGCCGCCGCGATGCGCTGGCTGTCCCGCGGCCTGCACGAGGCGCTGATCGCCTACATCACCGAGGGGGCCGGGCCGTCGCTGGCGCTGCGGGCCGCGGTCTACCAGTTCACCGAGCCGAGCGTGCTGGCGGCGTTCGCCCAGGCGCAGGCGGCCGGTGCCGACGTCCGGATCATCTACCACGCCGATGGCGACGAGGGGCAGGCGAACTCCGACGCCATCCAGGCCGCCGTCGACTCGGCCGGCTTCGACCGTGCCTCGGTCATCCCGCGCCGGCATGCCACCATCGCGCACAACAAGTTCATCGTCCGGGCCGAACGGGCCGCGGACGGCACCCTCAGCCCGGCGCAGGTGTGGACCGGCTCGACCAACCTCAGCCAGGGCGGCATCTTCGGCCACTCCAATGTGGGCCACGCGGTGCGGGATGCCTCGGTGGCGCAGGCCTATCTGAACTTCTGGGGCGCACTCGCCGACGACCCGGTCCGGCACCTGATGCGGGACTGGACGGACGAGCACAGCCCGTTCGACGCCGATGCACTCGGCGAGGCCGGCATCCACCCGCTGTTCAGCCCGCGTTCCGCGCTCGATCCGCTGGACTGGTACGCGGCCAACTTCGCCACGTCTCCGGCGAGCACCTCCATCACGCTGCCGTTCGGGTTGGACGATGATCACTTCGAAGCGCAACTGGCCGCCGCGCATACCCCGGGGGTGCTGCGCTTCGTGCTGCTGGACTCGCGGGACAACGACCAGGACGTCTGGTCGGCGGACCGGATGGTGCAGGTGGCGGTGGGTGCGACCGGCAACCCGGGGGTGTTGAGCAAGTGGGCCGCCGAGCAGCTGAGCGGGTTCAACCAGCACGCCCGCTACCTGCACACCAAGATCCTGCTGGTCGACCCGCTCGGCGAGTCGCCGGTCACCGTGTCCGGTTCGGCGAACTTCTCCAAGGCCTCGACCGACTCCAACGACGAGAACATGCTGGTGATCACGGGGGATACCGAGGTGGCCGACGTCTACTTCTCCGAGTTCCAGCGGATCTTCGACCACTTCTACGCCCGCTGGTGGGCGCAGCGGCTGCACCACCAGGCGCCCGAGGCGCACGACTACCTGACCGAGGACGACAGCTGGCTGGAGCCGTACTACAAAGCCGGAACCCCCAAGTTCGCCAGGCGAATCCTGTACGCCGGCACCGATTGACCAGCCAGCGGTTGCTGGAGCGGCGTGCCGCAGTCCTTCAGCCCAGCAAGCGTGTTCAGGTGTCGAGGAGCTCGCCGATGACTGCGATGATCGTCGACTCGCCGCAGATCCACACGGCTACGCCCTTCGCGATGCTCTCGACCTTGACGTAATTGAACTTCGGGCTGATCCATCCGATGATTGTCCACCAACCGGCAGGAACTCAGCCGGTGATGTCGCTATCGGGCGCGGGGATGGTGGCCAGGTCGGCCTGCACCAGATCGCGGTCCTCGTCCTCGGCGATGTCGACCGCGCGGGCCTGCTCGACGTAGCCGGCGGCGGCGGCCAGGTCTCCCGCTACGCTCGCGGCCCGCGCCAATGCCTCGTAGGCGTAGGCCAGATCCCAGTCGCCGATGCCGTTGGCCTGGCAGATCTCCAGGCACCGCCGGGCGTGGTAGCCGGCGGGCTCGGCACGTCCCAGCACGGTGTAGACCCGCGACACCTGCCATTCGCTGCGGGCCAGGTTGTTGGCAGTCGCTCCGGTTCCCTCGGCCCGCCAGTGGTGCGCCGAGGCGTGCGCCATGTGCAGCATCGCGTCGTCCTCCTCGGCGCAACGATCGGGCTGGTCCATCAGCGCCCAGGTCTGGTTGAACAGCTCTACTCCGAGGGCACGGTGGTTGAGGTTCTCGGTCATGCCGCGCAGTATCGCGCACGCCGCGACCCTCTGAGAGACAAACCCTGGCTGACCCGGATCACACCGCGGCGGTGGCCGACGGCAGCTCCCGCAGGGTCCGCAACGGCGAGAGGAAGACCGGCAGAAAGGTCAGCGCACCGCCGACCGCGACCACGAACAGCGTCTGCCGGACCCCGATGGCCGAGCCGAGCAGGCCACCGAGCACGCCGCCGATCGGCATGGCGCCCCAGACCAGGAAGCGCATGGTGGCGTTCATCCGGCCGAGCAGCGCCGGCGGGCACAGACCCTGCCGAAAGCTGACCTGGGTGATGTTGTAGACCACCACCGCCGTCCACAGCACGCCCTGGGCCAGGGCCAGCAACCCCAGCGTCCAGTCGCGGTGCACGAACGGCGCCACGAAGCCGCACGGGCCCATCACCAGCGCCGAGATCCAGATCGCCGGACCCTGGCCCAACCGGTCGGCGACCCGGCGGGCGAGCAGCGAGCCCAGCAGGCCACCGACGGCCGAGGTCGATTCGATCAGGCCGATCCAGCCGGCCGACAGCCGCAGGTCGCGGGCCAGCAGTACGTAGAAGACCGCGTTGGCCATCGAGGTGAACAGGTTCGCAAGGCCAGTGCAGGTCGCGATGGCACGCAGCAACCGGTTGCCCAGCACGAAGCGCAGCCCCTCGCCGATCTCGCGGCGCAGGTTGCGGTCCGGCGCGCGTGGCGGCCGCGCTGGCCGGGCCTCGATGGCGCACACCCAGGCCGCCGACCACAGAAAACTCAGCGCGTCCAGCAGGATCGCGTACGGCGCTGTCACCAGCTGGATCAGCACGCCGCCCACGCTCGGCCCGCCGATCTGGGCGACCGATTCGCTGGCCTGCAGCTTGGCGTTCGCCTCGACCAGCGCCGTCCGGTCCACCAGTTGCGGCAGGTAGGACTGGTAGGCCACGTCGAAGAACACCGTGCAACTGCCGGTCAACAGCGCCACGGCATACAGCTGGCCGATGCTGAGTGCGCCCAGCCAGTGCGCGACCGGGATCGAGGCCAGCGCCGCCGCCCGAAGCAGGTCGTTGACGATCAGCACGCTGCGGAACCGCATCCGGTCCACCCAGGCGCCGGCCGGCAGCCCCACCACCAGGAACGCCGCCAGCTGGCAGCTGACCAGCAACCCGACCTCGAAGGTGCTGGCATGCAGGATCAGGATGGCCACCAGTGGCAGTGCCAGCTGGCTGACCGTGGACCCGAACTGGCTGACCGTCTCACCGATCCACAGCCGCCGGAAGTCCAGGTGGTGCCACAGACCGCCGGGCCGAATAAGCCGGGTCGGCCGAGGGTCGGCGGTTCCGGGCGGTTCGGCGGTCACCGGGCCATCCTCAGCGAAGTGATTGGGGTTTGTCAATCACTTCCGCTAGGATGGTGCCATGGAGCAACGCAGCCCGGCCACCGACGCCGAGGCCCGGGCGCTGGCGTCCGCGCTGCGGCTACGAATCCTGCGGATCTGCCTGGGCGAGGCGCGCACCAACAAGGAGATCGCCCAGCTGCTCGAACGGGATCCGGCGAGCATCCTGCACCACATCCGGACGCTGGTGCGCACCGGCTTCCTGCAGCCGCAGGCCGAGCGGCGGGGTGCCCGTGGCGCCCGGGAGATCCCGTACCTGGCTACCAAGAAGTCCTGGCGGCTCAGCGTCCCGGCCATGGACCGGTCGATGCTGGACGCCTTCCTCGAAGAGCTCGCGCTGGTGCCGGGGGAGCAGGTGGACACCGCGCGGCTGGGCCTGCGGCTCGCCCCGGCGCAGCTGGAGGAGTTCCGTGACCGGCTGCGCGTGCTGCTCGACGAGTTCGCCGCGCTGCCGGACGATCCCACCGCGCCGGCCTGGTCGCTGTTCCTGGCGCTGCACCCGGACCCGAACCGGCCGTGAGGCGGCGCATGGTGACCCGTGTGATGCTGACCAGGTGACGAGCAAGCAGAACCCGCTGCAGCAGCTGCTGCGCGCCCAGGTCGACGCCGGCTCGATCGCCGGCGCGGTAGCCCTGGTGGCCCGGCCGAACCGGCTGGAACACCACACGGTTGGGTTTGTCGACGTGGAGCAGTCCGCCTTCATGGCCGCAGACTCGATCTTCCGGATCGCCTCGATCACCAAGCCGATCATCGCTGCGGCGGCGATGCTGCTGGTGGACGACGGTCGGATGGCGCTGGCCGACCCGGTGCGGCAGTGGCTGCCGGAGCTGGCCGAGCCGATGGTGCTGCGCCGGCCGGACGGCCCGGTGGACGACGTGGTGCCGGCCGTCCGCCCGATCACCGTGCGACACCTGCTCGACTCCCGCGCCGGGTACGGCTTTCCCTCCGACTTCTCCTGGCCGGCGGTGCGGCTGCTGCTCTACCTGCAGCCGGGACCGCGGCCGGACCTGCTGCCGGCACCCGAAACGTGGCTGGCCCGGCTGGCCGGCATTCCACTGCTGTACCAGCCGGGCGAGGCGTGGCTGTACAACACCTGCTACGACATCCTCGGCGTGCTGATCGCCCGGGTCGCGGGTTGCCCGCTGCCGCAGTTCCTCGCCGAGCGGCTTTTCGAACCGCTCGGCATGCTCGACACCGGCTTCGAGGTACCGGCGGACAAGCGGCACCGGTTCACCAGCTACTACCGAACCGATCCGGACGGAGGCCTGCGGCTGGTCGACCCGGCGGGCGGCTGGTGGAGCAGGCCGCCGGCCTTTCCCTCCGGTGCGGGCGGGCTGGTGTCCACCGTCGAGGATTGGTTCGCCTTCGCCGCAATGCTGCTCGACGGCGGTACCTACCGGGGCCGCCGGTTGCTGTCGCCGGCGGCGGTGCGGCAGCTGACCACCGACCAGTTGACCGCCGAGCAGCGCGCGGCTGGCCGGCTGTTCCTGGAGGGGCAGGGCTGGGGGTTCGGCGGCTCGGTGGACGTCGCGACCGTCGAGCCGTGGAACCTGCCCGGCCGCTACGGCTGGGTCGGCGGCACCGGCACCACCGCGCACATCGTCCCGGCCACCGGTCGGGTCGCGATCCTGCTCACCCAGCTGGAGATGTCGAGCCCGACGCCGCCACAGCTGATGCGCGAGTTCTGGCGGTACGCCGCGACCGCCTGATCGGGCCGTGCAAGGCTGGGGATCCACGAAGGAGGGTGAGGTCATGTCCGATGCGATCAGGCTCAGCTCGGTGGCCCTGGACTGCCCGGACGCGGGCCGGCTGGCGGGGTTCTACGCAGAGATCACCGGCGGTGAGGTGACCTTCGCCAACGACGACTGGGCGACCGTCAACGGCCCGGGCGGCCGGATCGACTTCCAGACCGCTCCCGGCTACCGGCCACCGAGCTGGCCGGACCCGGGCTCGTCCCTGCAGATGCATCTGGACTTCTTCGTCGAGGACCTGGCGGCGGCCGATGCCCGGGTGTTGGCGGCCGGCGCCCGCAAGTACCGCGAGCAGCCGAACGCCGACCACTGCCTGGTCTATGCCGACCCCGCCGGGCACCCGTTCTGCCTGACCACCTGGGACGAGATCCCGACCTGACCGGCTGCCGTCGCCACTCCTCGCGATCCATATCGCGCTCACAGCTTCGGCACGACCGCGCGCCAGGCTCGCTGCACACCCTGATGGCACGGCTGGACCATCCGGGCCCGGCCGGTGTCAGGAGGTGTTCCCATGAACCCGAACGAATGGTCGCCGCCGCCGGTGTCGCCACCGGCGTACGGTCCGACCAGTAAGCCGGCACGCGGACGGCGTGGCCTGCTCGTCGGCGGCGGCCTGCTCGCAACCGGTGCGGTAGCCGGCGCAATCATCGGTGGCACGGTGCTGTCCAGCGCCGCGACCACGACGCCGTCCGCGCCGAGTTCGTCCAGCAGCAGCGAGGCGCCGGGGGCGAACCGGGCGCCGGGTGCGAACGCACCGGCACCGAACAAGCAGTCCACCCCGGTCCGAACGGATGAGAAGGCGGTCAGCGCCGACGTGGCGGCCAAGCTCAAGGCGGCCGCGCTGAAGGCGGTGCCCGGCGGCACGGTGTACCGGGTCGAGACCGACGGCGACGGTGACGCCTACGAGGCGCACATGACCAAGGCCGACGGCAGCCTGGTGACTGTGAAGTTCGACAAGAACTACGCCGTCACCGGGGTCGAGGACGGCATGGGCGCAGGCGGTCCGGGCGGTGGTCACGGCCACGGCGGTCCGAACAACGGCTCGGGAACCGAGTCGGGCGGCTGATCGGAAGTGGATCCGGCGCGGGTGGACATCGGCCACCCGCGCCGGATCTCAGCCGAGGCACTTCTGCCACACCGAGACGTGCGAGCGGCTCTCGCTGGTGAACGGGCTGCGCTGCCAGTCGCTCCACCGGTACCGCAACGACATGCCCGCCAACCGGGCCATCAGGTCCAGTTCGGCCGGCCAGACATAGCGAAACGGAATCGAGCCGCTCTCCCACCGGCCGTCCTGCCGCCAGTAGTGGTGTGACACCAGTCCCTGGTTGGCCACGTCGTAGGAGTCGAAGCCGAGCCGGCCCTCGCTGACCTCGAACGGCCGGACGGTCTCGCCGGCCGGCAACCGCTGCAGGTCCGGCACCATCACCTCGATCACGAAGTGCCCACCGGGGGACAGGTGCTCGGCCACAGTGGCGAAGCAGGCGACCTGCTCGTCCTGGCTGGTCAGGTTCATGACGGTGTTGAACACCAGGTAGCCGAGGGTGAACTCGCCCGGCACCCGGGTGTGCGCGAAGTCGCCGACCGTGACGCCGATCCGCTCGGCACCGGGCTTGTTCGCCAGCTGGGCGAGCATCGCGGGGGAGAGGTCGATGCCGTGCACCGGCACGCCGCGCCGGCTCAGCGGCAGCGCGATGCGGCCGGTGCCGATACCGAGTTCCAGTGCGGCGCCGTCGCCGGCCAGTTCGGCCAGGACCTCGACAGCCGGCTGCACGGTCGCCGGGGCGAACATCTCGCTGTCCGGGTCGTCGTAGCGTTCGGCCACCTGCTCACCGAAGAAATCCTCTGGCATGCCTGCCATCCTGGCGGCCCGGGCGCGTTCTCCCAAGCGATTTACCGCCACCGGGTGCGCCGGCGCCGGCCAACTGCCCGCATTTGCTATTGAGTTCCGAGCAGTTCTCGAACCAGTTGGTCCACCCGGGTGCGGATCTCGTCGCGCACCTGGCGCACCGTCTCGATCGGCTGGCCGGCGGGATCGGGCAGTTGCCAGTCCTCGTAACGGGTGCCGGGAAAGAACGGGCAGCTGTCGCCGCAGCCCATGGTGATCACCACATCGGCACCGGACACCGCGGCGTCGCTGAGCAGCTTGGGCTGCTCGGCGGCGATGTCGATGCCGACCTCGCGCATGGCTTCGACCGCGACCGGGTTGAGCTGCTCGGCCGGTGCGGACCCGGCCGACCGGACGTCGACGCGTGGTCCGGCGATCTGTCTCAGCCAACCGGCGGCCATCTGGGACCGTCCGGCGTTGTGCACGCAGACGAACAACACGGTGGGCAGGCGGTCGGTCATGTCGACACCTCCGGGTAGAGGCCGCGGATCAGCCCGTAGCCGAGCACGCCGCCGAGAAGTTGGGCAAGCACGAAGCCGAGCACCGACGCCGGTGCGATACCGGCGAACGTGTCGGAGAACATGCGGGAAACGGTGACGGCGGGGTTGGCGAACGAGGTCGAACTGGTGAACCAGTAGGCCGCGAGCAGGTAGCCGCCGACCGCGAAGGCGACCCGGTCGGTGCGCCGGGCCCGCAGGGTTCCGAACACCACCAGCAGCAGCCCGAGGGTGGCGATGACCTCGCCGAGCCACCGACCGGTGCCCGAACGGTGCTGTTCGGACAGCGTGACCGCTCTCAGGTCGAACATCAGATTGGCCAGCACCGCACCGAGGAACCCACCGCCGAACTGGGCCAGGATGAGCGCTGCGGCATCTCGGGTGCTGATGGCGCCGAGTACCCGCTCGACCCCGGTCACCACCGGGTTGAAGGCCGCCGACACCGGTTGCAGTGCCAGGATGAGCGCGACCAGCGCGCCAGCGGTGACGAGTGAGTTCTCCAGCAGTTGTAGGCCGGGCTGACCGGGGGACAGCCGGACCGCGGCGATGCCCGAGCCCAGTACGGCCATCACGAGAAAGGCGGTGCCGGCGAACTCGGCCAGCGCCCGGCGGGCCAGCAGGCTCACGGCGCCGGGGTGCCGATCAGGGTGGCGAGCCCGGCCAGCGCCTGGCCGTGCACCTGGTAGTAGACCCAGACGCCGCGCCGCTCACGCGTCAGCAGGCCGGCATCGTGCAACACCTTCAGGTGATGGCTGATGGTCGGTTGGGACAGTTCGAAGGCGTCGTTCAGGTCGCAGACGCACGCTTCGCCGCCCTCGTGCGAGGCGACCAGCGACAGCAGCCGGAGCCGCACCGGATCGGCAAGTGCCTTGAGCAGCGGGGCGATCCGCTCAGCTGCGTCGGCGCTCAACGGTTCCCGGCTCAGCGGCGAGCAGCAGGCCACCGCCTGGACGGGGGTGAGCGTCAAGGAAGATGACTTCGACATGCATCTATATTGACAGACCCCGATGTCAGTGGCAATCTGACGATACCCAAGACATAGACAAACGTCGATGTCATGACCGCGGGAGGAACCATGAGTCGTGTCCAGCTAGCCCTCAACGTCGAGAACCTGAGCGAGTCGATCGCCTTCTACAGCAAGCTGTTCGGCGTGGAGCCCGCCAAGGTGCGCGAGGGATACGCCAACTTCGCGGTCGCCGAGCCACCGCTCAAGCTGGTGCTGATGGAGAATCCCGGCCACGGCGGCTCGATCAACCACCTGGGCGTCGAGGTCGCCGACATCGCCGCCGTCGACGCCACCCAGGCCAGGCTGGCCGAGGCCGGGTTGGCATCGGTGGACCAGCGCGGTGTCAGTTGCTGCTACGCCGAGCAGGACAAGTTCTGGGTGCAGGGCACCCCGAACGGTGAGCAGTGGGAGGTCTACACGGTGCTCGCCGACTCGCCGACGTTCGGGTGTGGCACCCGCCCGGACGACAGCGCGCCGGCCACCGGCTCCGACGGTGGCACCGGCTGCTGCTGATCAGCCGTCGCCGAGCAGCACGAGCTGCCGGGTGGCACGGGTCATCGCCACGTAGCGGTCGACGGCCGCTTCGATGCTGTCGATCGTGGTGTCGTCCGGCCGCGGGGCGTCGAGCAGCACGACCAGGTCGAACTCGAGGCCCTTCGCCAGCTCCGGAGTCAGCGACCGGACCCGCGGACGGTCCAGCACTACCGGCCGGTCTCCGATGACGCAGGCGATCCCCTCGTCGTGCCGAGCCAACCAGTCGTCGAGGATCGAGACCAGGTTGGACATCGAGTCGTGCACGACCGGTTGCCCGGTACTGCGGATCGAGGTCGGCACGTTGGCATCCGGCAGCACCGATCGGATCACCGGCTCGGCCTCGGCCATCACCTCGGTCGGCGTCCGGTAATTGATCCGCAGCTCTGCCCGGCTGATCCTTCTCAGCCCGACCCGTTCCAGCCGCTGCTGCCAGGACTCGGCGAACCCGTGCCGGGCCTGGGCCCGGTCACCGACGATGGTGAAGCTGCCGGACGGGCAGCGCAGCAATAACATCTGCCATTGCGCGTCGGTGAGTTCCTGCGCCTCGTCCACCACGACGTGCGCGAACGGGCCGGCCAGCAGGTCGGGGTCGGCGGTCGGCAGCCCGGCCTCGTCGACCAGCGCGGCCTGCAGGTCCGGCCGGCGCAGCATGGACATGATCTGCATCTCCGAGTCGTCGGTGGCGACGAGATGTTCGACGACCTTGGCCATCTCCTGCTGCTCGGCGGCGATGGTCGCCTGTCGCCTGCGCTCCCGCCGCCAGGCTCCAGGGTCGCCGAGTCGCTGCCGGGCCGCGTCCAGATAGGGCAGGTCGGAGATGGTCCAGGCCTGTGGGTCCGCGCGCTGCAGGGTGCGGATCTCGTCCGGGCTCAGCCAGGGTGCGCACCTGCGCAGGTAGGCGGGTACCGACCACAGGTCACCGACCAGATCGGTAGGTTCCAGCGCCGGCCAGGCCCGGTTGAAGGCATCGAGCAGTTCGTCGTTGTGCTGCAGGGCTTTGCGCACCAGGGGAGGGGAGGTGTCGTCGGCACAGTTGTCCAGCAGGATGGCGAGCAACGCCTCCCAGACCTGTTGGCGGGCTTCGTTGTGCGGGGTGCCGGGTTCGGCCGTGTCGAACGCCTCGGCCCAGTCCGCCGGGCTCAGCGGGATGTCGGCGGTTTCGGTGCTGACGATCATGGCCTTGGCCGGCGGTTCCTCGTAGAACCGGACCGCCGCCTCGACCGCCCGCACCAGTTCCGCCGAGGACTTCAACCGGGCCACCTCGGGGTTCGCCTCGGCTGAGGCGGTCGCTCCCTCGGGCACCAGGTCGCGCAGGGTGCAGATCTGCACGCCCTCCTCGCCGAGGCTGGGCAGCACGTCGGCGACGTAGGCCAGGTACGGGCGGTGCGGCCCGACGAACAGCACGCCGCCGCTGCGGTGCTGGCCGAGGCGCGGGTCGGAGTAGAGCAGGTAGGCCGACCGGTGCAGCGCGACCACCGTCTTGCCGGTTCCGGGGCCGCCGTCGACCACCAGGGCGCCGCGGGAGCCGGCGCGGATGACGGCGTCCTGGTCGGCCTGGATGGTGCCGAGCACGTCGCGCATCCGGGCCGACCGGGCGCCGCCCAGGCTGGCGAGGAAGGCGGACTGGTCGTCGAGCGCGGCATACCCTGCCGTGCCGTCCAACTCGGCGGCGGTGAAGACCTCGTCCCAGTAGTCGCTGATCCGGCCGCGCGTCCAGCGGTACCTGCGCCGGCTGGCCAGCCCCATCGGGTTGGCGTGGGTCGCGCCGAAGAACGGCTCGGCAGCGGGGGAGCGCCAGTCCAGCAGGACGTGCCGGCCGGTGCGGTCGGTGAGGCCGAACCGGCCGATGTAGACCGGTTCCCCCTTGTCGGTGCCGACAATGCGGCCGAGGCACAGGTCCAGGCCATAGCGGCGCAGGGCGCGTAGCCGGGCGGTCAGCCGGTGGATCTCCAGGTCCCGGTCCATCGCGGCCTGGCCACCCCGGCCGGGGAACCGGCGCTCAGTGTCGAGACGCCCGGACAGGTCGGCGATGGCGCCCTCGAGGCTGGCGGCCAGGGCCGCGAAATGCCGCTCGTCAAGGGCGATCAGGTCGGGGTCGGCCTTGGCGGCCAGCCGGTCGGGCAGATCGAACACGCTGGTGGGCAGCGGGGGCACGGCATCATCTCCTGCAGATTCTCAGGTCCGGCCGGCGATTCTGCGCCATCACCCGGGTCTTGCCGCAAGACCCCGGGTGCGCTATAGATTGAAGTGGCAGGGCAGGACTACAGGTACCGCCCGCAATCTAGCTTTCGGTTGAGTGCGACTCGGCACTTGCGTAGGCGGCGGCAAGCTGGTTCTGGCAGGCCCGTTGAACCTCGGCGCCGCAGTTGGTCGTCGGTACGACTGGTGTCTCCGTCCCACTCGGAGGCAAGGGTGTACAACCGGCCGAGCGGCGGTCGGATGACCTCGGCCTCGAAATAGGGTTCGACGATCTCGTACACCTTGCGGACGACCCACTGTTCGCCGTCCGCGAGCCTGGCTGGAACGGGTCGAGCGGGATCGCACCGATCCGACCGTCGTCCAGCTCGTGGACGACGACCCGGTTCGGCTCTACCGCACGTTCGTCACCCTGGTGCTGCTCACCCGGGGCATCGCCGAACAGGTCGACGACGGTCCGCCGACTTTGCCATCGGCGGGTGCTGTGACGTCCATATGATTGATCGGCACGTGTGGAGTTTCCGGACCCTGAATTTCTGTACATACCGAATCACGCGGTCCATCATGAGGACGACTGGTTACCTCTACTTCCCAAGCCCGTAGTCGAGAACACCGTGGCACGAAGTCGTGATGGTTGACGGGAGGAAACGATGGGAGCAGCGGTAGGAGCAATAGGTATCGACTCTGCAAGTCGCGTCGACTCACACGTCGCTAAGCAGAAGGGCGCCGTCTTCCAGGTTCGCTACTCGGCTGGTGCTGCCACCGACGTGAACCATCAGGCGCACCACCTCAACGCGCACAAGCTTCTGGAGCGGGGAGAGCTCCAGGCCATTCTTCAGGCCGGCCTGGACTTCATCGCCAATGACGAGTGGTTCATAGACCGAAAGCTCGGTGGCGCGGCTGCTGCCGAGCAAGATGCTCCGGCCGTTCTCGCCTATTGGCGCGCGCACGGTCTGGCTCCAGGTTCGACGATCATGCTGAACCACGACACGGGGCTGGCCGACGACTCCGATCTCCGTGAGTTCGACGCGTACCACGACCGTTACAACCGGATCCTCGATGGCGAGTACGTCGCCGACGGTTTCTACGGCCCTCAGGCCGTTGCCCGCCATCTTCTCCAGGGAGGTCGGATCAAGCACTTCTGGATTCCCGAAGGAGCAAGCTTCTTCGAGAAGAAGGCTCCGATCGATCCGAACTACGCCCCTCCGGCCAGAACGAACTGGGATCTCTGGGCACCGACCCCGGCGCAGGTCAAGCCGGCAATCGCCTACATACACAAGAAGTTGGCAGACATTCTCCCGGCTCTGCAGTCCGTGGTCTGGCAGGACCTGAACAAGTGGTTCGGAAAGGCAGCAGACGAAAACATCGTTATCAAGGGCGACCGTTTCGGGTCGCACCTGGACAACGCGAGCCCCGCGGGAGAGCCTCCGGTGCCACCCGCTACTGCACCGGTGCACGGCAATCCCATCCGAGGCATGGCCGTCCCAGGCGTAATCGCGAGAGGAAGCGGCCGGTATCTGGGCAGCATTGACGGCCCCGCCAACTCCATCGGTGGCGCCAACCCCGCAGAGCAGCGCATCGTCAAGCTGTGGCAACAGTTCCTGATCTGGGGCCGATTCGTCCCCGGACATTCCCAGACCAACGATGGTTGGGCCGACGGAATCTTCGACACCCGCGGCAGCGGTGTCGGAAACGGCCCCAGTTCTCGGGCGACGGCTAGCTTCCAGCACGCCCGGATGCCAACCACGACCTTCTACGGTCAGGTCTGGTGGGACGACTGGACGAAGGCCGCATCGATGTAGTTACCAACCACTCACCGATCGGTAGGTTTCGCTACGAACGTTACTTGCCCGGCGTGGGTGACGACGTCGGCGCTGGCTTTGCCGGGGGGTTCGACGACCCGGATGTCGGTACCAGGAGGACGTAAAAGCTGAGGCAGCATATAGCCATCACAAAGGCGGCCAAGCATGCAATGAGGGCGCCGCGGAGGTAAGTGTCGTTGATATTCCCGGCGGTCGAATGGGTCTCGCTGACATTCTGAAATAGGGCGAATACGCCTACAGTGATGCTGATCAGCAGCAATATTACGGTAGCTCCGATGAGCCATTGCCATGCGGTCCCAGTCTTGCTTACGTAGGTGATGCCAAAAGTGAGCAGCGCTGCATCGATCGTCACCAGTTGTTTCGCTACGTCCCGGTTCGCCTCTAGCGCCTTGACCTGACGATCGGCAGGATCAATCACGAGCTGGACACCAAGGATAAGGAAGCCGGAATTTTGCGCATAGACCGCCCAGAATCAACTCGACGCGTTCCGCGGTGACCTCATCCTCGAATGCCATAGCGCCCTCGGCTGCTTGCGTGTGAGTCAAATGGCGGGCGATCTCGGAGATCACCTCACCGATGGAAGCGACTGCCGCAGCTTCTGCTCGAGCAGGGTCTCCCGACGATGCTCGAACATTCCTCTCCGCGCGGTTGCGTAACGTCGCCAACACCGCTTCATGGTTGTCCTCGGGGATGGCGCTCCGCTCCAGCGCCGGTCTAATTATTCTTGCGAAGTCGGGCATCCCGACCGCCGCTCCACCCATTACGTTAACCCCCCGGAGCCATAGGGCGCCTACATGCTTCAGTTGTATACTCCGCGACCGTTAGTTTCGCAAGACCAGATTTCAACCGAGCCGCACGGGGAATTGATCTTTCCGTACCGAGATGGTGCAGGACCGCTACGACCAATTACTACACGCCAATATTTGCCATCGTTTTGAGATTGAATGCTCGGTAGCTACCGACCGCATTTAATCCGAGGCAAGTGAGCATGCGAATTGCGGCTAAGGTCTCGGGCACCTGAGCCACGTCACCGTCTCGACCGGGAGACATCCCGGTGTTCGCCGCAGCGGGCGCAGTGACCGAAGGCCGGGCTCGGATCTGCTGGTGGCGCGCTTGCAGCGACCACAGGCGGAGTCGAGCAGGGGGTACGCGGCGCCATGCGTCTTGACATAATGTCGATTATCGGATCTGGTCCGGACGTTTCGAGAGACTCTTGCCTGGCGTGCCTTGAGATGCAGGCAGCAATCCGGAGTGAGCTAAGCGAAGGAACGGCGCATCAGAAGGTTGCACGCATCAAACGGATGCAGGTGACTACTTGCTGACGTCATGACGGTCGACGGCCCGGTGCGCAGCCCGTGCATGCTCGGCACCTGGACCGGCGACCCGTCAGGCCCGAGGCGTTCCGTCGGCGCGACGTCCACCCTTCCCTGCCTGTCGGGACCAGAACGGTATACTTGACATAACTCTGGGCGTAGCTGTTGTACGGATGTGTAGGCGATGCCTCGTCCCGAGGGTTAGCGGTGGGAGTCGCCTTCTGCCAGGGTGTGCAACGCTGCGCTGAGCTGAGTTCGGGCCTGGGCCGCGATGGTTTCCAGCCCGGCGTTGCCGGTGAAGGTCACCATGGTGCCCGGATCGATCGCCGAGACGAGCGTGCGACCTGCCTCGGTTTCCCGAAGCACCACGTTGCACGGAAGCAGCACGCCGATGGCCGGTTCGACTTCCAGCGCTTGGGCAGCCAGGTGCGGGTTGCACGCGCCGAGGATGACCTGCGGCGGCACGTCCTTGTCCAGCTTCTTCTTCAGAGTTGCGGCGACGTCGATTTCGGTGAGGATGCCGAAGCCCTGATCGGCGAGGGCGCGCTCGACCAGCGGACGGGCCGAGGCCGGATCGGTGTCGAGGGTGATGCTGATGAAGTACTGGTCGCGGGAGTCCTCGGTCATGGTGTGCAGCTCCTCTAGGTGGGGATCAATGGCTGAATCGGACGTCGGGCAGGACACGGGCCAGCCAGCGCGGTGCGTGCCAGGCGGCGTGCCCGGTGAGGCGCAGCACCACCGGCAGGACGACCATCCGGATGCACAGGGCATCGAGGAAGACCGCGACGGCAAGGATGATGCCCATCTCCTTCGGGGCGAGCGGACCGGACAGGGCGAAGGTGAGGAACACCGCCACCATCACCCCTGCCGCCGCCACCACGACCCGCCCGGAGGTGCGCAGCGCCTCGCGCATCGCATGCTGCGGATCGCCGGTGGCGTCGTAGTGCTCGCGGGCGGCCGAGAGCAGGAACAGGGTGTAGTCCATGGCGACGCCGGTGAGCATGGCGCCGAAGAACAGCGGCCCCCAGGCGTCGATGAAGCCCTGGGGCTGAAAGTTCAGCAGGCCGGCCAGGTGGCCGTCCTGGAAGATCAGCCGCGCGGCGCCGAAGGCGGCGGCGATGGAGGCGAGGTTGGTGACGGTACCGACGAACGCGACCAGTGGGCTGCCGAGTGCCACCAGCAGTAACAGGAAGCCCAGGCCGATCAGCAACCCGAACACCAGTGGCGTCCGGGCAGCCAGGGCCCTCTCCAAGTCGTGGTTCTCGGCCGCCGCGCCACCGACCAGGGACCCGGCCGGCAACCCCTGCCGGATCCGGTCGATGGTGGCGCCGGTAGCCGGTGACGATGCGTCGGTGGTCGGCACTGCCATGGTCATCGCCCAGCCGTTGCGCTGACCACCCGGCAGGACGGCGGCAATCCCCCGGTCGTTGCGCAGAACCTCTCCGGCGGCGCTCGCGGCCGCGGCCGGGGTGAGGATCTGCAGCATGCCGGGGGCGCCCGGCCCGAATGCCTGGGTGACCTGGGTGTAGCCGGCCCGGGCGGACTGGTCGGCCGGGATGACGGTGATCGACGGCATGCCGGTGCGCAGTCCGGCCAGCGGCGCGGCCAGCGCCCCGAGCGTGACCAGCACCAGCGCGCCGGCGATCCAGGGTCGGCGATCCAGGACCGCGCCCCAGTGATGCAACACCTTGTCCAAGCCCCGCCGGTGCCGCTCGCCGGTGGCCGCGGCGGCCTGCGCGCGGGCGGCGTGCCGGTGGTCCCGGCGGCGCGCTCCGGGCGGCCGCAGCCGGCCCGCATCGACCCGGGTGCCCAGCTTGCCCAGCACCGCCGGCAGCAAGGTCAGGGTTGCGGCGAGCACGGCGACGACCGAGAGCATGATGCCCAGTGCCATGGATCGGAACGCCGGAGACGGGACGAGCAGCACCGTCGACAACGACACCAGCACCGTGACGCCGGAGAACGCGACAGCCTTGCCGGCAGTGGCCATGGTCTCGGCGACGGCGTCGACGGCAGCCTGCCGGTCACCGGGGCGGGCGCCGTGCCGGGCCAGTGCCGCCCGGAACCGGACCACCAGGAACAGCGCGTAGTCGATGCCCAGCGCCAGTGCGAACATCATCGCGAAGTTCAGCGCCCACACGCTGACCGGCGCGACGTGGGTGGCGATCACCAGGGCGCCGGCGGCTGTCAGCAGTCCGATCATGGTGAGCATCAGCGGCAGGCCGGCGGCGACGAGACTGCCGAAAGCGATCACCAGCACCACCATGGTGACCGGCCAGGACAGCACCTCCGACTTGATCATCGCCGCGTGGTTGACCTTGTTGAAATCTGACCACAGTGCACTGTCACCGGTGAGGTTCACCGACACCGTCGGGGTCGCGAGCCTGCTCAGCGGCCCGGTGAGGTCGTCGGCGGCCCGCACCATCGCGTTCGCATCCGCCGCGGCGCCACCCTGGACGACAGCGGTGCGACCGTCCCCCGACAGTGAGACCCCCGGCTGCGGCGGCAGCACGGTCGAAACCCGTGGGTCTGCCTTCAGCAGCGCCTGCGCCTCGGCCAGGATGCGCTGTGCCGCCGGGTCATCGGCGATCGGTCGGGCGCCGTCGTGGATCACCACCTGCAGGGCGGTGGCTCCCAGCCCGTCGAAGTTTCTCGCGATCGCCTCCCGGGCCGCGACCGACTGGCTGCCGGAGTCCTGCCAGCCTGCACCGGACAGCGCCGACTCGACCCTGGGTGCGAACGCGCCGAACACCGCGAGGATGAGCAGCCACAGGACGAGCACGGTGCGCAGGTGGCCGGCGGCCCATGCCCCCAAACGGGCCAGTCCGGTTCGGCGAGTCGCCGGTCCGTCGGTGGTTTCCGGCGTGCTCGGCTGCGCAGCGCGATCGCCGGGAAGTTGGTCCGTGGTGGTCATGCGAAGGTCCTCTAGGTAGGGTACCGGGCAGGGTATGCACGAAGTCAGTGAGATTGTGCCGCGCTTGACGGACGGCGTTCCCGCAGGAACCGATCAGGCGAGGCTGAGAAAGAGCTTCTCCATCTGCTCCGGGCTCATCGGCTCGGCTTCCCCGCTGGCGGCCGCGTCCATGCACTGCCGCATGCCGGCAGACAGCAGGCGGAACCCGGTACGGTCCAGCGCGCGGCTGGCGGCGGCGAGCTGGGTGACCACCTCGGCGCAGTCGCGCCCCTCCCCCAACATCCGGATGATGCCGCCGATCTGTCCCTCGATGCGGCGCAGCCGCTTCACCACGTCGTCCGTCGCTTCCGGTTCGATCACCATAGCCTCTATAGTACCTGTACCCCTAGGGGTATCCAGTCTGACGTCTCGCCAGGGCCGGGAGGTGTCCGGTAGCCATGATCGACAAGGAGTTATCCGATGTGCTCTCCTGCTCGCTGTAACCGCTGCGGCAAGACCACGTGGCGTGGCTGCGGCCAGCATGTCGACGCCGTGCTGCGATCGGTGGAGCCGGCGCAGCGATGCCGCTGTGAAGCCCCCGCACCGGCAGGATTGGCCGCGCGGCTGTTCCGACGCCGGTAGGACGGCCGCAGCCGCTGCAACCTGACGTGTTCCCAAGCCTCCGGCGGTACTGTCATATGAACAGATCTTCATATATGCGCTGGGGGCCCGGATGGCCGTGACCGACACGATGGCGAGGCAGGCCGCCGCCGACGCCGGTCATGCCTGTGCTACCCGGGTGGTCGACCAGGGCCGCGTGCAGGCGGTCCGGACGGCGTTGCCCACCGAGGGACGGATAGCCGAGCTGGCGCGGGTGTTCCTGCTGCTCGGCGAGCCCGGCCGGCTGCGGCTGCTGACCAGCCTGTTGGAGGCCGGCGAGCTGTGCGTCTGTGAGCTGGCCGCTGCGGCAGGCATGAGCGAGTCCTCGGCGAGCCACGCGCTGCGACTGTTGCGGGCCGCCCGGATCGTGTCGGTACAGCGCCGGGGACGGATGGCCTACTACCGCCTCGACGACGGCCACGTCCGGATGGTGCTCGAACTCGCGCTGACCCACGCCAGCCACACCGGCCCGATGAGTGCGGTCGCCGGCCGGACGGGAGCCTCGTGAGCACACGGCACGGTGGTCACGGGCACCAGCACGGCGTGGCCACCGATGCCGATCGCCGCTTCCTGCGGATCGCGATGCTGTTGCTCGTCGCGTTCCTGGTCGGCGAGGTGGTCGTCGCGCTGCTGTCCGGCTCGCTGGTGTTGCTGTCCGACGCCGGGCACATGCTCTCCGATGTCGGGGCCATCGCCGCCTCGTTGTGGGCGATGCACCTGGCGGCTCGTCCGGCGGACGGGCGGTGGACTTTCGGCTGGAAACGCGCAGAGGTCCTGTCCGCGGCCGGCAACGGCGTCACCCTGCTGGTGATCAGCGGGCTGATCGCGTTCGAGGCGATCCGTCGACTCGTCCATCCGCCGCCGGTACAGGGCGGTCCGGTGCTGATGGTCGCGATCGTCGGCGTCGCCGTCAACCTGGTCGCTACCTGGGTGCTGGCTCGGGCCAACCGCTCCTCGCTGAACATCGCAGGCGCCTACGCCCATATCCTCACCGACCTGTACGCCTTCGTCGGCACCGCCGTGGCCGGCGGGATCATCCTGCTGACCGGTTACACCCGAGCGGACGCGATCGCGTCCCTGGTCGTGGTCGTGCTGATGCTGCACTCGGCTTGGAGCCTACTGCGCGACTCCGGCCGGATCCTGCTCGAGGCGGCGCCGGAGCATGTCGACCTCGACGAGATCCGCGCCCACATCATCGAACTGCCCGAGGTGCACGCGGTGCACGACCTGCACGTCTGGACCGTCACCTCCGGCATGCTTGCCCTGTCAGCCCACGTCGTGGTCGAGGACCCCTGCTTCAGCAACGGAAACGCCCCTCAGGTGCTGGACCGGTTGCAGGGCTGCCTCGACGAGCATTTCGACGTCGAACACTGCACGTTCCAGCTGGAACCACCGGCCCACGCCGAACACGAATCCGGCGCGCACTAGCGGACCCACCCGGTAGGGATCGGCGCTCGGAGGCGACTACCGTGCTGGACATGTCCGATACGCCCATGGTGACGCTGCGCACGCGCACCGACGACGATCTCGACGTCCTCTACCGCATCTCCGCCGACCTCGATACCTGGGAGGAGCGCAACCCGGGGGCGCCCGCTCCGCTGACCAGGGCACAGTTCGACGCCCGGCATGCGGCACGTGCGGACGAGGACACCGCGATGTTCGTGGTCGATGCCGACGGAGCAGCCGTCGGTAGCGCGTCGCTGTTCGACTTCGATCTGTTCGCCGGCCATGCCGAGGCCGGCATCGCGCTGCTACCCGACGCCCGGGGCCGCGGGATCGGCACGGCCGCAATTCGCCAGCTCGTCGAGTTCGGCTTCGTCCGGCGCAACCTGCGCCGGATCCACCTCCAGGCGATCGCGTCGAACGACGCTGCTATCCGCGCTTACGCGAACGCGGGTTTCGAGATCGAGGGACGGCGCCGGCAGCATGCCTGGGTTCGTGGTCACTACGAGGACATCGTGCTGATGGCAATCCTGCGCCCGGAGCACCCCCCGACGCCGTGACTCCCGCCGCGGTGGGCTGTCAATCCTGCGCGGCGAGCGCGGCGGCAACCTGATCGGCCAGCGTCACCGCGACCAGCCGGTGTTCCAGTGGTGGCCTGGCACCGGCACTGGTGGTGAGGACGAACCGGCCGTGCAATCGGCCCCTGCTCTCGACCAGGAGTTCCAACACCCCCGGGGGCATGCCACGTTCGGCAATCGGCCAGGGCTGTCCAGCTACGGTGACGCTGCCGTCGTGCCGCAGGCGGCCGTCGACACCGAGGCCGGCGATCCCGTGCTGGAATCGACAGGAACGCAGCTCCAACAGCTGGCTGAGCCGGTTGGCGACCTGGCCGAGCAGGACCCGCGATGACGTACCGGCGGCGGCCGCTTCGGCGGTGTCGTAGAGGTCCTTCAGGTAGCCGGCGCGCCAGCCGGAGGCCGTCCGGCTGCGGCGCCCCCACACCGCGAGTTCGGTGACCGCGAAGCCGATCACCAACAGCAGCACCGTGGTCTCGATGTCGGAGCGCCGCGTGATGTTGACGTTCTCGTACGGCCTGGTCAGGAAGAAGTCGAAGCCGGCTGCAGAAAACGCGGCGGCCAGGTAGCCGGCAGCTCGGGACCCGGCGGCCGCGACGGCGACGGTGACCGCCACCAGCACCAGGGCCGCGTCGGTGTTGGCGAAGTTCTCCCGGAATGGCACCAGGGCGGCCGTGCTGACCAGCGGTGCAGCAACTCCAGCCAGCAAGGCCGACCGATCGCGCATGGTCATCCGGCTGTCACCTCGCTATCGGGCGGTCGGGTACTGCCGGTCCAGGGCGAGATTCAGTTCGAGGACGTTGACCCTGGGCTCTCCCATGAACCCGAGGTCCCGGCCCGTGGTGTACCGCCGCACCAGGGCGGCCACCTGGGCGACGGAGATGTCGCGGGCGCGGGCGACCGCCGCCTGCTGCAGCCGGGCGTAGCCGGGGCTGATATCCGGGTCGAGACCGGACCCGGACGCGGTGACCGCGTCGGCAGGCACCGCCGGCCGGCCCGGGGCGCTCCCCCGGATCGGTACCACCTGTCCCCCGGCGTAGTCCGCACCGGCGCGGGCGCATTCCACCGAGGCCTCTTGGTAGCTGGCCAGGAACGGCCGGCCCGGGCACGGCTGGTTCAGGCTGACGGCCCGGGTGACGTGCCCGGCGTACCCGGGTCCTGACCAGAACACCGCCAGCACCGCGCCGACGCCGTCCGCGGTGCAGTAGGGCCGCGCCCCGCTGACCCCGAACTGGTTGCCGACGGCCAGGCTGCGGGCACAGACCCGGGTGAGCAGGCTCGGCGTGCCGGTATCGCCCTGCACCGCCGGGTCCGGCAACCGGTCGACGATGGATTCCGGGCCGAGATTGCTGGCGGCCGACGCGGTCGGGTCGTACCCGTCGCCGGCGGCGGACGGCCGCGGTTGGAAGTACTGCGGCAGCGGATCGCCCGACGAGTCGAGGAAAAGCTGGCCGAGCTGAGCCGAGCCGACGACCTGCCCGTTCAGGCGTACCAGGGAGCCGTCGGCACGCGATCGCAGGCCTGGAGTCTGCGCGAGGAGGGTGATGAGCAGCGGGTAGCCGATTCCGAGCACGACGGTGAGCAGTAGCAGCAACCGCAGGGCCGCCCAGTGCTGTCGCAGGGCAGGCAGGAGATTAGGCATTGATTGTCACCCGATTCCGGGAAGGAACTGGACCACCAGGTCGATGAGCTTGATGCCGGCGAACGGCAGGACGATCCCACCGAGCCCGTACAGGTAGAGGTTGCGCCGCAGCATGGCGCTGGCGCTGGACGGCCGGTAACGAACTCCCCGCAACGCCAGCGGAATCAGCGCGACGATGATCAGCGCGTTGAAGATGACCGCCGCCAGCACGGCGGATTCGGGTGAGTGCAACCGCATGACGTTCAGGGTGTCCAGCCCGGGATACACCGCGGCGAACAGCGCAGGGATGATCGCGAAGTACTTCGCGACGTCGTTGGCGATCGAGAAGGTGGTCAACGCTCCGCGAGTGATCAGCAACTGCTTGCCGATCTCGACGATCTCGATCAGCTTCGTCGGGTTGGAGTCCAGGTCGACCATGTTGCCGGCCTCCTTGGCCGCAGAGGTGCCGGAGTTCATCGCCACCCCGACGTCAGCCTGGGCCAGCGCCGGCGCGTCGTTGGTGCCGTCCCCGGTCATCGCGACCAGCTTGCCGCCGTCCTGCTCCCGTCGGATCAGCGCGAGCTTGTCCTCGGGGGTGGCTTCGGCGAGAAAGTCGTCGACGCCGGCCTCGGCGGCGATCGCCTGCGCGGTCAACGGATTGTCGCCGGTGATCATCACGGTCCGGATGCCCATCCGGCGCAGCTCGTCGAACCGCTCGCGCATGCCTTGCTTCACGATGTCCTTGAGCTGGACGACGCCCAGCACCCGCGGTGCGGCGCCGTCGCGTGCCTCGGCGACCACCAGCGGGGTGCCGCCGCCGGAGCTGATGCCGTCGACCAGCTCCGCCACGCCGGGCGGAACGGTCCCGCCCTGCTCGGTGACCCAGCCGAGCACCGCACCGGCGGCACCCTTGCGAACCCGGCGGGCCGGCTGGCCGTCGAGGGCGGTCAGGTCCACCCCGCTCATCCGGGTCTGCGCGCTGAACGGAACGAAACTGGCATGGCTGAGCTCACCCGCGGCGCGTTCCCGCAGGCCGTGCCGGGTCTTGGCCAGGACGACGATCGAGCGGCCCTCCGGGGTCTCGTCGGCGAGGGAGGACAGCTGGGCGGCGCTGGCCAACTCCTCGACCGGCACGTCGCCGGCCGGCAGCAACTCGGTGGCCTCCCGATTGCCCAGCGTGATGGTGCCGGTCTTGTCCAGCAGCAGGGTGTCGACGTCACCGGCTGCCTCGACCGCGCGACCGCTCATCGCCAGCACGTTGCGTTGCACCAGGCGGTCCATGCCGGCAATGCCGATCGCCGAGAGCAGCGCGCCGATGGTGGTCGGGATCAGGCAGACCAGCAGCGACACCAGGACGATGCCGGGAATCCCGTTGCCGTCCAGGGCGGCGCTGTCCGGGATGCCGGGCTGGCCGGCCTTGGCGAAGATGGCCATCGGTTGCAGGGTGACGGTGGCCAGCAGGAACACCAGCGTCAGCGTGGCCAGCAGGATGTTCAGCGCGATCTCGTTCGGCGTCTTCTGCCGGCTGGCGCCCTCGACCAGGGCGATCATCCGGTCCAGGAAGCTCTCCCCCGGCCGCTGGGTGATCCGCACGACGATCCGGTCGGACAGCACCCGGGTGCCGCCGGTCACCGAGCTGCGATCCCCGCCGCTCTCCCGGATCACCGGAGCACTCTCGCCGGTGATGGCGCTCTCGTCGACGCTAGCGATGCCGTCCACCACGTCGCCGTCGCCGGGTACCAGGTCGCCGGCCTCGCAGACCACCAGGTCGCCCAGCCGCAACTGCGGAGCCGGCACCGGTTCCTCCAGTCCGGTCAGGCTGTCCGGGCTGCGTAGCCGGCGGGCGATCGTGTCGGTCCTGGCCTTGCGCAGCGCGTCGGCCTGGGCCTTGCCGCGGCCCTCGGCGACCGCTTCGGCGAGGTTGGCGAACACCACGGTGAGCCACAGCCAGCCGACGATCAGCCAACCGAACACGCTCGGATCGCCGATCGCGAGCAGCGTGGTGAACACCGCCCCGATCTCGACGAGAAACATGACCGGGTTGCGGCAGAGGCTGCGCGGGTCCAGCTTGCCCAGCGCGTCGGGCAGCGAGGTCAGCAGCAATTGGGGATCGAGCAGGCCGCCGGCCACCCGGCGGCCAGCCGGCTCGGGTCGGTGCAGCCGCGGACCGTGCGGCGCGGTGGAGTGGTTGGTAACGGTGACTGTCATGTCAGTGCAAGCCCTCCGCGAGCGGACCGAGAGCGAGTGCCGGAAAGTAGGTGAGGGCGACCACGACGAGGGTGACGCCGAAGAGCATGCCGGCGAACAGCATCCGGTCGGTGGGCAGCGTGCCCTCCGAGACCGGCACCGGTTTCTGCCTGGCCAGCGCGCCGGCCAGGCCGAGCACGAACACGATCGGCAGGAACCGGCCGAGCAGCATGGCCACCCCGAGCACCGTGTCGTACCAGGCGGTGTTGACGGTGATCCCGGCGAACGCCGAGCCGTTGTTGTTGGCGGCCGAGGTGAAGGCGTAGAGCACCTCGGAGAAACCGTGCGGGCCGCTGTTGAGCATGCCGGCCCGCTGGCCGGGCATCCCCATCGCGAGTGCGGTGCCGGTCAGCACGATGGCTGGGGTGCTGAGCAGGTACAGCGAGGCGAACTTCACCTCCCGGCTGCCGAGCTTCTTGCCGAGGTACTCCGGTGTTCGCCCGACCATCAGTCCGGCGAGGAAGACGGTGAGGACGGCGAGGATGAGCATGCCGTACAACCCGGAGCCGGTGCCGCCGGGCGCCACCTCGCCGAGGGCCATGTTGAGAATCAGCGTGCCGCCGCCGAGGCTGGTGTAGGAGTCGTGGAAGCTGTCCACCGCGCCGGTCGAGGTCAGCGTGGTCGCGGTGGCGAAGGCCGCCGAGTTGGGCACCCCGAACCGCACCTCGGTGCCCTCGGCCGCCGACCCCACCGCCGTCGGGACGGTGCCGTGGTGGGCGTTCTGCGCGGTGACGTTGAGGGTCAGCGAGATCAGGGCCAGCAGGCCCATCACGGCCACGATCGCGTGCCCCTGGCGCTTGTTGCCGACCAGCACGCCGAAGGTGCGGGGCAGTGAGAAGGAGATGGCGAGCAGCAGGAAGATCTCCAGCCAGTTCGTCCACGGGGCAGGGTTCTCCCAGGGGAAGGCGGAGTTGGCGTTGAAGCTGCCACCGCCGTTGGTCCCGAGTTCCTTGATCACCTCCTGGGAGGCGTACGGTCCCCCGGGAATGACCTGGGTGCCGCCGGCGAGGGTATGGATCTCCTGGTAGTGGTGGAAGTTCTGGATCATGCCGGACCCGACGAACACCACCGCGAACAGCACCGCGATCGGCAGCAGCACCCGCAGGCTGATCCGGGTGAGGTCGACCCAGAAGTTGCCCAGCCGGTCGGTCCGGCTGCGGGTGAACCCGCGCACCAGCGCGATCGCCACCGCGATGCCGACCGCCGCGCTGACGAAGTTCTGCACCGCCAGCCCGGCCATCTGCACCAGGTAACCCAGCGCGTTCTCGCCGGAGTAGGACTGCCAGTTGGTGTTGGTGACGAAGCTGGCGGCGGTGTTGAACGCCTGGTGGGTCGGCATCTGTGGCACCTCATACGGCGGCCACAGTTCTTGCTGGACCCGCAGGAACCCGTACAGGAAGAGCACCGACACGGCGCTGAACGCCAGCACCGCGCGCAGGTAACGGCTCCAGGTCTGGTCCGCGTCCGGATCGATGCCGCCCACCCGGTAGGCGACCCGCTCGACGGCGAGGTGCCGCGTACCGGTCAGTACCCGGGCCAGGTACTCCCCCAGCGGCTTGTGCACCAGCGCCAGTGCCAGCACCAGGCTGCCGACGAACAGCCAGCCTGCCCCGGCGCTCGACATCAGAACCGCTCCGGGAACAGCAGGGCGACCACCAGGAAGGCGGTGACCACGACGGAGATGACCAGGCCGGCCAGGTTGGTCGCGCTCACAGCCGCTCCACTCCCCTGGTCACCAGGGCCAGCGCGGTGAACACCGCGACGGTCAGCAGCACGAACCAGACGTCACTCACGAGAGAACTCCAGGGATCGGGACGAGACCGGCGCCGCAGCGTCGACCCGTCAGCTCGGACAAGGACGAGCCTGCGTCCGGCGATGGGCAGACCACCAGTGCCGGCGGCGTCCCCTCACGGTTCCCTAACGGAACTCTCGCGGGCTATATACAGAGTCCGGGCCGATGGCAGCGCATCCTGTATTGGTGGCCGCACGAGCGTGGGCCGGACCGTCGACGAGAGGGGTGAGCGTGGCCAGAGGCACGTTGCGGGTCTACCTCGGCGCCGCCCCCGGGGTCGGCAAGACCTACGCGATGCTGGGCGAAGGGGTACGCAGGCTGCACCGCGGAACCGACGTGGTCGTCGGCTTCGTCGAGTCCCACGGGCGGGCGCACACCGAGGAGCAGCTCGCGGACCTGCCGGTGGTGTCCCGCAAGCAGGTGCGCTACCGCGACACCGAGTTCGCCGAGATGGACCTGCAAGCCATCCTGGCCCGGGCACCCGAGCTGGTCCTCGTCGACGAGCTCGCGCACACCAACGTTCCCGGCTCCGGGCCCAATGCCAAGCGGTGGCAGGACATCGACGTGCTGCTGGATGCCGGCATCGACGTGCTGTCCACGGTCAACATCCAGCATCTGGAATCGCTCAACGACGTGGTCGAGCAGATCACCGGCGTCCGCCAGCGCGAGACGGTTCCGGACGCGGTGGTCCGGGCCGCCGACCAGGTGCAGCTGATCGACTCCACCCCCGAGGCGCTGCGCCGGCGGATGGCGCACGGCAACATCTACGCCGCCGAGAAGGTCGACGCGGCGCTGGCGAACTACTTCCGGCCGGGCAACCTCACCGCGCTGCGCGAGCTCGCCCTGCTGTGGCTGGCCGACCAGGTCGAGGACGGCCTGCAGCGCTACCGCGAGCAGCACGGCATCACCGCCACCTGGGAGACCCGCGAACGCGTCGTCCTCGGACTGACCGGCGGACCGGAGGGCGAGACGCTGATCCGGCGCGCGGCGCGCATCGCGGCACGCAGCAACGGTGAGCTGATGGGCGTGCACGTGGCGCGCAGCGACGGCCTGGTGGGTGCCGGCGTCGACGCCCTGGCCCGGCAACGAGCGCTGCTGGAATCCCTCGGTGGCAGCTACCACTCCGTGGTCGGCAACAATGTTGCGCAGGCGTTGCTCGACTTCGCCCGCAGCGCCGACGCCACCCAGATCGTGCTGGGGGCGTCCCGGCGCCGGCCGTGGCTGGCGGCACTGGCCGGACCGGGCACCGGCGCCACCACGATCGCGCACTCCGCCGCGATCGACGTGCACATGGTCAGCCACGACTACGCCGGCCGCGGGCCGGTGGTGCCGCCGCTGGGCCGGGGCCTCACCGCGCGACGCCGGTTGGCCGGCGCCCTGGTGGCGATCGTGCTGCTCGCGGTCCTCACGCCGGTCTTGATCGGGCTGCGCGGGCGGCTCGACCTGGCAGCGGACCTGTCGCTCTACCTGCTGGTCGTGATCGTCACCAGCCTGGTGGGTGGCTTCTACCCGGCACTGGGCTGCGCGCTGGCCGGCTCGCTGCTGCTCAACTACTTCTTCGCACCACCCCTGCACACCCTGTCGATCGCGCAGGCCACCAACGTCGTCTCGCTGATCGTCTTCGTGCTCACCGCGGCGCTGGTCTCGCAGGTGGTCGACTTCGCGGCCCGCCGGTCCGAGCAGGCCGCCCGCGCGAGTGCCGAGGCCGAGACGCTGTCGATGTTCGCCACCAGCCTGCTCGGCGCCGAGGACGCGGTGCAGGCCCTGCTCGAACGGGTGCGGGAGACTTTCGCGATGCGCAGCGTCAGCCTGCTCCGCCGCGATGCCGGCGGCCGGTCGTACGAACCGTTGGCCTCGGTGGGGCCCGACCCGGCGCTGCGGCCCGCCGACGGGGATGCCTCTGCGGTGATCGACGACAGCCGCGTGCTGGTACTCCGCGGCCGCCCACTGCCGGCCCGGGACCAGCGTGTCCTGGCCACCTTCGCCGCCCAGGTCGCCGTCGCCTATCAGCAACGGGAGCTTGCCGCGGCGGCCCAGGCGGCGGCACCGCTCGCCGAGTCCGACCGGCAACGGGCTGCCCTGCTCAACGCGGTCAGCCACGACCTGCGCACCCCGGTCGCCACCGCCAAGACCGCGATTTCGAGCCTGCGTGCCGAGGACATCCCGTGGACGGCGGCAGAACGCGGCGAGCTGCTCGCGACGGCCGACGGCGAGCTCGACCGGCTCACCGACCTGATCACCAACCTGCTCGACATGTCCCGGCTGCGGGCCGGCGCGCTGCCGGTGCTCACCGCGCCCATCGGCCTCGACGACGTGGTCTCCCGGGCCGTGGACCAGGCCGCGCCGCACACTGCCATCGACATCGACGTGCCGGAGGACCTGCCCGAAGTGCTCGCCGACGCCGGGCTGCTGGAACGGGTGGTCGCCAACCTGATCCAGAACGCCCTGCGGTACTCCCCCGGGCACCTGCGGATCGCCGGCAGCGCGCTCGGTGACCACGTCGAGCTGCGGGTCATCGACCGCGGCCCGGGCATTCCGCATTCGGAGGCCGAATCGGTGTTCCAGCCGTTCCAACGACACGGCGACTCCCGTCCCGACGACACCGGGGTCGGCCTCGGGCTGGCGATCGCCCGCGGCCTCACCGAAGCCATGGGCGGCGGCCTGACCCTCGAAGAGACCCCCGGCGGCGGCGCCACCCTGGTCGTCCGGCTGCCGATCGCCAAGGGCAGCGCGTGACCCGGGTACTGCTCGTCGAGGACGAGCGCACCCTGCTGCGCGCCCTGGCCATGAACCTGACCGCGCGCGACTATCAGGTCAGCGAAGCACCGACCGGCACGCTGGCGCTCACGCTTGCGGCCAGCCGCGAGCACGACATCATCGTGCTCGACCTCGGCCTGCCCGATGTCTCCGGCTTCGAGGTGATCAAGGCCATCCGTGGTTACGCCAACACCCCGATCATCGTGCTGTCCGCCCGCACCGGGAGCTCGGACAAGGTGACCGCGCTCGACCTCGGCGCCGACGACTACGTGACCAAGCCGTTCAACATCGAGGAGTTGCTGGCCCGGCTGCGCGCCGCCGCCCGCCGCACGAACAGCACCGAGCCGATCCGCACCGTGCGCATCGGAAACGTCGACGTGGACCTGGTGGCGAAATCGGCGACCAGGGCCGACGGCAGCGCGGTCCAGCTCACCCCCACCGAATGGCAACTTCTAGAACTGCTCGCCAGCCAGCCCGGCAAGCTCGTCTCCCGCCGGGAACTGCTGACCCGGCTGCGCGGCAGCCCCGACCACACCGATCCTTCTTACCTGCGCATCTACATGGCACAACTGCGCGCCAAGCTCGAACCCGAACCCAGCCGGCCGCGCCACCTGCTCACCGAGCCCGGCATGGGATACCGCTACCGCCCCTGAGCGGGCCAGGTCAGTAGATGAGCATCAGAACGATGGCAAGAACGACGGTCAGCGTCAGCGCCGCGGCGGTCACCGACGGCATCCACGCCCTGGGCAGCGGCCGGCCGGACCGGATCGCCTGATCGACCTGCTGCCAGCGCCGGTGGCTGTTCACCGCGAGGGTGAGCGCAAGACCGGCCAGGATCAGGCCGGCGGCCAAGCGCAACGGCTTGGGGCCGAAGTCGGGAACGAGCTGCACGACGGCGATCGCGGCGGCGAGCAGCGCCAGCGAGGTACGGATCCACGCGAGGAAGGTGCGCTCGTTGGCGAGGGTGAACCGGTAGTCAGGCTCGTTCTCCGACACGGAGCCAGACTAGGGCAGCCGACCGGACGCAGAAGCGCGGGTCACAGCGAGCGGACCGCCTCCACCAGGGTGACGGCGGCCAGCAGGGCGCAGACGATCGCGCCGGCGCGACGGATGGTGGCCAGCTTGAGCTTGGCCAGCAGGGCCTTGCCGAGCAGCGCGCCGAGCCCGGCGACGACGAGCAACGCGGTCCACGAGCCGACGAACACCGAGACGGGGTCGTCGTAGCGGGCGGCGAGTCCGGCGGTGAACAGCTGGGACAGGTCGCCCCACTCGGCGACGAAGATGACCAGGAAGCAGGCGAACACCGCGTGCAGGCCGCGGCCGCCGCCGGTGACCTTGGCCTCCAACTCCTGCGCTGTCTCGACCTCCTCGGCATCGGCGCCGGCGGCACCGCGCCAGAGCAGTGCCGCGCCGGTCGCGAACAGTGCCGCCGCGGCGAGCGCGACCGGCAGCTCGGGCAGCCGGGCGAGCAGTCCGCCGGCGGTGACCGCGATCAGGCACTGCACCCCGAACGCCAGGCCGACGCCGAGCCACGCGATCAGCGGCCGGTACCGGGTGGACAGCACCAGGGTCGCGATGAAGGTCTTGTCCGGCAGTTCGAGCAGTAGCAACGGCAGGAACGCGGTTGCCGCGACGCCGAGGTCGAGGGCCAGCAGGTTCACGCGAAAGCCTTCCCGGCACGCTGCCGGTGTCGGCTCGGGGCCGCCTCCGGCACCGCGCCAACAACGCGCCCGGCCGCAGGCCGGGCATCGGTCGACAGATCAGTGCCGAAGGTCTCGTCCGCCCCGCCGCGGCGGGACCCATCGACCGGGCACCGAAGCGCCAGCATGTCGACCGATGGCGAAGGACTACTCCCCTTCGCTCACCACCCTACCCCCGAGTGCGCCGGGTCGACGAACCGCAGCCGCGTCGCCCGGCGAGGACTCAGCTGTCGAGCCGGTAGCTGGTCGACCCGTCGACCGCCATGCAGAAGTCCGGCGTGGGGCAGGACAGCCGGAAGCCGATGGTGCCGGGTCGTCTCGAAACCAGGACCGGCATGCTCCACTCGGTGCCGTCCCAGACGCTGACCTCGCTCTCGTCACCGATCAGGCAGGCATAGGCGGCCGGGCACGAGATGCTCGACTGGAAGTGGTTGAGCGGTGCCCGCGTACCGTCCTGCCACCAGCTGTCGGCCCAGATGTAGCCAGAGAAGTGGTAGGTCACGTACTGGCAGAAGGTCGGCGACGCACAAGAGACCTGTACCGGGCTGGGGTCGGCTGGATCGGGTTCTCCCGACCAGTGCGAGCCGTCCCACTGGAACCAGCCGCCCACCGCGGCAAGGCAGAACGTGCTGGTCGGGCAGGACACCGAGGAGCCGTTCGCCTGAGGGCCGAGGAGGGTTCCGGTATCCCACCCCGTGCCGTCGAAGACGAAAGCCTTTCCGTCGTGCGTGCCCATGGTCACGCAGAAACTCGCGCTGGCACAGGAGACGGAGACGAGTGTCTCGCCCGAGTCGACGACCACCGGCGCCGACCAGCTCGTGCCGTCGTAGGTCGATGCGGTTCCACCCCATCCCCCGACCCCCACGCAGAAGGTCGGGCTCGCGCACGACACGGCGTTGATCGCCGCCTTCGAGTCGAAAGCGGAACTCCAGGTGGTTCCGTCGTAGCGGTAGGCATGGCCGGTATGGGTGACTGCCATGCAGAAACTGGCCGAGGTACAGGAAATGTCGGCCACGTCCCGGTCCGGAGTGAGCTGTGCACTGCCCGTCAGGTGCAATCGGTTCCGGGGGCCGGCGAAGTAGCCCACGATGTCTGCTATCACCGCCGAGGCACCTGGGTTGTTGATCCGGATCCGGATCGATCCCTCCGGTGGAACCCGGACGGTGACCAGCCGCTGCACGGTGCGGCCGGCCGAAAAGCTGACCATCGCCTTGCCATCGAAGCGACGATCGCCGGCGTATACCGAGATGGAGCCGGACTGACTCGGCGAGACCACGGTGAACAGGATCGTCTCGGCCCGCAGTCCCCAGTGCGGTGTCTTCGGACCGGTGTAGGGCGAGGCGATATTGATGCCCAGGGTGGCCACCTGCGCGTCGCCAATGGTGGTCGCGAGCGGCTCGGGTCCCTCGTCCTCGACGATCCGGGTGTCGAAGATCCGGTCCCGCGCCATCGGCTGGTAGCCACCGGGCGCCAGCGGTGACCCGGCGACGTAGTAGCCGACGAGGTCGATGACCAGCTGCAGCGCCACCCCGGTGTTGTTACGTACCGAGAACGCCCCGTTGCCGCCGAGCTGCGCGGTCAGCATGCTCTGCTCGGTCCGTCCGGTGGCGAAGCTGGCGGTGGTCGAGTGGTCCCACGCGGTGCCGGCTGGGAAGACCGAGACCGAGCCGGTGGCAACGGGGCTCAGCACGGTCAGGTTGACCATGCCGGTGCTCACGTTCGACGCCGGGACGGCACCGCGCCCGGCCACCGCGACGTTGGCGACGGCTCCGGCGGCCAGCGGGTGCGAGCCGGCTGCCCGGGTGTCGAACAGTCGCTGCAACGGCACCGGCCGGTACCCGCCGGGCACGGCTGGGCCGGTGGTGTAGTAGCCCACCACGTCGGCCACCAGCTGTACTGCGGACGCGGCGTTGTTGCGCACCGAGATCGCACCGTCGGTGCCCAGCTGGGCGGTCACGGTGTTCTGCTGGGTGCTGCCGGCGGCGAAGGTGACGGTGGCCGGCCCCGGCCAGGTAACACCGGACGGGAACACCGAGACCGAACCGGAGGTGGCCGGGGTCGGCAGGCTCAACGTGACGGTCACCGCCGAGATGCCCGACGCCGGCAGGCCGGCCACCCCGAGGATCGGCATCCGTGCGGTTGCCCGGGCCGCGATCGGGTGTGACGGCCGGGTGTCGAAGATCCGGGTCGGGTTCAACGGCTGGTAGGTGCCCGGTGGATGGCCTGCTGCTACTCCGGCAGCGAGCCTCGCGGGCGCTGTCGCCGCGGCCGGCACGATCGCCGTCAACGCCAGCAGCACCGTTGTGATCAGGGCAACGAGGGCACGCATCGAACCACCTCCAGGTAGCTTCGGGAAATTCCCAGGCATCGTTGGCCTCACCCGAAGCAGGTGCGCCAGCCGTCGGCGTCGACGATCAGGGTGATCGGCGCACCGCTGTTGTTACGGACGACGACTCCGCCGGAGGCACCCGTGCGCACCAGCAGCATCCGTTGCCTGGTCTGGTGCGCGCTGTAGGTGACGGTGGCGGCGCCGTCCCAGGGTGTGCTGTCGGGCCAGAGCGAGATCGAGCCGCCGGTGCTCGGACTCAGCACGGTCACGTTCAGCAGCGGCGCACAGACACCGCTGTCGCCGCCTTCGGGAAGGGTCAGATCCTGGGCGGGCAGCCAGACCGTGCCCCCGGGTGGTACTGGTGCCGCCCTGGAAGCCCGGCTGTCGTAGAGCCGGTAGTGCGCGCCTGCGATGAAGTACGTGAAGGTCCCGGCGTTACCGGTGTCGACATCGAGGTAGTAGCCGACCACGTCGGCGATCACCTGGATCGCCGCGGTGCTGTTGTTGCGGATGGACAGGCCGCCGTGTTCGTCGAGAAGGTTGACGAGTTGGCCCTGCTCGGTCTGGCCGGCGGCGAAGGTCATGGTGGTCGTCTTCACCCTCAGGTCGGTCTCGCCCACCGTCAGCGAACCGGACCGGCCCGGCGTCAGCACCGTGACATTGGTGGCCACCGCGATGAGGTCATCGCCCTGTGGCGGAACGCCGCCCCGGCCACCTACCGCAATGGTGCGGGTCTGGCCGGCGGCCAGTGGTTGGCCGGCGCGGGTGTCCAGCACCCGGCTCGGCGTCATCGGCTGGTACCGACCCGGTGAGCCGGGGTTGCGGCCGTAGTAGCCGAGGACGTCGACAATCAGGTTCAACCGGCCGGTCGTGTTGTTGCGCAGGTCGATCACCCCTGACGTGGTGACCGGGACCGTCTCGAAGTTCTGCAGGGTCTGGCCGCCCTGAAAGGTCATGGTCGCACCCGACCAGCTGGTGCCGTCGGTGAACGCCGTGATCGAGCCGGTCACCGCAGGGGTCAGCACCGTCAGGTTCACCGAGACGGCCACCACGCCATCTGCCGGAACGTCGCCGATACCGGTCACCCGCACCTTGGTGGTGGCCTTGCCGTCAACTGCTCCGGTGATCCGGGTGTCCAGCGCCCGGGCCCGATGGACCGCCGAGTACAGGCCGGGCGAGCCGATGGCGGTCGCGGTGGTGGCCCCCGCGGCCACTGCAGCGTCCGGGACAACGAGCACCGGAAGGACCAGGCACGCGGCCAGAGCCGCGAGAGCAACGCGCATCGCACACCTCCACGAGAGGAAACAGGTCTCGACGGGTCAGCTGTGAAGCCGGTAGCCGGTCTTGCCGTCGATCACCATGCAGAAGTCCACCGTCGGGCAGGACACCCGGATGTACTGAGGCAGGTGAATGCGGGTGATCGGCATGCTCCACTCGGTGCCGTCCCAACCACTGGGCTGGAGCTCGTCGTTGACGATGCAGGCGAAGGCTGCCGGGCAGGAGATGCTGACGAAATCATGGTTGACGGGTGCTTGCGCACTCAGCCAGCTGGTGCCGTTCCAGACGGCCGAGTACTCGAGGGTCACGTACTGGCAGAACGTCGCGGACACGCAGGAGACCGAGACGTGGCCAGCAGCGGCAGGGAGGGCGGTTCCGGCCCAGCTTGAGCCGTTCCATCGATACCAGCCGTTCGCCCAGGCCATGCAGAACGTGGCGGTCGGGCAGGACACCGCGGAGGTTTGCGCCTGCGCGTTGAGGACCGTGCCGGTGTCCCAGCCGGTGCCGTTGAAGACGTATGCCCGCCCGTCGTGTTCGCTGATGGTCACGCAGAACCTGGCGCTGGCGCAGGAGATCGAGATGAGGTTCTCCCCCGGCGCGACGACGACCGAGGCTGACCACTGCGTGCCGTCATAGGTCGACACCGATTTCTGCGAGACCCCTGCGCAGAAGGTCGGGCTGGCGCACGACACCGCGGTCTGCGCGGCGTGTGAGCTGAACTCGGCACTCCAACTGCTGCCGTCGTAGCGGAAGGCCCGACCGAAGCCGTCCGCGCCGCCGCCGGCCACCGCCATGCAGAAGCTCGCCGAGGTGCAGGAGACATCGGCCACGACCTCGTGCGGGTCGACCGTCGCCTCCGCTGCCACGTGCAACCGGTTCTGCGCGCCGGCGAAGTAGCCCAGGATGTCGAGTACCACAGACAGCGTGCCCGAGCTGTTGTTCCGGATCCGGATCGTGCCGTCCGGTGGGATCCGGACGGTGACCTGCCGCTGGACGGTCGGCCCGGCGGTGAAGCTGACCGCCGCCTTGCTGTCGAAGCCGCGGTCTCCGGCGAACACCGAGAGGGAGCCGGCCTGGCTGGGCGACACCACGGTGAGCAGGATCGCCTCGGCCCGCAGCCCCCAGTGCGGCGTGGAGAAGCCGTCATCGAAGTAGAGGGGGGTGCCAAGGGTCGGCACCGTCCGCAGTTCGCCGGCGTTGAACGCCAGGTCGGCGGCCCGGTCCGGGGCCTGCGGCACGTAGCCGCCGGGAGCGGGCGGTGAGCCGGCGATGTAGTAGCCGACCAGGTCGATGACCAGGTTCAGCGCGACCCCGCTGCTGTTGCGCACCGAGAACGCCCCGCTGCTGCTGAGCTGCGCGCTCAGCATGCTCTGCTCGGTCTGGCCGGTGGCGAAGCTGACCGTCGAGGTGTCCGAGCTGGTGCCGTCCGGAAAGACCGAGATCGAGCCGGTGGCGGACGGGCTCAGCACGGTGAGGTTGACCGTGCCGGCGCTGACGTTCGACGCCGGGACGGCGCCGCGCCCGGTCATCTGCACCGTGGCGGTGGCGCCGATTGCCAGCGGTTGCGAGCCGGCTGCCCGGGTGTCGTAGAGGCGCTGCAGGGGCACCGGCTGGTAGCCGCCGGGCACGGCCGGGCCGGCGGTGTAGTAGCCCACCACGTCGGCTATCAGGTGCAGCGCAACCGCGGTGTTGTTGCGCACGGAGATGGCGCCGTCGCTGCCCAGTTGGGCGGTGACGGTGTTCTGCTGGGTGCTGGCCACGGCGAAGGTGACGGTGGCCGCACCCGTCCAGGCGGTGCCTGACGGGAACACCGAGACCGAGCCCGCCGTGGCCGGGGTCGGCACGGTCAGCGTGAATGTCACCGCCGAGATCCCGGACGCCGGCAGGCCCGCCACGCCCTGGATCTGCACCCGAGCGGTCGTCCGCGCCGCGACCGGGTTCGAGGGTCGGGTGTCGAAGACCCGGGTCGAGTTCAGCGGCCGGTAGGTACCCGCCGACTGGCTCACCGCCGTCCCCGCGGCGAGGTGCGCGGGCGCCGCCGCGGCGGCCGGTGCGGCCAGCACCGGTAGGACCAGGAACACGGCCAGAGCCGCGAGAGCAACGCGCATCGCACACCCCTTACGAGGGCACCGGGCGGCGCACGATGAGCGCAACCCGGGACCCACAACCGGTTTGCATCCATGACAATCGGATGGACCGAAATGTGGCAGACCGGACCGATCGAAATACGTCTTGCCGGCCTGTGCCAAGGTTGGCCCATGGCGATCGAGTTCCAGGTGACGTTCGACAGTGCCGACCCCACCGCCCATGCGGCTTTCTGGGCCGAAGCGACCCGCTACATCCAGCAGCCACCCCCGCAAGGCTTCGACTCGTGGGACGCCGCGCTCGATGCCTGGGGCGTTCCGGCCGAACAGCGCAACGACCGGGCCGCGCTCATCGACCCCAACGGCGTCGGGCCGCGGCTGTTCTTCCAGAAGGTGCCGGAACCGAAGACGGCGAAGAACCGCGTGCACCTCGACCTGCGGGCCGCTGCCGGGGTGCCGAAGGAAGGCCGGACGGCTGCGCTGGAGGCCGAATGTGCCCGCCTGACCGCGCTCGGCGCCCACCAGGTGGATCGGCTGGAGCCGGATGGCATCAACGACCTCTGCATCGTCATGCAGGATCCCGAGGGCAACGAGTTCTGCCTCGACTGATCAGTCTCCGATTACGAGCCAGCCGCCGTCACGTAGGCCGCGAGATGCTCACCGGTCAGGGTGGTGCGCGCGGCCACCAGGTCGGCCGGGGTGCCCTCGAAGACGACCCGGCCGCCGTCGTGGCCGGCCCCCGGGCCGAGGTCGATGATCCAGTCGGCGTGCGCCATGACCGCCTGATGGTGCTCGATGACGATCACCGACTTGCCGCCGTCGACCAGGCGGTCGAGCAGGGCCAGCAGTTGCTCGACGTCAGCCAGGTGCAGGCCCGCGGTCGGCTCGTCCAGCACCAGGACGCCGCCCCGCTCACCCATGTGGGTGGCCAGCTTGAGCCGTTGCCGCTCACCGCCGGACAGCGTGGTCAGCGGCTGCCCGATGCTGAGGTAGCCGAGGCCGACGTCGACGAGCCGGCTGAGCACGGCATGGGCGGCCGGGGTGCGTGCCTCGCCGGTCGCGAAGAACTGCTCCGCCGCCGCCACCGACATGGCCAGCACCTGGCTGATGTCCTTGCCGCCTAAGGTGTAGTCCAGCACCGAGGCGTCGAACCGCCGGCCCTCGCACTGCTCGCAGGGGGTGGCCACCCCGGCCATGATCGCCAGGTCGGTGTAGATCACCCCGGCGCCGTTGCACGCCGGGCAGGCACCGTCGGAGTTCGGGCTGAACAGCGCCGGCTTCACCCCGTTGGCCTTGGCGAACGCCTTGCGGATCGGTTCCAGCAGCCCGGTGTAGGTGGCCGGGTTGCTCCGCCGGGAACCGCGGATCGGGGCCTGGTCGACCGACACCACCCCGTCCCGGCCGGCGACCGAGCCTGCGATCAGCGAACTCTTGCCCGAGCCCGCCACCCCGGTCAGCACCACCAGCACGCCCAGCGGGATGTCGACGTCGACCGCGCGCAGGTTGTGGGTGTCGGCACCGCGCACCTGCAGCGCACCGGACGGTGCCCGCACCGCGGGCTTGACCGAGGCGCGGTAGCCCAGGTGCCGGCCGGTCAACGTGCCGCTCCGTCGTAGCTGTGCCACGCTGCCTTGGAAGACCACCTCGCCGCCGGCCGTGCCGGCACCCGGGCCGAGGTCGACGACCTGGTCGGCGATCAGGATCGTTTCCGGCTTGTGCTCCACCACCAGCACCGTGTTGCCCTTGTCCCGCAACCTGATCAGCAGGTCGTTCATCCGCCGGATGTCGTGCGGGTGCAGGCCGATCGTCGGCTCGTCGAAGACGTAGGTGACGTCGGTCAGCGACGAGCCGAGTTGCCGGACCATCTTCACCCGCTGCGCCTCGCCGCCGGACAGCGTGCCGGACGGCCGCTCGAGTGACAGGTAGCCCAGGCCGATCTCGGTGAAGGAGTCGAGGGTCTCGCCCAGCGCGGCCAGCAGCGGGGCGACCGAGGGCTGGTGCAGGTTGCGCACCCAGCCGGCCAGGTCGCTGATCTGCATCGCACACGCGTCGGCGATGGAGATGCCTGCGATCCTCGCCGACCGGGCCGCCTCGCTGAGCCGGGTGCCGGCGCAGTCCGGGCAGGTGCCGAAGGTGACCGCCCGCTCGACGAAGGCACGTACGTGCGGCTGCAGCGAGTCGACGTCCTTGGACAGCATCGACCTCTGGATCTTGGGCACCAGGCCCTCGTAGGTGAGGTTGATGCCGTCCACCTTGATCTTGGTGGGCTCCTTGTAGAGCAGATCGGCGAGTTCCCGCTTGGTGAATCTCTTGATCGGCTTGTCCGGGTCGAAGAACCCGCAGCCGCTGAAGATCCGGCCGTACCAGCCCTCCATGCTGTAGCCGGGAACGGTCAGCGCACCGCCGTTGAGCGACCGGTTCTCGTCGTAGAGCTGGCTCAGGTCGATGTCGTTGACCGCGCCCCGGCCCTCGCAGCGCGGGCACATGCCGCCCTGGTAGACGACGTTGCGCACCACGACCCGCTCGCCACGTCCCTTGTCGACGGTCATCGCGCCGCTCGCAGTCCGGGTCGGGACGTTGAAGGAGAACGCGGTGGGCGGCCCGACGTGCGGTTCGCCCAGCCGGCTGAACAGGATGCGCAGCATGGCATGGGCGTCGGTCGCGGTGCCGACGGTGGAACGTGGATCGGCGCCCAGCCGTTGCTGGTCGACGATGATCGCGGTGGTCAGGCCGTCCAGGATGTCGACGTCGGGCCGGGGCAGGGTGGGCATGAAGCCCTGCACGAAGGTGCTGTAGGTCTCGTTGATCAGCCGCTGCGACTCCGCGGCGATCGTGTCGAAGACCAGCGAGCTCTTGCCCGAACCGGAGACGCCGGTGAACACCGTCAGCCTGCGCTTGGGCAGCTCGACGCTGACGTCCTTGAGGTTGTTCTCCCGCGCGCCGTGCACCCGGATCATGCCGTGGCTGTCGGCGATGTGCGAGGCCTGCGACCGGTGGCTCGACCTGGTGGCCGTGTTCATGCTGGCTCCGTCCGGGTGTCGGGGCGTGGTGATCGCCGTGCCGTCAGTTGGCCTGGTTGATGCGGATCAGGTTGCCGGCCGGATCGCGGAATGCGCAGTCACGGATTCCGTACGGCTGCTCGGTGGGCTCCTGCACCACCTCGGCGTCGCCGGCCTGCAGCCTGTCGAAGGTGGCGTCGAGGTCCTTGGTGGCGAGCACCACGATCCCGTAGGTGCCCTTGGCCATCATCTCGGCGATGGTGCGGCGCTCGTCGTCGGTGATGCCAGGGTTGGCGGCCGGCGGGAACAGCACGATGGACGTGTCGGGCTGGCCGGCCGGGCCGACGGTGATCCAGTGGAAATCGCCGTAGCCGACATCGTTGCGCACCTCGAAGCCGAGCAGGTCGCGGTAGAAGGCCAGCGAGGCCTCCGGGTCGGTGTGTGGGAGGAAGCTGGAGGAGATGGTGAGGTCCATGGCGGTCACGCTAGCGGTGGCGCGCCGACCGGTGCTTCTCGATTCCTGATCGGTCGGGTCACCTGCTTGGCGACGCAGGACGGCATTCCGTCCGTCGTCGCCGCGTTGCGCCGGTAGGTGCTGGGCGGCACGCCGACCAGTTCGGTGAAGCGGGTGCTGAAGGTTCCCAGCGACGAGCAGCCGACCGCGAAGCAGACCTCGGTGACGCTGAGATCACCCTGACGCAGCAACGCCATCGCCCGCTCGATCCGCCGGGTCATCAGGTACGAGTACGGCGACTCCCCGTAGGCGCGGCGGAACTCCCGGCTGAGGTGCCCGGCCGACATGTGCGCGTCCCGGGCCAACGCCTCGACATCCAGCGGCTGGGCATACTCGCGGTCGATCCGGTCGCGCACCCGGCGCAGCCGCGCGAGATCACGCAGCCGCTGCGCCTCGCCGGACGTGCTGGTCACGTGCGCCATCGTGCCACGCGGTGTCACTATGAGCACCGGTCTCCGGTTCACCTCAGTTCGCCAGAAGGCGCGACCGAATCGGAGGCTAGCGGGTGGGCACCTGGTTTCCGATCAGATCCAGAACATACGTCGCAGCGGTGCGAGCAGCTCCGACGAAGATCGACCACCCACAGTTGCCCAAGCCGGTGATGTGCACGACCGGGGGAAGTCCCGGAAGTCCGAACTCGGGTTCGAGCCGGATGCCTTCGGGGCGGTGGGGTCGGATGCCGACCACGTGCTCCGGCGGGTTGTTGACGAGGTTGTACGCGAGGTCGGGCCGAAGTCTGTAGAGAGCCGAGAACAGGCGATCCTCGTTGCTGGAGGAAAGGGTGAGGTCGAGTTTGTCGATGTATCGCGGGTCGACGTCCGCAGGGCTCGTCGCACCGGCGTAGATCCAGTTGGGCCCGCTCACGACATAGAGACGCTCAGTGTCGGCCATGACGGCCCTCATGTCCTTCGGGTCCATGTTCGGCCACCTCAATTGATGGCTGATCACTCCCGTGATTCGCTCGTCTCCGAAGACCATGTTGCTGCCCAACCCCAGGGCGTCGACCACCACTCCGGCGCCGTAGGCGTCGCACAGGCCGGCGACATGCTCCAGGGAAGCCAGGTTCTCGCGGTGGAACTCGACGCCGAGTCGCGTCGCCTCATCGACCCGGTCCCGATGGGCTTCGATGGGATCGACGACATACGTCCGCCACCGGAAGCCGTTGGCCCAGCCCTCCGGGGTGTACCTGTTGCGAAGTTCTTCCGTCGCCACGGCCTCTGCCCAGCCGGGGCGGTGGCCCCACCCGTTGTTGTGGAGGGAGGTGACCTCGACCATGTGGGCTGCGCCGGGCGTCTTGCCGGCGAGCGCCTGGGCCCAGGGCAAGGTGCTCGCGAACCACCCGGTCGTGCGTTCGCTCTCCTCTGCCTGATCGGGCTGTAGGTATCCCATCCCCGCCGGCCATGCGGCCTTTCGGGGCCAGCGGAACGGCGTCGCCTGGCCCAACCCGACGCAAACGAGGCAAAGCTCGGGCCGACTCTTCTTGACTCGGATCGCAGTTTCCACGCCGGCCGGTCCATCGCCCGCGATCAGTACCGTTCCGGCTTCCTCCCGTGACCCCACCGTGCTCCTCCTTGGCGGAGAGGCGTGCCAGCGTTGAGATTGACGCCGGCTTGGTACCGCTGCTTGTGATCCGCTGGCTTGTGGCTTCGGCTCCCAAACGCGTGCCCAACAGTGTGCCATACATTGCCATAACAGAGACACTGTGATCTGTACAACAAACAAGGCCGGTTGCTTACCGCAACCGGCCCTGTTCCCTCCGAACTGGCTCTAGCGTCCGCCCACCGCTTCGACGAGGCGTTCGATCCCGATGGGTGCGTCGTTTTTCTGCATGATGTAGAACCGCAGAGCCTTCCTGGTGAGCGCTCCGAGGCTGGTCAGCTCATCGTCAGCCTGGGCTTGCAGTGCGAGGGCAGTCGCCTTGTCTAGTTGGACCGTTGCTCGCTTGCCCGGCTCCCCGATCGAGTTCAGGGCGTCGTCAATCTCTTCGGCGGTCATGTGGCGGGTCGCGATGGTGGTGATAGCCGTCTCTCGTTGTGCGGCGTCATCGAGATAGAAGTACGCCGCTTTCCTGGTCAGCGCCGCTCGGTTCGTGCCCTCGAGACGGGCTTGCAGGTCTACGAGGTTGAGCAGAACTGGGTCCAAGCCGACCGTCGTGCGATTAGCACGTCCGGGACCTCTGCGGGGGTAGGTAAGCGGCGAGGTTTCGATGTACCCACCCGATTTGTCACCCGTAGAGGCAGGCTGGACCATGAGGACTCCTTCGATTGGGGAATGCTCAGAGCTGTGCTCTCTGAGGTCGCGGGCATACAGTACAGTGCAATGCCATACATTCAAGCAACGTCACGGATCGCGATTTTCTCGATAGTTGTCGGGAATTCGTGACTGATTCGTTTTCTTCTCGTGATCAGGCCGTGATTCGGTGGATCGCAAGCAGTACCGTGCCGAACGCAGCATCCCACCGCGTCTCGCGCTCAGCCAGGCTCGCCGCACCAGCGATCAGTACGGCGAGCGGCCGTAGCCGAAGGCGAACAGCGGCGTCCTGCCGTCGCCGGTGTTGATCGGCTCGTCGGAGACCGCGGTCGGCCAGCTCATCGGCAGCTTGCCGGTGTAGCCGCTGCCGAACAGGTTGTCGACCAGGCCGCCGCCCTCGGTGCCCGGCAGCCAGGCCGCGACGAACGCGTTCGCCTTGGCCAGCTGATCCTTGATCACCACCGGCCGGCCGGACTCCAGGATCGCGATGCACTTGGTGACCCGCGAGCAGATGTCGGACAGCGCGGTGGCGTTGTCGGTGCCGAACGCCAGCGTGGAGCTGTCGCCCTTGCCCTCGGCGTACGGCGTCTCACCGCCCACCCAGATGCCGATGTCGGCCTTGTAGTTGCCCTTGGTCCGGGTACCGACGTTGGTCGCGGTGATGCCGGTACCGGCGACCTGCTGCTGCAGCGCCTGCCAGAACGTGGTGCCGCCGGTGGTGGTCGCGCCGCTGGCGCCCTGCCAGGAGATCGACCAGCCACCCAGCTGGTTGCCGATGTTGTCGGCGGACTTGCCGCCCACCACGATCTTGTAGCTGCCGGTCTTGGCCAGCGGCAGCACCCCGTCGTTCTTCAGCAGCACCTGCGACTCGCGGACCGCCTGCCGGGCTACCGCCCGGTGCGCGGCCGAGCCGACGCTCGCGGTGTAGCTCGGGTCGGTGTACGGCGTGCTGAACAGGCCGAGGGAGAACTTCGCGGTCAGGATGCGGGTGACCGCATCGTCAACCCGCGACAGCGCAATCTGGCCGCCGTTCACCCCGGCCACGATTGCGTTGATGGTGTCGAGGTAGACGTCCGGCGCCATGATCATGTCGATGCCGGCATTCACGGCGTGCGCCACCTGCGCGGCGTAGGTCGGGTCGGGCAGCTGCTTCACGCCGGCCCAGTCGCTGACCACGAAGCCGGTGAAGCCCAGCGTGCCCTTGAGCTTGCCGGTGATCAGGTAGGTGTTGCCGTGGTCCTTGACACCGTTCCAGCTGGAGTAGCTGACCATTGCCGAGCCGACCCCGGCGGCGATCGCCTGGCTGTACGGCGGGACATGGATGGTGTCCAGCTCGGTCTCGGAGATCCGGGCATCGCCCTGGTCGATCAGGTAGCCGCTGCTGCCGGTGCCGTACGTGGTGGCGCCGTCACCGACCCAGTGCTTGGCCGTCGCCAGCACCGAGGTCGAGGACAGGCTGCTGCCCTGCAATCCGGTGACCGCTGCCCCGGCGAGCGCTGTGCCCACCGACGGGTCCTCGCCGAAACTCTCATACGTCCGGCCCCACCGGTCGTCGCGGGCCACGCACAGGCATGGCGCGAACGCCCACCGGATGCCGCTGCCCAGCACCTCCTGCCGGGTCACGTCCTCGACCTGCTGCACGAGTGCGGCGTCCCGGCTGGCGCCCAGGCCGATGTTGTGCGGAAAGACGGTCGCACCGGTGATGTTGTTGTTCCCGTGCACCGCGTCGATGCCGTACAGCAGCGGGATGCCGAGCCGGGACTTCAGCGCGTAGCTCTGGAAGTCATCAACCATCGCCTTCCACTGGCTGGCCGTGCCGCCGGCGCCGTTCGGGCCGCCGCCTCCGCCGCTGAGCAGCGAGCCCAGCCCGTAGGTGGTGATGTCGGTCTTGCTCTTCAGCGCGTCCCAGGACGCCTGGGTCATCTGGCCGGCCTTCTCGGCCAGCGTCATCTTCGACAGGCAGTCAGCGGGTGAGACGCAGGCGCCCGCGGCGACCGCGGTCGGGGCCTGCGCCCAGGCGACCAGTCCGGAGGCCGCCACCGCGACGACAGTGAGTGCTGCGTACCGGCCGGATGCTCGTCGAGGGCGGCGGCCACTGGAACCGAATGCGGGCATGTGCGGACGTTAACCCCTCCGGAGGCTGCCCGCTACCAGTGCCGCGACGGCAATCAGCCCGGCCGCAGCTCCACGATGCTGTACTGCCCCGCCGGGTGCACCGCGACCATCGCCAGGCCGGCGGCCTCGGCCAACCCGGCGAGTTCGGCGACCCGGCGCTCCTTTCCGCCGTACACGGCCAGCATCCGGAGGTCCATGCCGGTGTGCGCGGATTCGCCGTCCGCCCCGGTGCGCTCCACCACCAGCACCCGTCCGGACTCCCCCGCCGCCTCCGCGCACCGGCGCAGGATGTTCGTGGCCGGCTGGTCGGCCCAGTCGTGCAGGATCAGCGACAGCAGGTAGCCACCGGCCCCGGCGGGCAGCGGGTCGAAAAAGCTGCCGGCCACCGCCTCGCCCCGGCCGGCCAGTCCGGCCTCGACCAGCGCGCGGTGCGCGTCGCCGATGTTCTCCGCCCGGTCCAGCACCGTCCCGCGCAGCGCCGGATACTGCTTCAGCAGCGCGACCAGCAACGTGCCGTTGCCGCCGCCGACGTCGACCAGCGAGCCGAGCGCGCCCCAGTCGTAGCCGGCCAGCAGTTGCCGCGACCGGGACGGCAGGTCCGAGGCCATCCAGGCCGCGAAGCCGGCCCGGCGCTGCGGATCGGCCGCCAGGTCCTGCCAGAAGTCGTGCCCGAACACCTGCTCGAAAGCCGGTTCACCGGTGCGGACGCTGTGCAGCAGCCCGGTGAAGGCCAGCTCGATCCGGCCGATCCCCGCCAGGTCCAGCCCGGCCCGCATCCGTGCGGGGTGGTCGCTGCGCAGTGCCTGCCCCAGCGCGGTCAGGCCGTACCGGCCGGCGTCGTCACGACAGAACACCCCGCGGACGGCCAGGTAGCGCAGCAACCGGTCCAGCGCGTCCGGGTGGGCGCCGGCCGCCTCGGCCAGCTCGGCCGCGGTGCCGAGCCCGGCGGCCAGATGGTCGGCGAGCCGCAGGGTGGCCGCCACCCGGATCGCCATCGGGGTGCCCAGGTGGGCCATCGCCCAGAGTTCGGCACCCGGGTCGTCGGCCATTCCGCACCCCCTGCCGAGCTGCCGCAACGAGCTTGCCCAGCCTGGCCGTCCGGTGGACAGGGCCGCACCTTTCGGCGTGCCGGCCGGCTCAGTCGACCGGCTGTTCCTCGGCCGGCAGCCCGGTGGCGGACCAGGATTCCGGCCGGCCGAGGTTGCGGATCGCGCTGTTGGACAGCAAGGGCAGCACGCTCGAAGCCACGCAGACCGCGCCGGCGAGGGTGGCGATCCGGCCGCCTGCCGATCCGATCAGGATGCCGGCCAGCACCGGGGCGAGCGGCACCACTCCCCCGGCGATGAAACCACCGGCCGCATTCACCCGGCCCTGCAGCCGGTCCGGGGTGACCGTCACCAGGTAGGCCGAGATCCCGGAATTGTTCGCCGGCAGCAGGAAGACCCCGACCGCCAGCAGGGCACCGATGACCACCACCCGGTTCGTCCAGGCCATCGGCGCCATCAGGCCGCCCAGCAGCAGGCTGGTCACCGCCGTGGTGGTGCTGGTCCGGAACCGGCGGATGATCGCCGGGGCCACCAGGGCGCCGAGCACGCCGGCCGCCGCCGCGATCGCGTCCACCAGCCCGATCGCCGACGGGTGCACGCCGGCCCGCACCAGCCGCAGCGTCACGGTGACCAGCACCAGGGTGACCGCGAAGTTCAGGATCGCCCCCCACAGCAGGATCGCCCGGACCACCGCGTGTCGCCAGACGAACCGCAGTCCCTCGGCGACGTCGGCGACCACCGTCCGGCGGGCCCGGTCGGGCGCCGGCAGCGGGGTGCTCAACCGGGTGATCGCCAGCGCGCCGGCCAGGTAGCTCACCGTGTCGAGCAGGAACGGCAGGCCGCGGGCCACCGAATACAGCGCGCCCCCCAACGGTGGCCCGACCAGATCGGCGGCGTGCCGGCGGATCTGCAGCTGGGTGTAGGCGACCGGCAGGTCCGGCTCGGCCACCACCGTGCGCACCGCCGCGGACGCGGCCGGCGCCACGAATGCCTCGGTCACCCCGCTGACGAAGCCGATGCCGACCAGATGCGCCAGGGTCAGGACGCCGGCCAGGGTGGCCAGCGCCAGGCTGCCGTAGCAGGCCGCGCCCACCAGGTAGGTCAGCAGCAGCACCCGGCCGCGCGGCCAGCGATCGACCAGGGCGCCGGCCGGCAGCCGGGCGACGACCTCGCCGAGCAGCACCGCGGTGGTGGCCAGGCCCGCCAGCGCGGGCGAGCCGGTGATGGCATAGCCGATCAGCGGGAACACCAGCACGCTCATCGAGGTGCCGAGGGCTGACACCGCCTCGCCGGCCCACAGGATCCGGAAGTCCCGGTTGCGTCCCAGCGGGGTGGTGGTGACCGGCCGGTACACCGCCTCAGGCCAGCGAGTCGTCGTACCGGGCGGTCAGCGGGCCGCCGGCGTCGCCGGTGTTGACCACGCCCGCCGGCTCGATCAGCACCGCCTGCACCTCACCCTCGGCGACCGGGCAGTGCCGGACGCCGCGCGGCACCACGTACACCTGGCCCGGGCCCACCGACACCTCACCGTCCGGCAGCCGGATGGTGAGGGTGCCGGCGATCACCAGGAACAGCTCGTCGGTGTCGTCGTGGCTGTGCCAGACGAACTCGCCCGCGAGCTTGACCACCTTGACCTCGTAGTCGTTGAGCCGGGCCACCACCTTGGGCGACCACGGCTCGGTAACCGCGGACAGCTTTCCGGCGAGGTCGACAGCGGTGTGGGCCATGCGCCCAGCTTGGCACGCGGGTGCCGCGGCGGCCTGCCCGGCCGGTCAGCTGCCGCGCAGCCACTCCCCGACGATCCGGCTCAGGCCGCCCACCTGCGGGGCGAAGCCGAGCGTCCGGTAGAAGGCCGCCATGTCGTCGGTGAACAGGCCGACGTGCTGGCCGGGCACGGTGGCCAGCAGCCGGTTCACCACCTCGCGCCCGACTCCGGCCCGGCGGTGCGCGGTGGCGGTCCAGATGTCGACCAGGTAGGCGTTGCACACCCCGTCGGAGAGGATCCGGCCGTTGGCCACGTACCTGCCCTCGTAGCGTCCGAACACCACGGCGTGCGAGTTCTCGTGCGAGCGCCGGTACTGCTCGGGTGTGCGCAGGTTGTCGAAGTCGTCGGCCACCAGCGCGTCCTTGAGTGCCACCCAGTCGACGTCGTCCAGCTCGGAGGAGAACACGATCGCTGCCACCGGCCGAGCATCTCACGCGCGCCCCTAGGCTGGCCCGGTCAGCGCCGATCCCACACCGAGGAGGCCCTTCGATGGCCCTGTCGGACTTTCCCCGCCACCCGCTGCTGTTCGGTCCCAGCCCGGTGCACCCGCTGGAGCGGCTGACCGCCCACCTGGGCGGCCCGCAGCTGTGGGCCAAGCGGGAGGACTGCAACTCCGGGTTGGCCTTCGGTGGCAACAAGACCCGCAAGCTGGAGTACCTGGTGCCCGACGCGCTGGCCCAGGGCGCCACCCACCTGGTCTCGATCGGCGGCGTGCAGTCCAACCACACCCGGCAGGTCGCGGCGGTGGCGGCCAAGCTCGGACTGCAGGCCCGGCTGGTGCAGGAGAGCTGGGTGAACTGGCCGGACGCGGTCAACGACCGGGTCGGCAACATCCTGCTGTCGCGGATCATGGGCGCCCACGTCGAACTGGTCGAGGCCGGTTTCGGCATCGGCTTCAAGCAGAGCTGGGAGAACGCGCTGGCCGAGATCCGCGACGGCGGTGGCGTGCCGTACCCGATCCCGGCCGGCGCGTCCGATCACCGGCTGGGCGGCCTCGGCTTCGCGAACTGGGCGTACGAGGTGGCCCGGCAAGAAGCCGAACTCGGCGTCTTCTTCGACACCGTCGTGGTGTGCAGCGTGACCGGGTCCACGCACGCCGGGATGATCGCCGGCTTCGCCGCGCTGGCCGAAGCACTGGGTCGGGCCGGCGCTGGGCGGCATCGCCGGGTGCTCGGCATCGACGCCTCCGCCAAGATCACCGAGACCCGCGAGCAGGTCGAACGGATCGCGCGCAACACCGCCGAGCTGATCGGCCTGCGCCGCGAGTTGCGCGCCGACGAGATCACCGTGCTGGAGGGCTGGGCCGGCGACTACTACGGCATCCCGGTCGAGTCCACGATGGAGGCGATCCGGCTGACCGGGCGGCTGGAGGGGATGATCATCGACCCGGTCTACGAGGGCAAGTCGATGGCCGGCCTGATCGAGCTGGTCAGCACCGGACAGATCGCCCGCGATTCGACGGTGCTCTACGCCCACCTGGGCGGCCAGCCGGCGCTGAACGCTTACAGTGCCCTGTTCAGATCGTGAGCAGTTTTCGCTGATATCACGGCCACTACCGGTATGGCCAACTACGGTCTGCTCATGACTTCCGAGACTTTTTCCACGCTCGCCGACGGGGCGGTCAGCTCCTGGTGCGCCGCCTATCCCGACGAAGCCACCTTTCTCGGTGAGCACAGCCACGACGACCGGCTAGGCGACCCCTCGACGGCCGCCCGGCAGCGCCGGCAGGCCGAGCTCACCGCCCTGATCGAGGCGCTGGACGAGCTACCCGCCGACCAGCTCGACACCCCTGACACGGTCGACCGCGACATCCTGCGCACCGCGGCACAGGGCGAGCTGCTCGAACTGGCCGAGGTCGACGAGGCCGGCTGGAACCCGATGCGGCACAACCCGGGGCAGGCGCTGTACGGGCTGCTGTCCCGGGAGTTCGCGCCGCTGCCGGAGCGGCTGACCCACCTGGCCGGCCGGCTGCGCGAGGTGCCCGACTACCTCGACGCGGCCCGAGCCCGGCTGCGGGAGATGCCCCGGATACACGTCGAGACCGCCATCGGGCAGCTGGACGGCACCCTGGCCCTGATCGAGTCCGAGGTGCCGGCGGCGCTGCAGGCCGCCGCCCGGGACGGCCATTCGGCCGACCTGTCGCAGGAGATCGACCGGGCGGCCGCGGCGGTGCGGGGCTACCAGGACTGGTTGCGTGCCGAGCTGCCGAACGCGCAGCGGCCGGCCCGGCTGGGCGCCGACCTGTTCGCCCGCAAGCTGGAGCTGACCCTGGCTACCCCGTGGCGACCGGCCAGCCTGCTCGAACAGGCCTACCGCGACCTGGACCGGATCGAGGCGGAGCTGGCCGAACTGGTCGGGCGCTCGACGGGCTCGGCGTCGGTGGACCGGGACGCGGTGGCGGCCGAGTTCGCCCGGCTGGCCGCCGACGTGCCGACCAGCGACACCATCCTGCAGCTGTGCCGGGACGCGCTCGCCGAGACCACCGAGTTCGTCCGCCGGCACGACCTGCTCACCCTGCTGGACGACCCGGTGGACGTCATCGAGATGCCCGAGATCGACCGGGGCGTGGCGGTCGCCTACTGCGTCGGGGTCGGTGCCCTGGAGACCGCGCCGCTGGCCACCCAGTTCGCCGTCTCACCCACCCCGAAGGACTGGCCGGAGGAGCGGGTCCGGTCGTTCTACCGCGAGTACAACAACCACATGCTGCACAACCTCACCATCCACGAGGCGATGCCCGGCCACGTCGAGCAGCTCTCGCACGCCCACCGCTACGCCGGCAGCAACCCGGTGCGCGGGGTGTTCGGCAGCGGCTCGTTCATCGAGGGCTGGGCGGTCTACGCCGAGGAGCTGATGGCCGCCCGTGGCTATCGCAGCGACGTCTCGGCCGAGGCCGCCGCGGCGGTGCGGATGCAGCAGCTGAAGATGCAGCTGCGTGCGGTGCTCAACACCATCCTCGACATCTCCTTCCATGCCGGCGACCTGGACGAGCACGCCGCGATGGAGCTGATGACGGTGCGCGGCTACCAGGAGGAGGGCGAGGCGGCCGGCAAGTGGCGCCGGGTGCAGCTGAGCTCAACCCAGCTGTGCACCTACTTCGTCGGCTTCGTCGAGGTGCGCGAGCTGGTCGCCGACCTGCGCCGGGCCCACCCGGACTGGTCGGACCGGCAGCTGCACGACGAGATCCTCAACTATGGCTCGCCGCCGGTTCGCTACCTGCGCCAGCTGCTGGGCCTGCCGCAGGTGGGATGAGCCTGCCGCTCCGGCCGGCGATCGGCATCGCACACCGCGGCTTCGCCCCCGACGGCGCCGAGAACTCGATGGCGGCCTTCCAGGCAGCCGTCGATCTCGGCTACCGGCATCTGGAGACCGACGCCCGGGTCACCGCCGACGGGGTGGCGCTCGCCTTCCACGACGAGGTGCTGGACCGGGTCACCACCTCGTCGGGCCGGCTGCGGCAGCTGAGCTGGCGTCAGGTCAGCACCGCCCGGATCCGGGGCCGGGAGCCGATCCCGCGGCTGGAGGAGGTGCTGTCGGCCTTCGGCGAGGTGAACCTCAACATCGACGTCAAGTGCGACGCGGCGGTGCGGCCCACCCTGGAGGCGATCCGGCGCACCGGCGCCTGGCATCGGGTCCGGCTGGCCAGCTTCTCCGCCGCCCGGCTGCGGCGGCTGCGCCGGCTGGCCGCACCCGGCACCGCCACCGCGCTGTCGCCGGTGGAGGTGGTGGCGCTGCGGCACAGCCGGCTCGGCTCCCTTCGCGGAGGCTGGCACGGCCAGCCGGTCCACTCCGGTCCGGCAGCCGCACCGCCCGGCAGTGCGGGGCTGGCCGCCCAGGTCCCGGCCCGGCTCGGGCCGCTGCAGGTGGTCCAGCCGCGGTTGCTGGCCGCGGCCCGGTCGGCCGGCATCGAGGTGCACGTGTGGACGGTGAACCAGCGGGCGGAGATGGTGCGGCTGCTCGACCTGGGGGTGGACGCGATCATGACCGACCGGGCCGACCTGCTGCGCGACGTGCTGCGCGAGCGAGGACAGTGGCCGGCGTGACCGAGCTCGACCCGGCACCGGCCGCCTGAGGGTCCTCTTCATCGCCGGGTTCGTGCTGCTGGCTCGGGTGCCGCTGCGGGCGGCGATCGCTCAGGCCGGCAACGTCGCCCCCGAGCGGGTCTGACCGGACGGTCCGAGGGGGAACGAGTACCCTCGCTACCCATGCCCGCAACCCTCGCCGGCGGCCGGCCGGTCCGCGACAGTGCCCTGGCTGCGGTGCCCGCCGCCGGCAACCGCCGCGAGATCTCGATGCCCGCCCATCTGAAGTTCTTCTACGGCCCGATGGACTGCGGCAAGTCCACCCTGGCGCTGCAGATGAACCACAACCATGCCCGGCAGGGCCGGTTCGGGTTGATCCTGACCCGCTACGACCGCTCCGGCGGCGCCGAGATCACCACCCGGGTCGGGCTCAGCCACGACGCCATCGAGGTCACCGACTCCCTCGACATGCGGCGACTGGTCCGCGAGCACTGGGCGCGCGGCCGGCGGGTGGACTACCTGATCGTCGACGAGGCCGGCTTTCTCGAGCCCGAGCACGTTGACCAGCTGGCCGAGCTGGTCGACGAGTACCACGTCGACGTCTACTGCTTCGGCCTGGCCACCGACTTTCGCAGCCTGCTGCTGCCGGGCGCCAAGCGGCTGATGGAGCTGGCCGACGAGACCTCCGAGATCCAGGTCGAGGTGCTGTGCTGGTGCGGTCTGCCGGGCCGGTTCAACGCCCGGGTGATCGGCGGCCGGATAACCCGGGAGGGCGACACCGTGCTGGTCGCCGACACCGTCGCCGCCAGTGCCCACGAGGTGCGCTACCAGGTGTTGTGCCGGGCGCACTACCGGCGCGGCGACCTCGGCCGGCCGCAGCTCGGCGAGCAGCTCGCCCTGGATTGACGCCTACCGCCGGCCGGATCGCGACCGGCGCGGACGAGAGATGGGTCTCAGTGCCCTCGACCCGGCGGGCATAACGGATCTATCGGGCGGCAAACATTGTTCCCGGAGCGAGTACTGTCGATAGGCTCAGGGAATTATCCGCCGGGTCCGTTCGTTGGCAACTCGGTACCCATGCCTGGGTGAGGAGTGAAGACAATGGCCGATCGTGTTCTCCGGGGCAGCCGCCTCGGTGCCATCAGTTACGAGACCGAATACGCTGCGGAGCCTGCGCCGCGTCAGCTTATTAGATTCCGCTGCGAGCGCGACCACGAGTTCAGCGTGCCGTTCGCACACGACGCCGAACTGCCGGCCACCTGGGAGTGCCGGCTGGACGGCACCACCGCCAAGGCGGTCGACCTGCCCGAGCCGGAGCCCAAGAAGACCAAGGCCCCGCGTACCCACTGGGACATGTTGATCGAGCGGCGCACCATCGCCGACCTCGAAGAGGTGCTCGCCGAGCGGCTGGACGTGCTGCGGGCCCGACGGGGCGCCACCGGCTCCAAGTCGCCCCGAACCGCCTGAGAGTTCTTCCGACCGGCGAGCCAGCCGGTCACACCGCACGCATTCGGCCGGCCCGGCTCCCCGGGCCGGCCGATCGCGTTGTTCTGCCGGACGGAAACCCACGTGCACCCGCCTGCGCTAGCGGCGGGTCAGCAGTCCCTTGGCCTGGGCCAGCCGGTGCGCCGCACCCCACTCGGTGACCCGCAACAGCGCCTCCCGGACGATGTCCCCGCTCATCTTGGACTCGCCGCGTTCCCGTTCGGCGAACGTGATCGGCACCTCGATGACCCGGAAGCCGGCCTGCACCGCCCGCCAGGCCAGGTCCACCTGGAAGCAGTAGCCCTCCGAGGCGATCGCCGACAGGTCGATGGTCTGCAGCACCGCGCGCCGGTAGGCCCGGTAGCCACCGGTGGCGTCGTGCAGGTCGATGCCCAGCGCCAACCGGGTGTAGAGGTTGCCGCCGCGCGAGAGCAGCCGCCGCGACCGCGGCCAGTTCAGCACCTGTCCGCCGGTCACCCAGCGCGAGCCCAGCACCAGGTCGGCGTGGTCGAGCGCGGTCAGCAGCCGGGGCAGCTGCTCCGGGGCGTGCGAGCCGTCGGCGTCCATCTCGACCAGCACGGAGTAACCGGCGGCCAGCCCGTGCCGGAAGCCGGCCACGTAGGCCGCGCCCAGGCCGGCCTTCTGCTCGCGGTGCAGCACCGAGACCTGTGGGTCCTCGGCGGCGATCTTGTCGGCCAGCGTCCCGGTGCCGTCCGGGCTGCTGTCGTCGACGACCAGGACGTCGGCCTCGGGCACCGCGGTGCGCAGCCGCTGCAGGATCAGCGGCAGGTTCTCGCGCTCGTTATAGGTCGGGATGATCACCAGCGTCCGGAGCTGCTCCGGTCCTGCTGCCGACCCGCTCTCGGCCTCGGTCACCCGATCCCCTTCCCTGTCGTCCTGTCCGCTGTCGCCACGGCTGGTCGTCGATCCTTCTTGCGCGGTGGCTGCGCCGGACGCCGACCACCAGCCCGAGCAGGCCCAGTGCTGTCAGCAGCCATTCGGCGGCGGGGCCCGTCCGGGTCGCCAGCGTAGTCGAACCGGACAGCGGCACCGTCCGCACCAGCACGTCCGCCGTGTACAGCGGGCCGGACTCGGCCACCGTCGCACCGTCCGGGCCGATGATCGCGGACTTGCCGCTGGTCGCCACCTGCACCACGGTGCGGGCATGCTCGATGGCCCGCAGCCGGGTCATGGCCAGCTGTTGGTAGGTCTCGGCGCTGTGCCCGAAGGTGGCGTTGTTGGTCTGCACCACGAGCAGTTGCGCGCCGGCCCGGACCGAGGAGGTGACCAGCGAGTCGTAGGCGATCTCGAAGCAGATCACGTCCCCGACCGGGTACGGCGTCTGGGTCAGCAGGCCGTTGCCGTCGCCGGCCACCATGTCCCGCTCGACCAGGTCCACCTTGCTGTTCACCGCGCGGGCCAGCGACCGCAGCGGGATGTACTCGCCGAACGGCACCGGGTGCCGCTTGACGTAGCGCTGGCCGGGACCCGGCTGGTCCGAGCCGGTCGGCATCCAGACGATGCCGGCGTTGGTGACGTGGTCGGGGCCCGGGCCGTCGATCAGGGCCCCCACCAGGATCGGCACGCCGACCGCGTCCACCGCCCGCTGGATCACCACCGCCGCGTCGGCATTGAGGGTCGGGTCGATGTCGGAGGCGTTCTCCGGCCACAGCACCAGCGACGGGCGGGCCAGCCGGCCGGCCTTGATGTCGGCGGCCAGCTTCAGAGTCTCGGCCACGTGGTTGTCCAGCACCTGCCGGCGCCGGGCGTTGAACTCCAGCCCGCGGTCCGGCACGTTGCCCTGGACGGCGGCCACCGTGGTGGTCCGGGCCGGGTGTGCGGACGGCCGCAACGGCCAGGCCAACCCGCCGCCGACCAGCAGCACCAGCACCGCAGCGGCGAGCCGTCCGGCCAGCCGGCGGGGCCCACGGCGCCACTGCGGCACCGCGGCGGCCAGCAAGGTGCCGATCAGCGCCGTCGCGAACGTCACCAGCGGTGCACCGCCGAGTGCGGCGAACCAGCGCAACGGCGAGCCGGCCTGGCTGAAGGCCCACCGTCCCCATGGAAAGCCACCGAACGGCAGCCGGTCGCGGGCCGCCTCCTCGGCCATCCACAGCGCCGCGCTGAGCACCGCACCGAACCGCAGCCGTTGCACCACCGGCAGCGCGGCGCCGAGCAGCGCCAGGAACCAGGTCTGGGAGAACGCCAGGATCAACCAGGGCAGCGAGCCGACGTAGGTCGAGGTCCAGTGCAGCATCGGGCCGAACAGCCCCGCCCCGTACACCAGGCCGAGCAGCGCGCCGCGCCGGGACCGTTGGCCGGCGACGGCCAGCGAGAAACCGGCTATCGACAGGAACGCCAGCGGCCAGATGCCCGGCCGCGGGAAGGCCGCCGAACCCAGCAGGCCGGCCGCGGCCGCCAGCAGCAGCCGGTATCTCATTCCAGCTCGCCGGAGTCGAAGAGCTGCCGGCCCCGGAGCACGGTGCGCAGGCAGCGCGGCAGCCCGGTGCCCGGGGCCAGGTCGGGCAGGCCGGCACCGGCCTGCGGCCCGGTGGCGAACACCGCATAGCTGGCCGGCGCGCCGGGAGCCAGCACGCCCGAGCCGTCCGCCCCGGCCCGGGCGGCCCGCCAGCCGCCGGCGGTGTGCGCGGCCAGCGCCGCGTGCGGGCTCAGGGCGTGGTCCGGGTTGGTCGGGTGCACGGCGGCCCGGACCGCCCCCCACGGATCCACCGGGGTGACCGGTGAGTCGGCGCCGAAGGCGAGCGGCGCCCCGGCGGCGGCCAGCGCCGCCAGCGGGTTGAGCCGGCCGGCCCGGTCGGCGCCCAGCCGCTGGGCGTACATGCCGTGCTCGCCACCCCAGGTGGCGTCGAAGGCCGGCTGTACCGAGGCGGTCAGCCCACTGGCTGCCAGCGCGGGAACGTCGGTGATCAGCTCGGCATGCTCGATCCGGTGGCCGGCCGCGGCCACCCGGCCGGCACCCAGCCGTTCGGCGGCCAGCCGCATCGCCGCCACCACCTGGCCGGTGGCGGCGTCGCCGATGGCGTGGAACCCACCCTGCAGTCCCGCCTCGGTGCACTCGACGAGGTGCTCGGCGAGCTCGGCGGTCTCATACCGCAGGTAGCCGCGCTCGCCGGGCCGGTCCGGCAGGTCGACCAGGTCGATATAGGGCTCGAGCATCCCGGCGGTGTGCGAGCCGATCGAACCGTCGCAGAACAGGTCGCCACCGGCGCCGATCGCGCCCAGCTCGGCCGCCGCCGCGGCACCGCGCAGCTCACCCCAGTACCCGTACACCTCCGGGTAGGGCTCGTCCGACTCGTACACCAACGCCAGCAGCGCGGCCAGGTCCTCGGCGCTGGAGATCTCGGGGCCGGCCATCTCGTGCACCGCGACCACCCCGTACGAGGCGGCGTGCCGCAATGCCGTCCGGTGCAGTTCGGCGCGCTGGCCGGCGGTGATGGCCGAACGCGCGACCGCCCGGGCGGCGTGGTGGGCGGCCTTGGTGAGGAAGCCGTCCGGGGAGAAGCCGTCCAGGCCGGCGATGCCCGGCACCGAGGCCAGCAGCGCGGAGGACACCACGGCGGAGTGCGCGTCGGTGCGGGCCAGGTAGACCACCCCGCCGTAGCTGGCCCGGTCCAGTTCGGCAGCGGTCGGGGCCCGGCGCTCCGGCCAGCGGGTGTCGTCCCATCCCGACCCCAGCAGTGGCCGGCCGCCGCTGGCCCGGGCGGCCCGCTCGACCGCCTGCAGCGCGTCGGCCAGCGTGCCGGCGGCTCCCAGCTCGAGCCCGCTCAGTGACAGTCCGGTATCGGTGGTGTGAAAATGTGCGTCGACGAACGCCGGGATGACCAGCGCTCCGCCAAGATCGACGGTGCGGTCGGCCGACATGGTTGCCGCGGCAGTGGCATCGCCGAGCCAGGCCACCTCGGAGTCCGTCACCAGCATCGCGCTGGCATCGCGAACGTCGCGGGCGTCGGGTGTCGAGCCGGTGGAGATCCGCCCGTTGATCAGCAGGGTGCGCACTCTGCGAGTGTGCCAGCCGGGTCTGTACGGGGCGAGGCGCTCGCTGGCTGAAGATGTGCCCCATGGAATACGGTGCTGTAAAGACTTTCAGGAGGCTCGCCCCATGTCAGCCAGTATCGAGGACGTAGCAAAGCTGGCGGGCGTCTCGATAGCCACCGTGTCCCGGTCGCTGCGCGGGCTTCCGGACGTGGCCGCGGCGACCCGGGACAAGGTTCTCTCGGCGGCCCGGGAGCTGGACTACGTCGCCTCCCCGTTCGCGGCCCGGCTGGCCAGTGGCCGATCCTCCACCCTCGGCGTGGTGGTGCCGTTCGTCAACCGGTGGTTCTTCGCCGAGGTGCTGGGCGCGGTCGAGTCGGTGCTCAGCGCCGCCGGTTACGACCTGCTGCTGCACAACCTGGGTGACAGCGACGGCCGGGAACGGTTCTTCTCGGTGCTGCCGGTCCGCAAGCGGGTGGACGCGGTGCTGGTGGTCAGCCTGGCGCTCACCGACGACGAGGTGGCGGCCCTGAACACCCTGGAACTGCCGGTCGGGGTGCTGGGCGTCAAGCACCCGGGGCTGTCGTCGGTGCGGATCGACGACGAGGCGGCGGCCGGCACCGCGGTGGAACACCTGCTGTCGCTGGGCCATCGGCGGATCGCGCTGATCGGCGGCGACACCGACGACCCGATGCGCTTCACCCCGCCGCACCACCGCGGCACCGGCTACCGCAACGCGCTGCGGGCGGCCGGCCTGCAGCCGCCGGAGGAGCTGGAATGCCTCGGGTACTTCACCGTCGAGGGCGGCGAGGCGGCCATGCTGCAGCTGTTGCGGCGCGACGAGCGGCCCACCGCGGTGTTCGCCGAGTCCGACGAGATGGCCTACGGCGCGATCCGGGCCATCCGCCGCTCCGGCCTGCGGGTGCCCGAGGACATCGCGGTGATCGGCTTCGACGACCACGCCACCGCCAGCCTGATGGACCTGACCACCATGCGCCAGCCGGTCGGCGAGCAGGGCGCGTTGCTGGCCCAGTCGCTGCTGTCGGCGATGGTCACCGAGGCCGAGCCGACCGACGTGGTGCTGGACACCGAACTGGTGGTGCGCGGCAGCACGGTCGCTTCGGCCAGCGAGTACGCCCGCCCGGAACCGGTGGCCGACTGAGGCTCAGCTGGTCGGCCGGCCGGTCAGTTCTTCTGCGCGGCGGCCAGTTCGGCCGCGGTCGGCGGGTTGGCCCCGGCCCGCGCGCAGGTCAGCGCCGCCACCAGGACGGCCTCGGCGACCGCGGATTCGAGCGCTGGTAGCGAACCAGCGCCGCCGGGAACGCCGCCGGTGGCCAGCGCGTTGATCAGCCCGGCCATGAACGCATCGCCCGCGCCGACCGTGTCGATGACCGCCACCGGCCGGCCCGGCACCGTCACGATTGCGCCGTCGGCGGCTGAGAACCGGGCACCGCGCCCGCCGTCGGTCATCACCACCATCGTGGGCCCCAGCTCGCGCCAGTGCCGCAGCACCTCCTCGACGCTCCGGGCGGGGTAGAGCCAGGCGAGGTCCTCGGCGGAGGCCTTCACCACGTCGGCCAGGCCCACCATCGCCTCGACCCGCGCCAGCGCCGCGCCGTGGTCGGGCAGCAGTGCGGGCCGGATGTTCGGGTCGTAGCTGATTACCACCGACCGCTGTTGCCGGCGCCGGCGCAGCAGGTCGGCGATCACCCCGGCCCCGGGCTCGGTCCAGGACGCCAGCGAGCCGGTGTGCAGCCAGGACGCGTCGGCCGGGATCCGGTCCAGCTCGGCCGCGCTCCACTGCCAGTCCGCGGTGCCGGTGCGGTAGAAGTCGTATTCGGCGTTGCGGTCGGCGTCCAGGCTGACCACGGCCAGCGTGGACTGCTCGGCGGCGTCCACCGCGCAGGACAGGTCCACGCCGTTGGCCTCGGCATGCGCCCGCAGTTGCCGGCCGAACGCGTCGCCGGACAGCCGGGCCAGCAGCCGGGCCGGCTGCCCGAGCCGGGCCAGGCCGATCGCGACGTTGTACGGGCTGCCGCCGGGGTGGGCCAGGTAGCTCGTCGGCCCCGGGCCGTCCGCGGGCGCCATCACCAGATCGATCAGCGCCTCGCCGATCACGTACACCATGCGAGGACGCTAGCGCGTGCGGTCGTTACCCCGCGCCCGCGGCAGTTGGCGGGCGGGTAGTCGTTATCGTGTGCCGGGTGAGCCGTGTGATGTTGCTGGACTCAGCCAGCCTGTACTTCCGTGCCTTCTACGGCGTGCCCGACACCGTGACCGCGCCGGACGGCATGCCGATCAACGCCGTCCGCGGCTTTTCCGACATGGTCGCCACCCTGATCACCCGCTATCAGCCCACCGACTTCGTCGCCTGCCTGGACTACGACTGGCGGCCGGCCTTCCGGGTGGCGCTGCTGCCCTCGTACAAGGCGCACCGGGTGGAGTACACCACCGGCAGCGGCACCCCGGACGTCGAGCAGGTGCCGGACCTGCTCGAACCGCAGGTGCCGATCCTGCTCGCGGTGCTCAAGGCGGCCGGGCTGTGTGCGGTGGGCGCCGACGGCTTCGAGGCCGACGACGTGATCGCCACCCTGGCGCACCGCTACGGCGGCCGGGGCGAGGAGGTGGACGTGGTGTCCGGCGACCGGGACCTGATCGACCTGGCCACCGACAAGGTGCGGGTGCTCTACACCGGCAAGGGACTGTCCAACATGGTGATCTTCACCCCGGAGGAGGTGCAGGCCCAGTACGGCATCCCGGCCGGCCACTACGCCGACTTCGCGATGCTGCGCGGCGACCCGTCCGACGGGCTGCCCGGGGTGGCCGGCATCGGCGCCAAGACCGCGGCGGCGGTGGTGGCCAAGTTCGGCAGCATCGAGAACATCGTGGCCGCCGCCCAGAACGGCGACCCGAAGATGGGCGGCCCGGTCCGGTCCAAGATCATGGCCTCGCTGGACTACCTCGCGGTCGCCCCGGCGGTGGTGCGCGGGCGCACCGACGTGCCGGTGGACGAACTCCCCAGTCCGATCCCGGCCACCCCCGCCGACCCGGAGATGCTCGCCGCGCTGGGCGAGCGGTTCGGCATCGGCAACTCGATGGAGCGGCTGACCGCGGCGCTGGCCCAGGTGGCAGGCCGGGCAGATGGCTGACCAGCCGCCCGACAGCGCCAAGCACCAGCTGCACCGTTACCTGCAGCAGGGCCGGGAGGCGCTGCTGTGGAAGCTGGAGGGCCTGTCCTCCTACGACCTCCGCCGGCCGATGACCCCCACTGGCACCAACCTGCTGGGCCTGGTCAAGCACGTGGCGAGCGTCGAACTGGGCTACTTCGGCGACACCTTCGGGCGGCCGAGCGGGATCCCGCTGCCCTGGTTCGACGACGACGCCGAGCCCAACGCCGACATGTGGGCCACCGAGTCCGAGAGCCGGGAGCAGATCGTCGGGCTGTACCACCAGAGCTGGGCGCACTCGGACCGGACGATCGAGGAGCTTGCGCTGGACGCCGTCGGTGAGGTGCCCTGGTGGCCGGCCGAACGCCGCCAGGTGACGCTGCACCAGATCCTGGTGCACATGGCGGTGGAAACCCACCGGCATGCCGGGCACGCCGACATCGTCCGGGAGCTGATCGACGGCGCCGCCGGGCTGCGGTCGGGCAACTCCAACCTGCCGGACGTGGATGCGGCGTGGCTCGCCGACTACCGGCAGCGGCTGGAGGCGGCGGCCCGCGCCGCCGGCTGAGCGAGCGCGCGGCCCGGCCGGGTCAGAGCTGCTGGGCGATCACGCCACGGCGCAGCGCCGTGCAGGCCGCTGCCGCGGTGTTGCGGACGGCCGGATCGATGGCGTCGGCCCGGGCCAGCTGTTCGAGCAGGTCGAGCAGCTGGCGCATCCAGCGCACGAAGTCGCCGGCCGGCAGTCCGGTGCCGTCGTCGGACATCGCGTTCAGCACCCGGTCCAGCGAGTCGCCCTTCGCCCACCGGTAGCTGGCCCAGACGAAGCCCAGGTCTGGTTCCCGCGACAGCGGCAGGTGGTGGGCGGCCTCGGCCTCGCTGACCTCGGCCCACAAACGCTGCGTCTCGTGCAACGCCTCGCGCAGCCGGCCGCCCGGCAGCTTCGGAGCCGATGGCTCGTCCCGGCGGGCCTCGTAGACCATTGCCGAGCACATCCCGGCGAGTTCGGCCGGGTCCAGCCCGGCCCAGGCCCCGCTGCGCAGGCATTCGGCGATCAGCAGGTCAGACTCCGACCAGATCCGCGACAGCTGCCGGCCGGTGGTGGTGATGAACTCCTGGGCGTCATCGTCGTCCGGCGCGGCCGGCTGCATGTAGCCGCGTTCGGTGAGCAGCGCGCAGACCCGGTCGAAGGTGCGCGACAGCGAATGGGTGCGGCCCTCGGCGCGCTGGCGCAACGCCTCGTTCTCCCGGCGCAGCCGGCCGGCCCGCTCGGCCCAGCGGGCGTGCTCCTCGCGGTCGTGGCAGCCGTGGCACGGGTGGGCCCGCATCTCGGCGCGCAGGCGAGTGAGTTCCGCGTCGTCGCTGGCACCGCTGCGTTCGCGGCGCCGACCGGTCGGCCGGTCGGAGATCCGGAGGTTGCGGATCGAGGAGGCGACGTCGCGCCGGGCGGCCGGGCTGCGGTGGTTGAGGTTCTTCGAGATCGGCAGCCGGCCGAGCACCTCGACGGCGTGCGGAAAGTCCAGCGGGGTGACCGGGCCCGACCAGCGGTCCTCGGTGACTACCAGCGGGCGCGGGTCGGCGATCGGCGAGACGCCCGGGTCCACCACCACGGCCAGGCCCGCGCGCCGGCCGGCCTGGATCCGGATGACGTCGCCGGGCCGCAGCGCCTCCATCGACTGCACCACCGCCGCGCGCCGGTCCGAGGCCCCCTTGCGGGTCAGCGACTTCTCCCGCTCCGAGATCCGGGTACGCAGCGCCTGGTACTCGCCGAAGTCGCCGAGATGGCAGTGCATCCGGTTCTCGAAATCGGCCAGTGCCTTGTCGTTGCGGCTGATCTGGCGGGTCAGCCCGACCACCGAGCGGTCGGCCTGGAACTGGGCGAAGGACGATTCCAGCAACGCCCGGGCGGTGTCCCGGCCCACCTGGGACACCAGGTTGATCGCCATGTTGTAGGACGGCCGGAACGACGAGCGCAGCGGGTAGGTGCGGGTGGAGGCCAGGCCCGCCACCCGGGCCGGATCCACCTCCGGGCTCCACTGCACCACCGCGTGGCCCTCGATGTCGATGCCGCGCCGGCCGGCCCGGCCGGTGAGCTGGGTGTACTCCCCCGGCGTCAGGTCGGCGTGCGTCTCGCCGTTGAACTTGACCAGCCGCTCCAACAGCACCGTGCGGGCCGGCATGTTGATGCCCAGCGCCAGCGTCTCGGTGGCGAACACCACCCGCACCAGGCCGCGCACGAACAGCTCCTCCACCACCTCTTTGAAGGCCGGGATCATGCCGGCGTGGTGGGCGGCGATGCCGCGCTGCAGGCCCTCGGAGAACTCCCAGTAGCCCAGCACGTCGAGATCCTCGGCGGCCAGGCTCGCCGTCCGGTTCTCCACCAGCAGCCGGATGTCCTCGCGCTCGTCGTCGGTGGTCAGCCGCAGGTTCGCCGCCACGCACTGCCGGACGGCGGCATCGCAGCCGGCCCGGCTGAACAGGAAGGTGATGGCCGGCAGCAGGCCCTCCCGGTCCAGCCGGCTGATCACCTCCGGCCGGGACGGCGGCCGCCAGCGCGGTCCGGGACCGCCGCGGTACCGGTCCCGGCCGCCACCGCCGTGCCGGGCCGAGGTGAGGTCGGTGGTGCGCATCCGGTCCCGGACGTGCCGCAGCAGCGTCGGGTCGACCCGGACGCCGTCTCGGACAGTTCCCGAGCCCGTGCCGGCGCCTGGGTCCTCGGCGCCGATCCGGCCGGCGCCGATCCGGTCGGCGGCTGTCGGCTCGGCGTTCTCGGCGAACAGGTCGAACATCCGGTTGCCGACCAGCATGTGCTGCCACAGCGGTACCGGCCGCTCCTCGTGCACGATCACCCGGGTGTCGCCGCGCACCTCGACCAGCCAGTCACCGAACTCCTCGGCGTTGGACACCGTCGCCGACAGCGACACCAGCCGCACCGAGTCGGGCAGGTGGATGATCACCTCTTCCCAGACCGCACCGCGGAACCGGTCGCCGAGGTAGTGCACCTCGTCCATCACCACGAACCCGAGGCCGGCGAGGGCGTCGCTGCCCACGTAGAGCATGTTGCGCAGCACCTCGGTGGTCATCACCACGATCGGCGCGAACGGGTTGATGGCGTTGTCGCCGGTCAGCAGCCCGACGTTGGCCGGCCCGTAGCGCTGCAGCAGGTCGTTGTACTTCTGGTTGGACAGCGCCTTGATCGGGGTGGTGTAGAAGCATTTCTGCTCCATCGCAAGCGCCAGGTAGATCGCGAACTCGCCGACGACCGTCTTGCCGGCGCCGGTCGGCGCGCACACCAGTACCCCGTAGCCCTCTTCCAGCGCCCGGCAGGCCTGCACCTGGAAATCGTCGAGCTCGAAGCTGTAGCCGGCCTGGAACTCGGTGACCTGCGGGTACTTCGTCCGCTGACGAGAGTTGGCGTATTGCTGCGCCGGCGAGGACATGAGTCCAGGGTACGGGCCACCGCGACCGGTTCGGCTGACGTCCGTAGTGGGCCGCTAACCGGTCAGCCCGGTGGCATCGCCGCACAGCAGCAGGACGGTGGCGGCGTCGGTACTGGGCAGCAGCACCACCAGTTCGAGGCCGCCCTGACCCACGCCCGCACACTGCGTCCGCGGCGCCTCCGGACCCGACCCACCGAGGGTCGCGCAGCGCTGGGACACCGCGCGGCGCCGGCGGGCAGCGAGGTCCTCGCCGGTGACGGCCCTGGTCACCGGGCACCCCGGCGGACCGGATGGCCTGCTGTGCGTCGGGCGAGCTCGCTCATGCCGCGAGTGTAATCGAACACAGTGTCGAATACCACTACCTGGATGGCAGCGCCGCGCAGCAAAGTGAGCTCCGGTAATGGTCAGGCAACCGCCCGGGCGCCGTCGCCGGCCCGGTCCGGCTCGGTGCTCCGGTCGCCGACCAGCAGTTCGGCGCCGGCCAGTGCCAGTGACACCACCAGGAACAGCACCGCGATGAGCAGGCCGTGCTGCAGCGCCCGGTTGTAGTTGCCGTGGCTGGAGGCCAGCTGGGCGTAGAACACCGACCCGACGGCGGCGATGCCCACCGCGGAGCCGATCCGCTGCCCCACCTGGATCAGGCCGCCGGCCGTGCCGCCCTGGGCCACCGGCACCTCGGACAGGGTCAGCGTCTGGTTCGGAGCGATCACCATGCCCGAGCCGATGCCACCCACCAGCAGCGGCGCGATCAACACCCAGCCGATCAGGTGGTCGGGCACCTCGCGGACCACCACGATCACGCCGAAATAGCCCAGCGTCACCATGGCCAGCCCGAGCAGCACCAGCCGCCGGCCGAACCGGTGCACCACCCGCCCCGAGACCCCGGCCGCCAGCCCCGACCCGGCCGCGAACGGCAGCGTGGTGAGGCCGGCCAGCAGCGCCGAGAACCCCAGGCCGAACTGCAACAGCAGGGTGAGGACGAAGAACAGCGCGGTGAACCCGGCGAAGTAGACGGTGATCATGGCGGTGCCGAAGGAGAACGACCGGCGGCTGAACAGGGTCAGGTCCACCAGCGACTCCCGGCCGCTGCTCCGGTACCGCCGCTCCCAGGCCAGGAAGGCGGCCAGCAGCAACGCGGCCAGCGGCACCAGCAGCCACTTGGCGTTGCCGTGCCACTGCTGCTCCTGCACGAACGGCAGCAGCAGCACCACCACGCCGACCCCGAGCAGCAGCACCCCGATCGGGTCAAGGTCGTGATGCCGGCTGCGCTGCTCGTCCGAAGCCTGCGGCAGCAGCCGCATCGCGAACGGCACCGTGATCAGGCCGATCGGCAGGTTGACGAAGAACACGTAACGCCAGCCGTCGGCCTCGCCGAACAGCTGGATCAGCAGGCCGCCGATCAGCGGGCCGAGCGCGGTGGAGATGCCCACCATGGCGCCGAACAGCCCGAACGCCTTGCCGCGCTCCCGGCCGCGGAACAGCTGCTGGATCAGCGCGCTGATCTGGGGCGTCAGCAGCCCGGCGGCCAGGCCCTGGCTCAGCCGGGCGACCACCAGCCAGGTCGAGTTGGGTGCCGCCCCACACAGCACGCTGGTCGCGGTGAACAGCACCAGCCCGACCAGGAACAACCGGCGCCGGCCGCGGACGTCGCCGAGCCGGCCGGCCGGCACCAGCAGCAACCCGAAGGTCAGCGAGTAGCCGGACAGCACCCACTGCAGGGCATCGCCGGAGGCGTGCAGGCCCAGGCTGATCGAGCGCAGCGCCACGTTGACGATCGAGACGTCCAGCAGCACCATCGCACCGCCGAGCAGGCAGACCGCCAACGCCTTCCACCGGTTGGGGTCCGGAACGAAGTTCTCGGCCTGCGAGCGATCCGGTGACACGGGCGTGGAGGAGGTCGGCACGCCCTCCATCGTGCCTGACGGCTCCGACACCGCCTGCCCCCGGCGTGCCCGGCTGTGCCTGCCCGGGCCCGAAGCCCCGGATCCGGGGCGTCAGCGCCGTCAGGGCAGCTCGCTCCACTCCGAGCTCGACCCGCGGTCGGGGCCGGACAGCCGCTCGGGCAGCGGGTCGACGGTCGAGGCCACGTCGTCGGGCAACTGCTCGGCCTCGGCGGCGACCTCTCGCCGGGCCCGGCGCCGGTCGTGCAGGAAGCACCACAGCACCGACAGCTCGAACAGCAGGCACATCGGCAGCGCCATCGCGGTCATCGTGAACGGATCGGTCGATGGGGTCGCCACCCCGGCGAACAGGAAGATCAGGAAGATCCCGATCCGCTGCCCCCGCTTGAGCAGCGAGTACGGCAGCACCCGGACCGCGTTGAGCATCACGATCAGCAGCGGCAACTCGAACGAGGCCCCGAACACGGTGAGCATCAGGATCACGAACGAGATGTAGTACGTGACGTCCAGGCCGGCCTGGGTGCCGCTGCCCGCCTGGGTGATCAGCACGTCCAGGCCCTTGTACAGGGTGAAGTAGGCCAGCCCCAGGCCGGCGGCGAACAGTGCGGTGGAGGCGACCACGAAGCCCACCGTCCAGCGCCGCTCGTGCCGGCGCAGGCCCGGCGTGACGAACGCCCACAGCTGGTAGAGCCACAGCGGCGCGGTGAGGATGGCGCCGGCCACCACCGAGACCTTGAGCCGGATGGTGAAGCCGTCCAGCGGGGCCCGGAACAGCAGCTTGCACTGGTCGGCGCTCTGGTTGAGCGCGCCCAGCCGGTGCTGGTAAGGCACGTTGCAGTACGGCTGCTTGAGGATCGCCAGCAACGGGTTGTAGACCAGCCAGCCGACCACCGCGCCGAGTGCGACGATGATCATCACCACGATCAGCCGCCTGCGGAGCTCGCGCAGGTGGTCCAGGACCGACATCCGGCCCTCGGGGTTGGCCCGTGCCGAGCGTCGAAGCCACCGGGTCATCTAGTGCCGTTCCGTCGAGGCCCGCAGGCGGGCCGCGACCTGGGCCAGGTCGGCCGTCAGCTGCTCCAGCCGGGCCTGCTCGACCCGCAACCGCCGGGTCTTCCAGCTGATCTCATAACCGACGAAGCCGAGCACGACCAAGGCGAACACAACGGCAAAACCCCATGCCGCGACAACGATCCAAGCCTGCATGACCGCCCAGCTTACTGTTCGCGGTAGGCGGCCAGCGCCTGCTCGGCAGAGGTCTGGGCGTCCCGGGCGAGCCAGTCCGGTGCCAGCACGGTGACCGCTCCCCCGGACCGCCGGACCAGCGCGGTCACCCAGGCCGGGTTGGCCACCCGCAGCGCCACCCGCAGGCTCGCGCCGTCCGGCGTCGCCGACTCGCACGGGTAGTACTCGCCGACCCACTCCCAGCCGGGGCCCAGCCGCAACTCCACCAGCAGGTGCTCCGGTGCCGGGCGGTACACCCCGGCGCTGACGTCGGCGAGCGGCACGTCGGCCGGCACCTGGGCGGGTTCGTCCAGCAGCACGGCGTCCTCGATCCGGTCGATCCGGAAGATCCGCATCGCCTCGGCCCGACGGCACCAAGCCTCCAGGTAGCCGATCCCTTCGGCGACGAAGATCCGGACCGGGTCGATCACCCGGTGGGTGGTCTCGTCCCGGGCGGCGGAGTAGTAGTCCAGCTCGACCGCGCGATGCTGCTCGACCGCCTGCTGGGCCAGCTGCCCCCACCGGTCCCGCCCGGTCAGCCGGATGTCGACCGCGTCCGGGTCCAGGTGCTGGCCGGCGGCGGTCTCGATCTTGGCCAGCGCCCGCTCGGCCGCGCCGCCCCGGCTGCCGCCCGGCATGTCGGTGAGGGTGCGCAGCGCCACCGCCAGGGTCATCGCCTCGGTGGAGGTCAGCTTCAACGGCCGGCTCAGGCCGCCGTCGTAGGTCACCGACACCGTGTCGCCCTCGAACATCAGGTCGATCAGGTCCTCGGGACCGGAGCTGCGTCCGCACATCCACAGCATCTCGAGTTCTCGGCGCAATTGGCCTTCGTCAATGCCGAAGGTGGCCGCCGTCTCGCTGATCGAGGCGACCCCCTGGGTAACGATGTAGGGCACCAGGGCCAGCAGCCGGGACAGCTTGTCGCTGGTGTCGGTCATCGCGGGCCGCCGCTCATCGCTCCGGCGGGCGCCGATCGCCGGTCGCCGTCCGCCGGGACGCCGGCGGCCCCGGCCAGCAGCCGGACCACCGCGGCCACCAGCTCCGGCGGCTCCAGCGCGACCGCATCCGCGCCGACCCCGGCGACCAGCCCGGCCAGCCGTTCCAGGTCGCGATAGTCCAGCGTCAGCTCGTCCCCGGCTCCGTCCACGCCCGCGGCGCTGTGCACGTTCCGGGCCAGCCGGCGCAGCTGGCCGCCCCGGCCGGGGGCGACCCGCACCCGGGCCAGCTGGTCGGGCTGGTAGTGCGCGCCGCGGACCAGCTCCAGCATGTCCAGGTCCTCCGGACGGCTGGTCCGTGCGGTGCCGGCCAGCGTCCGCACCTCGCCGGCCAGCCGGTCCAGCCGGAAGCTGCGCACGTCCCCGCGGCCCCGGTCGTGGCCGACCAGGTACCAGCGACCCCGCCAGGACAGCACGCCCCACGGCTCGACGGTCCGCTTCTCCGGTGCCGGCGCCGACTGCTTGCGGTAGTTGAACTGCACCACCCGCCGCTCGGACACCGCCGTCATCAGGTCCGGCAGGGCCGGCTCGTTGCCGGGCAGCGACGGCAGCGCGTCCGCACCGGGCGGTTCCTCGATCTCGATGCCGGCCGCCCGCAGCTTGATCAGCGCGGTGCGTGCCTCGGTGGCCAGCGACGCGGTCTGCCACAGCCGGCCGGCCAGGCCCACCGCGGCGGCCTCGTCGGCGGTGAACTCGATGGCCGGCAGCTCGAAGTCCTGCCGGGCGATCCGGTAGCCGTCCTCGGTGTCGAAGACGGAGTTGCGGCCGGTCTCCAGCGGGATGCCGAGCTCGCGCAGCTCCGCCTTGTCGCGCTCGAAACTGCGCTTGAACGCCTCGTCCGGGTTGGCGGAGTCGGCGGAGACCTCATAGCCCTCGACGGTGTCGCGGATCCGCTCGGCGGTGATGTACTGCCGGGTCGAGAGCAGGCACAGCACCAGCGACACCAGTCGCTGCTGTCGCCGGGCCGCCATGTCCGACAACGGTAGGCGACGGCTGCGCCCCGGCCGCGCGCCACCCCGGGCGGGCTGCGGGGAAGGTCTGCGGACCCCGGTCACATCGAGGCAATCAGCTTCTCGACCCGGTCGTCGACCGCTCGGAACGGGTCCTTGCACAGCACCGTGCGCTGGGCCTGGTCGTTCAGCTTGAGGTGGACCCAGTCCACCGTGAAGTCCCGCCGGGTCTCCTGGGCGCGCTTGATGAACTCGCCGCGCAGCTTCGCCCGGGTGGTCTGCGGCGGCACGCTCTTGGCCTCGAACACTGCCAGGTCACTGGCCACCCGGGTCACCGCGCCGCGGCCGGCCAGCAGGTAGTACAGCCCCCGGTCGCGCCGGATGTCGTGGTAGGTGAGGTCGAGCTGGGCGATCCGCGGCGAGGACAGCGGCAGGTCGTAGCGGGCCCGGTAGCGCTCCAGCAGCTGGTACTTCGTCGCCCAGTCGATCTCGCGGTCGATCAGGCTGAGGTCGCCGGAGTCCACTGCCTTGAGGGTGCGTCCCCACAGGTCGAGCACCTGCTCGGTGACCGGGTCGGAGCCGGTGGCGTCGACGAAGGTGCGGGCCTTCTCGTAGTACTCCCGCTGGATCTCGGCCGCGCTGGCCAGCCGGCCGTTGGCCAGCTTGATCTGCCGGCTGCCGGTCAGGTCGTGGCTGATCTCGCGGATCGCCCGGATCGGGTTCTCCAGGGTCAGGTCCTTGAAGTTGATGCCCTGCTCCATCATCCGCAGCACCAGATCGGCACTGCCCACCTTGAGCAGGGTGGTCGACTCGTTCATGTTCGAGTCGCCCACGATGACGTGCAGCCGGCGGTAGCGCTCGGCGTCGGCGTGCGGCTCGTCCCTGGTGTTGATGATCGGCCGGGACCGGGTGGTGGCCGAGGAGACCCCCTCCCAGATGTGCTCGGCCCGCTGGCTGAGGCAGTACACCGCGCCGCGCGGCGTCTGCAGCACCTTTCCGGCGCCGCAGATCAGCTGCCGGGTGACCAGGAACGGGATCAGCACGTCGGCCATCCGGCTGAACTCGCCGTGCCGGGCCACCAGGTAGTTCTCGTGGCAGCCGTAGGAGTTGCCGGCCGAGTCGGTGTTGTTCTTGAACAGGTAGATGTCGCCGGCGATGCCCTCGTCGTTGAGCCGCTTCTCCGCGTCGATCAGCAGCCCCTCGAGGATCCGCTCGCCGGCCTTGTCGTGGGTGACCAGGCCCAGCAGCGAGTCGCACTCCGGGGTCGCGTACTCGGGATGGCTGCCGACGTCGAGGTAGAGCCGGGCGCCGTTGCGCAGGAAGACGTTGGACGACCGGCCCCAGCTCACCACCCGCCGGAACAGGTACCGGGCCACCTCGTCCGGGCTGAGCCGGCGCTGACCCTCGAAGGTGCAGGTGACACCGTATTCGTTCTCGATGCCAAAGATCCGCCGCTGCACAGGTGACAGCCTAACCAGCACCGGGCGACCGTGAAGGGTTTGGCGGCAGTTGGAACAGAATTGGAGAAGTCACCGGCGCCTTGCAGCGCGTGCGGGGACCAAAGCCACTGGCCCGCGGGCCGGCCCCCGACGACAGTGGAACGACCGATGCTGACTCAAGAGAGGACGGGGTAGCACGATGGAGCACACCTTGGAGTGGAAGCTGAGCCTCCACCTCGACGAGCACGACGGCAAGACCCGGGCCACCGTCCGGCTGCATACCCGCGACACCGAACTCGCCGGCATCGGCACCGCCTACCGCAATCCCCGCGACGCCGACGTGCCGGAGATCGGCGACGAGCTGGCCGCCGCGCGGGCGTTGTCGGACCTGGCGCACAAGCTGCTCGACGCTGCGGCGTCCGACATCGAGGCGATCACCTCCCGGCCGGCGGCCCTCACCCTGTAGCCGGTTACCGGCCGCTCGGGGATCGAGCCGGCCCCGGGGGCTAGAGCGACAGCCGCAGCAGCACCGCGCCGGTCGAGTCGGAGATCTCGATCCTGGCCAGTGCCTGGCGCCGCCACGGGCTGTCCCGGACCAGTTCGACGTCCTCGCCCGGCTGCGGGGTCCAGCTGCCCAGGTCGCGCATCAGGCCGGCCCGGTTGTAGACCACCATCCGGTAGGACGGTCCGGTGGTCGGATACCGGTTGGCCGTGCCGGCGGCATAGCCGCACTCGAGCCGGATCCGGGGGGTCGCGTCGTCGCCGAGAATCCGCACGGTGGCGTGCACGCCCTCGGTGCCCGGGCCGACCGGCTGCATGGTCAGCGTCTGCGGCCGGTGGGCCTGCTGCCAGCCCAGCACCCCGGCGGTGGCCAGCAGCGCCACCAGGCAGGCCGCCGCGGTGGCCAGTACGCCGAGCCGCCAGGCCTGCCGGCGCCGGCTGGCCGCAGCCTCGCGCAGCAACCGGGGCAACAGCGTGTCCGGCGGCAGCTCCGGCTCCCAGGCCGAGATGTCGGCGCGGGCCAGCGCCGCGGGCAGCTCGTCGAACTCCGCGGTCCGCTGCCGGCAGACCGGGCAGCGCGCCAGGTGCCGCTCGAAGTCGGCGTGCTGCCCGGGCTCCAGGGCACCCAGCAGGTAGGCGGCGTCGTCGAAGGAGTACCGGGCGTGCTCGGCGGCAAGTTCCTCCTCGAGCCGGTCGGGGTCGGCCGGGCCGATCACGGCAGTGCTCCCATCTCGTTGAGCGCGAGTTTGAGGGCGCGCAGGGCGTAGTGCGAGCGCGACTTCACGGTTCCCTCCGCGATCTGCAGGCGTTCGGCGGCCTCTCGCACGCTCGAGCGCCGGTAGAACAGCTCCACCAGCACGGCCCGGTGCTCGGGGCTGAGCCGCAGCAGCGCGTCGGCGATCAGCCGCGACTCGACCAGGGCGTCGGTGGGGTCGACGGCCGAGGACTCCGGAACGGCGGAGACCAGCTTCTCCGGACGCACGCTGCGGGCCCGCCACTCGTCGATGACGATCCGCCGGGCCACCGTGTACAGCCAGCCGCGGGCGGCGCCGGCCTGCTCGGCGGTGAAGGCCGGGCTGTTGGGATTGCGCCAGGCCCGCAGCAGGGTCTCCTGTACCACGTCCTCGGCGGCCTGCCGGTCCCCGCCGGTCAGCCGGACGGCGAAAGCCCACAGCGCGGCGGCATGCTCGTCATGCAGGGCCTGCAGGACGTTCCGCTCGTCGACCGCACCGCGATCGGCTGGCATCGGGGCTCCTTCTTCTACGAACGCTGCCCGGACGGGCGCTTCCGGCAAGGAATACGGCGCCCGGTGGCGACTGGTTCACCGGCCGGTGCCACCGACCATCCTCCTCCGGATGAACCGAACCGGCAGGAGCTGCGTTGGCAATCAGAGAGAGGTACCGCAACCGCGGTACCGAACGACGCAGCGACGGAGGCGACGGATGGACTCAGCACACGACGACGGCCTGGTGACCGGACGGGGCATCAGCCGCCGCTGCCTGCTGGCCGCCGGCGCCGTCGGCATTCCCGCAATGGCGCTGGCCGCCTGTTCGAAGGCCGCCTCGCCGGACCAGCGGGCGGCCGACACCACCACCTCGGCAGCCACCGGATCGGCGCCGGGTTCGGCAACCGCCGGGTCGTCCGCGAGCTCGTCCGGGGCGGGCGGCAAGGCGCTGGCGAAGCTGTCCGACATCAAGGTGGGCGAGGCGATCTCGGCCACCGGCCCGGACGGCGGGGACATCATCATCGTCCGTCCCACCGACACCACCGTCGCCGCCTTCTCGGCGATCTGCACCCATCAGGGCTGCACGGTGCAACCGGCCGGCAAGGAACTCGACTGCCCCTGCCACGGCTCGGTCTTCGACCTCAAGGGCGCCGTGCTGGCCGGCCCGGCGCAGCGGTCGCTGGCACCGGTGGCGGTCACGCTGTCCGGCGACAACGTGGTCGCCGGCTGAGGTAGCGCGGGTCTAGTCGGCGCTCGGGGTGCCGGTGTCGTCGCCGGCCGGCGTCCCGCCGGCTGGGGGTGCGGCAGGCTCGGCCGGGTTCGGGGTCTCGGCCTCCGCGGGCACGGCGGCCGGTTCGGTCGTCGGTTCCGCGGCCGGCCCGGCGGGCGCGCCGCTGGGCAGCAGGCTGCTGAGGGCGGGGCCGACGATCCGGCGGAACTTGCGGTGCCCGCGGTTGCGGTCGAGCACCGCCACCTCGAGGCTGTCGGCGACCAGCACCCGGGACGCACCGTTCTCGCCGCCGACCGAGCCGAGCGCCTGCACCGCGACCACCACCGCCTCGGCCAGCGGCAGGTTGGGCCGGTAGGACTGCCGCAGGGCGCCGGCCACCGTCTCGGCCTGGCCTCCCATCACCAGGCAGTCCGGCTCGTCGACGATGGTGCCGTCGTAGGAGAGCCGGTAGAGCTGGTCCGCGCCGGCCACCGGGCCCACCTCGGCGACGCACAACTCGACCTCGTACGGCTTCTGCTGCTCGGTGAAGATCGATCCCAGGGTCTGGGCGTAGGCGTTGGCCAGCGCCCGGGCGGTGACGTCGCGGCGGTCGTAGGAGTAGCCGCGCAGGTCGGCCAGCCGGATGCCGGCCACCCGCAGGTTTTCGAACTCGTTGTACTTGCCGACCGCGGCGAAGGCGATCCGGTCATAGATCTCGGACACCTTGTGCAGCGCCGAGCTGGTGTTCTCGGCGACGAACAGCACCCCGTCCGCGTAGGTGAGCACGACCACGCTACGGCCGCGAGCGATTCCCTTGCGGGCGTACTCGGACCGGTCGCGCATGATCTGCTCGGCCGAGGCGTAGAACGGCATCGACATGGAATGGTCTCCAGGGGTTGGCGGCGGGCGGGCCGGTAGGTCAGGCGCCGGGAGTGGCGGCGCGGCGCTCCAGCAGGGCTCGGACCACGACGTCCAGGGCGCTGTCGGGGGTCCGGCGGGTGCCGTCGGCGGTGGCGGAGAAGACGACCGGGTAGATGCGCCGGGTCAGGTCCGGGCCACCGGTGGCCGAGTCGTCGTCGGCGGCGTCGTAGAGCGCCTCGACGACCACCGCGACCGCTTCCTCCTCGGTCAGCTGGGGGCGCCAGAGCTTCTTCAGCGCGCTCTTGGCGAACACCGATCCCGATCCCACCGAGTGGTAGTACTGCTCGGGGTACCGGCCGCCGGTGACGTCGTAGCTGTAGATCCGGCCCGCGGAGGCAGAGCCCTGCACGGCCGCGCTGTCGATGTCGTAGCCGGCGAACAGCGGGACCACGGCCAGGCCCTGCATGGCCGCGCCCAGGTTGCCCCGGATCATGGTGGCCAGCCGGTTGGCCTTGCCGTCCAGGGTCAGCGCGGTGCCCTCGATCTTCTCGTAGTGCTCGAGCTCGACCTGGAACAGCCGGACCAGCTCGATCGCGATGCCGGCCGTGCCGGCGATGCCGACCAGGGAGTACTCGTCGGCGGCGAACACCTTCTCGATGTCGCGCTGGGCGATCAGGTTGCCCATGGTGGCGCGCCGGTCGCCGGCCATCACCACACCGCCGGCGAAGGTGGCGGCCACGATGGTGGTGGCGTGCACGGTCCCGGCGGCGGACGGCATGGCGGCTCCCGGAGCGCCGGTCAACTGCGTCCGGTGGCCGGGCAGCAGTTCAGCGGCGGCCGCCGAGAGGAACTCGACGAACGACGACGAGCCGGGTGCGGTCGCATAGCGCAGCAGTCCGAGGTTGTCGCCGGCCGGTCCGCTCACTGGCCACCCTTCTGCACGAAGCTGCGGACGAAGTCCTCGGGGTTGGTCTCCAACACCTCGTCGATGTCGTCCAACAGCGCGTCGACGTCGTCGGTGAGCTTCTCGTGCCGCTCGGCGACGTCGGTGTTGGTCTCCTCGGCGACCTCGGCGACCTCGGTGCGCTGCTTGGCGGGGCGGGTCTGCCCACCTTCGTGACTGGCCATGATTACCTCCGTACACACCCGCCCGGCGGCGAGTACTTCCCGACACTAGTAGTTCGTGCCGTCCGGTCGCGCCATGCACCGGGTAATTGCCGGTCAAGGTCGGCATGACCGAAGTCAGCGGGTTCTCCTGACCCCCGGGCGGCCGCGGCCGCCCGGGGGTCAGCGGCCGAGCAACTCCTGCACCAGCGACTGCGCGGTCGGGCACCGGTCCAGCAGCTCCAGCACGTGCGCCCGGGAGCCGCGCAGCGGTTCCAGCGTCGGCACCCGGACCAGCGACTGCTGGCCCACGTCGAAGATCACCGAGTCCCAGGACGCCGCCGCCACCGCGTCCGGGTAGCGGCGCAGGCACTCGCCGCGGAAGAAGGCCCGGGTGTCCGAGGGCGGGGTGGTCATCGCCTCGGTGGCCTGTTCTCCCTCGATCAGGGTGCGCATCGAGCCGCGCTGCACCAACCGGTGGTACAGGCCCTTGTCCGGCCGGATGTCGGCGTACTGCAGGTCGATGGCATGCAGCCGGGGTGAGGACCAGGCCAGCCCGTCGCGCTCGGCGAAGCCGGTGAGCAGCCGCAGCTTGGCCACCCAGTCCAGCTCGCCGGCCAGCAGCATCGGGTCCTCGGCGAGCCGGCTGAGTACCGACTCCCATTCGGTGAGCACCTGGGCGGTCTGCTCGTCGACGTCGCTGCCGTACCGGTCGTCGACGAACTTGCGGGCCCGGTCCAGGTACTCGCCCTGCAACTGCAGCGCGGTCACCGTCCGGCCGTCGGTGAGCCGCATCAGGTGCCGCAGCGACGGGTCGTGGCTCACCGCGCGCAGCTCGCGCACCGGCTCGGCGATCCGCAGATCGTCGCCGGCCAGCCAGCGGCTCTCGATCATCGCCAGCACCAGCGAGGTGGTACCCACCTTGAGGAAGGTGGACAGCTCCGCGAGGTTGGCGTCGCCCAGGATCACGTGCAGCCGCCGGTACTTCTCGGCGTCGGCGTGCGGCTCGTCGCGGGTGTTGATGATCGGCCGCTTCAGGGTGGTCTCCAGGCCCACCTCGACCTCGAAGAAGTCGGCCCGCTGGCTGATCTGGAAGTCGTGCTGGTGGCCGTCCTGGCCGATGCCGACCCGGCCGGCGCCGCAGATCACCTGCCGGGTCACGAAGAACGGGGTGAGCTGGCTGACGATGGCCGCGAACGGGGTCTGCCGGCTCATCAGGTAATTCTCGTGCGCGCCGTAGGAGACACCCTTGTTGTCGGTGTTGTTCTTGTACAGCGTGATGGTGGTGCCGCCGAGCCGCTCGACCTGCCGGGCGGCGGCGGCCATCACCAGCTCGCCGGCCTTGTCGAAGCGCACCACGTCCAGCGGATTGGTGACCTCGGGGGTGGAGTACTCCGGGTGGGCGTGGTCGACGTAGAGCCGGGCGCCGTTGGGCAGCACCACGTTGGCCAGCCCGGCGTCCTCCTCGTCGTCGAGGAACTGCTCGGCGACGTTGTTCGGGCCGGACAGGTCGAAGCCGCGCGCGTCGCGCAGCGGCGACTCCTCCTCGAAGTCCCAGCCCGGACGCCGCCGGCGGCCGCCCGGCAGCAACGAGGCGTAGCCGTTGACCACCTGCGCCGAGAGCAGCATGGCGTTGGCGTTGGGGTTGCCGGGCAGGCTGATGCCGTACTCGACCTCGGTGCCCATCACCCGGATCACGCTCATGCTGCTTGCTCGCTCTTCGCGCGGGCGTTTCTTCCAGCCATGCAGCCAGGCTACGTGCTCGGGCCCGGTGCCGGGGTGCGGCTGGCTGCCACATCCCCGGCGCGGCGGGCCCGCTCGGCCACCGCGAAGGCGTCGGTGCGGGCGTCGTAGGACCGGAACCGGGGCAGCACGGCGGCGGCCGCCCCCACCCCGAGCACGCACAGCGCGCCGCCCCCGGCGATCGAGAACCGCACCCCGGCGACGGCCATCCCACCGGCCCGCGCGTTGCCCAGGGTCGGCCCGATCGAGTACGACAGCAACTCGATGCCGGCCAGCCGGCCCCGCAGCTCGTCGGGAATGGTCTGGTCCCAGACAATTCCGCGGAAGGTGCCCGACACCATGTCGGCCGCCCCGGCGAAGGCGAGCATGACCAGCACCAGCGGCAGGTTCGGCATCAGCCCGGCCAGCCCCATGGCCAGCCCCCAACCGAGCGCGGCCAGGATGATCGCCAGCCCGTGCCGGTGCACCCGGCGCACCCAGCCGGAGACCGCACCGGCCAGCAGGCCGCCCACCGAGTCGGCGGCGTAGAGCAAACCGACCGCGTGCGAGGCGTGCAGTTCGGCGGCCAGGAACGGAAACAGCGCGGTCGGCATCGCGGTGGTCATGGCGATGGTGTCGATCAGGTAGGTGCCGAGCAGGTCCTTGCGTCCCGCCGCGTACCGGATGCCCTCCGCCACGCTGGCCAGCGTCGCCCGGACGCCCGGCGCCACCTCGGTCACGGTCCGGGGCAGCGGGGTGAGCCGCAGGAACACCAGCAGCGACACCGCGAAGCTGGCCACGTCCACCAGGTAGGCCAGCCGGACGTCGAGGCTGGCCAGCACCCCACCGAGCACGGTGCCGGCGATGTTGGCCAGTCCCCAGGCCTGGTTGTTCACCATGCTGGCCGCCGGGATCTCGGCATGCGGCACGTAGCGGGGCAGCATCGCGTCCAGGCTGGGCCGCTGCAGCGCGTCGGCGGACACCGCCCCGGCGGCCACCAGGTAGATCAGCCACAGCCGTGGCTGTCCCAGCACCGAGTTGAGCAACAGCACCGACGTGCAGGCCAGCGCGCCGAGTTCGGAGACCAGCACCACGGTGCGCCGGTCGAACCGGTCGGCGACCGCCCCGCCGAGCAGCCCGACCACCACGATCGGTACGAACTCCGCGGCACCGACCAGCCCGACCGCCACCGTGGAGTCGGTGAGCTGCTTGATCTGGATCGGCACCGCGATCATGGTGAAGAACGCGCCGAAGCTGGACACGCTGGCGGCGATGGTGCGCAGCCGGAAATCGCGGTAGCGGCGCAGCGGGCTGAGGTCGATGGCCAGCGCACGCAGCCTGGTCAGCAGCGACACGCCCTCCATGATCCCAACGGGGTCAAACGGAAATTGTGCCGCGTCGATGGCCTGTCCGCGGCCGGTCCCCGGCAGCCGGGAACTGGCCGAGGTCGCCGCGCTCTACTCCGACAACGGGTTGTGGGCCGCCGCGCTGGCCCCGGTCGGCTGACCCGCTACAGGTACTGCCCGGTGTTGGAGATGGTGTCGATGGCCCGTCCGGACTCGCTGCCCTTGCCGCCGGAGATCAGGGTGCGGATGTAGACGATCCGCTCGCCCTTCTTGCCCGAGATCCGCGCCCAGTCGTCCGGGTTGGTGGTGTTGGGCAGGTCCTCGTTCTCCCGGAACTCGTCGATGCACGCCGCCAGCAGGTGCTGCATCCGCAATCCCCGCTGACCGGTGGTGAGCAGGTCCTTGATCGCCATCTTCTTGCCCCGGTCCACGATGTTCTGGATCATCGCGCCGGAGTTGAAGTCCTTGAAGTACAGCGTCTCCTTGTCGCCGTTGGCGTAGGTGACCTCCAGGAAGCGGTTGTCCTCGCTCTCGGTGTACATCCGCTCCACGGTGTGCTGGATCATCGCGTTGACGGTCGCGTCGGCCGAGCCGCCGTGCTCGGCGAGATCCTCGGCGTGGATCGGCAGGTTCGGCAGGATGTACTTGGCGAAGATGTCGCGGGCCGCCTCGGCGTCCGGTCGCTCGATCTTGATCTTGACGTCCAGCCGGCCGGGCCGCAGGATCGCCGGGTCGATCATGTCCTCACGGTTGGAGGCGCCGATCACGATCACGTTCTCCAGGCCCTCGACGCCGTCGATCTCCGAGAGCAGCTGCGGGACGATGGTGTTCTCCACGTCCGAGGACACCCCCGAGCCTCGGGTCCGGAAGATCGAGTCCATCTCGTCGAAGAACACGATGACCGGCGTGCCCTCGCTGGCCTTCTCCCGGGCCCGCTGGAACACCAGCCGGATGTGCCGCTCGGTCTCGCCGACGTACTTGTTCAGCAGCTCCGGGCCCTTGATGTTGAGGAAGAACGACCGGCCCCGCTCCGAGTCGCCGCGCACCCGGGCGACCTGCTTGGCCAGTGAGTTGGCGACCGCCTTGGCGATCAGCGTCTTGCCGCAGCCGGGCGGGCCGTACAGCAGGATGCCCTTCGGCGGTCGCAGCTGGTGCTCGCGGAACAGGTCGGCGTGCAGGAACGGCAGCTCCACCGCGTCGCGGATCTGCTCGATCTGCTTGCTGAGCCCGCCGATGTCGGTGTAGTCGATGTCGGGGACCTCTTCGAGGACCAGCTCCTCGACCTCGCTCTTGGGGATCCGCTCGTAGACGTAGGACGAGCGCGGCTCCAGCAACAGCGAGTCGCCGACCCGCATCTGCGAGCCTCGCAGGACGTCGGCGATGTGGACGATCCGCTCCTCGTCGGTGTGCCCGATCACCAGCGCCCGGTCACCGCCCTCGAGCACCTCCTTGAGCATCACCACCTCGCCGGCCCGCTCGTGGCCGCGGGCCTGGACGACGTTCATGGCCTCGTTGAGCATGACCTCCTGGCCGTGCTCGAGGTTGTCGATGCCCACCTCGGGCGAGACCGCCACCCGCAGCTTGCGGCCGCCGGTGAAGATGTCGACCGAGTGCTCGTCCACCCGCTCCAGGAACACGCCGTACCCCGACGGGGGCTGGGCCAGCCGGTCGATCTCCTCCTTGAGGGCCACGAGTTGGTCGCGGGCGTCACGCAGCGTGTCCGCCAGCCGCTCGTTGCGATCGGTCAGCGAGGCCACCCGGGCCTGGGTCTCGACCAGCCGGTCCTCCAGGGCACGGATCTGGCGAGGGGACTCGGCGATGCGGGCGCGCAGGATCTGCAGCTCATAGGCGAGTTCCGCCGCATCCGGCTTGCCTGACCCTCGGTCGGTGCCGAACTCTTCCGCCATCTGGCTACCCTTTCCGGTGCTTCTGCTGAGCTATAGGGGTGCAGCTCGATTTTCACCCTACACACGCAGTGTGAAATCGCGAGGCAACTACTCTCAAGAGCGGTTACACATCCATTACGCCGGGCCGAACAGGGCACGATGGCGATAACAGCGATAGCGACAGGGCGAGGGGCGAGGCAGTGGCGGAGCAGGCGACGGCAGCGGGCGGCAGCCCGTCCGAGGCGCTCGAGGTGTGGATCGACCAAGAGCTGTGTACCGGTGACGGTCTGTGTGTGCAGTACGCCCCCGAGGTCTTCGAGTTCGACGTCGACGGCCTGGCCTACGTCAAGGACGCCGAGGGCGATCTCAAGCAGGGTGACGGCGACCGGGTCGCGGTGCCGGCCAACCTGAGGCTGGACGTGATCGACTCGGCCAAGGAGTGCCCGGGCAACTGCATCCACGTGGCGCGCTCGTCCGACGGGGTGCTGGTGGCCGGGCCGGACGCCTGAGCGCGGCCGGTCACCGACGGTGCCGCCCCGTGGAGCGGTGCGGCCTCAGGGCAGCGGCGGCCGGAACGGCTTGGCAGTGTCCGCGGCGGCCGGGTCCGCCGATCCCGGGTCGGCGGCCAGCCCGAACGCCTCCTCCAGCTCGACCGCCTTGGCCGGCCGGCGTTGCCGGGTCGGCGCCACCACCCCCGGCGCCAGCCGGCGGGCGGTGACCAGGAACGCGGTGTGCCCCTGCATCCGGTGATCGGGGCGGACCGCCAGGCCGAGGACGTGCCAGCTGCGCAGCAGGCACTCCCAGGCGTGCGGCTCGGTCCAGCCACCGGAGTCCCGCAATGCCTCGACCAGCCGGGAGAGCTGGGTGGTGGTGGCGACGTAGCCCACCAGCACCCCACCCGGGCGCACCGCCCGGCCCACCGCCTCGAGGGCGTCCCAGGGTGCCAGCATGTCCAGGATCGCCCGGTCGACCACCTCCGCCTCCGGGTGGGTGTTCACGTCGGCCAGCCGGAGCTGCCAGTTGTCGGGGGCGGCGCCGAAGAACGCGTCGACGTTGCGGCGGGCGTGCTCGAGGTGGTCGGCGCGGCGCTCGTAGGAGATCACCGAGCCGGTCGGGCCGACCGCCCGCAGCAGCGAGCAGGTCAGCGCGCCGGAGCCCGCACCGGCCTCCAGCACCCGGGCGCCGGGATGGATGTCGCCCTGGGCCACGATCTGGGCGGCGTCCTTGGGATAGATCACGGCCGCCCCGCGCGGCATCGACAGCACGTAGTCGGTCAGCAGTGGGCGCAGCGCCAGGTAGCCGGTGCCGGAACTGGAGAACACCACCGAGCCCTCCTCGGCACCGATCAGGTGGTCGTGTTCCAGGGCGCCGCGGTGGGTGTGGAACTGCTTGCCGGCCACCAGGGTGACGGTGTGCAGCCGCCCCTTGGGATCGGTCAGCTGCACCCGGTCGCCGACCTGGAAGCGACCGGTCTGGTCGGCCGGTGCGCCGGCGTCGGGTACGGACGGTGCGTCGGCCTGGCCGGACGGTGCGCCGGCGTCGGGCACGGAGAAGGAGGCCACGCTGCGACAACTCTCTACTAGGGATCGATACCTTATCGGCCGCACCGGGCAGCCCGCGGTGCGCTGTCAGCTCGGGCGGCCTACCGGTCAGCCCGGCGGCTGCCGGCGCAGTCGCGGCCGGGGTAGCCCGAGCGCCCGGGCCAGGTCGACGGCGGCGACCACGCCGCGGGCCACCCCGTCGCTGCCGACCACCAGGTACTCCGAGGCCGGGTTGCGGCGCAGGGTGTCGAGCAGCTCCTCGCCGGCGATGTCCTCGGCCAGGATCAGTCCCGGTTCGAGCTCACGCGCCACCTGGGCCAGCGAGGTCCAGGGCCGCTGTTCGGAGGGCAGCTGGACGATCCGGGTCTCGTCCACCAGGGCCCGGCTGCGGCCCTGCCCGTCGATCAGCACGATGCCGCCGGCGCCGGTCTCAGCGGTTCGCCGCACCGCCTCGGACACCGGGGTGTGCGGCGGCAGGTACAGCGAGGGCCGCAGCAGCTCGGCGAGCCGCAGCCGGGCGGCCTTGGCGTTGAGCTCGGCCATCCGCAGCGTCTGGCTGGCACCGATCCACAGGAAGGCCACCACCGCGAACCCCATCGCGGTGGAGGTCACCGTGACCAGGTCGGCCGGCGAACTGCCGCCCAGCACGGCGTTGCCGTAGAGGACGGCCAAGCCGAGCAGCACCGCCACCCCACGCCCGGACCAGGCGGCGATCCGGATCGCGGTCAGCCGGGAACTGCCCATCATCCAGATCAGCGCCTGCACCAGCCGGCCGCCGTCCAGCGGCAGTCCCGGCAGCACGTTGAACACCGCGATGACCAGGTTGCTCCAGGCCAGCAGCAGCAACAGCACCCCGACCGCGGACTCCTCCGGTGGCAGCAGGCTGACCAGCCAGCAACCACCGGCCAGGCCGAGCGAGACCAGCGGGCCGGCCGCGGCGATCGCGAACTCGTCGCGCGGCCGGCTGGCCTCGCCGTCGATCTCGGACACCCCGCCCAGCAGGAACACCACGATGCGACGCACCGGCAGCCCCACCACCTGGCTGACGACGGTGTGACCGACCTCATGCGCCAGCACCGAGGCGGCCAGCGCGGTGGCGAACACCAGGCTGAGGGCGTAGGAGGCGGTGTGCGAGGCGCCCGGGATCTGTTCGCGCAGGAAACCGGCGTAGCTGACCGTGATGAACGCGGCCGCCAGCAGCCAGCTCGGGGTGAGGAAGATCGGCACCCCCAGCACCGAGCCGATCCGGAGCAGCCGGCTGCCGGTCTGCGGGTTCCGGTCCGGTCCGGACCCTGGGCTGCTCACGGCCTCGATCCTACGAGGTGTGGCTGACATCTCCGCCGGCTCGCGAAACTGGCCGTCGGGTCCGCGCGGCGGCGGCATCGCGACGGTGTGGCGACCGTTTAGCCTGACAGGCGTGGCAGAACCCGGGCAGCCCGCGGCCGAGAACCCCGGCCCGGACCTGCGGGCACGCATCCAGGCCCGGATCGCCGAGCGCCGGGCGGCCGAGCAGCTGCCCACCGCAACGCCCGACCCACCGCCGGCGGCGGCCTCCCCCGACCGTCCGGCAGCCCCGTCCAACGGCCGGCGGCCGGCGGACCGGGCAGCGGCCGAGCCTCGCCCGCCGGCACCTGCCGGACGTCCGGGTGAGGCGTCGGGCAGGCACCGGTCGGTTCCGACTCGGCCGGCCCGGTCGGTTCCGTCCCGACCGCGCGAGGCTGCCGGGGGCCGGCGGCGCACCGGCGGGTCCGTCCGGTTGCTGCGCGCGGCCGTGTTCTGCCTCGCGGTGGTGGTGTCGGTGGTGGTGCTGCGCACCTTCGTGATCGCCTCCTATTACATCCCGTCCGCCTCGATGGAACCGACGCTGCACGGCTGCCAGCACTGCGAGCCGGACCTGGTGGTGGTCGACAAGCTGTCCTACCGGTTCGGCACGATCGGCCGCTCGGACGTGATCGTGTTCAACCGGCCACCGCTGGCCCCGCCGGAGGACCCGCAGCTCATCAAGCGGGTGATCGGGCTACCCGGTGAGACGGTCAGCGGCCACGACGGCCGGGTCTACATCGGCGCCAAGGCGCTGACCGAGTCCTACGTCAACCCTGCCTGCAGCGGCACCGCCGACTTCGCCGCCGTCACCGTGCCGGCCGGCCGGTACTTCGTGATGGGCGACAACCGCTGCGACTCGCTGGACTCCCGGGTGTTCGGAACGGTCACCGGCTCCAGCGTGGTGGGCCGCGCGGTGGCGGTCAGCTGGCCGCTCAAGCACCTGCGCTGGCTCTGAGCGGGCGCGGCCATGGTTCGCAGACCCGACGCGCGGAGCGGCTCGGAACTTCTGTCGGTACCCCCGCCTAGTGTTGCCGCCATGACCTCCCCCGACGTGCTGGACGCCCTCCCGGCCGAGCCGCAGCTGCTCCTTCCGCCCGGCCAGGACGAGTTGAGGGTGGTCGAGCAGGGCCTGGTTCCGGCGGCCGAGCAGGGTCTGGTTGCGGCGGCCGAGCAGGCTCCGTTGCCGGCGGCCTACGTCGGCTCGCTGTCACCGTCGCGGGCTGCCGATTTCAAGACCTGCCCGCTGCTCTACCGGTTCCGCAGCATCGACCGGCTGCCCGAGACGCCGAGCCGGGCCGCCACCCGCGGCACCGTGGTGCACGCGGTGCTGGAGCACCTGTACGACCTGCCGCCCGGCGAGCGCACCGTCGAGCAGGCCCAGGCCGACGTGTTGCCGTCCTGGCAGCAGCTGCTCGACGCCGAGCCGGCGCTGGCCCAGCTTTTCGACGGCGACGCCGAGGGCGCCGAGCTGACCGCCTGGCTGGAATCGGCCCGCGACCTGGTGAAGAACTACTTCGCCCTGGAGGACCCCCGCCGGCTGGAACCCGCCGCCCGCGAGGAGCTGGTCGAGGTGGTGCTGGACGGTCTGCGCCTGCGCGGCTACGTAGACCGGCTGGATGTCTCGCCGGCCGGTGACCTGCGGGTGGTCGACTACAAGACCGGCTCGATCCCGCGCGAGACGTCCGAGGCGCGGGCGCTGTTCCAGATGAAGTTCTACGCCCTGGTGCTCTGGCGCACCCGGGGCGTGGTGCCCCGGCAGCTGCGGCTGATCTACCTGGCCGACACCGACACCCTCAGCTACCAGCCCGAGGCCGAGGAGCTGGCCCGGTTCGAGGGCACCCTGCAGGCGATCTGGAAGGCGATCGCGGCCGCCACCCTGACCGGCGACTTCCGGCCCAGCCCATCGAAGCTGTGCGACTGGTGCTCCCACCAGCAACTGTGCCCGGCCAAGGGCGGCACTCCCCCGCCGTTCCCGTTCGACGCCCTGGCCCGGTCCACCGAGGAACGGCGCAGCGAGCCGACTCCCGCTTCCGGCACCGAGCCGGTCCTCGACGTCTGACCCGAATCGACCAGCTCGCCGTGCCCGTCCTGCACCACCGGGTTCGTGGCGACAGCATGCCGCAGGCACCGGTGCAAGCCGGCGAGCGCACCGGCGGCCGAGCTCAGAGCCTGGCGCTGTCGCCGACCAACGCGGCCAGGTCCTCGACCGTGACGTCAGCCAGGTCGTCCAGCACGGTTCGGCCCGGCGCACCGGCCAGCGGTACCTGGTTGCGCACCGCGAGCACCACGCAGCCCGCCGCCTCCGCCGAGGCCACGCCGGCCGGCGAATCCTCGATGGCCAGGCAGCGGTGCGGTTCGACGCCGAGCCGGGCAGCCGCGGTCAGGTACGCCTCGGGATCCGGCTTGCCCGCACTGACCTGGTCGCCGGTCACCAGGGTGGCGAAGGTGCCGGGCGGCAACTGGTCGGCCACCACCCGGGCCAGCTCCTCATACGACATGGTGACCATCGCACAGGGCACCCCGCCGGCGCGCAGGCCAGCGAGCAACCGCCGCACGCCCGGGCGCCACACCACCCGGCGCCGGGCGTCGGCCAGCACCTGGGCCAGCAGCCGGTCCACGATCTCGTCCAGCGGCAGCTCGACGCCGCCGTGTTCGCGGAGGTAGGCGGCCGAGACCAGCAGCGGATTGCCGACCAGCGCCCGGGCGTGCTCGTCGTTCCAGCTGCCCCCGAACTCGGCCACCAGCCGGTACTCGGCCGCAATCCAGGACGGCTCGGTGTCGACCAGGGTGCCGTCCAGGTCCCACAGCACGGCCTGCAACCCGGGCGGTTCGGCGAAACCGGCCGGCCCGTCAGCGAACCCGCTCACTTGGCGGCGAAGTACTTCGCCTCGGGGTGCGGCACGATGATCGCCGAGGTGGACTGCTCCGGCACCAGCTGGAACTCCTCGGACAGCGCGACGCCGATCCGCTCGGGCCGCAGCAGCCGGAACAGCTGCTCCTGGTCCTCCAGGTTCGGGCAGGCCGGGTAGCCGAAGGAGTACCGCGAGCCCCGGTAGCCCTGCTTGAAGATCTCGTCCAGGTCGTCGGAGTCCTCCCCCGCATACCCCAGCTCCTCGCGCACCCGGCGGTGCCACAGCTCAGCCAGCGCCTCGGTCAGCTGCACCGACAGGCCGTGCACCTCGAGGTAGTCGCGGTAGTTGTTGGCCGCGAACAGCTCGTTGGCGAACTCCGAGATGCGCGAGCCCATGGTGACCACGTGGAAGGCCACCACGTCGGTCTCGCCGGACTCCCGGGACCGGAAGAAGTCGGCCAGGCAGAGCCGGCGGTCCCGGCGCTGCCGCGGGAACTCGAAGGACTCGGCCTCCCCGCCGTCCTCACCCAGGATGATCAGCTTGTTGCCCTCGCTGACGCAGTGGAAGTAGCCGTAGACCACGGCCGCCTCCAGCACGCCCTCGGTCTGGAACCGCTCCAGCCAGTACCGCAGCCGCGGCCGGCCCTCGGTCTCGACCAGCTCCTCGTAGCTCGGGCCCTTACCGCCCCGGCCGCCCTTGAGGCCCCACTGGCCCATGAAGGTGGCCCGCTCGTCCAGCAGCGTGGCGTACTCGGCCAGCGCGATGCCCTTGACCACCCGGGACCCGAAGAACGGCGGGACCGGAACCGGCACGTCGGTGGCCACGTCCGAGCGGGTGCCCTCCAGCGGATCGGGCTCGGCCTCCTCGGCGGCGCGACGCTCGGCGGCGATCCGCAGCGACCGCTCCCGGCGGGCCTTGCGCTCGGCGAGCTTGCGGCTCTCGTCGTCGGAGAGCTTGGTGTCATCCGGCCCGTTCGGGTCCACCGCGACCCCGCCGCGCCGGACCGCCATCAGCGCGTCCATCAGCCGCAGGCCGTCGAAGGCGTCCCGGGCGTAGCGCACGTCGCCGGTGAAGATCTCGGACAGGTCGTGCTCGACGTAGGCCCTGGTCAGCGCAGCGCCGCCGAGCAGCACCGGGAACCGGTCGGCAACCCCGCGGGAGTTCATCTCCTCGAGGTTCTCCTTCATCACCACGGTGCTCTTGACCAGCAGCCCGGACATGCCGATCGCGTCGGCCGAGTGCTCCTCGGCCGCCTCCAGGATGGCGCTGATCGGCTGCTTGATGCCGATGTTGACCACCGTGTAACCGTTGTTGGACAGGATGATGTCGACCAGGTTCTTGCCGATGTCGTGCACGTCGCCCTTGACGGTGGCGAGCACGATGGTCCCCTTGCCGTCGCTGTCCGTCTTCTCCATGTGCGGCTCGAGGTAGGCCACCGACGCCTTCATCACCTCAGCCGACTGCAGCACGAACGGCAGCTGCATCTCACCGCTGCCGAACAGCTCGCCGACCGTCTTCATCCCGTCCAGCAGGGTGGAGTTGATGATCTCCAGGGCCGGCCGGCTCGACAGCGCCTCATCGAGATCGGCCTCCAGGCCGTTGCGCTCACCGTCGATGATCCGCCGCTTGAGCCGCTCGTCCAGCGGCAGCAGGGCCAGCTCCTGGGCTCGGGTGGCGGCCGAGGACTGCGAGGAGACGCCCTCGAACAGCTGCAGGAACCGCTGCAACGGGTCATAGGCCTCGTTCACGCTGCCGTCGTCGTTCGTGCTTTCCGGACGGCGGCGGTCATAGACCAGGTCCAGTGCCACCTCCAACTGCTCGGCCGGGATCTTCGACATCGGCAGGATCTTCGATGCGTGCACGATGGCCGAGTCCAGGCCGGCCTCGACGCACTCGTGCAGGAACACCGAGTTCAGCACCTGACGAGCGGCCGGGCTCAGCCCGAACGAGACGTTGGACAGCCCCAGGGTGGTCTGCACCTCGGGGTAGCGGCGCTTGAGCTCGCGGATCGCCTCGATGGTCTCGATGCCGTCCCGGCGGGTCTCCTCCTGGCCGGTGGCGATCGGGAAGGTCAGGCAGTCGACCATGATGTCGGACAGCGGAAAGCCCCAGGGCCCGGTCAGGTCGGCGATCAGCCGCTCGGCGATCGCGATCTTGTGATCGCGGGTCCGGGCCTGCCCCTCCTCGTCGATGGTGAGAGCGACCACGGCGGCGCCGTGCTCCTTGACGATCGGCAGCATCCGCGCGTAGCGCGAGGTCGGGCCGTCGCCGTCCTCGAAGTTGACCGAGTTGACGATCGAGCGGCCGCCGACCATCTCCAGGCCCGCCTCGATCACCTGCGGCTCGGTCGAGTCGAGCATCAGCGGCAGCGTGGACGCGGTGGCGAACCGGCCGGCGATCTCGCGCATGTCGCCGGCGCCGTCCCGGCCGACGTAGTCGACGTTGACGTCCAACAGGTGCGAGCCGTCCCGGCTCTGGGACCGGGCGATCTCCACGCACTGGGTCCACTCGCCGGCCAGCATCGCCTCCCGGAATGCCTTAGAACCGTTGGCGTTGGTGCGCTCGCCGATCATCAGCACCGAGGCGTCCTGCCGGAACGGCACGGCCGAGTACAGCGAGGCCACCGACGGCTCGGCGACCGGCCGGCGCCGGGCCGGACGCAGCCCGGCGACCCGCTCGGCGACCATCCGGATGTGTTCCGGGGTGGTGCCGCAGCAGCCGCCGACCAGGTTGGTGCCGAACTCGGTGACGAAGGAGGCCAGCGAGCCGGCCAGGTCGTCCGGGGTCAGCGGGTAGACCGCGCCGTTCGGGCCGAGCTGGGGCAGGCCGGCGTTCGGCATCACCGACAGGCCGATCCGGGCATGCTGGGACAGGTAACGCAGGTGCTCGCTCATCTCGGCCGGGCCGGTGGCGCAGTTCAGCCCGATCAGGTCGAGGTCCAGCGGCTCCAGGGCGGTCAGCGCCGCACCGATCTCGGAGCCGAGCAGCATGGTGCCGGTGGTCTCGACGGTGACCTGGGCGATCACCGGCAGCTGCCGACCGGCCGCGGCCAGCGCGCGCTTGCAGCCGATCACCGCGGCCTTGGTCTGCAGCAGGTCCTGCGAGGTCTCGACCAGCAGCACGTCGGCGCCGCCGGCGATCAGGCCGGCGGCCTCCTCGTAGTAGGCGTCGCGCAGCTTGCCGAAGTGGACGTGGCCGAGGGTCGGCAGCTTGGTGCCGGGCCCTACCGACCCGATCACGAACCGGCGCCGCTCCGGCGTGGAGTGCCGGTCGGCGACCCGGCGGGCGATCCGGGCGCCGGCCTCGGACAGCTCGTAGATCCGGTCGGGGATGTCGTACTCGGCGAGGTTGGCCCAGTTCGCGCCGAAGGTATTGGTCTCCACCGCGTCCGCACCGGCGGCGAAGTAGGCCTCGTGGACGCCCTCGACCACGTCCGGCCGGCTGACGTTGAGGATCTCGTTGCAGCCCTCCAGCCCCTCGAAGTCGTCCAGGGTCAGGTCGGCGGCCTGCAGCATGGTGCCCATCGCGCCGTCGGCGACCAGCACTCGTTCGGTCAGGGCGGTCAGGAATTCATTACTTGCGGGATCCAGGGGCACGAGGCAAGTTTACCGGGCTCGGGCGGTTGCGACGGCCGCTGCGCGCACCGGTCGACCGGGATCGGCGCGAGCGTCGCGCGGGGCGCCGAGGACCCCCGCCGGAGGGTCACGGCCCGTTACTGCTCCTGCCACAGCCGCGGAGCCCTAAGCTGGTCCGATGATGGAATTCGAGAACTGGCCGGAGCTCAAGGACCCGGTTCTCGTCGCGGCCTTCGAGGGCTGGAACGACGCCGGGGACGCCGCCACCGGGGCGGTGGAGCATCTGGAGCTGACCTGGTCGGCGAGCCCGCTGGCCGAGTTGGACCCGGACGACTACTACGACTTCCAGGTCAACCGCCCGACTGTCTCCCTCGTCGACGGCGTGTCCCGGCGGATCACCTGGCCGACCACCCGGCTGTCGGTGTGCCGGCCCGCCGGGGCGGACTTCGACCTGGTGCTGGTACGCGGCATCGAGCCGAACATGCGCTGGCGCGGGTTCTGCGAGGAGCTGCTGGAGATCATGCGCGAGCTCGGGGTGCGCACCGTGGTCACCCTGGGTGCGCTGCTGTCGGACTCCCCGCACACCCGGCCCACCCCGGTGACCGGTACCTCCTACGATCCGGCCAGCGCCGCCAAGTTCGGCCTGGACCGGTCCCGCTACGAGGGCCCGACCGGCATCGTCGGGGTGCTGCAGGAGGCCTGCGTGCGGGTCGGCATCCCGGCCATCTCGTTCTGGGCGGCGGTTCCGCACTACGTCGCCCAGCCGCCGAACCCCAAGGCCACCATCGCGTTGCTGCACCGGGTCGAGGAGGTGCTCGACATCGCGGTGCCGCTGGGCGAGCTGCCGGCCCAGGCCGACGACTGGCAGAAGCTGGTCAACGAGATGGCCGCCGAGGACGAGGACGTCCGCGACTACATCCGCAACCTCGAGGAGCGCGACGACGAGGGTGAGATGCGGGAGGCCTCCGGAGACGTGATCGCCCGGGAGTTCGAGCGCTACCTGCGCCGGCGGGACAAGGGCAACCCGCCGTCCGGGCCGATGTAGCGGGCGTCTGGTTTCCGGCTGCCGGACGGCCCGTCCGCCCCTAGACTGCCAATCCCAGCCGCCCCGCCCGCCGACCGCACGCCGAACGAAGGGATGCCACGCACACCATGCTCACCTTGCGCTGGGGCGCGGCCACCGATGTCGGCCGGGTCCGCAAGCTGAACGAGGACAGCCTGCTGGCCGTCCCCCCGCTGTTCGTGGTGGCCGACGGCATGGGCGGGCACGCGGCGGGCGAGGTGGCCAGCCAGCTGGCGGTGGCGGAGTTCGCCCGGCTGGCCGAGCAGCCGACGGTCGGTGCCGACGATCTCGCCGAGACGGTCCGGCAGGCCAACGAGCACATCCTGTCCGCGGGTGCCGAGCGCGGCGACCGGTACGGCATGGGCACCACGCTCACCGGCATCGGGGTGGTCGGCACCACCGACGGCGAGCAGTTGGCGGTGTTCAACGTCGGCGACTCCCGGGTGTACCGGTTCCACGACGGCCGCCTCGACCAGCTCACCGTCGACCATTCGGCGGTGCAGGAACTGGTGGACGCCGGCCGGCTCACCCCGCAGGCCGCCCGGACCCATCCGCGGCGCAACGTGGTGACCCGCTCGCTGGGCTCGCAGCCGGGCCCGGCGCCGGACGTCTGGCTGGTGCCCCCGGTGACCGGTGACCGGTACCTGGTGTGCTCCGACGGGCTCACCGGCGAGCTGGAGGACCCGGCGATCGCCGAACTGCTCGGCACTGCCGACGACCCCCAGGCCGCCGCCGACGAGCTGGTGCGGCTGGCGCTGGCCGCCGGCGGCCACGACAACGTGACCGTGGTGGTGCTGGACGTGGCCGAACCGACTGACGAAGCCGCGGGCGAACCCTCCTAGCTCGGCAAACTTGTGCGAGGGCCCCTGGTGTCTCCCGCGATTTGCTTCCCGTTCACCACTTCGTCATTGCCTTGGAACGATTCCGCAGGCACACTCCGTCTACACACGGCTGTCTACAAAGACCGTGTTCCCTGTCTTTTCCCGCCCATCCCCTGAAGTGAGGACCAGCTACGTGTCGCGTTATGACTGGGGTAAGAACAATGCGGCCATCGACGAACTCCGCGAGAAGGTCGAACCGGCACGCGTCCAGGTGATCCAGCACCCGGTGTACCACCGGCTGGCGAGCCTGCAGGATGTCAACACCTTCACCGAGACGCACGTCTTCGCCGTCTGGGACTTCATGTCCCTGCTGAAGAACCTGCAGCGCAACCTGACCTGCGTCGACGTGCCGTGGGTGCCGCGCGGTTCGACGGAGAGCCGGCGGCTGATCAACGACATCGTCCTGGTCGAGGAGAGCGACGCGCTCGGCGACGGCTTCACCAGCCACTTCGAGCTCTACGTCAACGGCATGGAGCAGGCCGGCGCCGACACCGGACCGATCACCGAGTTCCTGGCCCGGATTCGCAACGGCGAGCCGGTCCGCAGCGCGCTGGAGGCGGCCGGGGTGCCGGCGGCAGCCGCGGCATTCGTCGGCACCACGTGGGGATTCATCGAGTCCGCCCCGCTGCACTGCCAGGCGGCGGCCTTCGCCTTCGGACGCGAGGACCTGATCCCGGAGATGTTCGACCAGGTCGTCAAGATCGACGACCAGGGCGGCCGGCTGGCCACCTTCAAGGACTACCTGGCCCGGCACATCGAGGTCGACGGCGAGGAGCACACCCCGATGGCGATGGCCATGCTCGCCGACCTGTGCGGCGACGACAGCGCCAAGTGGGACGAGGCGGCCGCCACCATCATCGCCGCGCTGCAGGCCCGGGTCGCGCTGTGGGACGGCATCCTGGCCCAGCTCGAGGCGGTGCCGGCGGCGGTCTAGCCCCGGTTCAGCCACTCGATTCAGCTGCCCGCTCCGGCGCCGCCAGGTCGCTCACCATTCGACCGGGCGGCGCCGGATGCCGTCCGGAGCAGCACCGGTGCGGCCAGCACGGTGTTGTCGATCAGCAGGTCGGCCCGCTGCCGCGGCCGGCAGCGGTCGAGGTAGTGGCGCTGGGCGAGCACGTAGCGCGCCATCGACGGGTGCTCCGGATCCGGCTCGGTGCCGTCCCGGTGCGCCATCCGGCGGGCGGTCTCGGCGAAGCCGACGTCGAGGAACACCGACAGCTCCCAGGCGCCGGCCAGCTCGTCACGGTGCAGGAAGATGCCGTCCAGGACCAGCACCGCGCCGGCCGGTGCGGTGACCGGTGGCGGCGCCAGCACCCGGTCGGTGGCCAGGTCGTGTCCGGCCGGCCGGTAGCGCCGGCTGCCGCCCGGCCCGAGCGGGGTGAGCACCTCGGCCCACAGCCGCGGGTAGTCGAAGGAGTCCAGCCAGAACCCGCTCGGCGACCGCCGTCCCCGACGGTATCGGACCGCGCGGACCTGGTGGAAGTCGTCGACGCCGACCCGGACCACCGGCCGGCCGCGCCGGCGCAGCGCCGCTGCCAGTTCGTCGGCGAAGCGGGTCTTGCCGGCGCCGTCCACGCCGTCGATCCCCACCCGGACGCAGTCCTCGGACACCGCCGGCGGCACTAGGCCCGCGACCTGGTCCAGCAACCGGGCCCGGTCCGGCCACCCGGGCGGCTCGGCCACCGCCCTACAGCCGGACGCCGAGCAGGGCGTCCACGGTGCTGGCCATCAGCGCCGGTGAATCCGGGTCGGTCACCGAGCTCTGCTGCTCGACGGCGGTCCGGGCCCACCGGTCCACCGCGGCGATCGCGCCGGTGGTGTCCAGGTCGTCGGCCAGCCGGTCGCGGACCTGGTCCAGCAGCGGGCGGGCGTCCGGGGCGGCCGGCAGCGCAGCCGCCTGCCGCCAGCCGGCCAGCCGCCGCTCGGCCTGCGGCAACCGGCCGCCGGTCCACTCCCGGTCGGCGCGGTAGTGCCCGTCCAGCAGCGCCAGCCGGATCGCCATCGGATCCACCCCGGCCCCGCGCAGCTTGGAGACGAACACCAGGTTGCCCCGGGACTTGCTCATCTTCTCCCCGTCCAGCCCGATCATGCCGGCGTGCACGTAGTGCCGGGCGAACGGCCACTCGCCGGTGAGCGTCTCGGCGTGCGCGGCGGAGTGCTCGTGGTGCGGGAACCGCAGGTCGGACCCGCCGCCCTGCACGTCGATGCCCATCCCCAGCCGGTTGCGGGCGATCACCGAGCACTCGATGTGCCAGCCCGGCCGGCCGGTGCCGGCGGCGGTGTCCCAGCTCGGCTCGCCGTCGCGCCGGCCGCGCCACAGCAGCGCGTCCAGCGGGTCCTGCTTGCCCGGCCGCTCCGGGTCGCCGCCGCGCTCGGCGAACAGTTCGAGCATCTGGGCCCGCGAGTACCGCGACTCGTAGCCGAACCGGCCGCCGACCGCGGTGCGGGCGTAGATGTCGGAGTCCAGCCGGTAGGCGTGGTCGTCGGCCAGCAGCTTGGCCACCGCCTCGGCGATCTCGTCGATCGCCTCGGTGACGCCGACGAAGTCGTGCGGCGGCAGCACCCGCAGCGCCGTCATGTCCTGCCGGTACAGCTCGGTCTCGCGCTCGGCGAGGTCGGTCCAGCCGATGCCGGTCGCGGCCGCCCGCTCCAGCAGCGGGTCGTCGACATCGGTGACGTTCTGCACGTAGTGCACCCGATGGCCGGCGTCCAGCCAGAGCCGGTGCACCAGGTCGAAGGCCAGATAGGTCGCGGCATGGCCCAGATGGGTCGCGTCGTACGGGGTGATGCCGCACACGTAGAGCCGGGCGGTGCTGCCCGGTGCGGTCGGCCGGACCTCGTCGGCGGCGGTGTCGTAGAGCCGCAGCGGGCGCGGTTGTCCCGGCAGTGCGGGGTGGGACTCCGAGCTCGAATCAGGGATAGACCAGGACCGCATGGCCGCTACGTTAGCCGCCGGCTCCCGCCCGGGCACCCGCCGGGCGGCGCGGTCGGAGCCCGTCCGGCGAGCTGCTTGGACCGGTCCGGTAGAACTGTGGGATGTTCGGATCCTCGCACTACCTCGTCTCGGTGGCCAGGCTGATTCCGGCCGACCGGCAGTGGCTGTTCGACATCGTCGCCGACCCCGCCCAGCATCCGGTGATCGACGGGTCCGGTTCGGTGCAGGCGGCCCGCCCCGGCAACCCCGACCGGCTCAGCCTGGGCGCCCACTTCTCGATGGACATGAAACTCGGCACCGACTACAAGATCCGCAACACCGTGGTCGAGTTCGACGAGCCGTCGGTGATCGCCTGGCGGCACTTCAACGGCCACATCTGGCGGTACCGGTTCGACGAGGTGGCCGGCGGCGCCGCTGCCGGCACCTTAGTGACCGAGGAGTGGGATGCCCGGCACGTGTGGAACCGGCCGGTCCTGGTGCTGATGGGATTCCCGCGGCGTAACCGGGCCGGCATGACCGCCACCCTGGACCGGCTGGCCGAGCTGGCCGCCGCCCGCGGCTGAGCCGGCTGGGTCCTCCGGCCGGCCCGGTTCTCCGGCCGTCCCGCACTCGGTCAGTACGGCGGGTACGGCACCGCCGGCCAGTTCGGCGACGGCATCGGAAAGCTGCCCTTGGCCAGCAGCCGGCGCACCCGCTTGCGGGTGGCCCGCACCTCCATGGTGGTGAGCAGTGCGGAGAGTTGCTCGGCCAGGTCGCCGTCCAGCAGCCCGGACAGCCGTTGCAGCATGTCGATGCCCTCGGCCGGGATCGGATCGCCGGCCCACTGCCACAGCACGGTGCGCAGCTTGTTCTCCACCGCGAAGCTCACCCCGTGGTCGACGCCGTAGACGTGCGGCCCGGACTGACCCGCCCCGTCGCCGGCCGATCCCGGCAGGGCGCCGGCGACCGGCAGCAGATGCGAGACCTTGCGGTCGGAGTTGTTGACCACCGCGTCCAGCAGGGCCATCCGCTGCAGCCCGGTCAGCTGGCCGGCGTTGATCGCGGCGATGATGTCGAAGGAATCGTCGTGCGCGATCCACAGCTGCACCATGCCGGTGCCTAGCGGTCCCTCGCGCAGCACGGTGGGCGGCACCAGGTCCCAGCCGGTGGCCGCGGCCACCAGGTAGCTGGCCACCTCGCGCTCGGCGAGGGTGCCGTCCGGGAAGTCCCACAGCGGGCGCTCGCCGGAGACCGGCTTGTAGACGCAGGCGGCGGCGATCCCGTCGAGCTCCACCCCGCAGTACAGGGTGGCGTTGGACGCCGTGGTGATCCGTCCCTGGACCGTGATCTCGCCCCGTTCGAGCAGTTCCAGGGCGTCCTGCACGGGCAGGGCAACCGGCGGGGTGAGCTCAGTCACCCGACCCGAGCCGGACCTGGCGCCGGTAGCCGTTGCTGCGCGGACAGACGTGGCCGGCCGGGTCGAGCGGCTCGTTGCACAGCGGGCACGGCGGCCGGCCGGCCGCGATCACCTGCCGGGCGCGCTTGATGAACTCCTGCACGGCGGGGTGGCCGAGCCGGACCCGGAGCGCGTCCGGGCCTTCCTCGGTGTCCTCGAGCAGGCTCGTCTCGGCCTCCTCGGTCGACTCGGCCGGGGCCTGCGCCTCGATCATGATCAGACCGGAGTCGGTGTCGTAGGCCAGCCCCATCGCGGCCACCCGGAACTCCTCGTCGATCGGGCTCTCCAGCGGGTCGGTGTCGGCCACGACGGTCTGCGACAGATCGAGCTTGCTGCGGCTGGCGATCTCGGCGAGCAGCTGCTCCAGCCGCTCGGCGAGCACGATCACCTGGGATTTCTCCAGCGCGACGCTGACGATTCGGTGGTCGTCGGCGGCCTGCAGGTAGAACACCCGCTCACCGGGCTGGCCGACGGTGCCGACGACGAAACGTCGCGGCTGGTCGAAGAAAAACAACTGGCGGCTCATCACTGTCCAGCCTAGACGGCGCCGGCTCCGGCGCCACCGCCAACCGTCGCATCCGAGGACGGCTGCTTGCGGCGGCCGCCCCGTTTCGGCGGTGGCGGCGGCAGGAACCGGCCCAGCTCCCCGGTGGTGTCGTTGGTGCCGAGCACGAACGGCCGGCCGGCGGTGTAGCGCACCGCCGACACCGAACACGGGTCCACCACCAGCCGCTGGAATAGGTCCAGGTGCAGGCCGAGCGCGTCGGCCAGCACGGCCTTGATCACGTCGCCGTGGCTGCAGGCCACCCACACCGCGTCCGGGCCGGCGGAGGCGGCGAGCTCGGCATCGATGGCCCGTACCGCGCGCACCGCCCGCTCGGCCATCGCGGCCATCGACTCGCCCCCCGGAAAGGTCACCCCGGACGGGTGCGCCTGCACCACCGGCCACAGCGGGTCCTTGGCCAGCGAGGAGATGCTGCGTCCGGTCCAGTCGCCGTAGTCGCACTCGACCAGCCGGCGGTCGGTGCGTTGCGGCACCGTCCGGCCGGCGGCCTGCTGTGCCCGGGTGACGGCCCGGGCGGTCTCGGCGCACCGCTCCAGCGGGCTGGTGCGCACCGCGGCCAGCGGCAGCACCGCCAGCCGCTCGGCGACCGCGGCCGCCTGGGCGGTGCCCCGGGTGTCCAGGTGCACGCCGGGGGTGCGGCCGGCCAGCACCGGCCCGGTCATCGCGGTCAGGCCGTGCCGCAGCAGCAGGACGGTGGGCATGCTAGCCGCCTTCGGGGTGGGTCACGTCGCCGACAGCGCGCCGCTGGCCAGCAGGCCGAACAGCAGCAGGCCGAGCGCGATCCGGTAGCCGATGAACACGAACGTCGAATGCCGGGAGACGTAGCGCAGCAGCCAGGCGATCGAGGCCAGGCCGACCCCGAAGGAGATGACGGTGGCCAGCACGGTGATGCCCATGCCGGGAGCGTCCGGCCCGCCGATGTCCTTGGCCTCGAACAGCCCCGAGGCGACCACCGCGGGCACCGACAGCAGGAACGAGAACCGGGCCGCGGTCACCCGGTCCAGGCCGCGGAAGAGCCCCGCGGTGATGGTGGAACCGGACCGGGACACACCGGGGATCAACGCCAGCGACTGGGCGGCGCCGACCACCAGGGCGTCGGTGGTGGTGATGTCGTCCTCGGACCGGGTGCGGCTGCCGGTCCGCTCGGACACCCCCAGCACCAGCGCCAGCACGATCAGCGCGCTGGCGATCAGCCACAGGTTGCGGGCGCCGGTGGTGATCTGGTGCTTGAACAGCAACCCCAGCACCCCGACCGGGATGGTGGCCAGGATCAGGTACCAGCCCATCCGGTACTCCAGGCTGTTGCGCACCCGGCGGTCGACCAGGCCGCGCAGCCAGGCCACCGCCACGTGCAACAGCTCGCGCCAGAAGAACAGCACCACCGCGGCCATGGTGCCGAGCTGGATGACGGCGGTGAACGCGGTGAAGCCGGGCTGGCTGACGTCCGGGTTGATCCAGGCCTGCAGGATGCGCAGGTGTGCGGTGGACGAGATCGGCAGGAACTCGGTCAGGCCCTGCACCACGCCGTACGCGGTGGCCTGCCAGAACGTGATGCCCGCGCTCACCGGGTACCCGCGCTCTCGTCGGCCGGACGGTCCGGGTCACCCAGGTCGGCCGGGTCGGCCGGGTCGCTCAGGTCGTCCGGGTCGCTCAGATCACCGGCTCCCGATCGGCGCAGCGCCTCGGCAGCCACTCGCAGGCCGGCCAACCGGTCCTCCAGACTGCCGGCGTGCGGCATCAGGTTCAGTGAGGTGACCCCGGCGGCGGCGTAGTCGGCCATCCGCCGGGCGATCCGCTCCGGGGTGCCGAGCAGCGAGGTGGCGTCGACGAACTCGAACGGCACCGCGGCGGCCGCGGCCTGGTAGTCGCGGGCCAGGAACCGCTCCTGGATCTCGGCCGCCTCGTCGGCGTAGCCCATCCGGACGGCGAGCTGGTTGTAGAAGTTGACGTCCCGGCTGCCCATGCCGCCGATGTAGAGGGCGGCATAGCCGCGGATCGGCTCGGCCAGCGCGGCCAGGCTCTCGGGATCGTCGGAGTCCCCGACCACCAGCGGGGCGCTGGCCACCACGTCGAAGCCGGCCATGCTCTTGCCCACCTTGGCCCGGCCGGCTGCGATCCGGCCCAGCTGCTCGGCGGCGAACTCGGTGGAGAAGAAGATGGCCAGCCACCCGTCGGCGATCTCGCCGGTGAGTTCGAGGTTCTTCGGTCCGACCGAGGCCAGGTAGATCGGAATGTGCTCGCGCACCGGGTGCACCGTCAGCTGCAGCGCCTTGCCGGGCCCGTCGGGCAGCGGCAGCGTGTAGTGCCGGCCCTCGTAGCGCACCCGCTTGCGCGACAGCGCGAGCCGGACGATGTCGACGTACTCGCGGGTGCGGGCCAGCGGCTCGCCGAACCGGACCCCGTGCCAGCCCTCGGACACCTGCGGGCCGGACACCCCGAGGCCGAGCCGGAACCGGCCGCCGGACAGGGTGTCCAGGGTGGCGGCGGTCATCGCCGTCATCGCCGGACTGCGGGCCGGGATCTGCAGGATCGCGCTGCCCAGCCCGATCCGCTCGGTCTGCGCACCGACCCAGGCCAGCACCGTCGGCGCGTCCGAACCGTAGGCCTCGGCGGCCCAGGCGCAGGAGTAGCCGAGCTGGTCGGCCTCCCGGGCCAGCACCAGGTTCTCGGCATCGTTGCCCGTCCCCCAGTAGCCCAGGTTCAGTCCGAGTTTCACGCCGGTCACCCTACCGACGGGCGCCCGGACGCTACCGGCGGGTAGCTGCGCACGGTGCGGCGGCGCGTCCCGGCCGGCCTGGCGTGGGTGCACTAGGTTCTGGGCCGTGGAATCGCGTGCGCTGGGACGGAGTGGGCTGAAGGTGTCCCGGCTGGGACTGGGCACCATGACCTGGGGGGCGGGCACCGACCCGGACGAGGCGGCAGCCATCCTGGTCTCGTTCCGGGACGCCGGCGGCACCCTGGTCGACACCGCGGCCTCTTACTCGCACGGCGACTCCGAACGGATCCTGGGCGCCCTGATCGCCGATGTGGTGCCGCGCTCGGAACTGCTGCTGGCCTCCAAGGCGGGGCTGAGCTGGGACGGCGACCAGCGCTCGGTGGACGCCTCCCGCGGCGCGCTGCTGCGCACCCTGGACGAGTCGCTGACCAACCTGGGCGTGGACTACCTCGACCTGTGGCAGGTGCACACCGTCGATCCCGGCGTGCCGCCCGAGGAGACGCTGTCCGCGCTGGACGCCGCCGTCAATTCCGGCAAGGTCCGCTACGCCGGGGTGTCGAACTATCCGGGTTGGCGTACCGCCCTGGCCGCCACCTGGCAGCGCGCGGTGCCCGGCCGGGCGCCGCTGGTGTCCAACCAGGTCCGGTACTCGCTGCTGGAGCGCGGCGTCGAGCGCGAGGTGCTGCCGGCCTGCCTGGAACTGGGGCTGGGGCTGCTGGCGTACTCGCCGCTCGGCGGCGGGGTGCTGACCGGCAAGTACCGGCACGGGGTGCCGGCCGACTCCCGGGGTGCCGCGCAGGGCCGCAGCCTGGCCAGCTACTCCGACAGCCGCCAGGTCGGCATCGTCGAGGCGGTGGCCACCGCGGCCGACGGGCTGGCCACCTCGCCGATCACGGTGGCGCTGTCCTGGCTGCGCAACCGGCCCGCGGTGGCGGCAGCCATCGTCGGCGCCCGGACGCTGGGGCAGCTGACCGCCGCGGTGCAGTCGCTGGCGGTGGAGCTGCCGTTGGAGATCCAGCTGGCCCTCGACGACGTCTCCGCACCCCGGACCGGCTATCCCGAGGATGTCCGCTGACCGCAGCGACCCCGGGCGACTCCGACAGCAGCGTGTTCGCCGCGTTCTGCGCGGCCGGACTGTGGCCGGGGCTGGGCAGCACCCTGGCCGCCGAGCTGCCCGAGGCCGGCATCCGCCGCCCGGCCGACGTCACCGCCGAGACGCTGACCCGGCTGCCGAAGGTCGGGCAGCTGCGGGCCGGCCGGTTGTTCTCGGCCTTCCTGGCCGCGCAGCCGGCCTACGAGGTGGTGCAACTGCTGCTGGCGGCCGGGTTGCCCGCCCGGCTGGCCGGCCGGGCGGTGGAGCTGTTCGGTGCCGGGGCGCACCGGTTGCTGCGCGACGACCCGTGGCGGCTGCTGCAGCTGCCCGGGGTGGACGTGCCGGACGCCGACGCGCTGGCCCGGGTCGCGATCCCGGGCATCGGGCCCTCGGATCCGCGCCGGTCCCGGGCGCTGGTGGGCTTCGTGCTGGCCCGGGTGGCGCGTGACGGGCACACCGTGTGGCCGGCCGCGGAGGTCGAGCTGGACCTGGAGCTGTTTCGGATCCCCGACCCGGGCACCGCGATCGGCGACGCGCTGGCCAGCGAGACCGTCCGGGCGGTGCCGGCTGGTAGCGCCGACGAGCCGCTGCTGGCGTTGACCCGGTACGCGAGCGCCGAGGCCGAGATCGCCGACTCGGTGCACCGGCTGGCCCGCACCGCCACCCCGCTGGCGGCTGCGAAGAAGGCCCGCCGGGCCGCGAAGGCTGCCAAAGCCGACCCGGACGGCCTGGACGAGGTGCAGCGCAGCGCGGTCGACAACGCCCTGGCGCACGGGGTGAGCGTGCTGACCGGCGGCCCCGGTACCGGCAAGAGCCGCACGGTGGCCACCGTGGTGCGCGAAGCCGAACGGCTGGGCAAGACGGTGGCGCTGGCCGCCCCGACCGGCCGGGCCGCCAAGCGGCTGGCCGAGCTGTGCGACGCCGAGGCGATGACCATCCACCGGTTGCTGGGCGTCCAGCCGCGGGCCGGCGAGGGCGGCGAGGTGGACTTCAGCGCCGGCTTCGCCCGGGGTGCGGACTGGCCGCTGGACGAGCAGCTGGTGGTGGTGGACGAGGCGTCCATGCTGGACGTGGAGCTGGCGGCGGCGCTGCTGCGGGCCTGCGCCGACGGCACCCACCTGATGTTCGTGGGCGACTCGGCACAGCTGCCCTCGATCGGGCCGGGCCAGGTGCTGGCCGACCTGATCTCCTCCGGCGCGGTGCCGGTGGTGGAACTGACCACCCTGTACCGGCAGGACGCCGGTGGCGCGATCGCCCGGCTGGCCACCGCGGTGCGGTCCGGCGAGCTGCCCGCGGTGGACTCCCCCGATCGCGAGGTGGTGGTGGTGCCGGCCCGCGGCTCGGCCGACTGCGCACACCGGGTGGTGCAGCTGATGACCGATTCGATCCCGCGGGCGCTGGGCATCGAGGCCGACCAGATCCAGGTGGTGACGCCGGTGCACCGCGGGCCGGCCGGCACCATCGAGCTCAACGCCGCGCTCAAGGCCAAGCTCAACCCGTCCCCATTCGGCAAGTCCGGCCGCCGGTTCGACCCGGGCGACCGGGTGGTCGCCACCGCCAACCACCTGGAGGCGACGCCGACCGGTTTCGCCAACGGCGAGGTGGGGACGGTGACCGCGGTCCGGGACCGGGTGGTGACCATCGACTTCGGCACCACGGCACCGGCGCTGGCCGAGGTGTCGGGCAAGATGCTGGCCGACATCAGCCACGGCTGGGCGATCACGGTGCACCGGGCGCAGGGCTCGGAGTTCCGCGGCGTGATCGTGGTGCTGCCGCCGGAGGCCGGCCGGATGCTGTCCCGGCCGCTGGTCTACACCGCGCTGACCCGGGCCCGGGCGCACCTGTCGGTGGTGCACGGCAGCGGGCCGGCGCTGGTCCGGGCGGTCCGCGACATCGGCGCCACCCCACGCCGGACCATGCTGGCCGCCGCACTCGCCGATCAGTCGGACAAGCCGGACCGGCCGCCGGCAGCCGTACCGGGATCGTAAGAACCGGGCCGGGCCCGCTCGGCCATCATGGAGTGCGTGGCCTCCTCGACCCAGCTGACGGACGTCCCCACCCGGACCTCGCCGTCCCGGGCGGCGGGTGCGCTGGTCGGGCTGCTGGCCGCCGGGGTGACGGTCGGGGTCGGCGAGCTGGTCGCCGCTCTGGTGCGGCCGGCCGCCTCGCCGGTGATCGCGGTCGGCAACCGGTTCATCGTGCTCACCCCGGAGCCGGTCAAGCGGTGGGCCATCAAGCAGTTCGGCACCGACGACAAGCACGTGCTGCTCACCGGCATCTACCTGGTGCTGGCCGTGCTGGCGGTGCTGATCGGCCTGCTCGCGGTCCGGTCGCTGCGGCTGGGGCTGGCCGGCGTGGCACTGCTCGGGGTGGTGGGCTGCTACTGCGCGCTGACCGCCAACGCTGCGCACGGCAGCGACGTGCTGCCCTCGATCGTCGGGGCGCTGGCCGGCCTGGCAACGCTGACACTGCTGGTGCGGACGCTCACCGGGGAGCCGACCACCTCCGGGACGCTGCCGGCCGACCGGCGCCGCTTCCTGCAGGGCGGCCTGGCCGGGGCCGGCCTGGCGGTGCTCGCCGGCTTCGGTGGCCGGGCGCTGCAGCACCGGCGCTTCGACGCCTCGAAGGCCCGGGCTGCGGTGCAACTGCCGGCACCGGTGTCCGGACCGGACCCGCGGCCGTCCGCCTCGCCCGGAGCGGTCGGCAACGCCGCCGTGGACAACTACGACCGGGGCCTGACCCCGGTGCCGTTCCGGACGCCGGCCGACCGGTTCTACCGGATCGACACCGCGCTGGCGGTGCCCCAGATCGACCCGGTCAGCTGGCGGCTGCGCATCACCGGCATGGTGTCCCGGCCGCTCACCCTGACCTTCGCCGACCTGCTGGCCCGGCCGCTGGTGGAACGCTGGATCACGCTGTGCTGCGTGTCCAACGAGGTCGGCGGCGAGCTGATCGGCAACGCCACCTTCCGGGGCGTGCTGCTGGCCGACCTGCTGCGCGAGGCGGGCATCTCCGCCGAGGCCGACCAGCTGGTCGCCTCGTCCAGCGACGGCATGACGATCGGCTCGCCGACCGCGGTGGTGATGGACGGCCGGGACGCGATGCTCGCGGTCGGCATGAACGGCGAGCCGCTGACCGCCGAGCACGGCTTTCCGGTGCGGATGGTGGTACCGGGCCTGTACGGCTACGTCTCGGCCTGCAAGTGGATCACCGAGCTGCGCGCCACCACCTTCGCCGACTTCTCCGCCTACTGGGTACGCGGCGGCTGGGCGGCCCGCGGGCCGGTGAAGCTGGCGTCCCGGATCGACCGGCCGGTGCCGCCGGGCGCGGTGACCGTCGGCACTGCGGTGCCGGTGGCCGGGGTGGCCTGGGACCAGCACGTCGGGGTGTCGCGGGTCGAGGTGCAGGTCGACGACGGCCCGTGGCAGCAGGCGGAACTGGCACCGGTGCCGTCCACCGACACCTGGCGGCAGTGGGTCTATCTGTGGACGCCGACCTCGGCCGGCCAGCACCGGCTGCGGGTGCGCGCCTTCGACGCCAACGGCGTCGGGCAGGACGAAACCGACACCGATCCGTTCCCGGCCGGCGCGACCGGGCTGCACAGCGTCACCGTCCGGGCCCGCTGACGCGCGACCGCCCCCGCACAACCCGTGACGCGCGTCCCGGTAGGCCCGCGACGCGCGCCGAGCGGCTTGCCCGGCTTCGGCCATGATCGCGGTTAGCATCCAAGCGCCGCGCTAGTCGTTGCACACCCAAACAGCGGGTGACTGGCACCCGCGCGGGCCACCTCGATGGCCGCCACCTCTTTTCTGGGAGCAGCATGCGTCTGAGCAGGCCGGGCCTGGCCCGGGAACGCACGCTGGGCCTCGCCCTGCTGCTGCCGTCCCTGGTGGTGTTCGGGATGTTCCTGTTCTGGCCGCTGGTGCGCACCTTCCAGCTCAGCACCACCGGCCAGGACCTGTTCGGCCGTGCCAACCGCTCGGTGGGCCTGGCCAACTTCCGGTCGGTGCTGCACGACCCCGAGTTCGGCCGGGTGCTCGGGGTGACCGCGGGCTACGTGCTGCTGACGGTGCTGCCCAGCATCCTGCTGGCGCTGGTGCTGGCGTTGCTGCTGCAGCACCCGCTGGCCGGGCTGCGCATCCTGCGGTCGGCCTTCGCGATGCCGTTCGCCTACTCGGTGGCCGCTGCCTCGGTGGTGTTCGCCGCGCTGTTCAACCCGGCCATCGGCATCGCGAACTACCTGGTCACCTCGCTGGGGTTCGCGCCGGTGAACTGGCTGACCAGCCCCGGCACCGCGCTGCTCACCATCGCGATCACCACCGTCTGGATGAGCCTGGGCTACAACATGCTGGTGCTGCTGGCCGGCATCGGCGGGGTGGACGAGCAGCTGTACGAGGCGGCCCGGCTGGACGGCGCCGGGACGGTGCGGATCGCCTGGTCCATCACCGTGCCGCTGATCACCCCGACGCTGTTCTTCCTGATCGTGGTGGACACCATCACCGCGCTGCAGAGCTTCGGCCAGATCCACCTGCTGACCCGGGGCGGCCCGACCGGGCACACCACCACCCTCGTCTACTGGATCTACCACACCGCCTTCGCCGACGGCGCCACCGACTACGGCACCGGCTCGGCACAGGCGATCGTGCTGCTGGCGGTGGTCGTCGCGGTCACCGCGATCCAGTTCGGGGTGCTCGAGCGCAAGGTGTTCTACCGGTGAGGTCGGGCAACCGGGTGGGCCGGTGGGTGCGGGTGGCGGCGCTGGTGCTGCTGGCACTGGTGGTGCTGTTCCCGGTCTACTACACCGTGGTGGGCAGCGTGATGGGCCCGGGCGACATCGCCTCCGCTCCCCCGTCGCTGTTCCCGCACCGGCTGACCTTCGACAACTACCGCGGCGTGCTGCACGCCATCCCGCTGCAACGGCAGTACCTGAACTCGATCCTGGTGGCGCTGGCGATCACCGTCTCGCAGCTGGTCTGCGCGGTGCTGTCGGCCTACGCGTTCGCCTTCCTGGCGGTGCCGCTCAAGCGGACGTTCTTCGCGCTGTTCCTGCTGACCCTGATGGTGCCGTGGGAAGCGATCATCATCCCGAACTTCCTGTTCATGGCCGACCACCAGCTGCGCAACACCTACCTGGCGCTGATCCTGCCGTTCCTGGCAGGTGGCTTCGGCACCTTCCTGCTGCGGCAGTCCTTCCGCACCTTCCCGGTCGAGCTGCGCGACGCCGCCACCCTGGACGGCGCCGGCCACGGCCGGTTCCTGTGGCAGATCCTGCTCCCGCTGTCCCGGCCGGCGCTGGCCAGCGTCGCGATCTTCGTGTTCCTGTCGGCCTGGAACCAGTTCTTCTGGCCGCTGCTGGTCACCGACTCACCCAAGCGGCAGACCCTGCAGATCGGCCTGTCCTCGCTCAACGACGCCGAACAGGCCAACCCCGGCCTGATCCTGGCGGGGGTCAGCATGGCGTTGATCCCCACCGCGCTGCTGGTCGCCTTCGGCCAGCGGTTCCTGGTGCGCGGCCTGACCGCAGGTGCGGTCCGCTGAGGTCCTCGCTCCTGCCGTACCCCCGACCGAAAGGCACTCGATGAAGTTACGCAGGACCTGGACGCTGACCGCAGTCACCGCGGCGTTGGCGCTGACAGCCGGATGTGGCGGCTCGAAGGGCTCCGATTCCGCCGGCTCGACCTCCGCGCCGGGCGCGGACGCGCTGAAGGACCCGGTGACGGTCTCGTTCTGGCACGCCATGAAGGGGGCCAACGCCGACGCGCTGAACGCGCTGGTGGCCAAGTTCAACTCGGCCCACCAGGGCAAGATCACCGTCAAGGCCACCTTCCAGGGCAGCTACGACGACACCATCACCAAGTACAAGGCGGCGGTGTCGGCGAAGCAGACCCCGGCGCTGGTGCAGATCTACGACGTCGGCTCCGGCTTCATGGCCGACTCCGGCCAGGCCATTCCGGCACAGTCGTTCGCCGACGTCGACAAGCTGGACCTGTCGGACCTGCAGCCGGCCATCAAGGGTTACTACTCGCGCGGCGACAAGCTGCAGAGCATGCCGTTCAACTCCTCGGTGCCGGTGCTCTACATCAACAAGACGGCGTTCACCAAGGCCGGCCTGGACCCGGCCAAGCCGCCGACCACGCTGGACGAGATCCGCGCCGACGCCGAGAAGATCAAGGCCAGCGGCGCGGCGAAGTTCGGCTTCGGCGCGGCCATCTACGGCTGGTTCTTCGAGCAGCTCACCGCCGAGGCCGGCAAGACCTACTGCAACAACGACAACGGACGCACCACCCGGGCCGACGCGGTGACCTTCGACGACCCGGAGCAGGTCAAGGTGCTCACCTGGTGGAAGGGCATGGTCGACGACGGGCTGGCCACCAACACCGGCCGCAAGACCGACGACGCGCAGGCGGCGTTCAAGTCCGGCACGGTGGCCATGCACCTGGAGTCCACCGGGGCCCTCGGCGGCTACGTCAAGGCCGCGGCCGGCAAGTTCGAGGTGGCCACCGCCCCGTTCCCGAAGGTGGAGAGTTCGGACACCGGCGGCCCGGTGATCGGCGGCGCGTCGCTGTGGATCGGCGGCCCGGGGCACTCGGCGGCCGAGCAGCGGGGCGCCTGGGAGTTCGCCAAGTTCCTGATCCAGCCCGAGAACTCGGCGTTCTGGCACACCCAGACCGGCTACTTCCCGGTGTCCAAGGCGGCCCTGGACGAGGACGTCGACAAGAAGTGGGTGGCTGACAAGCCGCAGTTCCAGACCGCGATCGACCAGCTCGCGGCCACTCCGTCCGGGGTGCCCACCCAGGGCTGCCTGCTGGGCAGCCTGCCGCAGGTCCGGGCGCTGGTCGAGAACGCCATCGAGTCGGTGCTGACCTCGAACAAGGACCCCAAGGCGGCCCTGGACGACGCCGCCAGCCAGGCCAAGGCGTTGATCGAGAAGTACAACGCCTCGGTCAAGTAGGTCCCTCGGGGTATTCGCCCGGGCTACCCGGGGGCACAATAGGGCCCATGCCGACTCCGATCACGGCGGACGCTGACCCGGACTGGGAGTACGCACCGCTGCGGATCCCCTCGGATGTCACGAGGGTGAACGCAGCGGTGCGGCTCGCACTGCACGCCGAGTACGGCGGCTGGGAACTCGCCCGCGTCCGCAAGTACGCCGACGGTTCGCGCCAGGTGCTGCTGCGGCGCAAGCGCCGGGCAGCCGAGCTGGTCCCGATGCCGGGCCTGAGCGCCTGACCCCTCGGCACCGCAGCCGCCGGACGGGCCTGTGATCGGGGCCGCCCGGGCGTGCTGCTAGCAGCTGCGCAGGAACCGGTCCAGCACCCGGGTGCCGAACTGCAAGGCGCTGACCGGCACCCGCTCGTCGATGCCGTGGAAGAGCGCGGAGAAGTCCAGCTCGGGCGGCAGCAGGAGCGGCGAGAAGCCGAAGTTGCGGATGCCGAGCAGCGAGAACGACTTGGCGTCGGTGCCGCCGGACATCGGGTACGGCACCGGGACCGCCGCGCCGTCCTCGGCCTTGAGGGCGGCAGCCATCGCGTCCACGATGGCGCCGTCGAACGGGGTTTCCACCGCGATGTCCTCGGTGATCGTCTCGCGGCTGACGTGCTCGCCGATCAGCCGGTCGATGGTGTCGAACAGCTCGTCGGAGTAGCCGGGCAGGAACCGGCAGTCGATGGTCGCCTCGGCCCGGGACGGGATCACGTTGGCCTTGTAGCCGGCGTCCAGCATGGTGGGGTTGGCGGTGTTGCGCAGCGTGGCGCCGAGCATCCGGGCGGCGTTGCCGAAGTACTTCAGCGCGTCCTCCGGGTTGTCCAGGTCGATCGGCAGGCCGGTGGCGTCGCCGATCCGGGTCAGGAACTCCCGCATGGTGGGGGTCAGGTGTACCGGGAACTGGTACTCCCCGATCCTGGTGACCGCTCGGGCCAGCTCGGTGACGGCGTTGTCCGGGTGGATCATCGAGCCGTGCCCGGGCCGGTTCTCGGCCCGTAGCCGCAGCCAGGCGATGCCCTTCTCGGCGGTCTGGATGAGGTAGAGCCGCAGGTCGTCGCGGACCGTGATGGAGTAGCCGCCGACCTCGCTGATCGCCTCGGTGCAGTCGGCGAACAGCTCGGCGTGGTTGTCCACCAGCCAGTGCGCGCCCTGGTGGCCGCCGGCCTCCTCGTCGGAGACGAAGGCCAGCACGATGTCGCGCGGCGGCTGCACGCCGGTGCGGGCCCAGTCGCGGATGACGGCCAGCGTCATCGCGTCCATGTCCTTCATGTCGACCGCGCCGCGGCCCCAGACGTAGTCGTCCTTCACCTCGCCGGCGAACGGGTCGACGCTCCATTCCGAGGCGTCGGCCGGCACCACGTCGAGGTGGCCGTGGATCAGCAGCGGCGGGCGGCTGGAGTCGGTGCCGGGCACCCGGGCGATGGCCGAGGCCCGACCCGGCGCGGCCTCGAGAATGGTGGTCTCGATGCCGACCTCGTCCAGCTTCTCGGCGACCCACTCCGCGGCCGGCCGCTCGGGGTGGGTGGGGTTGGAGGTGTTGATCCGGATCAGGTCGCTCAGCAGCGAGACCACCTCGTCGGCGGCCGTGGTGCCGGCGGCGGCGGTATTGGGCTGGTCGTGCTCTGCTGCGGAGGTCATACCGTAGTTCCTACCAGTGGCCCGGCCCCGATTCGAGTTGGGTTAGACTTCGGCCTTGCTCGCACTCGTCCGGGTGGCGGAATGGCAGACGCGCTAGCTTGAGGTGCTAGTGCCCTTTAACGGGCGTGGGGGTTCAAGTCCCCCCTCGGACACGCTGGTTGAGACAGCCTCAGGGCCCTGGTCCCGCGGACGCGCCGGGATCGGGGCTCTGTGTCGTCCGCGGGAGACCACGGCTTTCCAGCTCGTGATATTGCGTTGATACTTCAGGCGCATCGCTATCGTCGTCATCCGAGAAGCGCTACGCGTCGATCTCCCGCCGCGCCTCCCCCAAGTAGACCTCGACCAGCCGACCTTCGGCGATTGCGAGCCATTGGAGGTAATCGGCGCCCATGTTCACGTTGAGAGGACACCAGCGAGAACCCAGGTCGAGCCAACTTCACCGAGTTCGGGCAGCTCACGACGGACGGTGTCCGCGGTGCGCGTGAACGCGCACTCCGTAGGTCGTACAGCAGTGACTCCGTTGCCGGCGGTCGCCGAAGAATGAGGTTTCATGCGCGTTGTAGCCAGTCCTCAAGCGGAATCGGGCCGCACGTGGCTGCCCGCAGCCAGGCGTCGAGCGCGTCGATGAGTGGGCCAGGATTGCGTCGGGAACGGGGAAAGGTACGGCTGCTGGTGAACAACAGCGGCGCCACAGCCTGCCCCAGTTCCTCGGCCCGCCGAAGCAGCGGGACGAAGTCCTTGACGTTCTCGGTCACGATGCGCCGTCCCTGCTCGGCTGCCCAGCGAAACAGTTGCTCGTCGGTCAACGCCCGTAGCTCGTCCTGCTCGACGACAGCGCATACATCGTGGCCGCGTGCGCGCAGCGTCGCGGCGACTACCGGTGCATGCATCTCGTCCAGCAGCAGTTCCTCGCTCACGCAAGTAGCTGCCGCTCGACCTGCCAGGCGCGTTCCGCCGCCTCCGAGATGCGGTCACTCTCGTCGATCTCGCCGTCGATCTCCGCGGGATAGCCGGCGTAGTAGTGCATCGCCACCCGCACCTTCGCCGGAGGTAACGCCAGCAGCTCTGCTGCAGCCGCCACGGCCGGTTCGCCGCGCTCATCGAGCTCGCGCAGCACCTTGATCACTTCCCACACATCCGGGCCGAAGGCGAGCGCGGCACGTCTGCCGCTGGGACCGTCCTTGAAGACGACACCGGGGTGGTCGGCCATCCGCAGGCCCTCATCCACCAGGCGCTGAGCCAGACCAGAGGGGGTAGCTCCGGGCGTCACCTGCGTGTGGCGGCGAAGCCTTTCCAGGAGGCGGGCATCGAATCGGATGGACAGCGGTGTGCTCATAGACCCAGGATACCGTGTGTAGCGCAATGCGCCACCTGCGCTACATCTCATCGAAGCCCGGTAGACAGCGGGGTGTCCAGGGGCGGCATGGTGAGAGGTGGGCTCACGTCCCGACCGTGACGGGGTGCGGAGATTCGGCGTAGGGTCGGTCGCACCACGGTGCTATCCCGGCAGCTTTGTCGGACGGCCGTGGCGAGAGGCAACCTGACCCGCAACCGGGTCTGCGAGGGCCCGATGACGCAGGTAGCTCCGACAGCCGGTGACAGTCAGACCGAGGCCGACGATCGGCTGTGCCGGTCCTGCGGGCATCGAATGCAGGCCCACGACTCGACCGCCGTGCGCTATTGCGCGGCGACCGCGGCCAGCGGCGCCGTCCGTGGCTGCCTGTGCCCGCAGGGTGCCGTGGTGGCAGGGGTGCAGCCGCTCTCGACCACCCAACCCTTTCGGTGAGCGGCAGCCGCCGTCAACCGTCTCTGCCACCGCAAGGAGAATTCGATGTCCGGTAAGAACAAGGGCGGCCGCGAGATCCGCAAACCCAAGCAGGAGAAGAAGGCACCGGTCACCGAGGTCTTCGCGGCGGCGCCGAAGCCGAACACCAAGAAGCCCAAGTAGCTCGACTGGGCCGCTGGCCGGAACGGGACTGCTCGCCGGTACCGGACTCGGCCGCAGCCTGCCGCGGGACTCGGCGAGGAAACAGGCAGAATGGCCAGCGCTGAAAGCCAAAGCCCTCGCCGAAGGATGGATCTTGCCCTCATGAGAATCAGTCGCAGGCGCGTTGCAGCCCTCGCCGCGGCCGGGCTCCTAGCCCTCACCGGCCTGACCGTGGCCCAGGGTGCCGACGGCGCGACCACCCCACCGGTCGCAGGCTACGTCCCGCCGGTCAAGCATGTCTTCGTCATCAATATCGAGAACAAGGGTTACGACACCACCTGGGGCCCCGGCTCCGCGGCGCCCTACCTGGCGACCACTCTGCGGTCGAAGGGGGTGCTGCTCACTACCTACTACGGCACCGCCCACAACTCGCAGCCCAACTACGTCGCGCAGATCTCCGGGCAGGGGCCCAATCCCCAGATGCAGGCCGACTGCCAGGTGTACTCCAGCTTCGTCGGCGCCCTCACCGCGCCACCCGGCCAGGCCGTGGGCGACGGGTGCGTGTTCCCCGCCTCGGTCGCCTCGCTGCCCACCCAGCTCGACGCCAGACAGCTGAGCTGGAAGGGGTATCTGGAGGACATGGGCACGCCGTGCCGGCATCCCGCGCTCGACACCGTCGACACCACCCAGAAGGCCACCGTCGGCGATCAGTACGCGGCACGGCACAACCCGTTCGTGTACTTCCGCGCGATCACCGACTCCCCCGGGTGCGCCACGCGCGTCGTCGATCTCTCGCAACTGCCGAAGGATCTTGCTTCCGCGAGCACCACCCCGAACCTGGCCTACATCACCCCGAACCTGTGCGACGACGGCCACGACTCCCCCTGCGTGGACGGCCGGCCGGGTGGGTTGGCCAGCGTCGACGCGTGGCTGCGGGTCTGGGTACCCAAGATCCTGAACTCGCCGGCCTACCAGGCCGACGGCATGCTCGTCATCACCGCCGACGAGTCCGACGGCCCGCAGAGCGACGCCACCGCCTGCTGCGGTGAAGGGCCGGGGCCCAACTCTCCACTGCCCGGCATCACCGGCCTGGGTGGCGGCCGGGTCGGCGCGCTGGTGCTGTCCCGGTGGACGGTACCGAACACCTGGAGCACCACCCCGTACAACCACTACTCGCTGCTCGCCTCGATCGAGGACGTCTTCCGGCTCCCGTATCTGGGTTATGCCCGGACCGCGGGTCTGAACCGCTTCGGCCTGGACGTCTACAACTCCGGCTGGACCGGCTGACCCGGTTCGGCCCGTTCGTGACGATGTGCGCCATCCGGGTCCGAATGCGGCGGCGCTCAACCGTCTCGGCCGTTGATCCGGTGTTCAGATCCAGGCCACCCGACGTTCGCGGTGGACCCGGCACTTCCGGCTAGCTTTTCCCTGCTCTGTCCACGTTAATCAGAGGAAGAATGCGAATCAGGCACAAGGCAGCCGTCGCGGCGGCATCCGGCCTCGCGCTGGTCGGTGCGACCATCGCCGCGGGCTCGGCCGGCGCAGCGCCGGCCGACCGGCACTCGGTCGGCAACTTCAAGCACCTGGTGGTGATCTACGAGGAGAACCACAGCTTCGACAACCTCTACGGACTGTGGGGCCAGGTCGGCCACGGCAAGGTGAACGGTCTCGCGAAGGCCGAGGCCGGCACCACCCAGGTGGATCAGAACGGCGCCCCGATCAGCTGCCTGCTACAGAAGGACGCCAACCTGGTCACCACCACAACCCCGGTGACCTGGCTGGACGGCACCACCCACCCCGGCCTGCTCTCGCCCCGGTGCAGCGCAACCACCCCGAACGGAGCGGCGTTCGACAGCCACTTCACCACCAGCGCGCCGTTCTCGATCAACGACTACATCTCCCCCGCGGACAAGACCTGCGCGCCGCCGACCGCCTTCGCGGCCAACGGTGTCGAGAAGGGCGACCCGGCCGGCCTGCCGGGCGGCTGCACCCGTGACATCGTGCACCGCTTCTACCAGGAGCAGTACCAGCTCGACGGTGGCAAGCAGGACCGGTACTCGACCGGCAGTGACGCCGCGGGCCTCACCCAGGGCTATTACGACACCACGCAGTTGCCGGTGTACCAGTACCTGCACTCGGCCGGCGCGCCGAACTACGTGGTCGCCGACAACTTCTTCCAGGCCGCCTTCGGTGGCTCGTTCCTCAACCACCAGTACCTGGTGGCCGCCCAGGCGCCGCAGTGGGACACCAGCCAGCGTGCCGTTCCGGCCGGCAAGAACAGCGTGCTGGACAGCGCCGGGTTCCCGAACAAGACCTATCCGCTGTACAGGCCGAACCCGAGCGTGAGCTACAACGACGGCCCGCTCACCCAGGCTTGTGCCCAGCCCACCACCGTGGCCGGCCTGGCGTGCGGCAACTACGCGGTGAACACCATGCAGCCGTCCTGGCAGCCGAGTGCCGGCGGGTCGAACGTGCTGCCCGGCATCAACGACGTCGACCCCGCCAAGCCGTTCTACGAGACCAACATCGGCGACGAGCTGTCGGCCAAGAACGTCCCGTGGGCCTGGTACGCCGGTGGCTGGAACGACGCCGACGCCGGCCACCCGGACCCGCTGTTCCAGTACCACCACCAGCCGTTGAACTACTTCCAGAACTACGCCCCGGGGATGCCCGGCCGCTCGCACCTGAGGGACGAGACCGAGTTCCTGTCCGCGGCCAAGGCCGGCACGCTGCCCGCGGTGTCGTTCGTCAAGCCGATCGGCGAGGAGAACGAGCACCCCGGTTACGCCAGCACCGACAACGGTGAATCGCACCTGGTCGAGCTGCTGAAGGCGATCCTCGGCGGCCCCGACGCCAAGGACACCCTGGTGGTCGTCACCTACGACGAGTTCGGCGGTGCCTGGGACCACGTGGCCCCTCCCGGCCAGGGCTCCGACCCGGCCGACGGCCCGTCCGACCGGTTCGGTCCCGGCACCCGGATCCCGGCGCTGGTGCTGTCCGGCCGGTTCACCCAGTCGGGTGTGGACCACCAGGCCCACGACACCACCTCGATCCTGGCCACCATCGAGCACGCCTACGGCCTCGAGCCGCTGACCAGCCGGGACGCCCAGGTCAGCGACCTGCGGCACGCGGTCATCGTCGGACGGGGTGAGAACGGCTAGGAACTGAACGCACCACCGGCGCCCGAGATCTTCACCGACCTCGGGCGCCGGTGTGTTGCGGACAGCCCTGACGCGTCGGCAGTCGAACTGCTTGCCTCAGGCCGGTACGCCTTTTGCGGGCTACGACTTGGCATCAACCGCGCGGTCCCGGTATCAGAGGGTGCTCCCAGATCTCACAGCAAGCGAGATGCAACCGATCGACTATCGAGTGCGTCTTATGTAGTAGAAATGCCCTACCGAACGGGAGTGGTCGCTATGAGCACCAGCACGCCGGTCAAGCCCACCGATGGCAACACCCCGGTCCCGCTGCCACCGCCGCCGCCCAAGCAGCCCGACGACGATCCGCCCATGGAGCCGAATCCCTATATGGGTGGCGGCGGCATCCCCGCCTGACGGCGGAGCCTGACGTACTAGACCGGGGCCGGGGCTGCGAGAGTGGTTCCGGCCCGGTTACCGTTGCGGGCATGACCGAAACCGCCCCGAACGCGCAGCCGGCCTTCGAGACGCAGCGCGAGCCGGTGCCCCGGGTGGACACCGGCGAACTCGACACCGCGCTGGCATTCCTGGACTTCGTCCGCTCGTGCGTGCTCAAGAAGGCCGAGGGCCTCACCGACGAGCAGCTCCGGCGGCCGATGGTGCCCAGCGGCACCTCGATTCTCGGGCTGATCCAGCACCTGACCGTGGGCGAACGGTTCTGGTTCGGCTACCAGCTCAGCGGCCTCGGTGAGGACGCCGACTTCGACTTCGACCTGGCGGTGCCGACCGAGCGGAGCGCCGCCGAGGTTGTCGCCGACTTCCGTGCCGCGATCGAGGAGAGCAACCGGCTGATCCGCCGGGTCGGCGATCCGGACGCCCGGGTCGCGGTGCCGATCGACGGCCAATACCTCAGCCTGCGCTGGGTGATCGCGCATGCCACCGGCGAGGCGACCCGGCATGCCGGCCACGCCGACATCCTGCGCGAGCTGATCGACGGCACCACCGGCCGCTGAGCCGCGGCGAGCCGGCAGCTCCGGTACGGGACCTTCGACCGTGGCCGGGCCCCTTGCCGGCTGCCTACGGTCAGCTCACGGATCGCTTCGCGGGGGTGTGCGGCCATGGCTGACAAGGTTGTCGTGCTCGGTTCGAACTTCGGCGGCCTGACCGCCGCGCTGGCGCTCAAGCACGACCTGCGCGGCGACGCCGACGTCACGGTGATCTCGCCGAGCGACCAGTTCGTGTTCAATCCCAGCCTGATCTGGCTGCCGTTCGGCAAGCGTGGCCCGGAGGACGTCACCTTCGACGTGGAGCCGACCTTCACCGACCACGGGGTGGAGTTCGTGCACGCGGCGGCCACCGCGATCGACCCGAACACCAGGACGGTATCCACCGCCACCCGCCAGTACCGTTACGACTACCTGGTGATCGCCACCGGCTACCGCAACGACCTCGACGTGGTGCCCGGCCTGCGCGAGAACGCGGTCACCATCACCACCCTCGACGACGCCGTGCAGGCCGGCCGGCAGTGGGAGAAGTTCCTGGAGCACCCCGGTGACGTCGTCGTGGCGGCCACCCAGGGCGCCAGTTGCTTCGGCGCGGCCTACGAATTCCTGTTCAACACCGCCTACCAGCTGAAGAAGGCGGGACTGAAGCGTCAGGCCCGGCTGACCTACGTCACCTCCGAACCGTTCCTGGGACACTTCGGCATCGGCGGCCTGCCACACGGCGAGACGCTGCTCGGCATGTTCTGCCGCAAGGAGAAGATCACCACCCGGACCTCGGCCACCGTCGACCACGTGGCCGCCGACGCGGTGGTGCTCGGCGACGGCACCGAGATCCCGTCCGCGTTCACCATGGTGATCCCGCCGTTCGTCGGCCAGAACGTGATCCGGACCAACCCGCTGCTGTCCGACGCCAAGGGCTACCTCCCGGTCCGTGCTACCTACCAGAGCGAGCGCTACGACAACGTCTACGCCGTCGGTATCGCCGCAGCCGTCCAGATCCCGTGGCAGTCGGCGGTTCCGGTCGGCATTCCCAAGACGGGTTACCCGACCGAGGTGCAGGCACATGTCGCCGCCGCCAACATCGCCGCCCAGATCCGCGGCCATGCGCCGCACGAGGCCAAACCCTTCGGCGACATCAAGGCAATCTGCGTGATGGACGCCGGCAACAACGGCGTGATCATCCTCGCCGACAAGATGCTGCCGCCACGTCACCACGGCGTGCTGATCCCCGGGCCGCAGGCGCACCTGATGAAGCTCGGCTTCGAGAAGTACTTCCTGTGGAAAGCCCGCAACGGCTACGTGCAGCTCCCGTGACCCATCACTCGGCCAGCCGGGATTCTGACTATCCCGGCGGCTGATCCGGCGGCAGCACCTGCTCCAGCAGTGCCACCTCCCGATGCCGGCGCGCCAGTCGATGCCCGATCGCTTCGATGAAAAGTCCGGTACCCGGTCGGATCGCCGGCGCGACGACCTCGGTATTCATCCAGGCCGCGGTCGGTGCCTGACGCCGGGCCGCCAGCGCCGCCGCCGCCTGTCGCAGGTCCAGGGTGGAGTGGACGCCGCAGCTCGGCGAGCCGGCGACGCCGACGATTCCTCGGACGGCGAACCCGCACCGGGCATAGTCGTCGATGTCCCGGGCCACCCGGCGGGCCAGGTGGGCGTAGCGCAGTCGCAGGTAGGCCCGCACGACCGGGACGAACAGCGGCGCGGCGCGTGCGATGCGAGGATGCTCGATCAGCCACAACAGCCGCGTCTTGAGTACCCTTCCCCACACCCGCTGTTCCGGGCACGGCAGTTGGACGATGCCGGTTCCCTGCCTGAGGTACTCACTCAGCGCCGGTTCCACCGCGCCGGCGCAGGTGGCCCCGCCGAGATAGCGGGTGTTCTGGTTGAGCAGGCAGTGGGCGAGGAAGACCACCTCGCCGCCGCGGGCATCCGTCATCGACGTGCGCAACCGCCGCGGCCTGGCCGGCCGGCGATCTCGGGTCAGCGGTCGCACCGGGCATCCCCCCTCCCACTGTCGCGCGGTGGCCGGACGGCGGTCAGTGCCGATGGTCCCGTCCGATCGGAACAAGGGCCTAAAGCCCATATGCCACCAGCTGCCGGCTGCTTACCGTGGGGCGGAGGAGGCTCGGACATGACCTTTGCTGACCCCGACGTCGCCATCCGTACTGCTGGACTGACCAAGCGGTTCGGCGACGTGCTGGCCCTCGACGGCCTCGACCTGACCGTCCGGCGAGGTGAGGTGTTCGGCTTCCTCGGCCCGAACGGTGCCGGCAAGACCACCACCATCCGGCTGCTGCTGCGGCTGCTGCATCCCAGCGCCGGCCAGGCATGGGTGATGGGCGTCGACGTGGCCGACGTCGCGCGGGCGCACCGGCACCTCGGCTACCTGGCCGGAGACGTGGCGTTGTGGCCGCAGCTGACCGGGCGCGAGGCGTTGCATCTGCTCGGCAACCTCTCCGGCGATGTCGACGCGGCCTACCGCGACGAGCTGGTCGAGCGCCTGGACCTGGACCCCAGCCGGCGCATCCGCACCCTGTCCAAGGGCAACCGGCAGAAGGTGGCCCTGGTGGCGGCCCTCATGCACCGCCCCGACGTGCTGCTGCTGGACGAGCCCACCGCGGGCCTGGACCCGCTGATGGAGGCCGAGTTCCAGCAGATCGTGCGCGAGGCCGCCGGGCGTGGGCAGACGGTGTTCCTGTCCTCGCACCTGCTCGACGAGGTGCAGGACATCTGCTCCCGGGTCGCGATCCTGCGTGCCGGTCAGCTCATCGAGGTGGCCACCCTGGACGAGCTGCGCCACCGCGACGTCATCGTCTTCGACGTCGTCCTGGACGGGCCGGCGCCGTCGCTGGCCGCTGTGCCCGGCGTGGTGGCCGAGCAACCGATCGACGGGGGCGTGCGCCTGTCGCTGCGGGGCTCACCGCGCCCGCTGCTCGCCGAACTCGGCAGCCTGCCGGTGCGGTCGTTGCGCAGCCGCGAGCCGGACCTGGAAGAGGTCTTCCTGCGCTTCTACGGCGTCCAGGACCGGCGATGACCACCCTGGCCGGCACCGCCGCGCCGGCCCGGCCGGCAACCGCGCAGGCCGCCCCTGGCTTCGCCGCCCGGTTCGCGCTGTCGTGGCGGCTGGTGCGCCGGGGCGCCCTGCTGATGTGGCTGGCCGCCGCTGCCTACATGGCGACCGAGGTGCTCAGCTTCCGCACCGCCTACCCGGACCAGGCCTCCCGGCAGAAGCTGCTGGAACTGTCGTCGGCCACCGCGGTCCGGATGCTGCAGGGCGTCCCGGCCGGGGTGGACACCGCGGGCGGCTTCGCGGTGTGGGACGGCGGCTGGATGCTGGCGCTCATCATCGGGTGCTGGGCGCTGCTGGCCGCGACCCGACTGACCCGGGGCGAGGAGGACGCCGGCCGGGCCGAGCTGGTCCGGTGCCGGCCGGTGACGGCCCGGCAATACCTGCTCGCCCAGCTCGCCGCCCTCGGCACCGCCTCGGCCGGCGTCGGGGTCGCCGCCGGGCTGCCGTTCGTGGTGCTCGGCGAATCGGTGACCGGTGCTCTGGTGTGGGCCTGCGGGCTGGCTGCGCTGGCGGCCGTCGCGGCCGGCGTCGGCGTCCTGGTCGCCCAGCTTCTCGAACCGCGCCGCCGGGCGGTGGCGGCCGGCCTGGGGCTGCTGGCCGCGGCGTTCCTGGTGCGCATCGTCGCCAACAGTGCCGACCAGCGGCTGTGGCTGCTCACCGTCGGGCCGTTCGGTTGGCTGGAGCGGCTGCGCTCCTTCAGCTTCGACGAGTGGCGGTGGCTCGCCCCGCCGGTGGCGGCCGTGCTGGTGCTCGCCGGCCTTTCGCTGGTGCTGTGCGAGCGGCGCGACACCGGTACGGCGCTGCTGCGCTCGTCCGGCACGCACCGCTCGTCGTTCCGGTTGCTCGGCAGCGCGGCCGGCTTCGGCTGGCGGCTCGGCGCCGGCGCGCTGCTGGCCTGGGCGCTCACGCTCGCGGTGGTCACGTTCGTGTTCGGGCTGATGATCGACGCACTGGTCGACTTCATCAACTCCGACGCCTCCTACCGCAAGCTGCTCGAGTCGATGGGCATGGACATGTCGGTTCCCGCCGTCGGCTATCTCAGCTACATCGCCGTCTTCCTCGCGCTGCCGTTCGCCGCCTTCCTCGGCTGGCGGGTGGGCGCGGCACGGCAGGAGGAGGCCGACGGCAGGCTGGACAACCTGCTGGTACGCGGCGTGGTGCGGTGGCGCTGGCTCGCCGCCACGGCGGGGCAGGCTTTCCTGTCCGCGCTGGTCCTGGTAGGTGCCAGCACCGCCGCGCTGTGGGCCAGCACCCAGCTGGTCGACGCGCCGGTCGGCGGTTGGCAGATCGTCGAGCCGCTGCTGGGGACGCTGCCGCTGGTCGCCCTGTTCACCGGCCTCGCGGTGCTCGCTTTCGGTGTGGCGCCCCGGCTGACGGTGGCCGTCCCGGTCACCCTCGCCGTGCTCAGCTACCTGCTCGACAGCTTCGGCACCGTCCTGGACTGGCCCGCCGCGGTGGTGGACCTGTCACCGTTCCACCACCTGGCCCGGCTGCCCGCAAACCCGATGACGTTGCCCGCCGTCCTGGTCATGACGGGGCTTGGCCTGGTCGCCGCGGCGGCCGGCATCGCCGGCTTCGCCCGCCGGGACCTGCGCGGCGCCTGAATCCAGGAGGTAGGAGATGACCACATCGCACCGGGCCCGGCCCGGCCGTCCGGCGCCCGGGACCGGCCGGCGGACGACGGCGGCGCTGCTGGCGATGGTGCTGGCACTGACCGGCTGTGCCAAGGCCGCCGGGCCCGACAGCAGCCCGCAGTCCCCGACCGGCTCGTCGGTTCCGGCCGGCACCGCGACCGCCGGCCTGAGTTCCACCGTTGCCAGCAGCACACCGGCCGCCAGCACCGCGCGGCCGACCCCCAGCAGCTCCGCACCTTCTCCCGGCAGCAGTACGTCGGTCAGGCCGACCACCCCGACCACGCCGCCGGCGAGTTCGATCACCGCCTTGCTCGGCAGGGAGTGGACCCGGATCCCGACCACCGATCGGGTGGTGGCACTGACCTTCGACGCCGGCGCGAACGCCGACGGGGTGCCCAAGATCCTCGCCACACTCTCGGCCAAGGCAGTGCCAGGCTCGTTCTTCCTGACCGGCGAGTGGGTGAACAGCTATCCGAACCAGGCGCGCTCGATCGGGTCCCGTTACCGGGTGGGCAACCACTCGGTCAGCCATCCGCACTTTCCGCAGTTGACCGATGCCCAGGTGCGCAGCCAACTGGCCGATGCCGCCACCGCGATCAGGCGGGTGGCCGGTGCCGACCCCGCACCCTGGTTCCGTTTTCCGTTCGGCGACCGGAACGCCCGGACCATCGGCCTGGTCAACGCCGCCGGCTACGTACCCGTCGGGTGGACGGTGGACACCCTGGGCTGGCAGGGCACCAGCGGCGGGATCACCAGCGAGCAGATCATGCGACGGGTCCTCGGTGCCCTGACACCCGGTGAGATCGTGCTGATGCACGTCGGGTCCAACCCGGATGACCGCTCGACCCTCGACGCCGACACCCTTCCGCAGCTCATCGACGCCCTCCGCGCACGCGGCTACCGCTTCGTCACCCTCGACGCGATGCTGCGCTGACCGGATACACAGACACACACGGACACACACAGTGGGAGCGGCAACGTGATGGCACTCGCCCCGGGCATTCGGCCTCGGCAAGCACCGCTGCCGGTCGGACAGGCGGTTCGCGCGACGGCACGCTGCGTCGTGGTGACGGCGAAACTGCTGGTGCAGCGGCGGATCCACCTGCCCCGCCGGCATGTCGGGTGGCGGCTGCACTTCGCCGACGGCACCCAGGCCCGCGTCTACCGCGAGACGGTGATCGACCGGCGCCGCTCCGGTCAGCCGGCCGTGCTGCTGGTCACCTTCCGGCTGCGCGGCGTGCACGGCGCTCCCGCTCATGCCCTGTTCCGGCTGGAGAGCATCCTCAACACCGTGCTGTTCGCGGGCTTTCCCGGCATGGTGTCGAAACTGTGGCTGGCGCACGACGGCACCGGCGCCTACCGCGGCCTGTACCAGTGGGACGAACCGGCGCTGGCGCAGGACTATGCCCGGGCGCTGTGGCGCGTGCTCGCCCTGGTGAGCCACCGGGACTCGATCTCCTATCACGTCCTGGCCGGGCTCACCCGCGACGAGCTGCTGCGCGATCCCGGCCTGCTCGGCGGCCCGCCGGGCGCGCAGTGGTGGCGCCTGATTGAGGTGGAGCAGGCCGCGACATGACCGGCGGACCGGTCGACGTCCTGGTGGTGGGAGCCGGGCCGACCGGTTTGGCGCTGGCTCTGCAGGCCCATGACCACGGTGCGAGGGTGCTCGTCGTGGAACGTCGCAGCAGTGCGTTCCGGCCGTCCCGCGCGATGGTCATGCATCCGCGGACGCTGGAGCTGCTCCGGCCCCGCGGGGTGACCGGCGCGCTTCTGGAGCAGGGCGATCCGGCCGCCTCGTTCCAGCTGCACCTCGGGCCCCGGACGGTCCGGGTGGACGCCGCCGACCTGGACCTTCCCGGTACCGGGTTCCCGCACCTGTTACTGATCAGGCAGGCAGCCGTGGAGGCCGTCCTGGCGCGAGCCCTCGACGACCGCGGCGTCGCCGTGCACCGGGAGTGGGAGTTGACCGGCCTGGACGGCCGGGAACGCCGCGCGAGGCTGACCCGGGCCGGAGCGCGGCGGCAGGTCGCCTTCCGTTATCTGGCGGGGTGCGACGGGATCGACAGCACCGTCCGGCGACTTGCCGGCATCGGGTGGCGCGGTGGCCGCTACCGCGAGGAGGTGGTGCTCGCAGACGTCGAGCTCAGCTGCGAGCTGCCCTCCGCCGCGGCTCACGTCTTCGCCGGCCGCGCCGGAATGCTGTTCCTCTTCACGCCTGGTGAACTGGCCGGCTGGCGGATGCTGGCGACCCGGCCGGCGGTGCGGCAGGCCCTGGCGCCGGGCACGTTCGGCGTGCCGGCGGCACAGCTGCAGGCGATGCTCGGTGCCGCCGGGGTGCCCGGACGCATCACCGAGGTGGTGTGGTCGGCCGCGATCCGCCCCGAGCACCGGCTCGCCTCCCGGTACCGCCGTGGCCGGCTGTTCCTCGCCGGCGACGCTGCCCACTGCCACTCACCGGCCGCGGCCCAGGGCATGAACACCGGCATTCAGGACGCGCTGAACCTGGGATGGAAGCTGGCGATGGCGGCACAGTCCGGCGGGGCGAGCGACAGCCTGCTACTCGGGTCCTACGAGATCGAACGGCGTCCCGTCGCACGCCAGGTGCTCGGGTTGACCCACGCGGTGTTCTGGGCCGAGGCCAGCGCCGCTCCGGCCGCCCGCTTCCTTCGGGGCGTGCTGGCCCCGCTGGGAACACCGGTGCTTGCCAGGCTGCCTGGCAGGCACCGGGTGCTGGCCGGCGGGATGCGGCAGCTGTCGCAGTTGCGGGTGCAGTACCGCCACAGCCCGTTGTCGGTCGAGGGGGTGGCGTGCGGGCGGGCTCCCCGGGCCGGTGACCGGCTGCCGGATGAGACCGTGACCGTCGGAGGCAGGCCGGTCGGGCTGCACGAGCTGGCGTCACCGCCGGGAATCCACCTGCTCCTGCAGCGCGATGCACCGCTCACGCCCGGCATTGCGTCACTGGCACCGGTCTGGGCAGGTCAGCGCCTGCAGGTGCACCGGGTCTCGAGCTGGGCCGGTGCCGGAGCCCTGCTGGTCCGCCCGGACGGCTATCTCGGCCTCCGGTCGGCGACGGCGGATCCTGCCGCGATCGAGCGCTGGCTCAGCCTGCTCGTCAGCTGAGCCGGCACGCAGTTGCCGTGCGCCGGTGCGAACATCGGACTCGGCAGGTCGGTCAGTGGTGTGAGGTAGCCGCCCTGCTGTCGCCGGAGATCTCCGCCTGCACCCGGCTGATCCGCTGCCGCTGTTGCCGTTCCAGTTCGCAGACCGCCGCCTCGCTCATCACCTGGGAGTCCGGACCGGGAAAGACCAGCGCCTCGGTGCCGGTGTCCAACCAGCGAACCAGGTAGGGCGGGCCGCCCTGGGGACCTCGCGCCTGCAGGATCTGGCCGCGACGATGATGCGTGGAATCCGTACGGGCTCGGACCAGAAGCCAGTCACCGGCGGTTGCCATGGTCGCCTCCGAATGTCATCCAGCGGAAGGGGAGTCGAGGGGTTACCGGGCCCGGACCGCCTGCTGCTCGATCCGCCGGCTGCGCGAGCCGCCGACGACGATCACGGGACAGGGCGCGTCGTGCACCAGCCGGGACGTGGCCCAGTCCAGCCGCGACAACCGGTGGCGGTCGCGGAACTTGCAACCCACCACCAGCTGATCGGCATCGGCAGCGGCTGCCAGCAAGGCGTCCTCGACCGGATCGCCGGTCACGATCGTGGTGACCCGGACGTCCGGCTGCTCCTGCCGGAACGGCCGCAGGATCACCTCCGCGCGGTCGGCCTGCTTCGCTTCGAAGCGGTCGGTCCACCCCTGGGCACCATCGGAAAGCTCCGGCACCCAGTCCGCCCGGCACCAGCTGCGGACCGCCTTGAGTTCACAACCCCGGGACGCGGCTTCGGCGAAGGCATAGCCGAGCGCGTTCGATCCGTCCACGGTCGCCAGCACCCCGACCACGACCGGCCGGGCCAGCCCGGCGGGCTCCCACGCCCCCGGCACGACCGCCACCGGGCACCGGGCATGTGCGGTGACCCGGTAGGCAACGCTGCCCAGAGCCTTCCCCGCCAGCTGCCCGAGCCCGTGCGAGCCGACGACGAGGAGTTCGGCCTGCTTGCTCAACCGGATCAGCAGCCGGACCGGCTGCTCGTCGGCCCAGAGCAGGGCGACCTCGCAGTTCGCTCCGGATTCGTAGACGGCCGTCTGCGCCTCGAGCATCAGCGTCCGGACGAAGTCGGTCGGCTGTGCGTTGCTGGTGCGCGGGACGGGATCGCTCGCGTGCACGATCAGCAGCTGCGCGCCGCGCCGGCCGGCAACCTCGGCTGCCCACAGCATGGCTCGCTCCGCGGTCCGCGAGCCGTCGATCCCGACCACTACCCGGGCCCTGGTCATCAGCGGCTCCTTCCGTGCATCGATCGGACAACGTCACCACGTAGGACCGCTACCTGCCGAGGTCGGTGTAGATCTCGATCCGGTCGGGCCCGAAGGTGTCCGGCGGGCAGAGCGGGGACTTGGTGGTGGTTCCGGTCAGGAACCACTCGTGGCCGGCGGCCCCCAGCCCATAGCTGTCGGTGTTCCCGTTCTGGTACTGCATCGGGCCGCCGGGCGCCCGGGTACCGATCGCGATGATCCGCGCCTGGTCGAGGGCGGTGACCGAGACATCGATCTCGGTGAAGTGCGCCTCGCACGGGCCCTGCGGTTGTTCGAGCTCGGTGTAGAAGTTCAGGCTCACCGCGACCCGCGCCGGGGAGACGATGCTGACCTGGTCCGGCCAGGTCCAGACCGCGGCCAGGTGGTTCCTCGACGGTGGCTTGACGATCGAACGGACCGGCTCGTGCCGGGGCGCTCCGTCAGCGTAGATCTCGACGTGGTTGATGGTGCCGGTGGCGGACGGGCACCGCGATGACGGCCGGTTGCTTGCGGTGCGGTACCACTGGGTCACCACCGGAGCCTGCTCGTCGAACACCTGGCCGGCCGGCGTCATCTGCCAGCTGGTGGTGTCCAGCGCCCGCCAGCCGTAGCCGAATCCGTAGTCCTGGGTGACCACCGCGGTGAGCTTGTGACCTCCGACGGCCTGCCAGTGCAGGGTGAACGTGCTGGTGTAGGCGGTGCACAGGGCAGTGTCGCCGGAACCGCGCACCGTGCTGACCGACACCGTCGCGGTCACCGCCTGGCGGTCCAGGATGCGAACCTTGGCGTCCGGGGCGTCCCAGACCGAGACCAGGTGTGCGGTGTCCGTCACCGGTCGCGCGGCGCTGACCTGGGCGGTCGCGGTGACCGGCGCGGCGACGAGCAGTGCTGCCACGCTTGCCGAGGCGGCGAGTCCGTGCAGGATGCGGAACATAAGGATGGTCCTTCCGGGAGGTGTCAGCAGGTGGTGGCCTCGATCAGGCAGCTGGCACCGGCCGCGTGCACCCGGACCTCGCCCAGTCGCACCTGCAGGCCCTGCAACAGCTCCACATCGCCCAGCGGGATGGTTACCAGCACCCGCTGGGAGGCAATGCTGAGTTCGGGAAGCAGGAACGCCTGTTCGAGGAGGTTCTGCCGGACGTCCCTCGGGAGGTGGCCGTGCGCCACCGTGAACTGTAGGAACAGCACGTCGTTGCGCCGCCTGACCCGGACGCCGCCGGCGACCCGTCCGTCAACTTCCAGCCGCACCCGAGGGGCATCGGTGACCGGATGCCCGGCGCCTCCGACCGGGCGGACTGTCGTGGTCATGGCCGGCCTCCAGGTGCAGCTGGAACGGCACCATCCCACTCCCCGGAGGCGGCGGGTCGCCAGGGCCGAAAGTCACCCGAGCCACGGCACCGGCGCCCGGCGGAGGACTCAGCGGTTCCTGCCGCGGGCGGCGACCAGCCAGCGGTCGAGCACCTGGCCACCGGCGGTCACGATCAGCTCGTCGGCCAGGTTGACCGCGTTGCACACGTGATTCGGCGCCACCCGCACCGTCGAGCCCAGCTCAGGCACCGTTGCACCCGAGGGAAACACGACCGTCGCGTGGTGTTCGGACAGCGCGACCACCCGGGCATCGGGGTGGTCGGGCAGCCGGCCCGCCCCGGTGGCCCACACCGGTTGGTCGGCACCCAGCGTCTTGCTGCCCGCATCGAGCACCGCAGTCCCCGCCCGGCGGCTGACCACGGTGGCGACCGCGGTCAGCGCGACCGCGTCCCAGTCCGCGGACCCCAACTCGACCTGCTGGGAGTCGTTGAAGACATAGACGCCTGGCCGCAGCTCGGTGAGTCCGTCCTCCGGGAGGGCATGCTCCACCAGACCGGCGGTCGGGGTCGAGCCACCGCTGCGCACCTGCACCGCCAGGCCCTCGCGGCGCAGCGCGGCCGTCGCCTCGGCCAGCGCCCGCATTTCGTCGGCCACCGCCGCTTCCCGGTTCCCGGGGCCGTAACCGTGCCCGGGAAAGGTGAACACCCCGGCCACCGGTACGCCGGCGCGCTCGGCGGCGACCGCAACCCTGCCGGCCTCGGCCGGAGAAACTCCGGTGCGGTGGTGTCCGCTGTCCAGTTCGACCACCGCCTGGGCCGAGGTCCCCGCCAGCGCCCTGCCCAGCACGACGGCAGCTTCGACCGAGTCCACCCCGACCCGTAGCCGCACCCGCTCCGCCAGCGCGCGCAATCGCGCGCCGCGACGGCCGGCCGCCCAGATCGGATAGGCGAGAAAGAGGTCGTCGCAGCCCGCGTCGGCAAAGACCTCGGCCTCCCCCACCGTGGCCACCGTCAACCCGGCCGCGCCCAAGTCCAGCTGGCGCCGGGCGATCTCCACGCACTTGTGGGTCTTGGCGTGCGGTCGAAGCGAGACACCGCGCTGCTCGGCCAGCCGGGCCATGGCCACGAGATTGGCGTCCAGCACGTCGCGGTCGACAGCCAGGTACGGCGTGTCGAGATCGCAGAGCATCACCACGGCCGACCGGTGGTGAGGAGCGCGCCGGAGAACTGCTGCCGCGCCCAGGACCGGGATACCGGCGCTGCGGCCATCGAGAACTCCCTCTCCGATCAGGCGCCGCCTCTCCCGCCGATTCCGCTGCGGCCACTGCTTGCAGCACGGTAGCTGCTGTGGCTGCGCTCGGTCGACCGGCCCGCGGTGGGCGGGTTGTATAACTGACTCGAACGCAACGCCCAGGGAGTGCGCGTGCCGACCGACGTCCTGCTCGTCGTGGTGATCACCGGGGTGGCCGTCTCGCCCTGGCTGGCGCGGGTCAGCCGGCTGCCGGTGCCCACCACGCAGTTCCTGCTCGGCTGCCTGCTCGCGGCCCTCCCGGCGGCGCGGGACCTCACCGTCTCCCCCGACCTGATCCTGCTCGTCGTGCTGCCGGTGATCCTGTTCTGGGAGGGCTACCAGACCTCGGTCAGCTGGGCCCGCCGGTACTGGCGCCCGATCCTGCTCAACGGTGTGTTGCTGGTGGTCGCCACCGCCGGCGGGGTGGCGGTGATCGCGCACTGGCTCGGCTTTCCCTGGCCGGCCGCCTGGGCACTCGGAGCGGTGCTCGCGCCCACCGACGCCAGCGCGGTCACCGCGTTCGGCCGGGCGCTGCCGACCCGGTGGACGACGGTGCTGCGCGCGGAGAGCCTGATCAACGACGGCACCGCGCTGGTGGTGCTCGCAGTGGCGATCCAGGCCGCCAACCACGAGCACTTCAGCGCCGGTTCGATCGCCTGGCGGGCGGTGCAGTCCTACGGGGTCGGCATCGGCGTGGGCCTGGCGGCGACCCTGTTCATGCTGCTGGTACTGCGCCGCATCACCGATCCGCTGGTCAACGCCTCCTTCGCGCTGGCGCTGCCGCTGCTCGCCGCGGTACCGGCCGAGGCGCTGCACGGCTCGGGTGTGGTGGCCGTGGTCACCTGCGGGTTGGCCGGCAGCCGCGGCGCCCGGCGCATCACCCCGGGACGGATGCGGCTGCCCGCCCACGCGTTCTTCGAGACCACCACCTTCCTGCTGACCGGCGCGCTGTTCGTGCTCAGCGGCCTGCAGTTGCGCGGCCTGGTCACCGATGTCACCGCCCGGCACGCCGGCACCCTGGTGGCCGAGGGCCTGCTGATCACCGCTGCCGTGCTGGTGCTGAGGTTCTGCTGGTCGATGACCATGACGGCCCTGATCCGCACCCTGGACCGCCGGCCGGTGCAGCGCACCCTGCGCGCCCCGTTCCGGGCCCGGGTGGTCAACTGCTGGGCCGGGCTGCGCGGCGGCATCTCGCTGGCCGCGGCGCTCACCGTCCCGCTGGCGGCGGCGGGCGAGCCGTTCCCGCGCCGGCAGGATCTGCTGGTGCTCACCTTCGTGGTGGTGGCCAGCACCCTGCTGGTCCAGGGTGCGACGCTGGGCCGGGTGCTGCGCTGGGCGGCACCGAGCTTTCCGCCGGCACCGACCGAGGATGCCGTCACCGCGGCCCGCCGGGCGATGGCGTTGCGCACCCTGCGCGCGTTCGAGAACGAGTGGTTCCTCACCGAGGCGGACCCGGACCTGCGCGAGGAGGCCCGCCGAGCCCTGCGGGACGCCGTCGCGGGTGGTCCTTCCGGCGACGGGCACGAGGTGGAGCGGATGCGGCTGGCGCTCGACGTGCTGCGACGCAAGCGGCAGGAACTGCTCGGCCTGGTCACCGAGGGCGAGGTGGAGGACTCGGTGATGTGGGAGGTGCAGCGGCTGCTCGACCTCGAGGAGGCCCGGCTGGACGGCCAGTTGTCGGCGGCCGAGGCTCGGCAGCTGCCACCGGTGTCCGGCGCCGGGCACGGCGCCCAGTGAGCTGCCGGCCCGCTGATCAGCGTCGCGCGCTCCGGGGTGCTATGTCCAGGCCCACCGTCACCGTCTCCCCCAGTTCGAGCCCCTCGGCCTCGCGCACCCAGGTCTTGACCGGAACGAGGTAGCGGCCGTCCTTCGGCCACAGCGACGTGGTCCAACTGGTGCTGCCGACGCGCGCGGTGACCGGGATCATCCCCCAGCCGTAGGACACCTCCCGGGACGCCGCCTCGATCTCGGCACACCGGTCGTCCGGCACGGTGACGAAGTGCCACGGCGACGGACCCCGCCAGAACCACAGCTCGCCACTGAACTCCAGCTCCATCCGCCCAGGATAGGCAACCCGGTGCGGCGCGTGGACATAACAGGATGGCAATGCCCGCAACGTTTCTGCCGGCCGGCCTCATCTAGCTGGGTAACGCGAGCACGCCCACCTGGAGGGGTTCCCATGCCGTACACCCGCACCGTCCCGGCCCGCACCGTCCTGGCCCGTACTGCCGTTCCGGTCGCGGTGGCCGGGCTGTTGCTCACCGGCTGCGGTGGCGACAAGCCGCACACCACCATCGGTGCCCGACAGATCGCACCGCAGATCGCACCGAATGTCGCCGCCAGTTCGGTCGGCGGCAGTTCGGTCGGCGGCAGCGGGGTGGCGCTCGACGCGCTGCCGAGCGGTATGGCAGCCGGCATCGCCGCACCGGTGAACGCGGTGACGCCCCTGGCGGCCATCCCCACCGCAGCGGTGGACGGACACACCCTCTCGACCCGCGGGGTCGGCCGGGCCAGCGGCACGCCGGACACCCTGACGGTGCAGATCGGGGTGTCGACCCAGGCGAGCAGTGCCAGGTCGGCACTGGATGCCAACAACAGCAGGGCGAACGCACTTCTTGAACTGCTGCGCCGCAACGGCGTCGCGAACAAGGACCTGCGGACCAGCCAGCTGAGCATCAACCCGATCTACAACGACAAGTCGACAGCCATCACCGGCTATCAGGTCGACAACACGGTGCAGGCGACGTTGCACGACCTGGGCAAGGCCGGCTCGCTGCTCGACGCCGCCGTCGGCACCGTCGGAGACGCCGTGCGTATCCAGCAGATCGCGTTCTCGATCGGCGACGACACCGCGCTGCGCGCCCAGGCCCGGGCCCAGGCGGTTGCCCAGGCCCGGGCGCAGGCCGGCCAGCTCGCCCAGGCCGCCGGTGTCTCGCTGGGCGCGATCCGCTCCCTCACCGAACAGGTGGACGCCGGCTCCCCGATCACCTACGACCTGGGCAAGGCCGCCGCCGGGGCGTCGGCCGCCTCGGTGCCGATGCAGGCCGGCCAGCAGGAGATCACGGTCGCCGTCGACCTGGTGTACGACATCTCCTGAGCCGGCCTCAGCACTCGGCGCGCCATTCCGGGCTGGTGGAGATCATCCCGTCGTTGCCGACCAGAAGTGCTTCGTAACCGTCGACCTCACAGATCCAGCGCAGCGCGTCGCCCGCCAGCACGAAGGCCGCGGTGGCGTATGCGTCGGCGAAGGTCAGCGACGGGCCGACCACGGTGGCGGCGGCCAGCCCGGCGGCCGGCCGGCCGGTCAGCGGGTCGAGGATGTGTCGTCCCCGCTCGGCCGTTCCGGAGGTGGCCACCGCGAAGTCGCGGCCGCTGACGGTGCGCACCACCCGGCGCCGATCGGCCGGATCGGCGATGCCGACCACCCAGGGCCGGTCGGGGCCGGCCGACCCGGCCAGCTGCATATCGCCGCCGCCGTTGATGGCGTGGTTGACCGCGCCGTGCTCGGTCAGCAACCGGCTGGCCCGCTCGACCGCCCAGCCCTTGACCAGGCCGGTCGGATCGAGTTTTCCCTGTGGCATCGCGGTGAACGCGCCACCGGTCCGGGTCTGCGCCTGGGCGCACAGCTCGAGCACCTGGGCGACCGTCGGGTCGGCGTCCGCCAGCCGCAGTTCACCGCGCCGCATGCGACTGATGTCGCTGCCGGCCGAGTAGGTGCTGAACACCGCGTCCACCATGTGCAGCCAGCCGATCACCTCGCCGATCGCCGCGTCCCACCGGCCGGCATCGCGGATGTCGATCGTGAAGGCGGTTCCCATGCAGTGCTCGACGTGCACGGTGCGGGGGGTCTCGACCGGCCGGCGGTGCTCGGTGTCGATGCTCATGTCACAGGCCTGCCTTGTCCAGGGCACTCTGCAGCGAGCTGAGGTAGCCGTCGCTGGTGTAGGTGGCACCGGAGACCATGTCGATGTTCGCGCTCTTGGCAGACAGCGCCTCGGAATTGAGCTGCGGGATGGCGTAGGAGTTGATCTGCTGGTCGCGCGGGTCGTTCTGCGGGTACTGCACGGCGTCGACCGCGGTGACGGTGCCGTTGGTCACGGTGATCTGCACCTGCACCGGGCCGTACCGGGTGTCGATCGCGTCGCCGGTGACCGTCTTGGTCGTCGGCGTGGCCGACGCGGAACTGGCCGGCGCCTTGGCAGAACTGCCAGAACTGGCCGAACCGGCCGAGGAGCTGCTGGCCGACGAACTGCCGGTCGAGCTGGTGCCGTCACCGGTGGCGGGAACCGCGGGCGCAGTCGCCACCGGCACGCTGGCGGTGCTGCTGTGCGTCTTGAAGCTGAGCAGCATCACCAGCGCGGTGATCGTGCTGAACAGGGCTAGGGCGACTCGTCGCATCGGAATGTCCTTACGGTTGGCCGAGATCGAGGATCAGAACTCGAACGATTCGGAATGGATCTGGCGGCGCGGCACCTTCGCGATGCGCAGTGCCGCCAGCACGGCCTGTGCCATCGGCTCGGGACCGCAGACGTAGATGTCGTGGTCGGCAAGGTCCGGGATGTTGGTGGTGAGCGCCGGAGCGGACAGCGGGTCGTAACCGAGCTCGGTGCGGCGGCCGGTGACCACGTGCAACCGGGCACCGCGCTGCCGGGCGAGGGTGGCGAGCTCGTCGCCGAACACCACG